>Ga0194113_10003494_pt1 | contig 21003 bp, 19 predicted proteins | sample TA2MahC200mmetaG_FD_146193 | JGI IMG/M metagenome (GOLD analysis project Ga0194113, IMG submission 146193) | Freshwater microbial communities from Lake Tanganyika, Tanzania - TA2015017 Mahale Deep Cast 200m | ecosystem: Environmental > Aquatic > Freshwater > Lake | place: Tanzania: Lake... | reverse complement strand
TGTCAACTTCGTTTTTCGCTTTCTCCACCACCTCTTCAATTCGCGCCGGGTGTATGCGCCCATCCAATATCAGATTTGTCAACGCTACCCTGGCCACCTCTCTGCGCAATGGATCGAAGCTAGAGATAGTAACAGCCTCAGGGGTATCATCGATGATGAGGTCCACGCCAGTAGCCTGCTCTAAGGCACGAATGTTACGCCCTTCACGGCCAATGAGTCGCCCCTTCATCTCATCGCTAGGCAAAGAGACAACAGAAACAGTGGTCTCGGAAACTACGTCAGTAGCGCAACGCTGGATAGATGTAGCCAGGATATCGCGAGCTTTATCGTTGATCTCGCCTTTTATACGCTCTTCCCATTCGCGAACTTTTCGCGACGCATCCTCGCGTATCTCCACCTCAACCACCCGGAGCAATTCATCCCTGGCTTCCTGGCTAGACATGCCAGAAATAAGCTCAAGCTGGTGCAGTTGCTTGCTTCGAATTTCTTCTAGCTGAGCCCTGATACTATCGAGCCCCTTTTCTTTTTCAACCATACCGCGCTCACGGCGCTCAAGGGACTCCAGCTTATGGTCCAGCCTCTCTTCTTTTTGGTTGAACCGCCTCTCTAATCTCTGTAGCTCATAGCGTCGTTCTCGGCTCTCAGCATCGGCAGCCTGCCTAACCTTGACTGCTTCCTCCCTTGCCTTACGGAGCATCTCCTCATGTTTAGCCGTTGCCTCTTCCAGAAGTCTCTTAGCCTCATTCTGAGCACTCCGCAGTTGCTGGTTGGCTAATATCTGCCTGGCAAAGTATCCGAAAAGCAGACCCACAACAAGAACAAGCCCGATTACAACAAAAAACAGCCATGTGGCAATCATTTGGTAGCCTCACTTTCCTAACGCACCACATATTATCCCAACCCGTTAGGTTCATTTTCCTTTGCTTAATACTAATCCTTTGAACAAACGGTGTCAAACGAGCAGGCAACCTAAAAAGAACAGCTACGAAGAATGGCTGTGAGACTCTTGCCACAAGCGCTTCACGACCTTGCCAATGACTTCGTAGCTGAAACCACGTCGCCCTAGATAACCGGACAAGCGCCGGCAGAATTCCTCATAATCCAAAGACCTCATCCTCTGTGCCCGCTTCGCAACCACCTCGTAGGCATTGGCCTCATCGTCCAAGTCTGCTGTTGCTCCTTCCGCTATATGGGATGCCACACCCTTTTGCCTCAATTCAAGTTTAATCATTTGTCTGCTTTTCGGATTAAAGGACAAACGATCCTCTGTCCAGAACTGAGCAAAGACTTCATCGTCAACCAGCTTTCGCCTTTTCAGTTCAACGACCGCCTCATCAGCTATATCGCTTACAAAACCGCGCCGCCGCAACCTTACCCGCACCTCCACCTCGCTTCGAGGACGATAACGTAAAAAACGTAGCGCTGCATCAATGCAATCCTGTAACTCTGCAGAATGCTTGAGTTCTGCAATCTCATCGCTGGACAAGGCCTGACCCACTTTAAGGCCATGCCGCACAGCATCTTGTTTGTTAATAACGAATGAAAAGAAGCCGTCAATAAATACCTTGACACGGCCTTGTCGCGTCCCCTCCAAAGTTGTCACCATGCCCATGACAACTCAAACCCGAACCAATAACAAAGAGATTTGACTACTCAGCCACCTCTGCCACCACCCCAACACCCAAACTTGCAGAAGAGCTTGCAGTGGCCCTGACCTGTTTCTCGATTTCATCGGCAATTTCCGGATGCTGAAGAAGGTAATCTCTGGTATTTTCACGCCCCTGCCCCAGTTTCACATCATTGTATATGAAGAACGTTCCGGATTTCTTTATTATTCCAAGGGCAGCACCCATGTCGATGATGTCACCCTCCCTGCTTATACCACCTCTCTTAAACATTATGTCAAATTCAGCCAGACGGAAAGGCGGTGCCATCTTGTTCTTGACCACCCGCGCCTTAACTCTCGTACCCACCGCATCCTGTCCTTGTTTTATGGTATCACCCTTCCGCAAGTCGATCCTTACTGAGCTATAAAATTTCAAAGCTCGCCCACCGGGAGTAACCTCAGGACTGCCGAAAATAATACCCACTTTCTCCCTCAATTGGTTAATGAATACCACTGCCGTATTAGATTTGCTGATAACACCAACCAGTTTCCGCAATGCTTGAGACATTAACCTAGCTTGCAATCCCACATGAGAATCCCCCATTTCCCCTTCGATCTCAGCTTTGGGTACCAGCGCCGCTACACTATCAATCACCACCACATCCACCCCCTGGCTTCTTACCAGCTCTTCCGTGATGCCCAAGGCTTCTTCGCCACTACCCGGCTGGGAAATATACAATTCGTCGATTTTCACACCACAACGAGCCGCGTATCCCGGGTCCAAGGCATGCTCTGCATCTACATACACGGCCTTGCCACCTAACTTCTGAGCCTCAGCAATAATATGCTGTGCTAGAGTAGTCTTCCCTGAAGCCTCGGCACCATATATCTCGGTGACACGCCCCCTGGGGATGCCACCTATGCCCAACGCCAAATCCAGACTTAGCGAGCCTGTTGGTATAGCATCAACATGCTGGCCAGCCGAAAGAGCCCCTAGCTTTATGATAGAACCTTCCCCATACTGCTTCTCAATACGGCTTTTGGCCAGCTCCAGTGCCTTTTCTTTTTCGGTAGCCATGCTCTGCCTCCTTCATAAATTCAAAGGCATGATAACACAGGTATTATGCCATCACAACCAAACCTAAAAGCCCAAACCTCACGGAGAAAATACAGATGGCATGCACCGTTTGTGTGCACTTTCTTGCATCATGGAATCGATTTTGCGTTTAACACTCTCCTGCGCCTCGCCAGTCAGCAAATAACGGTCAAGCTCCCCGTAAGTCAAACCCATCTCCCCTTCATCCGTCTGCCCCCACCACAGCCCCCCCGAGGGCGGCTTGTCGATTATTTCCTGCGGCACATCCAAATATGCAGCCAAATCACGCACCTGCTGCTTCACCAAACTGCCCAGCGGCACTAGATCAGAACCACCATCGCCATATTTAGTAAAATATCCTACAGCCAACTCGCTCCGGTTGCTCGTACCCACAACCATATAGTTCAAACGGTTAGCGAAGTAATACAAAGTAATCATGCGAAGCCTGGGCTTGATATTAGCCTCGGCTAGTCGCCTGGTCGCTTCATCATAGCCGCTCACAGGTAAAGCTCGTAGTAAGGAATCATAAACGTCATCTAGAATCACGACCTCTACAGGTATCCCAAATTTCTTAGCAAACAGCTCAGCATGTCCGCGGTCGGTCTCATCGCTATGGCATGGCATGATAACCCCCAGAGTTGAATCAGCAAAAGCACGTTTGCACAGCACCGCCACCACCGCTGAATCAACCCCACCACTCAACCCCACCACCACACCTTTGCCACCAGCGGCAGACACCGTGTCCTTAATCCAGGATGTAATCTTCCGCGCTAACTTTTCAAAAGACAATGAAAAACCTTTCGTTCGGAAACACTGAATCAAATTTCAGCTATTATACAATCGCCCCAATCCCACCACAACCCATTTTTGTCTACACAAAGCATACGCCCAAACCTTGACTGAACCACAACTCTACATTAAACTTATCTCGGAAAGAGAAATGCCGGTTTATGAATATTACTGTCCCCAGTGTGAATACAAATTCGAACTCCTGCGGCCTATAAGCAAGGCAGATGGCGATGCCGCCTGCACCCGTTGTAACCGACCGTCCAAACGCGTTCTCTCTCGCTTCGCCTCCTTTTCCAAGGACAGCAGCGGCGAATCTGCACCTATCGCCGGTACCGGCAGTTCCTGTTCAGGTTGCAATGCCACCAGTTGCAGCACCTGCCACTAGTACCGGTTACCACGCTTACCCCAAACAAACCCAAGCGTATCACACTATAGCTTGCTTACACCTGTAAGCTTCAATGCCGCAAAACTAGCGCCCCCTACAACCAGCGCTTTTAGCATCACCACACCAAAAATCAACAACGCCGCATCGTAGAAAAATCCACCGGGGAACAGCATAATGAGGTAATCCCGGGTCGGGTCAAGTATCCAGTATTCATTAGAGAAACTGACCAGATGAAAGAGTATAAAGAGCCGCTCAAACCCGATAATTGCCCACAAGGCCAAAAATGACATCAAGCCCAAGGTAACCACACTTCCCCAGAACAAACCTCTTGCAGGTACCCTCCACCCCTCCCTAAACCCCAACCAAAACACCAGAATACAAGCAAACATAAGCGCTAAAACTACCAATTGGACGTGGTAATCCAGTTGCACCAGATTTCTCACATCTTCCAGATGCACAATTTCTCGTTCGTTGAACAAAACAAACTGCTGCCCCTGCTTGGTTACCAATACCTGAACTGAGTCTACCTTCAAGTTAAAATAATCAATCAGATGCTGTGCTACCTTTTTTAATTGCAAAACATCGATGCCAGTAACTTCGTCTATCCGGTATTTTTCGAAACCGTACTCGTAAAGCCTGATCTCGTTAACCGCCCAACGCATAACGCTGGTAACAATTAACACAGGCAAGCAAAATACAAACAGCCAGAAGACTATACCGCGCGCAATCTTCATCTCGCAACTCCAAAATCTGGCCCGATAATAGTAGGCCAGTCCGCTGTTGTCAATCACCTTATTAAGACGCTGCTGCCACAACATCCTCTCAGTGACTTTAATTATGAGTCAATGCATGGGCTCGTTAGCCCTGTGCTACAATATAACTGAGTAACATGCAATACAAACGCCTCATAGCTAAGTTCGGCACCAATCTACTAACTGGTGGCACCGGCAAACTGGACAGCAACATCATGTCCAGCATGGTTGACCAACTGGCTAATCTCCACAAGCAAGGCCATGAGATAATCGTGGTGTCTTCAGGTGCAATAGCCGCAGGTCGACAAAAGCTTGGGTTAACCGACAAGCGCAGGGATGTTGCCTTCAAGCAAGTACTTGCCTCCGTAGGCCAGAATCAGCTCATGCAGACTTACGAGCAGCTCTTCAGCAAGCATAACCTAATCATAGCCCAGGCATTGCTCACCAAGGCCGACCTCTCCGACCGCGCCGGATACCTCAACGCCCGCAATACCCTTCTGGCTTTAATCGAGCTGGGCGTAGTTTGCATCGTGAACGAAAACGACGTGGTGTCTACCGATGAGCTAGGCGAGCTGAAGTTCGGCGACAACGACAACCTCTCAGCTATGGTGGCTAACCTTGTAGATGCCGACCTGCTGGCATTGCTCACCGATATAGACGGTCTCTACACTGCAGACCCTCAGCGAGACCCCAAAGCGAAGCTCATACCCAGGGTGGATAAAATCAATGCCTGGATCGAACGCGTAGCCAGGGGAACATCCAGCTCCTGCGGCGTTGGCGGCATGACCACCAAGGTCGAAGCTGCAAAGCTGGCCACCAGCTCAGGGGTAGCCGTGGTTATTGCCGATGGGCGCACTCCTGACATATTGAATCGCATTGCCCGTGGCGAGAACGTAGGCACCATTTTCCCGCCTCACACGAGTCAGTTAGAAAGCAAAAAACGGTGGATGCTCAGCCGGCTGGCTTCCAGAGGAAAACTGATAGTAGATAGCGGAGCTGTCAAGGCACTCAAGCAACAAAACAGAAGCCTGCTGCCGGCAGGGATAGTTGACGTGGAAGGCAGATTTAAGCGTGGCGATGTGGTTGATATTCACGATACAGACGATATCCACATCGGCTGCGGCATATCTAACTACAGTTCCAAAGATGTCGCGGCTATCCGTGGAGCACATTCAGAGGAGATACCCAAGCTTCTCGGCTACGAGTACGGCGATGATGTAATCCACCGCAATAACATGGTACTGATATAAAAAGTTGGGCAATTGCTGGCTATAGCTTAATGAGGAGGAGAAATGCAAGCGGCAATAAAAGAACTGGAGGAGAAATGTCAGGCGGCTAAGGCAGCCTCCAGGAAGCTCGCCTTCCTTAGCACCGAGACCAAGAACAAGGCGATACTAGCCATAGCCGATGCCTTGATGGCAAATCAAAAGGAGATACTGGCAGCCAACGAACTGGACTACAAGGAGTCAGCGTCCTCTGGTATGAGCGCAGCTATGCTCGACCGCCTCATGCTATCGCCAGACCGCCTGGAAGCCATAGCTAACGACGTGAAGACTGTGGCCACCCTACCCGACCCTGTGGGTGAGCTATTCGAGGAACGTACTCTACCCAACGGGCTAAAGCTTAGCAAGAAGCGCGTGCCACTCGGAGTCATCGGCGCTATTTATGAAAGCCGACCCAACGTCACGGTTGACATCGCTACGCTCTGCCTAAAATCAGGCAATACTGTTGTCCTCCGCGGTGGCAAAGAGGCACTGCACTCTAACAGGGCGCTGGCAAGCACAGTCCAGCAAGCCGCTTACAAAGCTGGAATACCCCAGGGAGCAGTGCAGTTCATCGAGTCCACGGATAAGGCTCTGGTTGACCACATGCTGAAGATGAGAGAAGCCATTGACCTGGTCATACCCCGCGGTGGCGCTGGGCTAATCAAGTTCGTTGCTGAAAATGCCAGCATGCCCGTGGTCACCGGCGGCATAGGCGTCTGTCACACCTATGTAGACAAGGACGCCAACCTAGACAAGGCAGTAGCCATCGCCTACAATGCCAAGGTACAACGACCCACCGTCTGCAATGCGTTAGACAGCCTGCTGGTACATTCCAGAGTCGCCGAACGCTATCTTCCTATGATAGCCAAGGAATGGGCCAAGGCCAACGTGGAGATGCACTGCGATAAGCGCAGCATGGCAATACTCAAGCAGGTACCATCGCTGAAGCTAGTCCCCGCCAAAGATGACGACTGGGGTAAGGAATTCCTGGCATTAACAGCAGCAGTAAAGGTAGTGGACTCTTTAGACGAGGCGCTAGAGCACATCGAGCGCTACGGCTCAGGTCACTCCGAAGCTATTATCACAGAAGACAAGAGGGCCGCCACGCGTTTTCTCAATGAGGTTGACGCTGCCTGTGTCTATGCCAACACCAGCACTCGTTTCACCGATGGCGCACAGTTTGGCCTTGGCGCAGAAATAGGCATCAGCACTCAGAAGATGCATGCCCGCGGCCCAATGGCATTGAGAGAGTTGACCAGTTATAAATGGCTCATCATCGGTGATGGTCACGTCCGCCCCTAGCGCAAGGTCGCCACTACTGCTTTCTGAGCCTCAAATAGCCGCTTGATTCCGCTTTCGGCAAGAGACATCAGGACATCCATGGTCTCTTTTGTGAAAGGCTTGCCTTCGGCTGTGCCCTGGATCTCAACGAACTTACCATCATCGGTCATCACCACATTGAAATCGACCCCAGCCCGGGAATCCTCCTCGTAGCACAGGTCAAGCAGTTTTTCACCCAGGACAACTCCCACACTGGTAGCAGCAACCACATTCCTCAACGGAATCGATTTGAGCACTCCCTGCTTTTTGAGATTGTACAGAGCATGATACAGAGCCACATATCCACCAGTGATAGCTGCCGTGCGGGTTCCACCATCTGCCTGCAACACATCGCAGTCAACGGTAAAAGTCCTTTCGCCCAGGGCTCGGAGGTCTATGACCGCCCGAAGTGAACGCCCGATTAGACGCTGGATTTCTTGGCTGCGACCGGCTGCGCTATCAGGCAAAATCCGGCGTGGGGTACGAGTATGTGTGGAGCGCGGCAGCATGGCATACTCAGCAGTGACCCATCCACTCTCTTCGCCTTTCAGGAAAGCAGGCACTTTGTCCTCCACGCTAACAGCGCAGAGAACCTTGGTCTGTCCCAGCTCAATTATGGCCGAGCCTTCAGGAAAAGCCTGATAGCCCAGCACAATATTCACCGGACGAAGTTCATCGTTAGCACGACCATCAATCCTTGCCATCAAAATCAAGCCTCAAGCAATTAGGCCAAAGTATAACATTGAACCAGATAGCCCCACAATCCTTAAGAGCAACGCACTGCCTGAATAGGGGAATTCGTTGACCCGCCATTGCAGTCGATGTTACCATGTCGGGCAATGGAATTAACCATTGCGAATATCTCTGCACTAGTCTGTATAGGACTCGTGGCCGGGCTCCTGGGCTCGATGCTAGGCGTAGGCGGCGGTTTCATTATCGTACCTGTGCTCATTCTGGCACTTAAACTACCAATGCAGGTGGCTGTGGGCAGCAGCCTGGTGGCAATAGTAGCTAACTCATGCACTGCGGCTAGCGCTTACCTCAAAACACGGATGACTAATATAAGGCTGGGCTTGCTCATGGAGACCACAACCGTCCCCGGAGCTATCCTTGGCGCCATAGCTGCCACTCTGCTTGCGTCGTCGACGTTAAGTATATTCTTTGGTATTGTCCTGCTCTATGTCTCCTATTCCATGATATTTCGCCAGCCGGCAATGACAGAAGACATCGCACCAACGACAGATTCAACAAATTTAGATGACGACTCTTCCAGCTTCCTCGGCCAGTCGCAGAGCATGTACTACGACATTAGCCAACGCAGACCCATCAACTATGAAATCAAACGAGTCCCCTGGGGGCTGACAACTAGTTTCCTCGCTGGCATTCTATCCAGCATGCTAGGCATTGGCGGCGGCATTATCAAAGTACCTGTAATGCACTCGATTATGGGAATACCGATTAAGGTGGCCATCGGCACCAGCAGCTTTATGATAGCCCTCACCACTGCCGCTGGCGCCCTCATCTATTACCATAACGGATATGTTCACCCATCCATCGTAACGCCCCTGATAGTGGGAGTGGTCGGAGGCGCCTTGCTTGGAACTTCGTTAGCCCAGAGAGCTACGGGGGCATGGCTCAGAAAAGGCTTCGGTGGGCTGCTTCTAGTCACAGCAATCCTCATGTTCCTCAGAACTGCCAACGTGATGTGAGAAATGAAGGAAAAACAGAGGGACGATAAACTCTACACCTGGACTAGCCTTGGCTTCCAGTCAGGCGTGTTTGTTTCGCTGGTGTTAGTGACCATCGGGATAATCATGCTCGTCATCTCCAAAACTAAAATAGCAGATGCCGTAATCCCACTTAGCGAATTGCCCCAATGGTTGCTCAGCCCTGACGCTAAAGCTATCAGCAGTCTGGGAATAGCTATCCTCTTGCTCACCCCCATCCTGCAGGTGGTAATTGCCGCAGCAAGGTTTGCCCATTACAAGGATGGACGCTACCTGAGCATCAGCCTGGCGCTTTTATGTATGCTAGCACTTAGCCTATTCCTATCCGCCACCTAGATTGACCGACAAAAAATGCTATGCTATGATTGCCCTAGATGACAGCGCTGACCGACCTTAATGAGGAAATCAAACGCTGCCAGGACTGCGATTTAGCCAAGAACCGCACTAAGGTAGTACCCGGAGAAGGCCCAGATAACGCCGCACTTCTCTTCATCGGTGAAGCACCGGGATGGCATGAAGACCAGCAGGGACGCCCCTTCGTTGGCCCTGCCGGCCAATTCCTCGAGGAACTACTATCCACCATCGGACTGAGAAGAGACCAGGTCTTCATAGCCAATGTCATCAAATGTCGCCCATCTGCAAATCGTGACCCGCTCCCAGGAGAGATCCAGGCCTGCAAGAAATGGCTCGACCGCCAGATTGAGCTAATACAGCCAAAAGTAGTTGTCACCTTAGGCCGTTACTCCATGGCCCGATACTTCCCCAACCAGAGCATCAGCAAAATCCACGGCAAATCCAAGAAAGAAGGCGAGATCACGTACTACGCCATGTACCATCCTGCCGCCGCCCTGCACCAGGGGAGCTTGCGCAAAATCATCGAAGCCGATATGCTAAAGATACCGCAATTGCTGGCGCAAACAGATAAACTCACCGAAGCAGAAACAGAACCACAGCAGCTTAGTATGTTCTAACCGAAAGACAATGGGCAAACACAAACTCAGAATAATTCCTCTGGGCGGATTGGGCGAAATCGGCAAAAACATGATGGCCATTGAATATGGCAACGACATCGTTGTCGTTGACGCCGGTCTCATGTTCCCCGAAGAAGACATGCACGGAGTTGACCTCGTCGTCCCCGACATAAGCTACCTGCAGGAGAGACGCGAGAAGCTCAGAGGCATCATCCTGACCCACGGACATGAAGACCACATCGGTGCCTTGCCATATGTACTACCACAGCTCGGCACACCACTCTACGGAACCAAGCTCACCCAGGGACTGGTCACGGTGAAACTGAAAGAACACCGCTATTCAGACAAGGCCACTTTCAAGACAATACAGACGGGACAGAAGTACCAGCTAGGCAACTTCACGATCGAGCCTTTTTCAGTATGCCACAGCATTCCAGACTCGATCGGATACATCATCCACACACCCATCGGCGTAGTGGTTCACAGCGGCGATTTCAAGGTAGATTACACGCCAGTAGACAGCAAACCAACCGACCTTACCAGGTTGGCACAACTGGGAACGCAGGGCGTCTTACTGCTTCTCGCCGATTCCACCTATGCCGAGCTCCCAGGCTATACTCCTTCGGAAAGCGTAGTCGGGGAGACACTGGACCACATCATAGCCAACGCTCCAGGGAGAGTAATTATCGCCACCTTTTCTTCACTGATTTCCCGCATCCAACAGGTCATCAATGCCGCCGCCAAGCATGACCGCCATGTATTCATCATCGGCCGCAGCATGAAGAACACGACGAAGATGGCAGCAGAGTTGGGTTACCTCAACATCCCAACTGGTGTGGTGCGCCAATCCGACGAGCTACACCGCTTTCCCCATGACAAAATAGTGCTCCTGACAACGGGCAGCCAGGGAGAACCCACATCGGCACTGGTGAGAATCGCCAACCATGATAACAGCCAGGTCCGCATCACACGCGGAGACACAGTGGTGATGTCAGCCACACCCGTCCCTGGGAACGAGACGCTGGTTCATCGGACAGTGGACACACTCTTCCGTCAGGGCGCCCAGGTGATATACGAGAAATTGGCACAGGTACACGTCCACGGCCATGGTAGCCAGGAAGAGCTCAAGCTGCTACTCAATCTGGTCAAGCCCAAATTTTTCATACCCATCCACGGCGAATATCGCCACTTGAGCTTACATGCCAAACTGGCAAAGTCACTGGGCATGCCAGAAAGCAATATATTTGTCATCGAGAACGGGAGCATCCTCGAGCTTGACCGCAACAAAGCCAGGGTAACCGACAAAGTGCCAGCAGGCAACGTCTATGTAGACGGACTGGTCATGGGCGATTTAGCAAAGGTGGTCTTGAGAGACCGCAAGATGTTGTCTCGGGATGGCATCGTAGTCGTGATAGTCGCCATTGACAAGAAGAGGGGCAAAGTGATAGGCCGACCCGATATCGTATCACGCGGCTTTGTGGACACGATAGAAGGAGAAACGATATTGGAACAAGGCCGGGATTTGGTGGCAACTACGTTGGACCGCAGCGGTGGACGCCCCCTTGAGTGGAGCTTCATCAATACCAAGGTCAAGGACACACTGGGCAAGTTTTTTTACGAGCAGACCAAGCGCCGCCCCATGATTCTTACCACCACCATGGAGGTATAACAAGGCCTTGCCCAAGAAAAAGAGGGCCACTAAACCCACCTCGGCTCAAACCAAAAAGGGAAAACCCTTTTGGAAACAGTTCTTCGGGTTCCTTTTCTCCCCCCCAGTCTTGAGGCTGATAGCAGCGCTAATCATCGCTGGCCTCATCTACTGGTTTTGGCCAGACATCTCTGACTGGGCAGTAACCACCTGGGAAGGACTGCTTGAGCTGCTGGGAATAGGACTTCTTATAGTTGCAGTATTTTTGGGACTGCTACTCTGGATAATCCTGGCAGGAAAGTTCTCTCTGCTCGTCCGCTATTGGAACTTCTGGCTGGGCGGAATTTGCCTGGCCATAGCTATCTGGGGAATAGCGGCTTTCTTCAATCCCGGCAGCGGCATTGCCAGCCGGTCAACACTCGGCGGTGAGACCGGCCAGAATATCATAGGAACTACAGATATCATCGGCATATTGAGGTTAGCCGGACTTATTGTCCTGGCCATCATTTTCATGGCCCCCAGGTGGTCCGGCCGTATCGCTGTCAGCACCGCCAGAGGAACAGGGGTCCTTATCAAACGTGGTTGGCAAGCTGCCACTGCACCAAAACCAAAAGAACCCAGGATAACAATTAAGCCCGAAGCAAGACCAGAACAACCTCCTCCAACCATAACCCCAACTACTGCACCACCAGCGCCAATCAAGACGCCCACCTCTGAGACATGGGAACAAGACAAGCACCGCCCCATGCTGACCCTCGGCGGATGGCAACTCCCCCCCATTAGCATCCTGGACAAGCCAACTGAAGTAGAGCTGAGCCAATCCGATATCAAGGAGCGCGCTCAGCTCATCAGGGACGCCCTGGGTAGCTACGGAGTCGATGTGGAGTTGGGCGATATAAACGTCGGCCCTACCGTGACTCAGTTCGAAGTCATCCCTGGCTGGGACTACAAGTACAAAGAGGTCAAGGAACGAGACAAGGATGGTAGCATCAAAGCCCGCCGAGAAGAGGTAGCCAGAACCAGGGTCAAGGTAGAGCGCATCAGCTCGCTGGCCAGCGACCTTGCCTTAGTTCTAGCGGTACCCAGCATCAGAATTGAGGCCCCCATACCCGGAAAATCAGCCGTAGGCATCGAGGTTCCAAACATCACGTTCGGCCTGGTGAATCTGCGGAGCGTAATAGAGAGCACATCCTTTCAAAAAATCAGCGCTAAATCGAAGCTAACCATAGCTCTGGGCAAAGGCGCCGGTGGCGAGACAGTTGCCGCAGACCTTGGCAGAATGCCACATTTGCTCGTGGCTGGCGCAACAGGCAGTGGCAAAACCGCCTGTCTCAACTCCATAATCTGCTCCTTGCTGGTGCACAACACCCCTGACGATGTGCAATTCATCATGATAGACCCCAAGCGAGTGGAACTGGTCAACTTCAATCGACTGCCACACTTGATTGCGCCAGTCGTTGTAGAAATTGACAAGGCAGTCATGGCACTGCGCTGGCTTATCCTGGAGATGGACAACCGCTATCGCAAATTCGCCCAGGTGGGAGCACGCAACATAGACGGATACAACAAGGAGAAACATCCCGGAGATACCCTGCCTTACATCGTGGTCCTTATTGATGAATTGGCCGACTTGATGATGACGGCCTTCGACGAAGTTCAGCAAAACCTTTGCCGCCTGGCACAACTGGCACGTGCCACCGGCATACACCTGATAGTAGCCACCCAGCGTCCATCGGTTGACGTCGTGACCGGTCTCATAAAAGCCAACTTCCCCACCCGCATCAGCTTCGCCCTCACCTCGCAGGTGGATTCTCGCACCATCCTCGATGCTGCTGGGGCTGAGAAGCTGCTGGGCAGGGGCGATATGCTCTACATGCCCACGGACGCCAGCAAACCCAAGCGGCTTCAGGGCACTTTTGTCTCCGATGCTGAAATCGATAGGCTGGTGAACTTCTGGGGCAGCCAGCCCAAGCCAGAAAAAGCGCCGGTGGAATTTGAGGAAATAGCACAGCCTCCTGTAAGCGAAAAAGGCACCGATGATTCCCTGCTCGACGCCGCCCGACAACTAGCACGGGAACACAAAGAGATATCTGCCTCTTTTCTGCAGCGCCGTCTGCGCATCGGCTACCCACGTGCTGCCAGGCTATTTGACCAGCTCCAGGAAGAAGGCTACGGCAAAAAGGCTACAGACCAGCCACCCCAAGACACCCCCCTTCACTAATAGACCACTTTTTGTTCCCAAGCTGCCCGATAAAATCGTCATTGCGAGCGGAGCGTGGCAATCTCTCTTTAGTTTTTCCTCTCCCTCGAGGGAGAGGCCAAGTGAGGGTGGCTCAAATCGTCACCCGAGTCCCTTGTGATTGTCATTCTCGGACACCCTCGCGGCAATCTCTAAGGGCAACCATTGCCTCCACCGAGCCTTTCTGCATTCCATAGGCAGTTCCCAAACCCCTTTCGAGAACAAGTAGCTAACGCCTGCTTTGCAGTGGTTGCATACCATTCATCCGGTATCTGACAAGTAACAACACAATGAAAAGTGTAGAGAGCAACTTCTGGCTTTTGATGCACTGGGACAAATTTAAACTTGCCGACGCATAACACAGTGAATTTAGGCTCAAAAACACAAGCTTTGTGTTACTTGCGGAATATCCTTTTTCGTCCTAAAATACCTCTGGCGTCAATCCATTTCGTGGCGTGTGTTAACAGAATATGAGACATCGCAAGCCAAATACAAAACCAAGTTGGAAATCATACGAGGAGGTCGCAGCATACCTGCTTGACCAGAATGCTCATAAGTTTGGGCTGAAAACGGTGGAAGGTAAACAGAAAATACGTGGCAACAGATCTGGGACTGTTTGGGAAATCGACGCCAAAGGTATTCGTGAAGAAAATGTAGGTTTCGTAATAATTGAATGCCGTAGATATACCACATCGAGACAGAATCAAGAAAAGTTGGGTAGTCTGGCTTATCGCATTATGGATACAGGGGCTGTCGGTGGAATAATTGTAAGCCCGCTAAATGTTCAAGAAGGTGCTAAAAAGATCGCTGCCAGCGAGAATATTCTCAGCGTTCAACTGGATGCCAATAGTACGCCTACCGATTTTGTGATGAGATTCCTGAACAAGTTAATGGTTGGGTTATCAAATGGAGTGCGTTTATCAGACACTTGTTCATTAGAAGTTTTGATAACTTGCCAAAGCTGTAGTATGAAATTCCGAGTCGAAACAAACGAAAAAATATGCCCAAATTGCCAACGGCCTGACTGAAGATAATGCAAGACGAAACGTGTTTCATCAGGACAATATAACATCGCCCTGCCGTTGGAATAGCGGTTACTTGGACTTAAGAAAAGGCGATAGCAGCTCTTCGTCTTTCCTCAGCTCGATGATTCGGTCGCGCAGGAGAGCAGCTTTCTCAAACTCCAGATTCCTGGCAGCCTTCCTCATCTGAGATTCCAAGTCCTTTATCAGCCGCGTCACTTCCTCTTTAGATATAGGAGTGGGCGTATAGATAGCTTTGGTCTCAGCTACGGCCTTGACCCGCTCGGTGATATCCCTGATGGCTTTCTTTATCCCCTGCGGCGTAATGCTGTGTTCCTGGTTGTACGCCTCCTGGACCTTCCTGCGCCGATAGGTCTCCTCCATAGCCTCACGCATAGCTGTGGTCACTGCATCAGCATACATAATGACGTCACCATCAACATGGCGCGCCGCCCGCCCCATCGTCTGAATCAGAGCCTCCTTAGACCTCAAGTATCCTTCTTTATCAGCATCCAGTATGGCCACCAGGCTTACCTCCGGCAAATCCAACCCCTCCCGGAGCAAGTTAATACCAACCACCACATCATAAACGCCGAGACGAAGGTCACGCAGTATTTCCACCCTCTCCAGAGTATCCACCTCCGAATGCAGATAATGGGTTTTTATTTCCAACTCCCGCAGATAGTCAGCCAGCTCTTCAGCCATTCGCTTGGTCAACGTCGTCACCAGGCAGCGTTCACCCTTGTCCACCCTCACCTTAATCTGGTGGATAAGGTCGTCAATCTGCCCTTTGCTAGGTTTAACCTCAATAGTCGGCTCCAGCAAACCGGTAGGCCGAACAAGCTGTTCAGCTACCTGCTGGCTATGTTCGTACTCAAATGGCCCAGGTGTAGCTGAAACATAGATGACCTGGTTAGTCCGACCCTCAAACTCGTCAAAATTAAGGGGGCGATTATCCAGAGCCGATGGCAGCCGAAAACCGAAGTCCACCAGGGTCCGTTTGCGGGACATATCGCCATGATACATGCCCCTTATTTGAGGCAAGGTCATATGTGATTCATCGATGAACATCAAAAAGTCATCGGGGAAATAATCCAGCAACGTCCACGGGGCGCTGCCTGGCGCCCTCCGCTGCAGGTGCCGAGAGTAATTCTCCACAGCATGGCAGTAGCCAACCTCGCGGAGCATCTCCATGTCGTAGTTCGTCCTCGCCTCCAGCCGGGCTGCTTCCAGAAGCTTGCCCTGGCCTCTCAGCTCCTGCAAGCGTTCCTCCAGCTCGACCTTTATATCCTCAATAGCTGCCATGAGCTTGTCATGCGAAGTAACGAAGTGCTTTGCAGGGTAAATATCAACCGAGTCCCGTTCCGCCAATAATTCGCCGGTGAGCGGCTCAATATCAGCGATACGCTCTATTTCGTCTCCCCAGAACTCAATCCTGACCGCTATTTCCTCGTATGACGGCTGAATCTCCAGCGTATCCCCACGTATGCGAAACCTGCTCCGTGTGAAATCAAAATCATTCCGCTGATACTGCATATCCACCAGCCGGCGAATCAGCTTATCCCGGTTACACTTCTGGCCCTTCTGCACAGTCACCACAAAGCTGCGATACTCCTCAGGCTCCCCCAAACTATAAATACAGGAGACAGAAGCCACTATCAGCACATCTCGACGGTCGAGCAAAGCTCTGGTGGCCGCATGACGGAGCTTATCTATCTCTTCATTTATATCGATTTCCTTTTCAATGTATGTATCCGTGCTGGGAACATAGGCCTCGGGCTGATAGTAGTCATAGTAGCTGACAAAATACTCCACTGCATTGTCTGGAAAGAACTCCTTGAACTCTGTGGCTAACTGTGCGGCAAGGGTCTTATTGTGGCAGATAACCAGCGTGGGCTTCTGCACCCTCTCCGCCACATTAGCCATAGTAAACGTCTTGCCGCTGCCAGTTACGCCCAGCAACGTTTGCCGCTTGTATCCCTGTGTAATCCCCTCAACCAGCTTATCGACGGCCTGGGGTTGGTCACCTGTTAGCCTGAAATCAGAAGCAATCTTGAACTGTGGCATCAAAATCCTGCTTAAATATCGAACCCGAGTTTACAAAAAAGCGAGGGTAAGAGGAAATGAACAGCTTCAGATATGGTATTCACCTTGACGCCAGATGCTGGAGAGCCAGCCTCACTCGCTCTTCCAGGTCCATATCCTGAGAGTTGGGCAAGCCCGAAACCGCTTGAGTAGCCTCTTTCAGAGAATATCCCAGACTGGTCAGCGCAGCTACGACATCGGCATCCTGCTGTCTCAGTTCAGGAACCACAGCTTCCACCATGCCTTTCGCCAGCTTTCCCTTCAATTCCAGCACTATGTGTCCCGCCGTTTTTTTGCCGATGCCTGGCACCTGGCTGAGCAGGTCGATATTACCATTGGCAATAGCGGAAACAAGTTGGTCCGGGCTAAACGTCGAAAGCAAAGCCAAAGCAGCCTTGGGACCGATTCCCGAAACCGAGATAAGGCTCTTGAAAAGCCCCAGCTCCTCAGGTGAAGCAAAACCATACAGCGCAACATTGTCCTCTCTCAAGTACAAGTAGGTATGCAAATGAACCTTGTCACCCGCAGTTCCCAGTCGCCCTAAAGCAGAGCTAGGCACACTCACCTGAAGGCTGACAGGGCCAACCCTGACAACCGCCGAATCTACCCCGCGGCTCTCTAGTATCCCCTCCAAAGCAACTATCATCAATTTCCTCTATCGCGTTTTATTTAGCAGACAGTCAAACTGCCTCTGATGAAGATGGCAAATAGCTACAGCAAGCGCATCTGAAGCATCACTGGGTTCAGGGGCGGTAGAAAGGCCAAGCTGTATCCTCACCATCTCCTGTACCTGTGCCTTGCTGCTACCCCCAGAATTGGTCACGTTTTGCTTCACCAAGGCTGGTGGGTATCGAAAAACCGGCAGTTTCCGATTGGCTGCAGCCAGAATTGCTATTGCCTGCGCTCTGCCCAGAGACAAGGCAGAGCGCACATTATCGGCTACAAAAGGCTCCTCAATTGCCACTTCATCAGGCTCGCATTCAGCAACAACCCGACAAAGACCGTGGTACAAGGAAGACAACCGTTGCTCCAAAGGAAGCTTGGCAGGAGACCGCAACACCCCGCAGTTCACCATTCGCATTTCCCGTCCTTCCTCATCCACCACACCATATCCCAGATTCAGGGTGCCCGGGTCAATGCCGAGAACACGCATAGGTTACGCCATGGTCCGAAGCTTCTCCAGAACAGCCTCGGAGTAATCTATATTGGAAAACACCCGCTGGACATCGTCCAACTCTTCAAGATGGTCGAGCAATTTTAGCGTTTGAAGCGTCTCCTTCTCACCGAGAACCACCGTAGTCTTGGGAACACGAGAGACCTCGGCAGAGATTACCGGCTTCGCTGCCTCAATAGCCTTCCTCACCGGCTCCAGGTTTTGAGGAGTGGTGATAACTTCGAGAAAGCCCTTCTCCACCTTGACATCATCAGCGCCAGCATCTATAGCGGCCAGAGCCAGGGATTCAACATCTACGCCATCGCTAGTATCTACCGTTATCACGCCCCTGTTATCGAATATCCAGGCTACGCATCCACTCTCTCCCATATTCCCCCCATGCCTGGAAAAAAGATTTCGAACTTCCTGCAAAGTACGATTCCTGTTGTCAGTCAGAGCCTGAACCATTACCGCTACGCCTGCTGGCCCATAGCCTTCAAGCATTAACTCAGTTAAGCTAGCCCCCTCCAGTGTCCCACTGCCCCTCTTTATAGCCCGCTCAATATTCTCTGAGGGCATGTTATTATCACGAGCTTTCTGAATCGCTAACCGAAGGCCGAAATTGGAGCTTGGATTTGGTCCAGCTTCACGCACTGCAACCATGATTTCTCGCGTGAGCTTGGTAAACAGTTGCCCGCGCTTGGCATCAGAAGCACCCTTCTGGCGCTTAATCTGTGACCATTTAGAATGACCTGACATGGTTCCTGCTCAGCTAGATTTTACCATCCACTAATATAGCGGTAAAGCAAACATCAGACAACATCATATACTCACGATAATCATAGCACTCAATGGACTACAATGCTACATGTAAAAATTGAACGAACGGTAGCCCGTCTCCGTTCACGATGTTTAATGTTATAATGCTGAATAATTACCTTCCAAGGAACCTAGCGAGTGGAAATAATCGAGAAGCTCATCAGTCATGGCATAGCCAAAGAGCTTATCGTCATCATTATCTCTGCGCTGCCGATTATAGAGCTGCGAGGTGCGCTCCCCGTGGCTATAAACCTCTTCGGTATGCCCTGGTACTGGGCACTTCCACTGGCAGTCATCGGAAACATGTTGCCCGTCCCTATATCGCTGCTGTTCCTTGATTCAATAGCTAAAATCGTCAGCAAGGTGGACACCGGTAAAAAAGTTATTAACTGGGTTTTCGAACGCACCCGACGCCGCGAAAAGATTATCCAGAGATACGAGCGGATAGGACTCATGCTTTTCGTTGCTATCCCGCTGCCCTTCACTGGCGCCTGGACAGGTTCTATCGCTGCCTTCCTGATGGGCCAGCGGTTTCTTCATTCCTTCTTATCTATCTTCTGCGGAGTGCTAATCGCTGGAGTCATTGTAACCACTCTATGTTTGCTGGGCTGGGCCGGCGCTATTATCGCTGGCATCGGGCTTAGCGTAATAGCCATACTGGGCTGGTGGAAAGTCTAAGCAGTCAATTTCAACATGAGACTCGATAATCCTCAAAAGACAAGCTTCGCGAGAAATATCAACATACCAAAGCTAAAAGCCGTCACCGATAGCTATATGCAGCAAGTACCCATGGTGCACGAGCATTGCGAACGCTGTCTCAACACACAGAGGTGGCATGGCAATGCCGTCCTCATGTTACTGGATGCAGCTTTCGATTCTATCGGGCTTAATTATTTCCAATCAGTGGTGCCAAAAGTGGAACAGTTCCGCCAGAAATTCGTGGAAACGGGCAAAATCCGCACATTTGAGGATTTATTAGCAGCCAGCGACGAAGAGCTTAAGGCTATATGGAAAAATCAACGCTCCTGGCAAATGGCCACTGAGGCAGCTTCATACCTGGCAGCAATAAAAAAGAGGAAAAGGTTGAATGACAGAGACGCACTCATTTTTTGGGCAAGGCGTGCTAGTTTGGAAAACTGGAGAAATGACCCCATGGGCAAGATAAAAGGCGTGGGCATAAACACCTACCAGTACCTGAGAATGATGGGCGGTGTTGACACCGTCATGCCCGACAAAATAGTAAAGAGGGTTACTGCGGAAATGCTACTAAAGACAGATATACCAATGCCAGCTACAGATATCGAATTCGTCTATCTGATGGATGAAATCGCAGCCATGACGGGCTACAGGGCAATCGAGCTATGCTGGATGACCTGGCTGATTCAGTCGGAGGCAGGCATGAGTAGGATGGAGAAATATCAGAACCTTTTGCCAATGATTTAACCTGCCCCAAATGCACTACCCTGCCGAACACAAAAAGCTCCGGACCAGATAGGCCGGAGCTTCAAGTTTCCTGGTGGAGGCGGGGGAGGGTTGAACTCCCCGTCCAGAAGAAGGTTGCCAGAACCTGCTACAAGTTTAGCCAGCGCTTTAATCTCACCCAGCTAGCCTCTGCTGGCTAAGTTTAGCTAGACCAGTCGATTAGTTCTTAGCCAACCTTTTATCGACATCAAGGTTGGAGCACCCCGACTGTTCGTCACCCAATCCCAACCCATCGGGGCGAGGTCAGGTTGGATGTGCAACCTTTAGTTAAGCTGCAATAGGAACTGCTTCGGCAGTTGTCTTTTGCCACCTGTTTAGCGAGGTAGATGGCACCTCGACTTGCAGTTCTGTAGGCCTGCCCCCTGTCGAAGCCACGCGCCCCCATATTCAGTTGTTAATGACCCCTCCCTAGCCTTTCCTCTTCAAAGCCCGTGCTATCTCTATATCGGATTCACGCTGGGCAATCGACTCCCTCTTATCATGGAATCGCTTGCCCCGTGCCACACCCAACTCCAGCTTGGCAATTCCCTTCTTAATATAGAGCTTCAACGGCACCAAAGTCAAACCCCTCTGATTCGCCATAGCTGCCATCTCGTTAATCTGCTTCCGATGCATTAACAGCTTCCTCGGGCGGTTTGGCTCAT
>Ga0194113_10003482_pt1 | contig 21079 bp, 20 predicted proteins | sample TA2MahC200mmetaG_FD_146193 | JGI IMG/M metagenome (GOLD analysis project Ga0194113, IMG submission 146193) | Freshwater microbial communities from Lake Tanganyika, Tanzania - TA2015017 Mahale Deep Cast 200m | ecosystem: Environmental > Aquatic > Freshwater > Lake | place: Tanzania: Lake... | reverse complement strand
ACACAATCCATAGATAATAAACAACATAATTACAGATGTAATCCCTTAAACAGTACCTGCAGATAGCTTCTATCACTCTGCGAAAACTCCCTTTTATCGCCACTTTATTATGAATCTTAAAAACTACAGACACTTTGAGCATTATCTGGCATTATACTTGCTTATTCTATTATTCGTTATGATGCGACTCCAAAGAACTTTAAAACATGAAGTGAGTTTTGAAGGTATCGGACTTCATACAGGCCGTTACTCAAAGGTCTGCCTTAAACCAGCACCGAGGGATACCGGCATTCTCTTTATTCGAACAGATAAGAATGTCATTATAAAGGCATCTGTTAACTCTGTCACAGATACTGCATTTTCGACGACGCTCGGCTATAATGGGGCAAAGATCAGGACTGTTGAACATCTCCTTGCTGCCTTAGGTGGCATTGGGATAGATAATGTAATCATAGAGGTCAACGGACCAGAAATACCCATCCTCGATGGAAGCTCAATGGAACTCATCAGCATTATCCTGAAGGGTGGTATTGCAAAGCAGGGGAAGAAGAGACCATATATCCAGATAACGAATCCCATCGTTCTCACTGATGGGCATGCTGAGATTATGGCCCTTCCCTATAATGGAAGGCATATTACGTACATGATTCATTTTAACCACCATTTCCTTGGTGAACAAAAACTGAGCTTAGAGATCACCGAAGAGAGCTTTGTAGCAGAAATAGCACCAGCACGCACCTTCGGATTTTTAAAGGATGTTGAATACCTGAGGTCAAACGGGTTTGCAAAAGGTGGTTCTTTTGAAAATACTGTCGTACTTGGCGAAACCGGGATATTGAATTCATCAGGCCTGCGATTTAAAGATGAATTTGTCCGCCATAAAATACTGGATTTGATCGGTGATTTCTCTTTATCAGGATTCCCGATTTACGGTCACATTATAGCAAACAAGTCAGGACATACCTCAAACCTCAAGTTTGTTAAGAAATTGCTATCACATCCTGATTGCTGTGAGTTAGTGTCAGAATTTGACCAACAACCAGCACTCGCTTATATCTAAAATATCCTTATTTTTCAACAAGTTACAAATTTTGCTTGAATTTTTTGGAGGAATCGGGTTTCATAATTGTGAAGGCCGCAAAAAGAAGGGCTGGAGAATTTCTTCTCCAGCCTTAAGCATGTCTATACGTGGAGGGAAACTTATTTCTTCTTTGCGGTCTTCTTTGTTACTTTTTTTGCAGCTGCTTTCTTTGTTGCCATTAAAATTCACCCCCTTTCTATCCCGCACATTCTCAAAAAGCGCGGGGACACTCTAAGCTTTAAAGCCTACCTAACAACGTAATCCTTTTGCCTGATAAAATCCTTTTCAGATTTGCATCCGCTTTTTTCTTCTTGAGTTTGTATTCGTCTTCCTCCATTATTGTGCAGTTGATTTTGTAATCAAATCTTTTTTCAATATCCTTCAGTTCCTTTGCAAGGGATGATGATGCCCCGATAACAAAAAGGTCTACCGTATCCACATCATCACCTTCTGCATAGGGACCATAAATAGAAGCAGCCTTTGCGCCAGAAGCCCTCAGGACTGCCTTGATTGCACCTGGAAGACCAAGAGACTTTGTTATAAGATTTTTGAGCTCAGAGTACAGAGGGGATTCTTTATTTGCCTGAAAATATTTGAGGTTGACAATCCTTTCGCTGGTCACGATACCCATCTTCTCGAGGTTATCAAGTTCCCTCTTCACACCGGATGGGTTTTTCCTGAGGAGTTTTGATATCTCCCTGATATAGAATTGTTCATCAGGGCTGTTCAGAAGCAATGAGAGTACATCTGCCCTTATGGATGACGAGAATAAACTCTTTAGCATGTACCCACCATGATTCATTTATACAGAAAAAAAATTATTTTGTCAACAAAAAAATTACATTTAAGAACAGATAATGCATTTTTGTGAACGATCTATTTTTCTGAACAATTGTTCTCAATTTAAGAACTATCATTTGCTTCACCTGAAAATACCTCAAATCCCCCTTTGCCCCCTTTAGTAAAGGGGGGCAAAGGGGGATTACTGATTTTCTTCATCCTTTGTGTCTCTTTGAGACATGAATGTTTCATTATCTTTCTCACTCTTCTCAGGTTTACGCGATCATCAGATTCCCTCCTTTTCGGTGTTTCGAGAATGAGCGGAATATCTTTGAATAGCTGATAGGTGATAAGTTGTTGCAATCCTCTCATTCCGATCTTTCCGCGACCGATATGCTCGTGTCGATCAATTCCTGAACCGATATCACTCTTAGAGTCATTCAGGTGAACAAGTTTCAGTTTATCGAAACCAATATATTTCTCTATCTCTTGAGAAATTTTCTGAATGCCTTCGTTATTACAAATATCATAACCTGCTGCGAATGCATGACATGTGTCAATGCATATGCCTGATATTAACGAACCCTTTGTACCAGCTATAATATCTGATAAGTCCATAATCGTGGAAGAGATATCTCCCCTCTCACCTGCCGTATTTTCTATCAGGAGATATGCATTCCATCGCCCCTTCAGAGCTACCTCATTCAATACGTCAATCGCTCTCTTCCTCGCTACTCCTTCGTCATCTCCTGATGCACTTCCAGGGTGGAGTATCACATAGTCAGCCCCTATTGCATCAGCCCTATCCATTTCTACGATGAGCAAATCGATCGATTTCTTCCTCAATGTTTTATCCCTTGAAGCTATATTGACAAGGTATGAGGTATGGATAAAAACAGGCGAGATATTCAGCTTGAGTCTGAGTGATTGAAAGATTGAGGCTTCTTCCTTGTGAATCTGTTTTAGTGCCCACCCTCTCGGGTTATGAGAAAATATTTGTACTGTGTTACATCCAAGTGCTTTAGCTCTCTCTAAGCTCAGATGCAATCCTCCGGCAATAGAAGTATGGACACCAAGCCTCCGCATCAAACCTCTCTCTTAATTGCTGCAATATATATAACAAACAATATAGCTGATAAGCATGCTGTTATTGCCCCATAATAAAATGTTGCTGATGGTGAGACATGATCCCAGAGCCAACCTCCTACGAGGCTTGCAGGAAACATTGCGAGTCCGACCGCGGTGTTATAAACTCCAAAGGCAGTTGCCTTAAAATCAGGTGGTATTATAGTAGCAAGGAAAGCCTTCTGTATGCCTTCTGTAAGTCCCATAAAGAGGCCGTAGAAACTGAATAAAACCCAGATAGCCGTTGTATCTTCCGCAACAGCAAAACCATAATAGAGAACAGCAAATAGCATGAACCCGATGAGTATAACCCTCTTTCTTCCAAACCTGTCTGCTGCTATACCGGCAGGAATGGCTGAGAGGGAATAGATGAGGTTGAACAAGAGATACACCACAGGGATCATGACCGTGGGAATCCCTACTTGCTGAGCCCTGAGTATCAGGAATACATCACTGGAATTGCCTATGGCAAATAAAGTCGCAATCAGAACAAAAAACTTGAATTTCCAGTTAAATAATCCCCCCTTTACCCCCCTCTTGCCCCCCCTTGCTAAGGGGGGGATGGGGGGATTAGGAGGGATTACAGAATCTTTTGTTGATTGTTCTTTCACCGATTTCTCTCTTTTTATCTTCTTTTCCTTTATGAAAAAGATAATCAAGAGCACTGCAATCATCCCTGGTATCATCGAAAGCCAGAAGACAGTCCTGTAATTGTTTGAAAATATTCCAAGTAAAAAAAATGCCAGTGCAGGGCCAATAACTGCTCCCATTGTATCCATTGAACGGTGGAAACTGAATGCCCTTCCTAAAAATGCCTTGTCAGTAGATTCAGCAATGATAGCATCACGGGGTGCTGTACGAACTCCCTTGCCAAACCTGTCCATGAATCGGGATCCCATGACATGATGCCAGCCCATGGCAAGTGCAACAATCGGCCTGCTTAAGGTAGATATGCCATATCCTGCAGCCATGAGCCACTTCCTGTTTCCTATCCTGTCGGAGAACCAGCCGGAAAATACTTTAAGCAGGCTTGCAGTCGATTCTGCAATCCCCTCGATCAATCCGATGACTGATTTATTCACGCCGAGGACATTTGCAAGAAAAAGCGGTACAAGGGGATAAATCATTTCTGAACTTACATCCATGAAAAAACTCACTAATCCAGCTATGGTAACGTTTCTGCCAAACCCAAAAAATTTTCTATCCTTATTCATTTAAGTTAAGCAAACCCACCAGTTGCATAACTTTTATTAACTTGTGAGGCGGATGTGATGAAAAAGCCCGACCAGTTTATCCGCCTGAGGCGGACAAGCCTTATAGCCCTTCGGTCTGGCCAGCCAGCCTTTTTCCAAAATGTACAACACCCCCCTTAATCCCCCCTTATCAAGGGGGGACTCAGGGGGGTGTTGGTCACGTGAATCAGAATAAAATCCAGTCGCTTTGTCGGGTTTTTCAGCATATCCGCCTCACTTTTTTATGCAACATTAAGGGAAATTTAATTACATTGCATTCTTCACCAAAATATAGCCTTACTTTATCATTGTCATTCTGGCTTGTCCAGAATCCTTCCGACTTGTTCGGAATCAAAGAAAAATTCCCGACAAGCGGGAATGACATTCAGACAAGTTGGAATGACGTTCGATACTGGTATTATGCTTAGCGTGAGTCAAATTCATCCCAGTTGTTTCGGGCAGATATGTTGATATGATTTTTTTATGAAGAAACCTGTTGCTGTACCCGAATCAGTTTATCCTTGATTTCATCCATTCTCTTTTCCGCTTCAATGAGAACGGCCTTATGTTCCTCAACAGCCTCCTCGCCCTTCGATTTCTGGCTCATGCCTTTTTCTATAGCCTTTGAAATTCCTTCTATGGTTGCCTCAATCCTCTGGAACATCTCCCATCTGAAATCGAGCTTGCTCTTGTCCAGTCTTTCTTCAAAGTCATGCCCGGCCCTGGCGGATTGCAGGTCGATCACCCGATGTAGATATTCCTTCACCTTCTTAAGAATTATCTTTTCGCCGATGAACTTCGGCAGCAATAAAGTCAGCGAAGATGCCACTATCTCAATACCCAATAGAGCAGCATCTGACTTTGGTAAATACTGATAAGCAACATCGGTGTTATGTTCATAAACCGAGCCGACACCAGGGGTGTCAATTAACTTAACACCATCTTTTAGATAGGACGAAGGATAGGTAATGATGACTTCCTGCACATCTTTCTCGTTCCTTGGATTTCCCTTTTTCCGTAACATATTGGTGTCTCTACAACTGCCCGCTAAAATTCCATCTTCGAAAATATCTGTAGAATCTGTCCAAAGATACTGCTAAACTTATTCATGGGAAGCCTCCTTACAGGTTTTTTTGTTGCTAAAATAATTTTACCTGTTGAGGCTTCCTTTTCCAATTCTTATTTTGGACAGGTGTGATATGATTAGCCAGATTGGAAAACGGATGCTCCTGGGGGTTTTAACTCTCGTAATTATTCCGCTTGGACTTGTAAGCTTAATTACCTATTACCAGGCACGAAAAATCCTTGTTGAGCAGATTTATACGACGCTGAATGTTACATCCGATTCCTTGAGAAGAGAGTTAACTTTATTTCTTGAGAGCAAGAAAAAACAGGCAAGAGAAATTGTTGTCTACCGATTTCTCAGGGAAACCCTTAGAGAGATAAACAAACATCCGGAGAGGTCAGACCTTATTGCTGAACTGAACCAGTATTTAGCTGTAGAAAAAGCACCTTTAGACCCGGACATCTACGACATCCTTGTTTTCAATAAAGAAGGAAGACTCACTTCCTCAACACACAAAGAATTGAAGGGTATAAAGATTGACCATGAGTATTTCTCCAAAGGACGGCAAGGTATTACTTTTAAATCCGTCGAGAATATTAATGGTGAAAGAATTCTCAGTGTCTCAGCCCCTATTATAGATATCGAAACAGGCGAGTTTCTTGGAGTTGCCGCTGTTCGCTTCAAGGCCTCTGCAATCGATACTATTCTGATAGATGGGGCGAAGCGACTCTGGGGTGCGGTCAAAGTGGGCGATGTGAGCGAATGGGGAAGGATAATTATCGTTGACCGGAATAAAATCATTATTGCAAGTGCATCAGATCTTTTTTTAGGGAGGCTTGTGGACATAGAGCCAGTGAATCGTGCCTTTGGAAGCAGAGTAGAAATGACAGGTGAATTTGTAGGTATTCTTGGTAAGGACAGGTTAGGTGCTTCCCTCCTATTTGAGGAAGTTGGATGGGTTCTCGTTGCCTCCGTTTCTAAGAAGGAAACCCTTTTACCTGTCATGAAATATGTGTACATTGGGTTTATCCGGATCGGGATCGGAGTCATAGCAGTTATTATACTTACCCTTTTGCTTGCAAAGAGAATTGCCAAACCGATTTTGGATATTTCCAATACAGCAGACCGAATAGCAAAGGGTCATTGGGATGAAAGAGTTGTAGTGAAAGACAAAAAAGGTGAGATTGCCCGACTTGCAAACGCTTTTAATGAGATGGTGGAAACGCTGCAAAAATCCTTTCATGCCCTTAGGCATAGCGAGCGTTTAAAAGAAAATATTATTTCTACCATTCCCTCCGGTCTGCTCGTACTGAACAAGGCTTTCGAGGTGCTTTCTGCGAATAGGAGTTTTTGTAAAATGTTTGACGTAACTCCCCATGAGGTTGAAGGTAAAACGATAGACGAGGTTCTCACAGAGATTGGTATCTCCCGAGAAGGAAGAAATGCAATTGCTCATAAAGATTGCTTTTCCGATTTTGAGTGTGACTGTGACTATCCTAAGAAGGGAAGAATGATTTTGAAGTTGAGTATGACTAAAGTAGAAGAATTAGAAGAAGTTATCTTATTGTTTGATAACATAACCGAACAGAAGCGGATTATTGATCTCCGATCTTAAATAGTTGCTCCTCGTCAGCTTAGGAATTAACAAATTATAGTGAATGACAAAAATAAGTTCCCAATACCCCTCACCCTAACCCTGCAAGGGGAGAGGGGACTCTCTTTTATTTCCCCTCCCTTGACGGGAGGGGATGAAGGGGGGATGGACTATGTTAATTTATTTGGCTATCTTCTCAGTAATTTTCTCAGCCGCGATGCTCTTATCGCAGCAGTAAATGCAGGTCTAAAATTATCAGGTCTGATAGGAAGATTTGTTGAGTTGATTATTTTTCTACTCGCTGTAACAATGGCACTTGAGCAACTTGATATCGGAAGGGGGACAATAGTCATTGCCTTTGCAATAATCTTTGGGGGTATAGTCCTTGCCCTTGCCATAGCCTTTGGCCTTGGAGGGAGAGATATTGCAAAGGAGTATCTTGAGAAGAAAATAAGAGGCGAAGAAAAGAAAGACGATATTAGTCATCTATGAAATTGAAGCTTTTAAGCATGGTTAACGTATATCATGAATTGATGGTAGGGTATAGAACGTTGTAACTATGATATGCAAAAATTAGAATCTTCAGAAATCGTTGTAGTATGATTATACTAACATTAATACAATCGGGAAGGAGGACACTTTTATGTTTCATTGTAAATGTGAATTGATATCCGTTATTACAAGGCTTTTGATAAAAACAATTGTTCTGTCAGTATGCCTCTTGCCAATATGTGCACATGCGAATTCTAACGCAGAACTCTCATCTGGTGAATCCGTATATGTTTCTATATATTCCAATATCTATTCTGGTTCTAAAGCGGTGCGACTCGAACTTGCTGCAATGTTGAGCATCCGGAATACAGATCCCAAATATCTTATTACCATATTGAAGGCCGATTATTATGACTCAAATGGTAATTTTGTAGAGAGCTATGTTAAAAAACCAATAAAACTTAAACCATTTGCTCACACCTTTTTTTACCTCAAAGAATATGATACAAGAGGAGGCCCGGGGGCGAATTTTATAGTATAGTAAAGTGGCAAGCAGAGAGGAAAGTAAATCAGCCAATTATTGAAGGAGTTATGCTTGGTACGCGTCATGGAGTATCTTTTATTTGTCCGAGAAAGATAATCACCGAGCATTCAGAGTAAACTTAAACGTTGCATTAAAAGGAGGCAGACATGCTGAAAAACCCTTGCAATTCGACAAAATTTTATTCTTATACACATGACTGCATTCTTCACCTTATGTGCCTTCCAGCAAAAGGCTGGCTGGCCACATTAAGGCTTTGTGGAGTCTCAGGGCAAGCCTTTTTCAGCATATTTGCCTCCAATATACGAATAAATTTTATGCAACTGATGGGTAGATATATTCACTGCCGGAACCCTTACTGTAATGGAATATGAATTTTTAAAATCTTTAGTCATCGTCTTTGGTGCCTCTGCCTTAGTGGTGTTTTTACTTCACAAGCTTAAGATACCATCTCTTGTCGGATTCCTTGTTGCAGGGGTTATTATAGGGCCTTATGGTATCGGAATAGTAAAAGACACTCGCTCCATAGAGATGCTCGCGGAAATCGGCGTCATACTTCTCCTTTTTACAATAGGCATTGAGTTTTCCATGGCAAAACTTGTCAGGATCAAGAAGGCTGTTATAGGGAGTGGCGGCGTACAGGTATTCCTTACTATCGTTTTATCGGCTATTGCTGCCTATTTTGCAATAAAAAACATTAATCAATCTGTCTTTTTCGGATTTCTTATCGCATTAAGCAGTACCGCAATTGTCTTAAAGTCGCTCGCAGAAAAAGGTGAGATAGACTCTCCACATGGACGAATAATGGTAGGAATACTGATCTTCCAGGACCTCTGTGTTGTACCCCTTATGCTACTTATCCCTGCATTATCAGGGGAGAGTATAAACATAATGGATGTTCTAATAAAAATGGGAAGGGCAGCCTTGATTATAGCAGTTGTGCTTCTCAGTGCGAGATGGATAGTTCCTGCCCTTCTCCGTCAAGTTGTACATACAAGGAGTCGAGAGCTATTTATCATTACAATCATACTCCTTTGTCTTGGCATTGCACTTCTAACCGCAAGATTCGGCCTTTCCCTTGCCCTTGGAGCATTTTTGGCAGGTCTTATAATATCGGAATCAGAGTATGCACACCAGGCAACGGCAGATATATTACCCTTTAAGGAAAGTTTCATAGGCTTATTTTTTGTCTCTGTCGGAATGCTGATGAATATAGAGTATATGTTTGATCATCTTTTAAAGATAACAATCATTGTTGCATCGATATTCAGCCTTAAGATAATTACAGGGATGTTCTCGGCGATTGTGATAGGAAGCCCTCTTAGAACTTCCATTCATGCTGGTCTCGGGCTCTCCCAGATTGGTGAGTTTTCCTTTGTGCTTGCTATTTCAGGAAAAGCATTGGGACTTATAACAGATGATTTTTATCAGATATTTCTTTCATCTTCTGTTGTGACGATGATGGTTACGCCCTTCGTACTGCAAGTCGCCCCCTCTGTATCAGAATGGATAGCTGAAAGGCGTTTACTAAAAAAGGTGAGGATACTCAAAAAGGGTTATGAAGGAGAGGGGTTTCCGAGAAAAAGACATGATCATGTGATAATTATTGGTTTTGGTCTAAACGGAAGAAATCTGGCAAGGGTATTAAAAGAAGCAGAGATACCCTATGTTGTGCTTGAGATGAATAGCGATACCGTAAGAGATATGAAGAAAAAAGGAGAGCCCATATATTATGGTGATGGGACAAGTAAAGAAATACTCCATAAACTGGGTATCGAAAAGGCAAGACTATTGGTTATAGCAATATCCGACCCTGCTTCCACAAGGAGTATAGTAGCTATAGCAAGAAGTGAAAACCCTGACATTTACATCATCGTGAGGACAAGATACATTGTAGAGGTGGATGACCTGAGGACACTCGGTGCAAATGAAGTAATACCCGAGGAATTTGAGACCTCAATAGAGATATTCTCAAGGGTACTTCATCACTACCATATGCCAAGGAATGTAATCACAGAACATATAGATAACATTAGGAAAGATAATTACAGGGTTCTCAGAGCTGTAGAGTTGCCCAGAAAACATTTAGCAGAAAAATATGAATTACTAAAGGAGATAAATACAGAGTCCTATCTAATAAAAGAAGCATCCAAGGTGGATGAACATTCCATTAAGGAACTTCGCCTTAGAACCGAGACAGGGGTCACTATTATTGCAGTTCAGCGTGGAGATAAGGTTCATCAAAACCCACAACCAGACTTTGTCCTGAAGAGAGGAGATATTCTTCTTTTAATTGGCAAAAAGGAAGATATCAATCGTGCCATAGAATATCTTGAATCAGATAGATTTCTGGTAACAAAGTATTACAGATAATTTGTAACATTTACTGTCATTCCCACCCCCACTTTCGTGAGGGTAAATTCCAGTGGGAATCCAGAGGTTATTTGCAAAATATGTATAGATTCCTGCTTTTGCAGGAATCGACACGAGATGTTGTCTCACAAAAGAGAATGAAAATCGTCATGCCTGCGGAAGCAGGTATCCAGTCCTTTTCATACCTGGATTCCGTGTCAAGCACGGAATGACGGATAAAAAAACGACTCCTATTTTCGAGTCAATGACGATAAACTAAAAGTTACGAGGGATTCATAATGCTTCTCTGGATTGAATTTATACTTTGCACATCTGTAATTGTTTTTTCAGGCATAAGGCTTTCAAAGTACGGCGATATCATCGCTGAAAAGACCGGACTCGGCAGGGCATGGGTAGGTCTGGTGCTAATGGCCTCTGTTACATCACTGCCTGAGCTTGTGACAGGAATAAGCTCTGTTACTTATGCAGGAGTTCCCGATATCGCTGTTGGTGATGTGCTCGGAAGCTGTGTGTTTAATATGCTTATCCTTGCTCTCCTTGATGCGGTTTATCGTCCAATGCCTATATCTGCAAAGGCTCATCATGGTAATGTTCTGTCTGCTGGTTTTGGAATACTTCTTCTCAGTATAGTTGCCATAAGCCTCTTTTTAGAAAGATATATTCTTCCATTAGGCTGGATCGGACCGTATAGCTTATTATTTATAGTTATTTATTTTATTGCCATGCGATTAGTCTATTTTTACGAAAAAAGACAGATTGCTTTGTTTATGAAGGAAATAGCTGTTGAATTGAAATATAAAGATATTTCAACAAAGACCGCTATTGTTAATTATGGTCTCAACGCTTTTGTTGTTATTGTTGCTGCTACCTTTTTGCCCAAAATAGGTGAAGGCATTGCAGAAACCACGGGTCTTGGACAGACCTTTGTGGGCAATATTTTTATCGCAATTTCCACATCCCTTCCTGAGGTGGTGGTTTCTATAGCTGCTGTAAAAATAGATGCCATAGACCTTGCAATAGGTAATCTCTTTGGGAGCAATATCTTTAACATCTTAATCCTCGCCATTGATGACATATTTTTTATCAAAGGGCCCCTTCTTTCTTTTGCTAATTCAAATCATATAATATCTGCCCTATCTGCCATTGTAATGACAACAATTGCAATTATTGGCTTAACCTATCGTGCAGAGAAGAGGCCATTATTTTTAGCATGGGATTCTATCGGGATAATGTTGGTGTATGTGATTAATCTGATGCTACTGTATTTGCTGAGATAGGTCTTGACACAATCTTCCTATTTCAGATAGATTAGTTCATAGTAAGGGGGAGTAGCTGAATCAGTGGATATCGTCAACACGTCTGCAATATGCAGGCCGGTACTACTGGTTAGATAAACCCCGTTAGAATTTTACAGAGGGCATTATACCCCGTGTGAAAAAGCGGAAAATTTCTTAATTTATCATCCCCGTGGCAAGCCACGGGGCATTCTAACGGGATAAAACTAACAAGCGAGACCTTTACCATGATGAATATTTATCGTGGTAAAGGTCTTTTTTACTTTTCAAGGAGGTATAAGATGAACAGTTTAAAGACAATGGTTTTAATGGTAACTCTGACCCTGATGCTGGTGTTTATCGGAGGACTTCTGGGCGGTAAGACCGGGATGACATTTGCCCTTATTATGGCTTTTGTCATGAACTTCATCACTTACTGGTTCAGTGATAAGATAGTTCTGAAGATGTACGGTGCAAAGCAGGTAAGTGAATCTGAAGCCCCTGACCTTTATGGCATCGTAAGGAGGCTTGCTCAGAAAGCAGAGCTTCCTATGCCTAAGGTTTATATAATGGAGCAGGATCAGCCAAATGCCTTTGCCACAGGAAGAAATCCGAAGCATGGTGCGGTTGCTGTAACAACTGGCATCATGAAGATTCTTTCAAGGGAAGAACTTGAAGGAGTTATTGCACATGAACTTGCACATATAAAGCATAGAGACGTTCTTGTAGGAACAATTGCTGCAACGATAGCAGGCGCAATAAGCTATCTTGCACAGATGGCACAGTGGGCTATGATATTTGGCGGGAGAAGTGACAATGAGGGAAAAGGGAGCAATCCCATAGCAGCGCTGGTGATGATGATAGTCGGACCTATAGCAGCCATGATGGTACAGATGGCGATATCACGTTCAAGGGAGTACGGAGCAGATGCGGATGGAGCAAGAATTGCAGGCAATCCGCTGTACCTCGCAAATGCACTGAAAAAACTCCATATGGCCTCTCAAAAAATACCTATGGATGCCAATCCTGCAACATCTCATATGTTTATTGTAAACCCTCTTACAGGAGGAGGAATTCTGAGACTCTTCAGTACCCATCCCCCTATTGAAAAGAGAGTTGCAAGACTCGAATCCATGATAGCAGGAGGATAGTTATGAGTAATCCGTTAGTGGGTATCCTTATGGGAAGTGATAGTGACCTTCCTGTTATGGAAAAGGCAGCAGAGGTTTTGAAGGAGATGGGTGTCCAGTTTGAAATGGATATCAGTTCTGCTCACAGACTGCCTGATAAGACAGCGGGGTATGCCAAAACAGCCAGAAAAAGAGGCATTGAAGTGGTCATAGCAGGAGCAGGGATGGCAGCCCATCTTGCGGGTGTGATTGCAGCACATACCACGCTTCCTGTTATAGGAGTGCCTCTCAAGTCAGGGGCATTGAACGGAGCAGACGCACTATATTCAACTGTCCAGATGCCACCGGGGATACCAGTTGCAACAGTCGCTATAGATGGAGCGAAAAACGCCGCATACCTTGCCTGTTCCATCCTGTCTATTAAATACCCTGAGATAGCAGAGCGATTAGAAGCATTCAGGGAAAAGACAAGGAAGACGCTAATTGAGAAGTCGAAAAAATTCAAAGAAGATTTGATAATTGCAAAACAAACGGCATAGCAGTACAAGAATTATGGGGAGCTGAATGGAAAAACTTCTGAAGGGAATTCATATTTTTCAGGAGTCTTACTTCAAGAAAGAAGAAGACTTTTTTAGGAGACTTTCTGAAAAACAGACGCCTGAGGTGCTTTTCATCACATGTTCTGATTCACGGGTAGACCCTAATCTTGTCACTCAAAGTAAACCCGGAGAACTTTTTATAGTGAGAAATGTTGGTAATATTATACCTCCATATGATGCCATAAAAGACAAAAACAGTGTTGCAGCAGCAATAGAGTTTGCAGTACTGGGCTTAAAAGTGTCTGATATTATCATTTGTGGACACTCCAATTGCGGGGCAATTCATGCGCTAATAGATAAAAAAGAGTTTAAAAATATGCCCCATCTTAGGAATTGGTTGAAGATAGTATCGCCTGTTAAAGATATAGTAAAAGTTTTTTATGGTGACCTGAAAGGGGAGCACCACAAAAGAATTACAGAGAAGGAAAATGTTCTTATTCAACTGAGAAATATCCAGACATATCCTTTTGTGAGCCGGTCATTAAGAAAAGGTTCTCTTTACCTGCATGGATGGTATTATGATATTGGTACAGGAGATGTATATTCCTACAGTCCAAACACACATATGTTCGAAAAGGTTATTTCAAAGTAAATAAAAGGAAAGGCATATGACTGTGTTCATGCGTAAGACTATTAAACAGGTAAAGAGACTGATGATAGCAATAGTCGGTTTCACAGTGCTTTTCATGGGCATTGCCATGATTGTATTGCCAGGTCCTGCATTTATTGTAATACCGTTGGGGATAGGAATCCTTGCCACTGAATTTATATGAGCAAGGAGTCTGCTAAAAGAGCTAAAAAACTAAATTACAAAAAACAAAAGGAGGAAGCAAATGGATGAGCAAGATATATACAGGGCAAAAGAGGCAACAAAGGAAGCAATGAAGTCTGCAATGAAGAAAGGCCCTTTGAGGATAGTAATAATTATTGGAGCAATTCTGGTGTTTTTCCTGTTTTTAAATCCATGGGTTCAGGTTGGGGCAGGTCAAAGAGGTGTTGTCCTTAATTTTGGCGCTGTTCAGGATAAGGTGTTGAATGAAGGACTGCATTTCAGGATACCTATAATGCAGAAGGTTGCCCTGATGGATGTCAAGGTGCAGAAGGCAGTGACTGATGCCGTATCTGGCTCGGCTGATCTTCAGGATGTGACATCATCGGTTGCGCTTAACTATCATATCATACCTGATAAGGCAAATGTTGTTTATCAAACCATTGGGGTAGAATTCAAGGAGCGTATTATAGACCCTGCAATACAAGAGGTAATGAAAGCTGTGTCAGCCAGGTATTCAGCAGAAGAGCTTATCACAAAAAGGCCAGCGGTAAGCGAGGCAATGAGAACAACACTTGCTGAAAGACTCATGGTGCACAACATAGCAGTTGATGCGGTTTCTATTGTCGCATTCAGCTTCTCTAAAATCTTTACAGAGGCTATTGAGTCAAAGCAGACAGCAGAACAGCTTGCACTAAAGGCAAAAAGAGACCTCGATAGGATAAGGATAGAGGCAGAGCAGAAGATCACAGCAGCAAAGGCAGAAGCAGAGTCCCTGAGGCTACAGAGAGCAAATATTTCAGCAGATCTTATAGAGCTTAGAAAGATAGAGGCTAATCTCAAGGCTATAGAGAAATGGAATGGGATACTCCCCCAGGTTACAGGCGGTGGAGCAGTACCATTTATAGGCGTAGGTGATATACAAAAGAGATAACCGAGTAATCATTACCAGAGGTATCCATTGTCATTGTTTAGATATGTCTTACTGGTTATCATTTCAGGCATTGTAGGGGGCATTATAGCCAGAAGAAAGGGTCGCAGCCCAGTATGTTGGTTTATACTATGTGCGATTGTTCCGTTACTTATTGTTGTTATTGCAGTGCTTCCACCTATGGTATCTAAAGGATATACCAAGAGGTGTCCCCACTGTGCAGAGATTATTAAGGAAGATGCAATAGTTTGCAAGCATTGTGGCAGGGAGCTGCCCATAGAGATGATCAAGGTTCAAAACAAAATGTGATCAGGTTTTTACTCTTTTGATAAAAGGAGGCATCAAAAAGCAAGCCCTGACCCTTTGGTTTTTTGATTGATGATATATGACTGCACTTTTGTTTAAAAGTATTAAGCAAGCAAAGAGACTGATTATAGCGGTCATTGGTTTTACAGTTCTGCTTATTGGTATCGCTATGATTATATTGCCAGGGCCTGCAATGGTGGTAATTCCAATCGGTCTGGCAATCCTTGCTACCGAATATGTCTGGGCAAGGAGACTGCTCGGTAGAGTAAAAAGTAGTACCTCAAGCGTGAAAGGATGGGTATCAAAACAGTGAAGATACCGAGATAACGCATGTGAAGGTGTTTTAGGATAAGGCTGAGTCATTAGCTCAATGGCTCGATAATGTAATAACTTAATTTTTAAAAAGGAGGTTTGTTATGCCGTTAAAGCCGAGTGAACAGGAAGAGGAATATTTTGCAAGGAAGGAGTTTGAAAGGAAAAAGAAAATCGAGGAGGAAAAGCATAAAAAGCTCGGCGACGAGGAAAAAAGGAAGCTGAAGGATCTTCATTATATGAGATGCCCTAAGTGTGGTATGGAACTTATCGAGATCGACTACAAGGGAATAAAGATAGACGAATGTTCTGAGTGTGAAGGGATATGGCTTGATGCTGGAGAGCTTGAGACTGTATCAAAGCTTGAGAAAACAGGACTTGATAAGTTGTTTAGTGTGTTTAAAAAGTAGCTACAATCAGATAGTTACTTAAATCCCAAATTGAGCGATAGAAGTTGTCATTGCGAGTGAAACGAAGCAATCTGACCTTTGTTTTGAGATTGCCACGCACCCTACGGGCGCTCGCAATGACAGACACATCATAGGGTTTTCAGGTTTATCGCTGGATTTGGGTAAATAACTTCTTTATCAATGCCCAGTAAGAAATTAGAAAAGCAGGAATTATAAAGAGCAGAAATGTTTTCTAAAATCTTGATTGCCAATCGGGGTGAAATTGCGCTGAGGATAATAAAAGCTTGCAATGAAATGGGAATACAAACCGTTGCAGTGTACTCAGAGGCAGATAGAGAATGCCTTCATGTAAAACTTGCAGATAAAGCTGTATGTATCGGCAAGGCACATAGCAGGGAAAGCTATCTTAATTATACAGCGATTATCAGTGCAACAGAGATCACGAATGCGGATGCGATACATCCGGGTTATGGATTCTTATCTGAGGATGCATACTTTGCTGAAATGTGTGAGTCCCGTAACATAACATTTATAGGCCCCCCTACCGAGGCAATAAGATTGATGGGAGATAAATCTGTTGCGATAGAGACCATGAAGAAGGCTAAAGTTTCCGTTGTACCCGGTAGCGAAGCTGTAATCAAGGATCTGGAAGAAGCCATACACATAGCAGAGGAAATAGGCTTTCCTGTATTGATTAAAGCATCTGCCGGCGGTGGGGGGAAAGGCATGAGAATCGCTCATGATAGTGAAAGTTTGGTTTCGTGTCTTTCTATGGCGAGGGCTGAGGCTCAAGCCTCATTTGGTAATAACGAGGTTTACATCGAGAAGTTGATTGATAAAGCACGGCATATCGAGGTGCAGGTTTTGGGAGATAAATTCGGAAATATAATCCACTTAAGGGAAAGGGAATGTTCAATACAAAGACGCCACCAAAAACTCATTGAAGAAACTCCTTCACCTGCTATGAATAAGAGATTGAGAGAACGTATCTGTGAGACAGCCGTGAGGGCAGCGAAAGCAGTAGGCTATTATAACGCAGGCACAGTCGAGTTCATATTAGACAGAGAAGGCAACTTTTATTTCATAGAGATGAATACCCGGATTCAGGTTGAACACCCTATCACCGAGATGATTACAGGAGTAGATTTAGTTATAGAGCAGATTCGTATTGCTGCTGGCGAAAAGCTGACATATCAACAGAAGAATATCACCTGCAACGGCCATTCTATAGAATGTCGAATCAATGCCGAAGACCCTGATAATAACTTTATGCCCTCGCCTGGAAAAATCTCCGAATACAGTCCTCCAAGCGGAACCGGAATCCGTGTAGATTCCCATCTTTACAAAGGATATGTTATTCCCCCCTATTATGATTCATTAATAGCCAAATTGATTGTCCATGACAAAGACCGCAAATCAGCTATTGCTTTCATGAAGAGGGCGTTAGAGGAATATACTATTGAAGGAATAAAAACAACAATCCCTTTTCACCTGAAGGTATTAAGTGACGATGATTTTCAGAAAGGAGAGTACTCTACTAAATTCATCGAGGAAAAATTTACGAAAGGATAGACATGCGACAGCGGAATCCATATGGGAATTATCCAGAGATAGATAATACCACATATATTGACTCTGATGCATAGAGCGATATTTTTAGACAGGGATGGCACGATAAATGAGGATGTAGGAGATTTATATTTACCAGAGAAACTGATCTTTATCCCCCGTGCCATTGAAGCATTAAGAATTTTACAGAAAAGATTCTTACTTTTCATTATTACAAACCAAACTGGAATTGCTAAGAATGCCTTCAGCGAAAAGGAATTCTTGCATTTCAATGGTTATTTCATCCAACTGCTTAATCGCTATGGTATTGATATTAAACAGGTATTTTATTGTCCACACGGGAAAGAAGAAAATTGTATTTGTCGTAAACCTAATCAGTATTTTATTAGAGAGATAGAGAAAAGGTACAGCATAGATTTACGAAATTCCTATGTCATAGGTGATCATCCGCATGATGCTGAAATGGCATATAATGTTGGAGCAGGATCAGTCTATCTTTTGACCGGACATGGCAGAAAACATATACAGGAACTATCACTTGAACCAGATTTCATTGCAGATGACATTTATGAAGCCTCTCTCTTGATTATGAGCAGAATAAATGCTGTGACAAACAGATAAAGGGGATTTATGCGCTGGCATCAGAAAAAAACAGATGATATTCTTACAGAACTAAGAACGTCCCTTCAGGGGCTCTCCTCAGAAGAGGCGCAGAAACGACTTGAAGAGTACGGACTCAACGAATTAAAAGAGAAAAAGAGGAAGACCCCATTCATGATGTTCCTTGACCAGTTCAAGGACTTCATGATCATTGTCCTTATTGCGGCTGCAATTATATCCGGAATCATTGGTGAACTCTCAGATACCATAGCCATAGTTGTAATTGTTGTCCTCAATGCCATTATCGGATTTGTTCAGGAATACCGCGCAGAAAAGGCAATGGAGGCGTTGAAGATGATGGCAGCACTTACTGCAACTGTCATGAGAGATGGAATGCCAGCAAACATTCCTGCTTCTCAGATAGTTCCAGGTGATGTAGTAATCCTTGAAGCTGGGAAGATTGTACCAGCAGACATGAGGCTTATAGAGTTAGCCCAGTTAAAAGTAGAAGAGGCAGCATTGACCGGAGAGTCGATACCTGTGGAAAAACATATCAAAGTCCTTCACGATGAGATGATTCCTCTCGGAGACAGGAAAAACATGGTATATAAAGGTACTACAGTATCATACGGTAGAGGTACTGGAATTATTGTAGCTACAGGGATGGAGACAGAATTAGGAAAGATTGCTACAATGCTTCAAGAGGAAGAAGAGGTAAAGACACCGCTTCAAAAAAGGCTTGCAAGTTTTGGCCAGAAACTTGCCATTGCTGTCCTTGCAATCTGTGCCATCGTTTTTGGTGTTGGTATTTTGAGGGGAGAATCTCCTGTCCTGATGTTTCTAACTGCAATTTCTCTTGCTGTTGCAGCAATACCTGAAGCCCTCCCTGCCGTGATAACCATCTCCCTTGCACTTGGAGCAAAGAAGATGGTAAAGCAAAACGCCCTCATAAGAAAACTTCCAGCAGTAGAAACCCTGGGATCTGTTACATATATCTGCTCTGACAAGACGGGTACGCTGACTTTAAATAAGATGACAGTGGAAGAGATTTTTGTTGACAACAAATTAGTTCGAAGTTCAGAGGTCGGAGTTCGTAGTAAAAATGAGGTCTCCGAACTGTTTATGGCTCTTGCATTAAGTAACGACGCACAAAGGGACGCTGGAGGCAATGTTATTGGCGACCCAACGGAAATTGCTCTGTATAACATCGCAAGTGATAATGGTTTCAATAAAAAGGAACTTGAAAAGGACTTCCCGAGAATTGCCGAGATCCCTTTTGATTCTGAAAGAAAATGTATGACGACAATTCATAAGACCCCCCCTACATTCCCCCCCTTACAAAGGGGGGGAGATGGGGGGGTAATATCCTTCACAAAGGGGGCTGTTGAGGTCCTGGTTGAAAGATCCGATAGCATCTCGACACCTGAGGGGTTAAAGACCTTAGATGTCAAAGAAATCCTTAGGATAAATGAAAGAATGGCTGCCGACGGGCTTAGAGTGTTAGGCGTTGCCATGAGAAAGTGGGATTCTCTGCCATCTAATATGTCTCCTGAGAATGTGGAGACAGGCCTCACAATCTTAGGCCTTGTGGGAATGATGGACCCTCCAAGAGAAGAGGCAAAGGAAGCTGTAACATTATGCAAGACTGCTGGTATAAAGCCTGTGATGATAACCGGTGACCATCCACTTACAGCGAAGGCAATAGCCAGGAGGCTTGGTATCATTGAGGATGACTCAAAGGCGATAATCACGGGCAAGAAACTTGAGGAGTTGCCTTTGGAGGAATTTGAGGAAAGGGTGGAGAAGATACAGGTCTATGCAAGGGTCGCTCCGGAGCAGAAATTAAAGATAATAAAAGCGCTTCAGGACAAAGGTCAATTCGTTGCCATGACAGGAGATGGGGTTAATGATGCACCTGCATTAAAGAGGGCTGATATAGGTGTTGCCATGGGCATTACAGGAACAGATGTCTCGAAAGAGGCTTCCCATATGATTCTTCTTGATGATAATTTTGCAACCATTGTAAAGGCCGTGAAGGAAGGCAGACGAATCTTTGACAATATCCGGAAGTTCATAAAATATACAATGACAAGCAACTCAGGTGAGATATGGACGATATTTCTTGCGCCTTTCTTAGGGCTTCCCATCCCTCTTTTGCCGATTCATATACTCTGGATCAATCTTGTCACTGACGGACTTCCCGGTCTTGCCCTTGCGGCAGAGCCATCAGAAAAAGGTATTATGAGCAGGCCGCCGAGACACCCTCAGGAGAGTATATTTGCACATAATCTTGGAACACATATCATTTGGGTAGGACTCCTCATGGGTTTTGTATCCATTTTTACACAGGCATGGTCTATAAAAACAGGGCATGCCCACTGGCAGACAATGGTTTTTACTGTGTTATGCCTCAGCCAAATGGGACATGTGCTCGCAATACGTTCTGAAAAGGAATCTCTCTTTTCACAGGGGCTGTTCTCTAATAAGCCTTTGGTTGGGGCATTTATTTTGACATTTGCTCTTCAAATGGCAACTATATATGTGCCTTTCTTAAATCCGATTTTCAAGACAGAGCCTTTGACCTTTAGTGAATTGATATTTACACTTTTCCTCTCAACTGTGGTATTTTTTGCAGTAGAGGCAGAAAAGGTCTGGAAAAGGAAGAAATGGAAGGGGTAAGGAGGACACCGTGAAAAGACTTGCTGGTTATTTTTTTCAGGGATTAATATTTTTAGTTCCTATTGCCATAACTGTATATGTTTTCTACATTATCTTTACAAAAATAGATAGTCTGCTTGGTATTCCTATACCTGGCACAGGATTTTTTGTGACAATTATCCTTGTAACATTTATTGGTTTTTTAGCCTCCAATATCTTTACAAAAAAAGGTGCTAA
>Ga0194113_10003480_pt1 | contig 21082 bp, 20 predicted proteins | sample TA2MahC200mmetaG_FD_146193 | JGI IMG/M metagenome (GOLD analysis project Ga0194113, IMG submission 146193) | Freshwater microbial communities from Lake Tanganyika, Tanzania - TA2015017 Mahale Deep Cast 200m | ecosystem: Environmental > Aquatic > Freshwater > Lake | place: Tanzania: Lake... | reverse complement strand
GAAAAACAAACATTATGTCGCTGCGAACTCTGCGTCTCCTCTGCGTTCTCTGCGGTTAAAAGAACATAATTAAAGCGCAATTCTTAGTAACATTGGGCTTCAGCCCGCTTTCTTTGAATAAGCGTGGTGATTTATCACAACGCCAAAGTTCCATTACCCTTAAGTTGACCCGTATGGTGTTGGGGCATGTTCCCCCCTTTGGCAAAGGGGGGTTAGGGGGATTTCTCAGAAAATTTCCAAAGCATCAAAAACTGCAAACAGTAACAATAAACATAGAATTTTAATTGAGGACGGAAAAAGGAGTTAAAAATATGACAACCCAAAAAGACTATGCAGTGATGATTACTGCTCAAGAAAAAGCCGAACTACAAACCGTGGCGCGCGATTCCAGGCCACTTGACTCTGACGAACTCTCCGGACGAACCATCGTGACTCTTATCAGCGCCGGGACCGAGTTAGCAAGCGCCTACCAGGCGACAAGCGGCTTCCCGCGTGGTGTAGGCTATGCCGCGGTGTTTGAAGTAGAAGCGGTTGGCAGTGAAGTAAACGACATCCAACTCGGAAATTACGTCTTCTGCATGGGTGGCCACCGTTCCTATCAACGCACTAAACGCAATGGTGTTGTACTCTTGCCTCAAGGCCTCGCACCTGAGACCGCTGTTTTCGCTCGTCTGATGGGAGTTAGCATGAGTACGTTGACCACAACCACCGCAAGACCTCCGGAAAAAGTATTGGTGACGGGACTGGGGATTGTGGGTAATTTGGCCGCGCAAAACTTCGCGAACTGTGGATATGATGTGATTGCTTGCGAACCAAATGAAATGCGTCGCAACATCGCCCTCCAGTCTGGGCTCAAGACGGTCCTGCCTGTTGTGCCGTTAGATGATGCAACCATTGTCGGCAAAGTGGGCCTGGTCATCGACTGTTCTGGACATGAACAAGCTGTGCTTGATGCATGTCAGGTTGTGCGAAAGCGCGGCGAAGTCGTCTTGATAGCAACCCCATGGCGGCGTCAGACGGAGCTTTATGCTCATAGCATCCTACATGCCATCTTCCACAAGTACGTGGTGATGCGTAGTGGTTGGGAGTGGGAGTTGCCAGGGCATCCCACCGACTTTCGCACGAACAGCATCTATGGGAACCTCACAGCTGCATTAAAGTGGTTAGCAGAAGGTCGTATTCGAGTAGGCAGCCTCGCAACGAAAGTTCCGCCTCGCGAGGCCCAACAAGCCTATCAGAATCTTTTGCATAAACAGAGTGAGCGCTTGACCTACATTTTTGATTGGACAGATTGTCCTTAACGGACATTGCCTACATTGTGGCGATTCTCCTCCTTGGAGGGGTTGGGGGTGGGTAGATGTTTTTGGTTGACATGAAGGAAAAATATGTTAAAATTCGAGTTGATAAATTTGAAATGCCAGTAAGCAAGTTTCAAAAAAATCTTGGCACTTTTCCTCATCGCTTTTTCTAACCGCAGAGAGCGCAAAGGGGAGCGCAGAGGAAGCAGAGAAAAGACGAAATGCGCGATAAAACGAAGCCATCTCTGTGTCCTCTGCGTCTTCTCTGTGTTCTCTGCGGTTTCAAAAGTTTAAACTATTTTCTGAAAGTTGCTTAGAAGCTGGCGTGACATTTAATTATTGCAACAATTCAGAAGGGGGGGGAATAAAATGAAACGTTTTGTTGTCTCTTTCTTGTTTCTAACGATACTTGTTTTTTCCATCCAGGTAATTGCTCAAGAACTGGTGCTATATTTTCCTTTTGAAGGCGACGGCGATACTGTAAAGGATGAGTCTGGCAAAGGTAACGATGGCAAATTCGATAATGGAAAGGCGAACCGGGTTGCCAGTAAGGACAAAGTTTTTGGAAAGGCGATGGAGTTCACCACGAAAGAGAGAATTGCTGTGCCGGAGAGCAAAAGTTTGAACATCGACACAGAAATTTCCTTCGTCATGTGGGTGAATAACGCGGACGAAGCTGGCGGAATTGGTACGCTTCCCCGCATTATCTCCAGAACAGGCGACCAACACGAGTTGGCAATGGACAGCGGGAATATTAAACGCGGTAATTTCGCCTACTATTTTGGCGGAAACCCTGGGTGGACCAGCGCTATGAAAGTGCCTCCTAATGAGTGGCACCATATTGCCTTGACTTTCGATGGTAAGGCATTTAAGATCTATCTTGATGGCAAGCAGGAATCTGAATTTCAAGGTGGCGGGAAGAAGAACTTTACTGGGATTACCTATGTCGGCTCACGACACACCGGCTTGGGTGAATCATACGCTGGGCTTCTGGATGAACTGGCCATATATGCTGGCGTTTTAGACCAGAAAAAGATTGAAGAAATTATCAATGAAGGTGTTCTCAATCAGTTTGCCGTCGAACCTGCTGGTAAACTCGTATTGACCTGGGGTAACATCAAAACGCGGTAGGGACAACGTGACTGTAACTGCAAGAGGATGCCATAAAGTATTGGCTTATATGGGACTAATACCATTTTCCTTGACTAAGAGTGCATTTATAAAAACGCTCCGTCGTGGTGTCCTCGCCACGCTTCCGCCGGCGTGGACGCCTACGGAAGCGGTTATGCACTATCACATTAGAAAAATGGTATAAGCAGTAATCAGTAAAACGTAAAACGTAAAGCGTAATTTTTTACGTATTACGTTTTACGTTTTATTCCAATTATTTCTTTTGCTCAAACTTTTCTTCCAACTTTTTCTTTCCACCCTTTTCTTTTCCTCTTCGTTTCTTTTGTTCAAACTTTTCTTTCTAAAAGAAAAGTTTGGTTACTGTTTATTAAACTTGCTGCAAGAGGAGATATTATGGATAGCTGTATCGTTGTGCATCCCCAGTTTGATTATACCTGGCCGTTCGCGGCAGACTATTTTCATTCTTTGTGGCGAAAACAAGGAGAGGTGTTTTTCTTACGCCTCGACCACAATGACCGCCGCCGGCTTGGCGAAGTCCTTCCTGAACCGAGTAGTGTTAAGCGTCTGGTTTGTTTGGATGTCCCAGTAACGCTTGCTTGCCTGAAGACATTGGATAACTTAAAAGAAGCGGTTTTTCAACCCGGCCTGAGCAGTGAACTGCGGGAGTATGCGAACCAGGCTGGTATAACGCAATATCATCAGACAAGCGAGGGCTTCTGGGGACAGTCTGTCGCGGAATTTGCACTGGCTCTGACTCTATGTGGGCTTAGACGCATTCCGCAGTTGCATCATGAAATCCTCACCAGTCATGAAGCATGGGATTATAGTTCGACAGAAGGGAAGCCTGGCACCAGAGGCGCGCAGTTTGGTGACGACCCACGTTTCGTCAATGGGACCGTCCGCGGAAAAAAGGTTCGTATTGTAGGTATTGGCAATATAGGCAGCCGGTATGCAAGTTTCATGAATATGCTCGGTGCAGATGTAGCAGCTTGGGACCCATTCGCTAACGACCCTTGTTTTCATCGCGCTGGCGCACGGAAAGAGTGGCATCTGGACGAGTTGATGAAGGATGCCGACATTTTCGCGCCGATGCTACCACTCCGAGAGTCGACGCGAGGAATTGTCACCGCAGAACATATTTTTACTTTGCCCAAAGGTTGTCTCGTTGTTCTGGTTACGCGCGCCAGAATATGTGACACGGATGCGATTAGGAAACGTGTCTTAGCCAATGAAATTGCGTTGGCGGCTGATGTGTTCGATATTGAACCGTTGCCGCTCGATGACCCATTGCTTGGCAGGCATAATGTAGTCCACACGCCGCATAATGCGGGACGAACCGAAGACGCCAATAGACAATGGGCAGAACATTTAGCCGCTCAGTTTCGGCCAAGATGCTCGTCGTTTTAAACCCAGATTTTATATGTCGGTACATTTAAGGTTATACCGATTATCGACCAGATGCTTCCTATCATGAACTCACCGAGTATCAGTCCAAGAAAAAACGGGATGGCTTGACGATGAGTCTTAAGACTACCATATTTTATAATTGTCCATTTGGTAATCCAACTTATGAATATTGGCATCCAGATGGTTCCCATAGCCCAACTGCCCGCTATCGCATAGCCGGTTGGATGAAAGGGCCACCATATAAAGTGTGTCCTCATAACCATAAGGACTATGGTAAATAGAAATCCCCAAAACGTGAATCCAACAGCCCCAAAATCAGTGAGCGTCGGACTATTAAGCCAGCGCTGTAAACGGTTAAAAGACTCCCAGCCAGGGCCTACATGATAACCTATCACGCGGGCTGTTGCTCCGAATTTATACATGAGATGTAGGACCGCCCAAAACGTTGAAAGTATACCTACAGTCACGGCTATTATCATCGAATATAATAATTTTTGGTTGTTTATTCCAGTTCTTTCGGCTATCTTGAAACCCTCAAGCTGCTGCGGCATGATATCGCTATAGTGAGCGCGATTAAAGAACCAAAAGAGAGAAAACATACTCAAATCAGCCGTTTGTAAACGCCGCGTGCCGGCAAAGTCAGTGATAATTTGGTCTGGGCCCACAAAATGTAAGTCATGAATCGGAGAACCCAATTCCGCTCTCATACGGGTTATTGCTGTAGCAATAGCGTAATATATAGCAAAGAATACCAGTATGAGCCAGAGCGTCATGCCGGCTTTCAAGCAGAAGAAAGCTATAAAAACTATACCTAATACTAAACTGAACATAGCTGTTCTATAGCGCATTGGTTCATCCGTATCATACGAGCATAGCTTCAAGTTTGACTTGTTTTTCCTGAAGGTTCTAAAAAAGACATTGCAGAGATGTGCTCTTGTCCCCCACAATGAAATAACAAACAAAGCCAGGTAAGCTCCAGAAGATTGGCTATCGTTATCGGGGAAACCCGGAAGCGTATTAAGTCCGATGACACTACCGATGACGCGCTGAATCTTATAGAAAAGATAGAAAAACCAGGCTGAAAAGGAAAGGTCAAGCGGTATGAAGAACGAAAGCCCGATAAAAACAGGATAAAAAGATATAGGTAACCAGCCAATAGCGCTCCAGGGTTTGTCTGAGAAGAGATAGCTAATATCTCGCATTTTAACTGGTATACGCGGTATAGTGGGATAGATATAGTTCAAACCGTTGAGAATATCAATTCCGGCGGCGATAGCAAATCCTATCCACAACAATCTGTTCCCCAAAAGCCCTGATGAGTTCTCTTGCCTCGTTATAGCGAGCGGAAGTTGAATAATCGGATACGCGAGTTTGTCTTTTTCTATCCACTGCTTTCTAACGATAATATTTATGCCAAGCATCACGAAGATAAAGGCAAATATAAATGCTGACCACCACAAAAGTGGAACAGACCACTCTTTTAGGTTATCAAGCAGATAAAAATTTGCATTACCTTCATAATAACCTTTCAGGACATCTTTATCGCTCACGGTGAGCCAACTGGGAAGGTATCTAAAAAAGAGTTCGCGCCATTCATTTTCAGGCGTGGCATATTGGAAGGCGTGCCCCATGAGCGGTGGAAGGATTTGCACAAAACCGTGACCGGCAATAGCTGTTGCCATGCAAAGCATCACATAAACAGTGAGCAATTCAGCCTGGGTAAATCCGAAATTAGCTAAAAACTTTTTGAATATTAAGGTAAGTATGACAAGTATGAAAACAATGAAAATAACATTGGAAAATAAAGCAATACAAGCGGGTGACCCTGAAGCATATACTGCTTCACTGGCAACCACCCAATAACAGTTTAGCGGTATCAAGAAAACAACGATTGTCAAGGTTTTTGCTGTAAAGCCTGAACCATTTTGGCGCAACCCATAAACTCCTCTGAAAACCCCCGTTATATGCGTATGGGGGCAGGGGGGAGAAATATTGTTACTTCTTCTTCTTATTTCTTTTAATCAAACTTTTCTTTCTTAAAGAAAAGTTTGGAAGGAAACATCAGTGCCAGAGTCAATTAGCATAATTCGCCTGCAGCGATGCTCTCCATGGAACAAACTGACGAGAGCATAAGGACGGTTGATTACCCCCGTTGGTGTCTGCATCGAACGATAATGGAAGGTAATCATATTATCATCTCCTCGCGTGGATACAGATAGGTCAAAACGTAGTCATCCGATACTTTGTCCGCTTGTTCCAGCACCTCTTGCTCATTCTTTCCGTGAGCGATAATCTCTTCCGTTAAGATTGCGATGAACTCTCCGATATACTCTTCACAGATTTCCGGGTGTTCAGCTAACCATTTTTCCTCTGTTGATTCGCCTATTGTGGTTCTTGTTGTCATATTCGGCACCTCCTTTAGATAAGATGAACCAGACTTCCGAAGTCTTTGAGACTTCGGAAGTCTAAATTTAACGTCGATACAATTCTCTATATTTACCTTTGCGCCAAATTATATCGTAAACGGTAATTTCTTTCTTTGCATGGTCAACCCAATAAAGAACCCGGTAAAATCCAACCTGGTATTTGCAAATCTCCTCCAAGCCTACCGGCGGTTCACGAAGCCGCTCATGTTGAAGTTGTTCCGCATTTTGAGTTATCCATCCAATCTTCTTTAAAATCCTAATTGTATCTTCACGGCTAATATCACTCAGTGTTTCTTTAAATCTATCAGTATAGCCGAGTTTATAACTCATCTTCTAATCCCAGTTCTTTTATTAGGTCTGTATGAGAGGTAATCCTTCCGGTAAGATGATGTTCTCTTGCCTTCATTAATCCCTCTACAATTTTAGGGTCATCAAGCAACTCTTTCTCTTCCAACTCGTCAAGGCGCTCAAGGAGTGCGGCAAGTAACTTAATATCAATTACAGCAGCTTTAGGCTCACCCTTTTCATAAATAACGGGTAGTTCATCTAAAAATTCGCCTATTTGGGTTCTTGTTGTCATGTTCGGTGCCTCCTTTCGATAGGATGAACGATTTTTTAACATGAGCGGTTCTTCTAAGATGACACCCACAACACCAATCTATTTTTTCCACTTTGCAGCGAACTTCGTGTTCCATCAAGGTAGTATATGAAACTGCCGGCAGTGCCACGCCAGTAATCATACCGATTAACCGCAACCTCCGTTCCGTTAATCCATGCTCGAATCTTTTTAATCTGTTCAGGCGTGAGAAAATTGAGCATTATAAAGTTGTGCTGATGGTAGCCGGGAGGGATATATCGTTGAATAAAGGGCGCTTCAAATTTGCTGGAAAGCCAGAACTCCTTACAGCCAGCCTGAAAGAATTTCTTCTGATTCGGTGAGAGAAATGAGGGTGGGTTCTTCTGCTCCATCGTAATTTCTCCTGTCTGATTTTCCATTCCCTTCTGGATTAGAATTTTCAGCGAAATAGGATATTTCTCATTCAGCAGATTTTCGATGAAAGCGCCGAGAAAGGTAGCAGGCAATGAGAGGCTTAAAGTATCCAGGGACATCCGGTAGTGAGAAGCATCATCTACGGAAAGAAAGTGTTCCAACACGGGAAATGTCACGGCATCACCCTCAATGCCAGAGTGGAAATTCTGACTCAACCCAGAATCCAATGAACCCTCGCGGATTACCCATTGACGGATTTCCGGTTCGACTTTTCCTTTCGGAAAAGTGACACTGAATTGACATAAATTACCGTAAGACGAAGTCGTCGGTGAGCGAAGCGAACCAACAACCCCCCTGCCCCCCTTTTCCCCCTTAATCCCCCTTACCAAAGGGGGTAGGGGGTTGTGGGGGGTCAGGGGGTTGTCTAAGGGGGACGAAGTCGTTGGTGAACGAAGTGAACATTTTTGAGAAAAAGGGATTTCTTTGCCATTGACATAAATAGCTTCAACTGTTTCGCCGGGAGGAAGTTGGAGAACCAGTTGCTTATTGTGTCCCTGGAAATATGAAAGCGTTGTTTGATATACTTTCGCTTCGTTCAGGGCAGGTTCTTCAGGAATTTTATGTAGGTGAGCAGGCAAACCAAAGAGTTGGGCAGAGTTGTCGGAATTGGCTGGTTCGATGGCTAACACGACGCAGCTTTGCGCTTCAACTATATACTGTACAGCATCTCCATACTTCTTATACGGAAGGCGTCCAATTGCGGGAAGGCAACCTTTCTCAGGATAAAGTTCTTTGACGGTAAAAGGACCTGACGAGGATAGACCTATGCTTTCATCCAAATTAAATTGAGCCGAAAGTCGGAATGGATTCGGATTGACCAAAAATACATAGCCTTGTTCTTTTTTGCAGTGAGCGTAAATCTCGACCTGACCTACAGATGGCAAATCCGTCAACACTTTGGTGTAATGATAGTATTCCCAATTATCTTTGACGAACTGCGTCCACTCGGCGAGAAATTTCTTAGCGTGTTCACCTTGTTTGTTGTTAAACCGGTCGAAGAGAGCGCGGCTTTCACCTAATTGCAAGTTTGGAGTTACAGCCAGTCCTTGCAGGATGCCATATTCAAAAAGGGAAAAATCATGAACGACGGAATCGGCGCAGACAAAATATTCACAATTGCGGAAATATTCCACCGGCGTCAGATAGTCCCTGAAGTAACGCACCATATCCGCCCGGCGTGAATCATCCAGAATTTTCGTGGCATTAAGCGCCGGAAAGTAGGTATTAACGTAGGGGTCGGTAAAATAAAAGCCATCCATCTCGCAGGCGATTTTGGGAATTAAAGGCGTCCAACCGAGATTAGAATCGAATACGTAACCTTCGACGGCTTTTCTGATATCGCTAAGACACTTTGTAACATTGGCGATTTGCTGATAGATACCTCCAAGTGGATGTCCATGATTTTTAGCATAACAGGGCGCAATGGTCAAGAAATCAAAATTCGTCATTAGAAATCCATAAGCTTGACTGGCGTGGATAATCGTATCCGTAAACCATTGAGTAAATTCATCCGAACCGAAACAATATGGCGATATTATTTTACCATCTGCATTAACCATGCGCCATTCGGGTTTGCCCTTTTGCTCTCCATAATGGTTAAAATGCGGCGCGGTTAAGTTATTGGCGCCGGTGTACAGTCCAGGTTTAATGCCCGCTTCTTGAGCATAGGCCGAAATTTTCAAGAGAGTTTCTTCGTCCGGCGTTTCGTCAGTCCATTCAAAAGGGCCTTCGTAAATTTGACAAAACTCCATGCTGACCTCTTGGCAAAAATCAATCTCTTTTAGGATACGTTCTGGATACAGCATCAGATAAGGGGCATTGGTCAGCGTATAGAATATCTTGTTCTGAAGGGGAAATTGTCCGCGCGGTGTATTGGGAACCTCAAAATTTACTTCTGTATATTGATTCACAATGCTACTATAAACTAATTGAGGCGCTTGTAAATGCGGCGGCGCATAGTCAAAGAGCAGATAATGGCGAAATGCTTCTGTTTGACCGAGGTCATAATCACTTTGCACTATGCCATGAAGAGAATAACTACCAACGGTTAGAACATGGCTACGAACCGTTTCACCTGCGGTTACCTTCTGATGAGGCGGATAGCTCAACTCGAAATGTTCATCCTCGACTGTAATGTCATTGTAGGGAAAATCCAGGGTAAAAAACAGCCCCCACTGTTTTGCCGCAAGAAATAGGCAGATGTCAAATCCCCCGCTGCTTTTGGCAACCTTATAGTTCGCATTCGCAGGAATAGCAAGTGATTCCACCGAAATCCGTTCTAAAACCCCTGTTCTGTGAAATGTTATTTCCAGCCATTTCTTCAAAAAAGGGTTGTCAGTTGGGGCTTGATATACGCAAACAACGTCCATATCCGCATGATGAAGATGGACGGTTATCCGTTTTTCCTTTTCCCCCACAACCCCCCAACCCCCTTTATCCCCCTTAATAAAGGGGGGTAGGGGGGTTGTTAGGGGGAGTAAGGGGGTTAGGGGGTTGTTTTCATCTTGATGTTCTTGAATTTCAACAACCTCAAAGTTGTCTGAGTGATATTCCCTTTGGTTGAAATGTATGGAAAATTCAGCGCCAAATCCAGCCTTTATTTTTTCAGATTCCTTAGCTAACTGGAATTGAAGCGTCGATAATATTGGCTGGGACTGGATAATTCGTGATAATCCTCTATTTGTGGTAATCATCATTTGGTTCATGGTGTTTTGTTATTTTCTGCTTGTTGGGCGGATTTTTACGGATTAAAACCAATGCCAATTGCACAACCAACACCATCATAACATGCGGTTGTACGCTTCATACCAGAGTATATTTTCAACTAGCTATTTCAAGGTTGGGGCGGTTGGATACTAGCATCTGGCGAAAGCAACCAGGGCTGTCGCGTTGACGCGCCTTTGCAGTTATATTTCTTACCTCTTCCTCACCACGAAATGTTCATACCAGTTCCCCGTCCCCTCCTCCTCGAGCACCAGCCCCGCTTGTCCAATCCATGCCCGGACCTGCTCCAGCGACGGACAATAATGGTACGCCGCCTCGTCCGCCTCGTCCGCCAACACCACCGGCAGTCCCAACGCCCGTTCGTAGGCTTCCTCCACCTCGTCCGCCACTTCCCCGAACACCACCGGTAGTCCCCGCCCCTTCGCCCGCTCGTAGGCTTCCTCCAACTCGTCCGCCTCCGCCAGAACCACCGTAAAATACAGCACCCCGTCCGGCTTCAACGCCTCCCGGAACCCTCGCAGGATTCCCGGCCAATCCTCCGGGCAGACGTGTTCCATCGCGTCCATGCAAATGGCCCCATCAAACGCCTCCCGGAAATCCATCTTTTGCAGGCCTATCTTCTCATACCGCGCCTCCGGGAAACGCTCCCGCGCCCGTGCCAGCATTCCTGCGGACTGGTCGATGCCCACAACGCTGTGCCCGGCCTCTAACAGCATCCCATCATACCGCCCCGCCCCACACGCCGCGGACAGCAGGACGCTACGAGGAGCCACACGCCTCAGGAACTTCTGGAGATACTCCCGGTGGGTCTCGTTCGCATACCGCCCGAACTTCACCCAATACAACGGCGACAGATGGTCGTACAACGCCTCCGCCTTATCCCGCATCTGCTTTAGCCACTCCACTCGTTCCATCGCCCTCACCTCCCTTCTGATTTTTGATAGATAATAGAATTATTTTGACCTATTTCGGAATTTTCGTGGTTATCTTCAGCCGCCCAACTTGTTATTAGAAGGAAAAATTCCCTTCTGAAAAAATCAGCGTAGATATTTTTATTGCGACCAGAATGAGAGAAACCGAGTTTCTCCGAGAAACTCGGTTTCTTATGTGGATTAGTATATCTTCTTAATCGTTCCCCAGGTAATGGACAATTTACCATTGGGGTCGACGGCGGTAATAAGGTCTGCTTCACTTTCAGCAACGATGAAGTTGTCCATCCATGCGTCAGTATTCGTGCCGCAGACACTCACAGGGCCTTTTGAGAGATTGGCGTCTGTGACTTGTATAAGCGGCTCAATGTCAGCAAAAGGCGTGGAATCATCTCGTCTTTTTACTTTGAAGGTGAATTCATTACCTTTTGCAATCACCTGGAATCTGTTCCAGGTGTTGAGTCCAAAATCATATTGGACTAAGGTGCCTTTCTGATTCCATCCACCGCCGTAGTGCCAAAAACCTACGTTTAGGTTATCATTGCGCGGACTGATGTGGTAATAATCGTTGCCGGTGATTCTGAAGGCGGTGCCGGGATAACCGGCTTCCGACCACATCCAATCCCATTCCCACAGCCAATCGGTCCACGAATCTCTGTCTGCGGCTTTCGGAACGTAAACTGCATAGCCAAATGTATGAGCAACCTTACCGCTTGCGCCCTTAGGGTCATCCGCTACTGCAGCGTTGAAGTCCGCGGCGTTAGTCGGATTAGCGATTTTTTCAAAGTTTTTGGGCGCTGCTCCTACCTTATCGCCCTCAAAATCATCTTTGAAAAGCACTTTTCCTGAAGCAACACCGCTGAAAACTAATAAAGCTGAGATTACAATCAGGAATTTTTCCGTTCTTTTGATTAAACACCTTAGATTTAACATTTCAAACCTCCATCAATTTAATCTTGATTTTTTATTGCTCCCCATGTCGCAGCCAACTTATCTGCTGGCTCCACTGAGAAGGTCATGTCAGCCGCTGTCTCACCGACGATAAAATTGTCCACCCATGCGTCAATATTCGTGCCGCAGGCGCTCAATGGACCTTTTTTGAGAGTGCTATCCGTTACCTCGAGCAGCGGCTTAATCTTTTCAAAGAGAGTGTCATCATTACGCCGCTTAATTTTGAGAGTAAATGTATCTCCCTTTGCAGTAACCTGGAATCTATTCCAGGTGTTCAGTCCGAAATCATATTGGACTAAGGCGCCTCTCTGATTCCAGGCGCCATTATAGTACCAAAATCCCACATTTTGGTTATCATTGCGCGGGCTAATATGGTAGTATTCGGTTCCAGTGATTCTGAAGGCTGTGCCAGGATACCCTTTTTCCGACCACATCCAATCCCATTCCCAAATCCAATCGGCCCACGAATCTCTGCCTGCGACTGTCGGAATATGAAGCGCATAACCGCGTGTATGAAGTACCTTATCGCTTTCACCTTTTGGGTCTTTTATTACTTCCATTTGGAAGTCTGCAGAGTTAGTAGGATTAGCGATTTTTTCAAAGTTTTTGGGCTCTTTTCCCACCGTGTCGCCTTCGAAATCATCTTTGAAAAGTCGCTTGCCGTTGGCAATACAACTGGAAGCCAACAGAGCTCCAATTACGACCAGGCATAAAAAACTTCGTTTTGACATTTTAAAAACCTCCTTCCAAAAGAAAAGAAATAAAGGCATGTTTCAGAAAATAGTCCCCCTTATTAACAACCCCCCTACCCCCTTTGGTAAGGGGGATTAAGGGGGAAGGGGGTAGGGGGTTGTTACATTTGATGCGCATACGCATTAAGTTAAGGGTTTTCTTCCAATGCTAATAGGAGTCTCAGCAATTCCCCTCCCTTGACGGGAGGGGTTAGGGGAGGGTGAACAACGAGCAAAAAACGAGCAAATACCCTGTATTCACCCCCACCTAACCTCCCCCATCAAGGGGGAGGAACAGTGGTATATACGCGAAATGGTCTTAACTTAATGCGTATGGGGGTTGTTACATTTGATGCGTGAAACGTGAAACGTGATGAGTGATTTTTTCCCTTCTCACGTTTCACTCTGTTCCTTCGCTTCACTCAGGACCCGTTCAGAATGACAGTTTATCAAAACAGTGTACTACTTCCAACTAAGCATTTCAAGGGGATTGTCATGCATGATTCTCTCTATATGTGTGTCTGTTAGTCCTGTAGCTCGCAGTTTGGGAATTACGCCGGTATGCAAGTACGAGTATGATGTACGGTCTGGGTTATCCCACGTCCAGAGGCCCACAGCCCAGCGACTTTCGATAGTCAGAGAGAAATCAATACTAATAAGAATTTTATCGAGGTGGCCTTTGTCAATCAGGACATTCACCAAGCGGCGCGCCTCTTCCTGGTCTATATGGTACGGAAAATCCCAGTTTGTGGTAACGAATCTGATACCGCGTTCAGCCAGCCAGAGAAGTTCTTCTTCAGAGGTGTTCATGTCAATATGCGCAAAGTAGATGCGTGTGGGGTCTACGCCCAGCGCTGTGAGCAAATCTACAATCTCGCGTCGACAGCCTGTGGTGTGAACGTGGATGGAGGCACCGGTACGTCGTTGAGCAATTGCACAAGCAGTGAGCATCTTCTCTTCATTCACCGTAAACTCCCCGCCAACGGCCGCCTTTATGATACAAGGACGTACACCGGTGTCGCCAATACCATCTTCAAGTTCCCTGGTGAAGAGGTTACCGATTCGGGCGGTCGTCCAATCCCTGGCCCACTGTGGCCAATTGGACGGCACGTAAAGTCCGGTGGCAAGGAAAACATGCACGCCGGAAGCACGGGATGCGGATTTGGCGAACTCCACGTAAGCCTCGTCACGGCCGATACCCATTGGGGTTGGGTCCACCAGGCCGGTCACCCCATATTGTCGGAGTTCCTTCAACATCTTGACTATCTGGCGGCGTGCATACTCCACATTGCCTGGGTATTTGGCAATCGTCTCGCCGCGACATTCTGCCATGTTAATCAGCAGGTGTTCGTGCGGGTGAATCCAACACATTTCCGAAGCATCGACTTCTCCCTGCACACTATAGAGAACATCCTTCATATTTAGGCCCTTTCTTGTTTGCCCAACTTGTTATTAATAGGGCGCACATGATTTTGTAGGCAATAATCAACTTCGTTAACCAATCGTTAATAATTTTACCAAATTTTCAACTCTATCGCAACAAAAATTTTTTGTTTTTGGGCATGTTTCAGAAAATAGTCCTCCTTACCAAAAGGGATTAGTGAGTTGTTACATTTCGGCGGAGGGTAATTGGGCAAAATGGCTAAACGGCAAGACGGCAAGGAGGCAAGGGGGCTTGCCGTCTTGCCATTTCTCCGTCTTGCCCTCTTGCCAATTTTCCACTTTAAGGAATTTGAGGTTGACTTCACACCAAGCATCTGATATAATTTTTCAAAATGCCACATTAAACACAAGGAGATTTTATTATGATTCTTGCTGAAATGAATTCTCCGGACATCAATGCTCTGCCGCGGGATATCGTCGTTATTGTCCCATTCGCCTCGTGTGAGCAACACAGTACACACCTGCCAGTTCTAACAGACACCATGATTGCCGCTGAAGTAGCCCGCCGGGTTCATGAACGGTGTCCACATGATGTGCTTGTCCTGCCTACGATGTGGCTTGGCTATTCGCAGCACCACATCCGCTATCCTGGGACATTATCTGTTAGCTCTGAAACTCACCTTGCCATGATGATGGAAATAATCTCGTGCATGGTCAATCACGGATTTTTGAAAATCCTCCTCCTCAACAGCCATGGCGGTAACAGTGCAGATATCTCGGTTCTGCTCCAGCGTTTGATGGAACGTTTCGGCGACTCTGGAGCGCAGTTCTTCTCACGTTCAGCCTGGGCGGATGGCGCGACACTTGATAAGATTCGAGAATTGGGTGGAGGCGGTTCAGGGCATTCAGGAGAGACAGAAACATCCATGATTTTAGCGCTGCGACCTGATTTGGTCAAAACCGACCGCCTTGACGCTGACGGTGAGCGTGAAGGTATGCGGGTTCCGGGTCTCAACTCCTATTATCGCTTTGACCAGCGCACTCGTCACGGCGGTGTAGGCGACCCACGCCCAGCTTCAGCCGAAAAAGGAGAGCGAATGCTTGACGTTTCAGCAGACGAGATTGCGGCGCAGATTCCCCAAATCCGCGCACTTCAACCCTTCGCTTCGCTCAGGGCAAGCTCTTTTGAGACAAAATGACAAAACGTGATGCGTGAAACGTGATACGTGATGAGAGATTTTTCCCTTCTCACGTTTCACGTTTCACGTTTCACTTTGTCAACTAATTTCTGAGAAAGTTTGAAACATTAGAAATAAACTACAAGAAGGAGAAGCAACAGATGGAAATAGTACGTGTTGGATTTATCGGATGTGGCGGACAGGCTACGGGTAATATTTATCCGCATGTAGCGAGCATTCCAGAGATGGAATTGGTAGCCTGCTGCGATTTAAAACCAGAATTAGCGCAACGCAATGCCGAACGTTTTGGTGCTAAGGCCTGGTATACCGATTACGAAAAAATGTTGTCAAATGAAGAGGTGGACGCGGTGTTTGTCGTTGGCCCACCGCAGATGCACACAGAACTGGCAATCGCTTGCCTGGAAAAGGGATACCACGTATTCACCGAAAAACCGACGGCGACAAATCTCGAAGATGCCAAACGGATGGCGGAAACAGCGGAACGCATGGGCAAACAGACCCAGGTTGGACACATGCTGCGACACGGACCGGCTACTAAGGTAGCTTTGGAAGTTATGGCATCAGAGAAATTTGGCAATCCGATTTTTTTAGAAAGCAAATATTTTGTGCCAGGTCCGCGCGATATCATCTGGGGCGCGCCGACCTTGGATTGGACGTATATGTTGGTGCAAGCAGTTCATCCAGTCGATTGGGCGCGGCATTGCATGGGCGATATCGTTAGCCTTTCAACGAAGCGCGGATTGGGCAAAAACGGCGCAGTTTCTTATGTTGTAGCGGTAGAATTTGCCAGCGGTGTTGCTGGACTAATCAATATGACTTCAGCAGCGCCGTTCGTCGTAGCTGAATTGGAAGCCGTCGGTGATGCCGGAACTTTCCTGCACATCGACAACATGATAAGAATCCGCTATCAAGGCGGGAGTTGGTCAGAACCGCAAATTCACGACTACGGCAGACGTGAGGCTGGATATTTCGACGAGGTAAAAGATTTTGCGCTTTGTCTTTTGGAAGGTAAACTGACCTACCCGACTTTCCGAGATGAATACAAAGCGTTGTTAATTTGTCAGGCTATTATAGATAGCATTGAGACGGGAAAGGTTGTGTCGGTGCCGCAAGAATGATGCAAAACGGCAAAGGGACAAAACTGCTAAACGGCAAAGTTGCTAAGGTGAGAGCGTTGCAAAAAGAATATAGTATTAATCAATGTTTGAGTTAGATTAAAGAAGAAAAAAGTTGCGATGTTAGAAAAACTACCATAAACTACCATCTTGACATCTAAAATCAAGAGGTAGTTTATGGTTTTAAGGATTGAGAAAGAAGATAACAAATTTAGAGTAAAAACGCAAGATTTTTCTCTTGATTGGTTGCCAGATACCGCGGCAAATCGGAAGGTCTGCGTTGTTTTCCTTAGGTTGATGCAAAATATCGCTGGTAAGCACTTATTTCCCTTGCAACAACTATCTTCTATCGTCGATAGTAATAATCGCCAGGCCGCAAGTCAACATAGAGAAGATTTTCGAGCCTGCGGCAAAGATTTCAACGGTTTAGGAACGCGTCAGCGTAAAGTGAATGATGATGTCGTTTCGGCAGTTTTTCCGCAGTTACTCTTTGACCCGTTGGCTGAGATAGTTGAATTGAAACAGAAAGTCAACTTAAGGTTACAAAGAACGGATATCTCGGCGATGAATATAAAAGCTGCTCTGGAATCTATCTCCGTTACCCAAATACGTGGCGCAATAAAAAAGCGTCTCCCAAAAGGTGAAGCACACTACAAGGAAGGATATCTCTTGAAGGAAATGATGCAGACTTTCTCATGTGAGAACGCAAGTATCACTGGTAAGGCTAAGAAGACAGTCATAGAAAGTGAGCTAATACGTAACGTGCTTCAAGAGCAATGTGAAATAAACAAATCAGAACTTGACGAAAGGATTAAAGCTTGTGGTGAAAAAGCTCTAAAGGATGAATTGGGCAAATACTTCAATCTTGAGTTAGTGGAGGTTCCCAATTGTTTAAGTGGACAAGCTTTAGGCAAACAACCGGGAGCCGAGAACGTTATTAGAGTGCTTTGGCAAGATTATATTGCTGCCAAACGCCTATTACCTTTTCTCAAAGATGATAAATCTGACAGTGCCTCTGAGGTAGGTAAAACGGCAGGTGACTTGTTCAAGTATTTCTTTGGAAAGGCTAGCGATAGGGAAGCTTTCAATTTAGAGTACAACAGCACTGAGAAAAAGTACAATTATGTTCCGCTGCCGCTTATTGGGCAATTGTTGAAAGTTGTATACTGTTTGCGGCCTGGAACGTGTTTGACGGTTCCAATTCGTTATGGTAAGGATGAAGCTGAGTATGTGCACCTTCCCCAATATCTTGATTCAACACTGGTTCCTTATGTCGCCCATTACGTATGGGGCAAAATACTCAATCAAGCTATGACGACCGGCTTTGACTCCTGCGATTTAGGTATTATGAGATTAAGGCCACGAAAGGATGAAGGAGAAGTCGACTGGGAGACCGAGCTAAAAAAGGCTTATGAAGAAAATTACTACGAAACCCTCACTGAGAAGTATCTCAACGATTTCCAGACGGAAGGTCGTAACGTTAATCCGTCTGGAGAGGTTCATCCTTCAACTATTCTTCCTACGCCTATTTGGTGAGTTGTCGGGAGAAATTACCAGATACTTTGAATATTTATGTCCGAGCATAGGAGATAGCAAGGCGAGAAGAAATCTGTTCCTTGGCATAGATGTCGGAGGCACATTCGTTAAATTTCAGTGTTACAAAGACAATGACGAAAATAATCTATGGTGCCCTTACAATGAATCTTTCAAAATATTAACGGGCGTTCCAAATGGCTATTCCGAAGCGAAAGACTTTGTGAAACGATTGATTGAGGCCATAAAAGAGCACCTATCGTCGGACGATATCAAACGTATTGTAGCAGTTGGTATCGCCTGGCCTGGTCCAATACGAAACAATCGGTTGGCGGGCATCAGTGGTATCTTAAGAAGAAATTTTAACAAATTTAAGACTGGTGAAGCCAGTTTATCCGTTATTCTGGAATTGGATATAGTGGGAGCTTTAAAAGAGTGTTGGTGTGATAAGGAATTCCAACCTATTGTCGCGATAGCTAATGATGGTGATGCGCATGCCTTTGGTGTAGTCGGGTTAGATCCAACAATGGCTAAAAAGGAAGGTACTCTGGTAGTAATTAAAGCTGGAACAGGAACAGCGGGCTCCGTTTTTCGTTATGGCCGTTTGGCGGATGGATTAATGGAATTTGGTAAACTGTTGTTAAACGTAGGTGCCAAACCGGATTATGAAAAAAAATTTCTGAATGGCGTAGTCAACGCGTACTGTTCGAGTAAGACTTTGCCTGAACTTGCCCAAAAACGAGCTTTATATTTGAAGGAAATGGACAACCTTGATAGTGTTGAAATAGGCTATATGCTCGGTCTTGATACTAATAATTTGGATGAGTGCATAAAGACACTCAAGGGACTACAGATTAGGTAATTTTGACGAATAAACTTAACCTTTCCTCTCTTTGAACCGTCCTGAACGTAGTGAAGGAACACACTAAGACACCAAGAAAAGAAAGAAAAAGGCATCCGCTAATAACGTTAAGCTTCACAAAGTTTATTTTTTTTATTCGTGTAACTTCGCGTTATTCGCGGATAAAAAATCTTTGTGCTTTTGTGTCTTGGTGGTTTAAAAAGTTCAACTTTAATCATCAAAGCTACCTAAATGCGGCGCTCGAGAAGTTGCTTTCCGAAGTTCATTGGACGCTCAACGATTGGAAGATAATTATAAAAGCCTTGATGCTCGGACACGACTTCAGGTAGAAATGTTAGGCGAGATACGTTTACAAGAGCTACTTAATCTCAAGAAAGATAACTGTAGTGATGAATTGAAAGAACTCGGGGATGTGCTGAAGGGTGAGAATTTGGAGGGCGAGTCAAAACTAATCCAAAAACTCAATGCAGCTTGACGAAGGAAGAAGTCCAAGAGTACCTGAAAAAGTATGGACCAGCGTTAGGCTTCTTCTATACTATAACTGAAACCGCAGGTGACGGCAAAGAAGTAGTTGTTTACACTCGTTGGTCAGAGGAGCTAATGAGAGAACCAGATTAGAGGTCATTGTGTAAATCAGATAGCAAGGATGGTAATAGCGCTGATACTGCTAAAATAGAAACCACCTGAACCGCCTATGGGTCGATTCAGGTGTGTTTTTTTATTGCTGGTATCATCAAAACTAAGGAGTTATAATAAAATGGATAGTTTTCGTTACCGAGGTACATATCAACTTGTGGTGAATTCGGACTGCATCGTTAAAACCAACGTGTTATGTCCCGAACAATTTCAGGAAGCCAAGGAATTATTGGGAAAAGAACACACAAAAGTTGGTCGTTATGAACCTAAAAAACATTTGCAGTATTTATTGGCAAACAATTCCTTGGCTAACCCTTCAAACCCGATGTTGGTGTGCGGTATCCGAAATGTGATGTCGAATCATCGATGTATTGTTTATACGGCGACTAATGTCTCTCCAGATTTACCTCCGCCTTACGCTGTCGCAGGAGAAGAACACCATCGCAGTCAGCGCCCTTATTATATTATGGCTGAAGATATTACAGGGAAATTGGCGCTTAAAGAATATTTACCTTCTGAAGAACCGCTGGAAAAGTTCAGGTGGTTATTTAGTGGAGTTCCAGTCCTTTGGGATGACCATTCGTCCGAAGAAATTTTTCGTATGATTCTTACCGAAGCCGCCGACCATTCACACATTTATTATTTACCCAGAGGGAATCACCCTGAAGCGACAGACCAAACCCGTAATGCTTGGAAGCAAATGCACGATGTTTTCATTGAAACGCTTTATGCGCCACTGGATGTTGCCTTCAAAGCGTTGCATACAACAGCCACAGAACGTCAATGAACTGTACCCTGAACCAGGCAAATCGAAGCGCACCAAACTTCTTTTATCAATTTCCTGTTTTCTCCTGCGACTGCATAAGGCGTATACTTACGCATCTCAGGCTTGTGGAAGGCGAGGACTATCTTATTTCGTGGGATGCCCAGCGCGACCAGTTCCTCCACAACTCCTTTTTCGGTGCCATCATGCTGAATCCACACTTTGCCGCCGCGAATGTCGATATGTTCGCTTCGCTCACCGACGCCTTCGGCTTACGGTAGCACACTACCGTGAATACGCCATGGTCTATCCCAACCGGTGTACATCATTTCGTAATGTTCATGTGCTTCATCGACAATTGTTTCAATTTCGATATCACCGTAAGCAGGCTTAAACTGAGCGTATTCGGTGATAAGTTTCTGGGATGGTCCTTGATTTCAACAGCAATTTTTCGTCCCGTCTTCTCTGCAGCAATTATGGCGCGCTCCGCGCCCAGATCGATGTATAGATTGTGAACGCCGAATGGGAGAATAAATGGGGCATGCGTAATAGTCCACTCATCTTTGATGAGCGCAATTTTAACAACATCATGGAAAACATCTCGTTGCGGTATATTGTCCCTGTTCCTTCATCATAGAGATTAAAGCAACGTCAATTAAAAGTTTATTTACGTGGTATTATAGCATATTTTAAGAAGAGGTCAAGTTATATGGCCCATTTTTTAAATTCGTATAGGGTAGGAAAAGAGTTGGCCCACACTGAGCTAAAGAGTCTTTAGACCGGTGTTCCTTCCAACCCTATACGGAATTAACAATGGGACTAGTACACTGTAAAATAAGTCTTGACAAGTTTAAAAGCTAACCACCAAGGCACTAAGACACGAAGGAATAGTTTTTTCTTTTCTTTGTGTCTTAGTGTCTTGGTGGTTAAGAAAATCGAACTT
>Ga0194113_10003476_pt1 | contig 21106 bp, 17 predicted proteins | sample TA2MahC200mmetaG_FD_146193 | JGI IMG/M metagenome (GOLD analysis project Ga0194113, IMG submission 146193) | Freshwater microbial communities from Lake Tanganyika, Tanzania - TA2015017 Mahale Deep Cast 200m | ecosystem: Environmental > Aquatic > Freshwater > Lake | place: Tanzania: Lake... | reverse complement strand
CCTGGCGCACAAGCCGAGACCGCGTACTTGCACCAGTTGACCAGTCAGGTCGATCGGGCCCTGGAACGCAATCGTGTGCTCGCGCAGGACGTGGCGGCGGCGCAGGTTCAGTTACAGTGCATCGCGGATTGTTTGCGCTATCCCCCGCGCCGCGCGGCCAAGCGTGACCAGCCCAGCTTCCCGGCGACCAGCCAGCAGGTCAGCGATGAGATGGAACGGCTGTTGCAGGAGTTCAAACCGGATGTAGAGCGGCAGCCCGCCCAGGTCACGTTGGCCCAGGCTTGGCAACGGGTGTGGGCGACCTGCGGTCCAGACCTCGTGCACTGTTATGACATTCCTGGCCTGCCCCCAGACAACCTGCAACTGGAAGCTTTCTTCGGGCAACTCCGCCGCGCCCAACGCCGCATCAGTGGGCGCAAATCTACGGCGGAATTACGCGATTTTGGCCAGTACCGGACGCTTTTCACCGCCGACAATGAAGCCGGTATCTTCTCAATAATCCGGGGTAGGGGCACGGCCTTGCGCCTGCCCACCGGGGCGACCACGAGGGTGCGCCCCTACAAATTGAGAAGATACTCAGATCCCTCCTTCGCAAAATCAGATGCTGAGTCAACTCTTTGGACACCAGCCCTGCCAGGAACGCCATGCCGGTCAGCATGTCGGCCTTGTCGCTGCGAGGCAGTGGACTCTCGTAGACCAATCGCTCGGCCGTATCGGTCAACTCGACGCCCCCGCGCATCACCGGCACAAAGGGCAGCAGATTCACGATCGGCGTCGCCACTACCGGCGCAGCATCCAGTTCGTAGACGCGCACCAGGCGGTAGCGATAGCACACCTCGGCGTCTTCGAGCAGGTCGCTCGCCACGCGCGACGGCCGCAGCAGCAACACGCACGACAGCGCGTCGGTCAGCCGCTCGCGCAGGATGTGCCGGCAGCGATACTCCAACAGGCGGAACGGCACCTCCCACTCCCAGGCGCTCTGCACTTCCAGCACCACCAGGCTGCGTTGCCCGCCTGCGTCCGTCACCAGCAAGGGAAAGTCGCTGCTGCGCAAGGTGGTGGTCTGCTGCGGCAGCGGTTCGAGTAGCGTGCTCTCCACCACGGGCAGGCCCAGGAAGTGCTGCAGTATCTCGCGGTGGCTCTTCTCGATCAACACTTTGGCCGTGATGTCGTACTCCATCGGCGCCTCCACGAGCAATCGTACCCTCGGGCCATCTTTCACCCAGAGTGTAGCACACCGTCACGTCCAGGTCAACCCTTATTGCGCTGGTGAATACCCACATCTTCCGCGGCGTCATTGCGAGCGTCTTTTGCGAAGCAATCTCCCTCGCCAGGCAGGAGATTGCTTCGTCTTGAAGGATGCTGGCGCAATCGCACACTACGCTCCTCGCAATGACCGCGACGAGGAGCCCACTGCGTAACTCCTGTTATTGAGTCATCATACACCCACCACCGCGCTCCGCCGCTCCATCAGGACCACATCGCGCCAGCAGCCGTGCAACTGACCGATGCGCTCGCGGCGGCCCACGATGCGAAAGCCGCAGGCCGCGTGAAGCGCCAGGCTGGCCGTGTTCTCCGGGAAGATGCCCGCCTGCAAGGTCCAGAACCCCGCGCTCTCCGATTCGGCAATGAGCTCGCTCAAGAGGAGCCGGCCCACTCGCCGGCCACGCGCGGCCGCGGCGACGTAGATGCTGACCCCCGCGACCCCGGCGTAGCAGGGCCGGCTCGACGCCGGGCTGAGCGCAGCCCAGCCCACGACCGTCCCCGCCTCAGTCGCCGCGATCCGGCAGCGCCGCTCGTGTCCCGCGTCCCACGCTTCCCAGGTCGGCGCTTCCGTCTGGAACGTGGCCATGCCGCCCGCGATGCCCTCCAGATAGATGGCGCGCACGGCCGGCCAGTCGTCCGGTTCCAAAGGGCGCAGTTCGATGATCATGGGAATAGTCATCACCTGCCGACCGCCCCGCGCAGTTCCGCGCGCAATCGCCCCCAGTTCAGGCTGGCGTCCGAGAGGAGGGTGTCCGCGCGGAAGAAGCGCGCTGCAAGCAGCACGAACAGGTAGGTCGTGACGATCAGCCCGATCAGGCTGACGACGGGCTGCCAGAACGGCACGTGGCCAACCGCCAGCCGGGTCGCCATCGCGGTCGGCGCGGTCAGCGGGAAGAGGCTGAGCGCGGTCGCCAGCGCGCCGTCCGGCGCCTGGGTGAACGCGGCGTTCAGCCAGATCGGCACCAGCAGCGGCATGATCGCCAGGAAGGTGAACTGCGTCCCCTCACGCACGGTCGGGGCCAGCGCGCCCAACGCGCCCAACAGCGAGGCGTACAGGATGTAGCCGAACAGGAAATAGAGCACCGCCCAGATGGCAAACCCCGGGGGCAGGGTGAAGTTGGCCAGCGCGGCTGAGAAGCTCCCAGCCTGATTCAGGGCCAGCCACGCGCCCCCCATCCAGACCGCCAACTGCAACAGCGCCACCAGTCCCAGTCCCAACACCTTGCCCAACATCAGCTCCCGCGGCCGCACGCTCAGCAGCAGGATTTCGGCGGTGCGGTTCTCCTTCTCTTTGGCCACGCTCTGGAGCATGAACCCCGCGCTCATCGTGATCGCAAAGAAGAGGATGAACATGACCACGAACGGCGCGGCGAACAGGAACGGATCGTCCGGGTTTCCGCTGTTCTGGGCTGCGGCCGCGACCGACTGCATGATGACCGACGGGGTCGGATCGATCAACAGCCGGGCGAGCGCCGGGTCCCCCACCAGGTTGTAGTTGAGCACGAATTCCATCAGCCGGCCGCCGTCCATACCGGTGAAGGCCGAAAAATGGCTGTCCACCAGCGTCAGGTCGCCCGTCGCGACGAAATCGGCCGGGATCAGGTAGTACTGGCTCACCTCGCCGGCCGCCAGCGCAGCCCGCGCGCTGGCCTCGTCGGGATAGGCCCGCAGCAGCACCGGCGGGAAGCCCGGCGGTAGCGCGCGGATCACGGCGGCTGCGTCCACGTAGCCGGCGGCTCGCGGCTGGGCCGCGGCCATCAGCGCCTCCAGCCCTGTCTGCTGAAAGGTGCTCCGGGCCAGCATTTGCGGGAGCACCGAGAACGCGGTGATGAAAAGCGGGAAGAGAAAGGTCATCAGCCAAAATGACCGCTTCTCCAACGTGGTCTTGATCTCATGTTTCAGCACTAGAGCGATGTTGCGCATGACATCCGCCTTTCACGAGGGCGTGTTGCGTATGGCGTATGGCGTATTGCGTATTGCGTATTGCGTCTTCCGTGACGGGGCCGCGGAGTATGCAAGACCATCAGGACAGTATCACCCTGTCACCTTGTCACCTTGTCACCTTGTCACCCTGTCACCCTGTCACCTTGTCACCCCGTCACCTTGTCACCGCCCTCCAGGCCGCGCGCAGATCCAGCGGCTGGCCATAGCGCAGCATCCCGATGCGGAAGATGCGCGCCGCAGCCCACACGCTCAGCCCGGCCGTCGCGACCAGCAGCACCCAACTGACGGCCAGTTGCCAGACCGGCACCACCGTGGCCCCCCACCGCATCACGATCATGAGGAACGCCGTGGTGGGGAAGATCGTCAGCGCGACCATCAGCGGGCTGTCCGGTTGGCTGAAGATCAGCGGGATCAGGAACAGGGGTACCAGGAATAGCAGGTTGGCGATGCCGCTGATCTGCTGCCCCTGCTGCGTCTCCGTGACCATGCCGCCGATCGCCACCATGACACCGGCCACCAGCGCATAGGTCGGCAGGAAGTAGAGCGCGGTCACGCCGAGCAGCCCCCACGGAACCCGCACCGCGGCCACCTCGGGCCAGAAGCGCGCCGCGATCACCAGCCCCACGACCAGCGCCGCGATCCAGATCAGCAGTTGGGTCAACGCGACCGCCATCAAGCCCACCGCCTTGCCGCCCACCAGATCGAGCGGCGACAGCGAGGTGGCCATCACCTCCACCGTGCGGTTCTCCTTCTCGGTGGTCACAGCCTGCAGCAGGTAGCCGGCCGCCATCATGGTGGCGAAGGTGAAGAACATGCCGGCGATGAACGGCAGCACGATGTTCATCCAGCCGTCTTCGGTGAGCTCGCGGCGACCGTCGGCAGAGCGGAGGATCAGGTTCACGCCATCGGTGATGCGGTCGCGCACGGCCGGCGGCTGATCCGCGGCCAGATTTGTCCGCAGAAACGCGTCGAACCGCTGGCGATTCCGCTCGGTCGGGGTGTTGCGGTCGTAGACCATCTGCGCCTGGCCCGTCTGCCGATAGTCGGCCGGCAGGACGTAGTAGGCCTGGATCTCGCCGGCCTCCAGGCTGGCCCGCGCCGTAGCCTGGTCCGCAAAGCCGCGGAAGCGGACGTCCTCCTCCTCCGTCGCGGCTACGGTCAGGATCACGCCGGCCTGATCAACGTAGCCCAATGTGATCGCCTGGCCCGCGCCGGTGGCGATCAGCGTGCCGATCACGGTGATCGCGGCGATCAACAACGGCAGCCCAACCGTACTCCAGATGAAGGAGCGCTGGCGGGTCATGTTGCGGTATTCGTCCCCGGCGACCAACCAGAACTTACGCATTGCCGGCCTCCCCGGCGCCCGCGCCCTGCACGACCGAGACGAAGATATCGTCGAGCGAGGGCTCCGCGATCTCGAACCGCTCGACTTTGACATCGTCCCGCAGCGCCAGCGCACGGAAGATGTCCTGGCTGCTGACGCCCGGCGCCAAAGCCAGATGCCATGCGCCGTTTTCGCGGCGGGCCTCCAGCGCGCCGGCCACCTGGCTGAAGTCTCCCTGCCCGGTCACGACGACCGCGTTGCCTGCGAAGTTGCGCTTGATCTCGTCCACCTTGCCGTAGAGCACCGACCGGCCGCGATTGATGAGCACGATGCGGTTGCACAACGCCTCGACCTGATACATCTGGTGGGTGGACATGATGATGGTTCGGCCCGCCTGGCGCTGCTCTTCGATGATCCCCATGACCAGCCGCGTGTTCACCGGGTCCAGACCGGAGAATGGCTCATCCACCACGATCAGGTCAGGCTCGTGGATCAAGGTGGCGATGATCTGCGCCTTCTGCTGCATGCCGCGGCTGAGGTCCTGGATCTTCTTGTGGCGATGATCCCAGAGGTCGAGCCGCTGCAGCCAGCCGGTCAGCCGTTTGCGCGCGGTCGCCTCGTCCAACCCCTTCAGCGTGGCCAGGTAGACCAGCGTCGGCTCCAGCTTCAGGTCCTTGTACAAGCCCCGTTCTTCGGGCAGATAGCCGATGCGGTCCTTTTTCGCCTCGTCCAGCCGGCCGCCGAAGACCGCGATCTGCCCGCGGTCGGGCCGGTAGATGTCCAGCATCATGCGGATGGTGGTGGTCTTGCCCGCGCCGTTTGGGCCCAGCAGCCCGAAGATCTCGGCCGGATAGACCTCGAAAGAGACATCGGTCACGGCTTTGACAGGGCCGAAGCTTTTGCACAGCCCCGTCAGCGATACGGTCGGTTCACTCAACGATTCCTCCCTCCTCATTCTCCAAGCGCCTGGTGCTCCCAAGCGCCAGGCGCTTCGGAAGCGCCTGGCGCCTGGCTTGGCCGTATTCTACCAGAATATCCAGGGCCAAACCAGACAACAGCCCGACAATCACCGGCGCCGCCCTGACCCAGTATGCGCCGAAACTCCTGAGGGCGCATCAGGCGCATGCCGTCACGCAGATTGTCGAGCTGTTCTGTCTTGCCGATTGGCGTCACCAGTACTGAACCCGATTTGACATGCTCTGGGGGGGGTATCTGGGGACGTGGTCAGTGAGTTGGCCGGACCGCTTCCAAATCCTGACCCACTACTACACCGGCGTCCACGTGCGCGACGCCAACAACGGCAACGCTCTCCTCACCCCGCCGCGGCGCTTCGCCGTGCTGAGCGTCAACGGCGGACCGGCGAGCAACCCGGTTTGCGCTATCGAGACCGTCTACCTCACTGTACGCCTGCACAACACCGGCAGCGAGACCTGGCAGCCCTGGGCAGTCGGCGTCGGCTTCTGCTGGGACCAGCAGTGCCAGCGTTCCCAGTTCGTCTCCCAGGCCGTGGAACCCGGCGCAGCCTGGCCGCCGGCCGGCGAGGCCGCAGTGAGCATCCCGCCCGGCCGCGGCGAGTTGACCCTCGACATGTTCTATCAGCCCTGCGAGAACTGTGATCCCGAGTGGTTCAGCGCCAGCCAATACGCGGCCTGGCCGCGCCAATCGTTGCGCCGGGTCGTGTCGGACTGTCGCCAACGCCTGCCCTTCATCAACCAGCCCTGGCCGATCCAGTAGACAGGCTGCGAGGCGACGCCGCCCATGCCTGCCGATGGCGCCGCCAGGGATCTCTAGCGGGCCGTCTTGACCTGCCGGCGCAGCAGGAGCGGCCCCAGGCGATCGAGCAGCCAACTCAGCGCCGGCTCGACCCACGGCACGAAGCCCAACCAGCGCGGCACATAGATGACCCTCCGCGGCCGGCGCAGCAGCGCGCCGATCCGTTGCGCGACCGCCTCGGGCCGCACCGCGGCCAGGCGTTCGCCAGGGATACGCAGACCGGGAACCTGCGTCGGCGCGTCCCAGAACTCGGTGGCGACGGGGCCGGGTTTGACGATACTCACGTGCACCCCAGTTCCGGCCAGCTCACGATAGAGGGATGTGGTGAAGTTGTCCAGGAACGACTTCGTCGCGCTGTAGAGCGCGATCCCCTGGTTGGGCAGGTTGCCCGCGATCGAGCTGATGTTGACGATGTGGCCGCGGCCTCGCGCCAGCATGTCGCTCAGGAAGAGCAGCGTCAGACGCATCGCCGCCAGCGCGTTCACCTCCACCATCTGCCGCGCCAGCGGCCACGGCATCTCCGCGCCATAGCCATACCAGCCGAAGCCCGCGCTGTTGACCAACACATCTATCGCGCCGTAGGCAGCACGAACCTTGTCGAACACCTGCTGGCCCGCGGCTTCGTCTGATAGATCTGCGGCGATGACGCTGGCCTCGCCGCCGGCCGCGCGGATTTCGCCCGCGAGCGCGTGCAGCCGTTCCTCGCGGCGCGCAACCAGCGCCACCGCGTAGCCCTCAGTTGCGAGACGCCGCGCGGTCGCCGCGCCGATGCCGCTCGACGCGCCCGTGACGAGCGCGACTTTGCGCGGCCCGCGCTGGCCGGCAGAGCCGATCGCGCGCGACGCGGCGAAATAGGGAGAGCGGCCCAACAGCCAGCGGCGCACGCCCGGCCGGAACAGCCGGATCATCCGGCGCCGAAAGCCCAGCAGCGCGGCCATGTCGTGCAAGTAGTCGCTCAGGGTGCGGCGCTGATAGTCCAGCAAGCGTTGGCTCTCGGTCGTGTCCAGCCAGTCGGTTGCGAACGGCTGCGCGCCGAACGCGCGGCCGGGCAGCATGCCCACGCCCATGCCATCCAGGATCTGGCTGGCCATGTCGCGGTAGTAGAGCTGACACTGCGGGCCGCCGCCGATCAGCAGCGTCTTGCCCCAAACCTCCGGGCAAGAGAGGCCGTTGGCCAGGGCCAGTCCCACATCGCGCGTGTGGACGAACTCGATGCGGTTGTCCAGCGGCACGTCGAACATGCCCGGATCGAGCTTCATCGCGATGGGCAGGACCGCGGCGAACCGGAAGATGCTCCACGTCAACCCCGACGCCTTGATCATCTCCTCGCACTCGACTTTGTGTCGCGCATAATGCTCCAGCGGCTGCACCGGGTCGCTGGAGGTGCGGGGCGGCGGCTGCTCTTGCGTCAGACCGTAGACGTGCAGCGAGGAGGAGAAGATCAGCTTCGGCGGCTGCGGCTGAGCCTGCATTGCCTCGACCAGGTTGCGCGTGCCCCCCACATTGATCGCGGCCGCCCAATCAGGCTGCGCTTCCGACTCGATGCCTGTGGCCGACAGCTTGGGGATGATGAAGGCTAGATGGATCACCGCCTCTTGTCCCGCCACCGCGCGGCCGACATCTGCCGGCCGGCGCAGATCGCCCCACACCACTTCGAGCGCGCGGCCGAACCGCCGGCCGGCCCGTTCATTGGCCCTGGTCTTCAGATCGAAACAGCGCACTTGATGGCCTTGCTTCAACAGTTCCGTCAGCGCGCTCAGACCGACGTTGCCAAATGCTCCCGTTACCAATACTCTCACGAATCGCCTCCAGATTTCGATTCAGCGCCCAATCCCTCGAGCAACATACGCACCCCCTCTTCGGCCGCCCGCGGCCAGTCTGCGCCCTGCGGGTCGAGTACTCCTTGCAGCACCATGCCGACAGCCAGCGACACGATCACCTGGGCCGCGACGTCGGGCTCCACTGGCCGCAGGGTCCCTTCGGCGATGCCCTTGCGAATCACGCCGGCGAAAAACGCGCGATATCGCTGATAGGGCGCGATCGTCGCTTGCCAGATGGCCGGGTCGCGCACGGCCTGGGTCAGAAATTCCAGGAAGATAGGGACCTGGCCCTCGGCGGCCCGGAAAACCGGACGCACCAGGCTGGCCATGGTCAGCAGCCATTCTGGCGCGGTCCCGCCCACCGCGCGGCCCGTCGCCAGCTCATCATCCAGCCCACCCAGCCAGCCGTTCAACAGCTCGACGAAGACCGCATGCTTGCTGGGAAAATGGTGATAGAACGCGCCCTTGCTCACGCCAGCCTGCGCGCAGATCTCCGCCACGCCTGTCGCATCGTAGCCGCCGTGACCAAAGCAAGCGGCCGCCGCCTCCAGGATGCGCCAGCGTGTCTCCTCTGCTCTTTGTTGCGCCATATCGCCTCCAGATAGAAACCGACCGGTCGGTATTATTCTTACACAGAAACGACCGCTTGTCAAGAACGCGGATCGGTCCGAGAGATTGCACAGGCGGCCGCGTTCCGCTATAATCCGGCTGTTGTTCTGAAAACACGCAACGAATCGGGAAAGAAACCGCCGTCCCACATTCGTTCGACAAGGAGACGATCTTCATGGACAAGTTGTGGCCCATCGGGGCCCGGATGGACGAGGACGAAGAGCTGTGGTTGGGCGGCTGCGCGGCCTCGGAACTGGCTGAGCGTTTCGGCACGCCCCTGTATGTGTTCGATGAGGCGACGCTGCGGCAGCGCAGCCAGGCTTACCAGGCCGCGCTGAAACGGCGTTATCCCGCCTCGGCGCAGACCGCATACGCGGCCAAGGCCTATCTGTGCCTGGCCCTCGCACAGCTTTTCGCCGAGGAAGGGCTGGACATCGATGTGGTTTCGGCCGGTGAGCTCCACGTGGCGCTGCGCGGCGGTTTCCCGGCCGCGCGCGTTCACTTCCACGGCAACAACAGATCGGCCGGGGAGCTGGCCCAGGCGCTGGAGGCCGGCGTGGGGCGCATCGCGGTGGACAACTTCCACGAGCTGGAACTGTTGGCCGCGTTGACCGCCAGCCGCGGGTCCGATCGGCTGCCGATCTGGCTGCGGCTGGCGCCTGGCGTGCAGGCTCACACCCATGCACATATCCAGACCGGGCAGGTGGATACGAAGTTCGGCTTCACCATCGCCGGGGGCGACGCTGAGCGGGCGCTGCTGCGGGCCATGTCTGCGCCTGGAATCGAGGTGGTCGGCGTCCACGCGCACATCGGGTCGCAGATCTACCAGGCGGAGACGCTGGCGACCGCAGCAAGCCGGCTGATCGAGTTCGCCGCGCAGATGCGCAGCCGGCACGGCTTCATCTTGGCTGAGTTGAGTCCGGGCGGCGGCTGGGGCGTGCCGATGGTCGAGGGCGATCCAGCGGCGCCCATCGAATCCTTCGTAGCCACGCTCGCCCAGGCAGTGGTCGCCGCGTGCCGAGCGGCCGGCCTCGAGCTGCCCCACCTGGCCCTTGAGCCTGGCCGATCGCTGGTTGCGCAGGCGGCCGTCGCGCTCTATCGCGTCGGCGCGCGCAAGGAGATTCCTGGCGTGCGCACCTATGTCTCGGTGGACGGCGGTATGGCCGACAACATCCGGCCGGCGTTGTATGAAGCGAAGTATACGGCGCGGCGGGTAGTAAATCGCAAATCGCAAATCGCAGAGCGCAAATCAGACCACGAGCGGGTGACCATTGCGGGGAGGTTCTGCGAATCGGGCGACATCCTGATTCGCGACATCGTCCTGCCGCGGCTGGAGCCGGGCGACCTGCTGGCGATCCCGATGGCGGGCGCGTACACGCTGGCGATGGCCAGCAACTACAACCTGGCGCCTCGACCGGCCGTGGTTCTGGTCAGAGACGGTCAGCCGCGGCTCATGCAGCGTCGAGAGACCCTGGAAGACCTGCTGGCGCGCGACCTGCCGCGTGGCCGCCGGTTCCACAAATACCAGGCGCTGGGCAACGACTACATCGTGCTCGACCCCGCGGACTGGCCCTTGCCGCCGAGTCCTGCGGCCATCCGCCGCATCTGCGACCGGCGCTACGGCGTCGGCGCGGACGGCATCCTCTGGGGTCCGTGCGAGCCGGCCGAGGCTGCGACGCCGGCGGTTCCCCAGGGCGCCAGGCCCTTTGGCCTGCGGCTGTTCAACCCCGATGGGAGCGAGTTCGAGAAGAGCGGCAATGGGCTGCGCATCTTCGCCCGCTATCTGTGGGATCGCCGGCGGCCTCCGGGACGGCAGTTTGCCATCAGCACGGCCGGCGGCCTCGTCGTTGCGCACGTGCTGGATGAAGACGGCTCGCGCATCAGCATGGAGATGGGGCGTCTTTCGTTCGACAGCCGCGCCATCCCGGTCGCCGGCCCCCCGCGCGAGGTGATCGAGGAGCGGATCACGGTCGCCAGCCGCGAGCTGCGCATCACGGCCGCCACGATCGGCAACCCACACTGCGTGGTCTTCGTAGATGACGAGACCTTCGAGGTCTCCCAAGACCTCGAAGGTCTGGCCAAGAACCTCGGCCCGCTGCTGGAGCGCCAGCCGCTCTTCCCGAACCGGACGAACGTGCAGTTCGTCCGGCCGCTCGACCGCCACACCTTGCGCATGGCGATCTGGGAGCGGGGCGCGGGATACACTTTGGCATCCGGCACATCGGCTTGTGCGGCGGCCGGCACGGCGATCCGCACCGGCCGCTGCGCCAGCCCCGTGACGGTGCAGATGCCGGGCGGCGCGCTGCACGTAGAGGTCGCCGGCGACTGGTCTGTCAGGCTGACCGGCGCGGTCGAGCCGGTGTGCCGCGGTGAGGTGAGTGAGGGGTTGGCTGGCGAATGCCCTATGCCGGCCGGCGGCCGCTCACCCGGCTCATGCAATAGATTGCCGCGATCATGAAGACCGCGGTGAACACCCAGATGACGCTGTGGTTCGTCAGATCAATCAGCCAGCCTGCGACAATCGGCCCGGTGATGGCGGCCAGGGATGATGAGAAGGGGAACGGTTGGGCGGTCATAGGCAATCCTTCCTCTGTGTGGGGGTGATGTGCAACGCGCCTGAGAGACAAGGTTATACCACGGGTCAAACGACCCGCAAAACGGAGCGTGAGCCATGAAGTCAACTTCTTATCTCGAGCAGGAGATCTACGAACAGCCGGAGGTGATTGGCCGCTTGCTGGAGGCCGAACTGGAGAACGCCCGGCGATTGGCCGCTGCGATCCGCGCGCGGGGGGTGCAGTACGCGATGATCGCGGGCCGCGGGACCTCCGACAACGCCGGGCGCTACGGCCAATATCTGTTTGGCGCGATGAATCGGCTGCCGGTGGGCCTTGCGACGCCGTCCCTTTTCTCGATCTACGCCGCGCCTCCGCGTTTCGGGGATGCGCTGGTGTTGGGCATCTCGCAGTCGGGCCAGTCACCCGACATCGTGAGCGTGCTGGCTGAGGCGCGGCGGCAGGGCGCGCTGACGGCCGCCATCACCAACGAGCCGGACTCGCCGCTGGCGGCCGAAGCTGATCATGTGATCTGCCTGCACGCGGGCGTCGAGCGCAGCGTGGCCGCCACCAAGACCTACACCGCCCAGTTGGCGGCCGTGGCGCTGCTCAATGCTGCGCTCAGCAGCGATCCCGCGCACCTGACCGCGCTCCAGGCCGTTCCCGCCGCCACGCGCCAGACTCTCGCGCTCGCGCCAGAGGTCAGGCGCATCGCGCAACGCTATCGCTTCGTGGATCGGTGCGTGATCCTGGGGCGCGGGTTCAACTATGCCACCGCCTTCGAGATCGCGCTGAAGCTGAAGGAGACCAACTACATCGCCTCGGAGCCGTACTCGCCGGCCGACTTCATCCACGGGCCGCTGGCGGTGCTGGATGAGAGCTATGCGGTGCTGGTGATCGCCGCATCGGGCGCGCTGCTGGCCGAAATGCGTTCGGCCATCGGCCGCATCGCCGAGCGCGAGGCCGAGATCCTCGTCATCTCCGACGACGACGCGACGCTGGCTGCGGGAAAGCTGCGCCTGCGCCTGCCCGTCACACTGCCCGAGTGGCTCTCGCCGATGGTCGCCGTCATCCCCGGCCAACTGCTGGCGCTGCACATGGTCCTCGAACGCGGGCATGACCCCGACCGGCCGCGGGGCCTGCAAAAGGTAACGCTGACCCTATAGGCCGCGACCCGATACGCTACCCTCGTATGACCGTCACCCGCCGGCCCGCCGGGGTGACGGTCTCCTCCGTTGATCCACGGCGCCAATGGCGCATCATGCCATGGCAGGCATGAGCGGCTTTGCAGGCGGCGCCTATGCGGGTCGCCCCTTTTCCGTCTTGATTGACACGGCCACACGTCCAGGCTATAATCCATTCCCATTGGTATCGTATCAGACCCAAACGAACACGAGACACGGAGAGACAGGCCGGTGGACGCCGATCAAACTGTCACGCCCCCAGACCTGCGCATCCACCTCCTGGGGCGCTTCGCTGCAACGGTCCACAACGAGACCCTTGGCAGCCTGGCGCCAGCGCGCCTGCAAATCCTGCTGGCCTATCTTGTGCTGCACCGCGGCATCCCCATCTCGCGCCAGCAACTGGCTTTTGCCTTTTGGCCTGAGACCTCGGATGATCAGGCGCGCAGCAATCTGCGCACGTTGCTCCACCGCCTGCGTGAGGCGCTGTCCGACAGCGAGCGTTTTCTTGATCTCGACCGGCACACAATCCTCTGGCGCGCGGACGCGGCCATCTCGTTGGATGTGGCCGACTTCGAGGCGGCGCGGGCGCGGGCGCAACAAGCGCAACGGGCCGCCAATCACGACGCGGAACGATTGGCGCTGCAGGAAGCAGTCGAAACGTATACGGGCGATCTCCTCCCCGACTGCTACGACGACTGGATCGCGCCAATCCGCGAGCGGTTGAGCCAGGCCGCGCAGCAGGCCACCGAGCGACTGATCCTGTTGCTGGAGCAAGCCAGCGACTATCCGGCTGCGCTGCAAGCCACCCAACGCCTGCTGCGCCACGATCCGCTGCGCGAAGCCACCTATCGTCACCTGATGCGCCTCCATGCGCTGAGCGGCGATCGCACCGGCGTCGTGCGCGCGTTCCATGCCTGCGAGTCGGTTCTGCGCCGCGAGCTGGATGAGCCGCCCGCGGCCGAAACACACGCCGCCTATCGGGCCGGCCTGAAATTGGCCGCGGCCCTGGCAGCCAAACCCGGCTCGCGACCGCCCGTCCCCGTCCGCCAACGAAGCAACCTGCCGCTCCAATTGACCGGCTTCATCGGCCGGGAGCGCGAGATCGCGCACGTGGCCGGACTCCTGGCGGCCCAGCGCCTGGTCACGCTGACCGGTTCGGGTGGGGTGGGCAAGACGCGGCTGGCGCTGCGCGTGGCGGCCGATCTGTTGCCCGCGTGCCCCGACGGCGTCTGGTGGGTTGACCTGGAACCGATCGCCGATCCGGCATTCGTGGCGCAAGCCATCGCGGAGACGTTGGGCGTCGAAGAAGCCGTCGGCCGCTCGCTGACCCAGGCGTTGATCAGCCACCTGGCCGACAAACGCCTGCTGCTCGTGCTGGACAACTGCGAGCACCTGACCGGCCGCGTGGGCCAACTCGGCCAGGCGCTGCTGCGATCCTCGCCCCAGTTGCGCCTCCTGGTCACCAGCCAGCGGCCGTTGAGCATCCCCGGCGAGACGGTCTGGCGCGTGCCTTCGCTGACTCTGCCCGCACTCACGCTCCCCCAGACGTCAGACGGCGACGGCGCAGCGAGCGCGCTGCTGGCCGAGCTGCGACAAGCCGAGAGCGTCCAACTCTTCGTGGCGCGCGCCCAGGCGGCCCTCCCCTCCTTCACCCTGGCCGAGAGCAACGCCCGCGCGGTCGGCCTGATCTGCCGGCGACTCGACGGCATCCCGCTGGCGATCGAGCTAGCCGCGGCGCGCATACGCACCCTCACCGCGCCGCAGATCGCAGGCCGTCTCGACGACGCCTTCGGGCTGCTGGCCCATGAAGCCAACGGCGGCCTGGCGCGTCACCGCACCCTCGAGGCCACCGTCGCGTGGAGCCACGGCTTGCTCTTGCAGAACGAACGGATCTTGTTTCGCCGGCTGGCGGTCTTTGCCAGCAGCTTCACCGTAGAAGCCGTCGAAGCGATCTGCTCGGGTCACGGCATCCCGGTGACGGCGATCGTCGAGCTGCTGGCTGGTCTGGCCGACAAGTCGCTGCTGGAATCGGAAACGACGCCGGCGTGGGCGCGTTTTCGCCTGCACGAGGTGATCCGCCAGTTTGCCCAGGCCCGGCTGGCCGATGCGGGTGAGGCCGACCGCGCGCGCAGCCACCACCTGGATTTCTACGCGGCCCTGGTGGCCGAAGCACGATCAGGACTGACCGGCCCCCAACAGCCAGTCCTGCTCGATCGGCTCGAAGCCGGGCTGGACGATCTGCGCGCCGCCCTGGCGTACAGCCAGACCCAGGCAGGCTTGCACGAGCCGGGGCTGAAGATGATCGGCGGGCTGGCCCGCTTCTGGGCGACGCGGGGCTACCTGAGTGAGGGGCGCCGGTGGGCCAAAGCGCTGCTCGCCGCCTCTGCGGCCGCTGCGGTCACGCCGAGCCGGCTGGAGGGGCTGCACGCGGCCGCCTACCTGGCCTATTATCAGGGGGACTATGCCGAGGCGGAAGCCTTCTATCAGCAGGCGTTGGCTGCGGCGCAGGCGTTGGGCGACAAGGCGGCTATCGCGGCCATCACCCGCGGGCTGGGCGCCATCGCGCACGCGCAGGGCCACTGTGAGACGGCATTTCAGTGTTACGAAACGAGCCTGGCCGCGTGCTGCGAGATCGGCGATCGTTGGGGCGAGGGGACCGCGCGGGCCAACCTGGGGCTGGCGAGTTGGCATCACGGCGACCCTGTGGCGGCGCGCAGCCACCTGGAGGCCAGCCTCGATTTGCGTCGCGAGCTGGGAGATGCGGTCGGCATCGCCTACGTCCTCAACATCCTGGGCGATGTGGCCTGGTCCGAGAGCCAGCCGGTGGAAGCGCTGCGACTCAACGAGGAAAGCCTGGTCATGCGGCGCCGGCTGGGCGACAAGTGGGGGATCGCCTACTCGCTGGACAGCCTGGGGCAGATCGCCCGCGGCCAACGCGACTGGCCCCGCAGCCGCGCCTGCTTCGCCGAGGGGCTGTTGCTGTTCCACGAGCTGGGCAGCCAGCGCGCCGCGGCCGACACGCTCGATCATATCGCGGGGCTGCTGGCCGACGAGGGCAACCCGCGAGCGGCCGGTCAACTGATGGCCGCGGCCGCCGTCCGTCGCGAAGTCCTGGCCGCGGTCCTGCCGCCGAGCGAGCGCGTGGGCTACGACGCGCAGCTCAGGCGCGTCCAGGCGCAGCTCGGCGCCGAGGAATTCCGCGCGGCCTGGACCCTGGGCCGCGCGATGTCGCTGGAGCAGGCGGTGCGGTTGGCGCTGGAGCTGCTGGCGCTATAATTCTATCCCCGAATGACCATCACACGCCGGCATGCGGGCGTGACGGCCTCCTCGACTGACGTCCGCTCGCTGATTGGCGGCAGACCGGGCCGCTGATCGAAGATCACCAGCCACCCCGTCGGCAACCCCAGGCCCGTAAGGTATTCGTCCAACTGCGCCAACCCCTGCGCCAGCGGATCGCGCTCGCCCGGCCGCCAGGTCTTCAGTTCGATTGCCAGCCGAACATCCCCGTAGCGCAGCAACAAATCTATCCGACCGCTGCCGATAGCATACTCCCGTTCCAGCACCCCACCGGCATTCGCCACGCGGTGCAAGAAGGCCATCATCACCAGGTGCGGCGCGATCTCGTGATAGGGTGCGCTCTTGAGCAGCGGTTGGCCGTGCTGGCGCCAAAAAGCGAGGAAGGCGTCCAGCAGACGGGATGGATCGAGCTTCCCGCCAACCGTCAGCCAGGTGGGACGGAGCAGTGGGAGAGAATCGCGGGCGCTGCTCGCCAGTACACGTGGAATGACCTCTCGGTAGATCGGATTGGCGATCACCAGCCCGCCGGATGGATCGCGCCGACACAGCCCAAGATCGAGCACGAAGCGGATGTCGTCGGTGGGCACATCTCCCAACGCCTGGCCGGCCAGCATCGGCTCAATGATCTGGCGCACGCGCGGCTCGCGCAGCCGTTCGGCCAGGCTGTCCAGGTGAGTTTCCTGGCGCTGAATCAAAACTTCTTTGGCCTCCAGGATGATGTCGGTCGTGAGGGGCTGCGCCGGGTCGGGTGCCAGCTCCTCGGCGGCGACCTTCGCCAGCGCGTTGACCAGCCACGGTTGGCCCTGGGTCAACGCGTTCGCCAGCGACACTGCCTCCGCCGTAAAGACCTGGCCGGCGTCGGCCGTGTGCTGGCCGTAGAGCGCCGCCACCTCTTCCAGGGAAAAGTTGCCGAGGGTGAGAGAACGGGTCTTGATGTTGAACGGGCTGGCGGTGTTGAGCCGCTCGCTGCCGCCTGAGGCTGTTTTGTAGTCTCGCACGTCGCGCATACCGATCAGGGCGACCGACCAGGGAAAGCCGCGCGGCCGATCGGCGTGGCCTGAGCGCAACTGCCGCAGCACCGAGATCAGCGTGACGTCTTGCAGCGCATCAATCTCATCCATGAACAGCACGAGCGGCCGCGGCGCGGCCTGCGCCCAGCGCTGCAACGCCGCGCGGATGCGCTGCCCCTCAGCTTCCGCAGGCCAAACCGGCGGCTGGAGTTCGGCCGGCAGGCGCACGCTGGCCGCATTCCGCCATTCCCCCAGGATCGCCAGCTCGGCCGTGCCCGGCTCGGTGTTGAACGCCGCGCCGACCTCCACCGAGAGCAGGACCGCCACGTAGCGGCCGCTGGCGGTTAGCTCGGCTGCCAGCGCCATCATCGTCGTCGTCTTGCCGGTCTGTCGCGGGGCATGGATCACGAAATAGGCCTGCTGCTCGATCAGCGGCCGCGCCTGGGGCACGCGGGCCGCGGCGGGCAACATGTAGTGGATGTCGGGTTTGCACGGCCCGGCCGTGTTGAACCAGCGTGACATGATCGTACCCTCCTGTGGCTGCGCTCACGCACCACCGCGCTATTATAGTCCACCCACGGCAGGTGGGCAAACGGCTCAGCCTGGAACAAGGCAGACGAGTTTCTCGTGAAATATCGCATGAAACGATTTTGGAACGGTACTTGTGTTATGATAGCTCCATGATAATCCGAAGACACGACATAGCGCCAATCGCGGAAATGACTCGATGACAACTCCTGCGTCAGAACCCGCCGACATGAGCTACCGGTCGCACCTCTTCACCGTCCGCCTGTGGGCGGAGGCGCTGGGCGACGACCAGCTCGAGTGGCGCGGGAAGGTGACGCACGTGCTGAGCGGCGAGACGCACTACTTTCGGGAGTGGCGCGAGTTAGTCGACCACCTGTGCGCGATGTTGACGACTGACGAGAGATCACCATCAACCGACGACGGGTTGTCATCAAGTCAACACGAATGGAAAGGAAAGGAGCACAAAGCATGATAGGTCCTCATGTCATGGGCGGCATCGGTGAATATCGGGAGCTGATTCGCCGCTGGCGACCCCAAGCCCTGCTGCTGGTGGACCCATCAGGTGGGGCGGCTGCGGAGATCAAGAGCTGGTCTCCCGGCACATTCCTGGTCGGTCGCGTTTTTCAACCGGATTCCGAAATCGAGAAGAGAATCCTGGCTGATCCTATCAGCGCTGCGCAATGGGCCGCAGGGCTCATCAAACCGGCCGCAGCAGGGAACCCGGATGTAGATGTGTGGCAATTCAACAACGAGGTCGCTCAGGCGGATCCCGGACAGATCGCCAAGCTGGCCGAGTTCACGAAGGAATACATCAAGCTGTTGGCCGCCTCTGGGCTGGCCGCGGCCATCGGCTGCTTCTCGGTGGGCAGGCCCGAAGCCCCGCCGAACGACAGCGGCGCGGCCTGGAACGCGTTCGCTCCAGCTATGAAGGCTGGCATGGCGCAGAACGCGGTGCTGCTGTTGCACGCCTACGGACGTCCGCGAATCTTCGGCGATCCGCAGACGCACGACAGCCCGCCGGAATGGTATCTGCAGCGCTACGAGTATGTAGTACGCCCTTTCCTTCCGGCAGAGGTGCGAGACATCACCTACATCTATGGGGAGTATGGCTGCGACATGCGCACCGGTCGTGAGGGCTGGAAGACCGGTTACAAGGGAGACTACGCGGCCTACATCAAAGACCTCCATAAGGCCGCCGAATTCCTGGCTCAGCAACCCAACTGCCTGGGCGCCTGCGTGTTCACCCTGGGTACCAGCAGTCAAGATTGGGTTGACTTCGATGTGCGCGGGGATCCGGCTGAGGCTCTTTCGAGGAGGCCCTGGCCCACGCAGCCGAAGCCCGGCGCGGCCATGCACCCGCGTGGCTTGCGGTCCGCTCGCCGGCGGACTGTCCTGCCCAGCCCCGCCGCGACCGTCTCCGCAGCGCCGGAGGCCGAGAGGCTGTTCAAGGACAGACGCACCAGGCCAATGGCCGACCTGGCTCTCAAGACGTCCTTGCTAGAGCGGATCGTGGCAGATGGCTGCGTGCCGACATCGAAGGAATTCAGCGTAAGAGTGGGCGGTGAGGCCTGCCAGGCTCAGACGGCCTCGCATCCGAAGACCGGCGAGGAACGAGTCTATTACGCGCTCAAGGGTCACCCGGACAAAGTGCGGCAAGTGCTCAATTGAGATGCGGCGACGAAAGGAACACAGACGATGACTGCGCGAATCAAGACCGGAATCAACATTGACCCGGCCAATCAGGGGCACGGCAAGCCTTCTCCGAAGGATCTCCAGGACCTGGGGGCGAGCTGGGTGCGCTTCGTATTCAAGGTCAGCAAGGGGTCTCCCGAAGCACTTCAGGCAGCTTTCAACGCCTACGATGGATACATCTCGGCGCTGAAGGATGAGGGCATCGAGATCCTCTTGATACTGAACAACGAGAGTGTGCCGAACTGGCCCGTAGACAGGCCCAATGCGGACGATGCGGCCTGGCAGGCTTATCGGCCGCGGTTTGCCGACAGTTGCGAGAGAATCGCCCGACACTATCAGGGCAAAGTCAACGCCTATCAGATTTGGAACGAACCGGACTTCCATGCACCGCGGCCCGACTACAACCCGACGCTCTCACCGGCGGTGTTCGGGCAGATGCTGAAGCTCAGCCACAAGGCCATCAAAGGGGTCAATCCCGAGATTGGGGTCGTGATCGGCGGTCTGGCTGCAGGTCAGCCCCACTGGCTCGATTGGGTGAAGGCTGCGAGCGATAACAGGCTGTACGCTGACGCGGTGGGGGTGCACCCCTATGGCCGGCGGCCGACGCCTGATTGGCCCACCCCTGATTGGGGCGGGTTGGGGCCGATGAAGGACCTGCTACAAGCCTATGCAGACAGGGCCCATCCGCTGCCATTGTGGATCAGTGAGATGGGCACGGAAGATGGTAGCTACCAGAGCGAGTTCCCCGAAAAAGCCTACGATGCTTTGAATCGCACCCTCGCGGGGGACGCGCCGCTCGCCTTCTGGTTCTGCTGGTCTGATGGCATGGTGAATGGCTTCGGCCTGCGGGACAAGAGCGGCAAGAAAAAGAAGGCGTATGACTCCTATCAGAAGTTCGCCAAGCAAGCTACCACAGAGGCCGCAACCAGATCCCCCGTCGAGGCTCAGCCGAGGCTGCGCACCGTGCTCCTCAAGGAGGCGGCCAGGCGTCGTGTGCTCACGCTGGACACTGACACGGCGCTGGCAGGCCGCATCATCGCCGACCGCTTCATCCCGAACTCCGCGGAATTCGGCGTGGAGATCGCAGGGATACACCACCGGGCGCAGCGCGCCGACGATCCAGCCACGGGCAGGACGCGCATCTACTACGCGCGCGGGCCATGCTGGCAGCCTGTCGGCTTCGTGGAGCGGCCGTAACCGGTTCGACATATCACATCCGGGTGATCGGAATCCAAAACCTGCTGACAAAAGGAGCACCAAACCATGTCTGACCCACTTCATGAGAACTGCAGGGGCTTCGCCGAATCAGGAGGCCTGGTCACGGGGGTCAAACTCACTCACGTGCCCATGGCACAGACGAAGTACGAATTGATCGAGGCCACGCTGATTGACGAGCGCGCCGCTCAGGGCAACATCGTCGCCCGTGTGTTCGTGAAGGACAAGAAGGGCGTTGATGCCATGGTCAATTGTTGGATGGCCTGGCCCTGGAAGGGACACATGCCGGCCAGTTGGGAGGGCAAGGGATTGCCGGGCAACCCCAATTACCCTTACCAGCATATGATCACCAATGTCTACAATCCGCTCAACTCGCAGGGCCCGCTCGCCATCTACATCGGCGACGCCAACGGCGCCGTTAACAGCGATGTGATCGCCGGTTTGGGCTTGCCGGCTGGCCGCCATGTCGGCTATCACCTGGTCTTCCAGGAACGCGGCGGCCAGACACCTACCCAACCCACTCAACCTTCTCAGCCCAACCAACCAACAACCCCAGCGGGCGATGACATCCTCGCCCGCCTGCAGCGCATCGAGCAAAAGCTGGACCGCATCGCCGAGCGATTCGGTATTCAGGGATGACAGGTTAACCCAGACCACATACACCATCCAACTAGGAGCATCAGACCATGAAACCAGGTAAATACATCATCTTGCGGGCGACCGAGTCGGTGAATCTGCGCGATCCATTCTCTGGATCGGCTGCCTGGAGCAGAGGACTTGCCATTCCAGGAGCGGTCAGCGCTCGGGTAGAGGTTGAGACGCTGAACAGACGGGACATCGCCGATCTGACGCGCGATCCTGATGTGGCCGCGATCGCGCCTCCTGTGCCGGT
>Ga0194113_10003460_pt1 | contig 21158 bp, 28 predicted proteins | sample TA2MahC200mmetaG_FD_146193 | JGI IMG/M metagenome (GOLD analysis project Ga0194113, IMG submission 146193) | Freshwater microbial communities from Lake Tanganyika, Tanzania - TA2015017 Mahale Deep Cast 200m | ecosystem: Environmental > Aquatic > Freshwater > Lake | place: Tanzania: Lake... | reverse complement strand
GCCTAAGGGTTTTATTGCCCCGGTCAGTATGCTTAAACCTAGAAATAATATCCCGAACCCGAGAAGGAACTCTCCGATATTCTTATATATCCTGCGTTTCGCTACCAGCAGCATGATCATCCCTATCCCGATAATCGGCAGGGCGTAGTCAGTAAGCTTGAACGCGATAAGCTGGGCGGTTATGGTAGTGCCTATATTTGCGCCGAATATAACGCCTATGGCCTGAGTTAAAGATATAAGGCCGGCATTTACAAAACCGACTATCATCACCGTCGTAGCCGAAGATGACTGCACTAAGCTCGTTATACCGGCTCCCACCAAAACCCCTCTTTTCGGACCTCCGGTAAGGGAGTGAAGGATTTTGCGCATTTTTTGCCCGCTGGCCTTGTGCAGTCCTTCGCTCATTTCGCGGATCCCGTATATAAACAGGCCCAGGCCGCCTAATATGCTGAACAGTATTTCCTGCACCATCTATTCGATCTCCTTATCTGGCGTTCCGCTTTTGACCTGCCCTAAATAACCGTATACCTATGAGTGAGAGGGGGTAACAACCGGCGCAAGTCGTTGATTTTACGATCAGCTGGGAGATTTTATAATCTCACAACAAGATTTGGGGTCCCTCTCTTACTTCATGAGGGGAAACCTCTCTATTGATATCCTTTTTTGCTCCTAAGCTCCTGGCACTGTCTCTTAAGGATCCCCATCTCTTCTGGGTCAATGAGCTTATAGACAGTAGCCATAAGTTCAGGATACTGCTTCTCTATTGCCTTAGCTACGTCATCCATAATAAAAGGATAAAGGTCGTAAGATTTACTCTCCACATAATTCGGGATACGTATATTGTAAGGAATTTCTATCCTTGAAAAAGGGATATTTTTTGTCCACATCAACTCGCGCGTTATGATCTCCCTTAATTCCAGATATATTTTACCGTCAATCTCGATATCGCCGGTACAGACCGCCGATGTTTTCTTAGGCTTAAAAACGATAGCTAGCTCCACCGTTGGCAGAAGATATAAATCGCTGGCCTTCTTATCCTGGTAAGGTATAAGATCGTAAGAGTCAAAAGACCCGCGCACAGAAAACCCTTTTGCCGTAAGAAGATCGGCTAAGTCCTTTTTTACCGCTTTATCGAGGTTCTCAAATTGCTGGTACATAAACCATGTCTTCTTATTATTGTAATTGGTTTTGTAGTTTAGTTCTCCTATGGCAAAGGCTACGCCGGCTGAACCGTGCGCTGCCCCTTTTTCCGGAGTATAGCTAAAATTAGCCACATATGCAGTCTCTTCTTCTTCTGGTGAAGCAGCCTTCACAAAACCAACAAAAGAAATAGCGGATAAGACAATAACCAGTGAAACAATTAGATATTGCTTTAGCATATTTTTGACCTCTTATGATTTACCCCTCGCCTACGAGCCGAGGGGAAACCTCTCTGCTTTCTCAAATAACGCCTAATTTAAGGTACTGCCTTAATAATGCCCAATATTGCAAATTCAGAGAGGCAATTCCTCGCTTAATATCCTTTCTTAAGCTTGATTTTCTGGCACTGCTTTTTGATTATCCCCATTTCTTCCGCGTCGATTAACTTAGCCATGGTGGCCATAAGATCAGGATACTGACTCTCAATCCCCTTAACTACATCATTTCTATTCCCGGTGTTCAGAAAATCCAAGATAGTGTTAAAGTTGCCTTTTTCCTTAGGACGAAAGGCACCCAAGTGTTGCGCGTTAAAGCCGGATAAAGGAATGACTTTAGACCACATCAGTTCGCCGGTGATTATTTCCTTCAGCACGATAGTGAATTTTCCATTAACCGTAAATGCGAAATCTTTTTCCGGGGTACCCCATATTTCCAACACAGGAATTACATACATATCGCTTGCTTTCTTATCCTGAAACGGAATTAACTCATAAGAATCAAAAGAACCGCGCACACTAAGGCCCTTTGCTTCAAGAATTTTAGTTAAATCCCGTTTTAACGCCGCATTGAAATTGATAAATTGCGGCCAGGCAAGCCAAGGCGCAAAATCCTCAGCTTGGTAGAGATCTACGATCACAAAAGTCGCTCCCGCTGCGACAGGCATTTTTTGGGTGGGGGGCGTATAACTAAAATTTCCCGTATAAGGAAGCTCTTGCCACTTTTCCGCCGCCTCTTGCTGCTTCTTCGTTGCTGCCGTGGCATAACTAGTAAAAATTGCCGAAAGAAGAAGAGATACGAACACTATTAGATATTTTCTTCGCATATTTCTCCCTATTCCTTAAGTAAAAATCTAGAAAATTTGGGGTCCCTCTCCTATGAGCTGAGGGGAAACCTCTCTATATTTACAGGTATATATTATAGGGTTGGATAGCGTGATAATCAAGAAAATTTAGGTTTTAGAGAGGCAATTCCTCATGGATTACTGGCCTGGTGAGTAGACAAAAAGGCTCGAAATTTGTCCGTTTTGTCCGGACATTTTTGGGTGGAAATTACGTAACTCTTTGAGGGCTTTGGAAATAGATTTGTCCGCCTTCTTTTGTCGGGACATTATCCTTTACGTGTATAATTTTTGTACCACTCGGCTCTAATTTAAGAACGACTTTTCTGTCTATGGAAAAACTGGCCCCGCTTCTTGCCCGATCTCGGGCCTTTTTCCTCTCGGCTAAAACCTCCTCCGGAATCCTTGCGCGCAGAAAAACAATCCCTGCAATATACCGGACGATCTCCCGTAGGCCTGAAGGGAACCTCGCACTCCTGGCCGCACTCTGCACAAACCGCCTTAGTGAATGTCCTCTCCCTGGATCGTTCATCGCGCCTGTCGCTGCCATGCCTAAAATGTGCACTGGGTCTCTGAAAGCGATCTCCTCCTTCTTGACGCTGCGAAGATCTACTGAGCAAGGCATCCACTTTATTTTCTAAGGCAAGGAGCTTTTCATACATCATATTCAATATGCCGGGTACATCAGTCTCAACCTGCTGTAATTCTCCTTCTGAAGGTTCCGCTGCCCGCCTATGTTTCTTTATCTTTTTCATATTACTCCTTTTTAAACCGCAAACCCTAGCCTGCGTAATTCAAATGCGGCTCTTTCGCGCTGGTCACCCTGCAGTTCGATAGTGTATTCTTTTACCGCCCCGCCCGTGCCGAAGGTGCTCTTTAATTTCTTGGCCAGATTTTCAAGCTGTACCGGGCTCAAAGGCAAACCATAAATTATGGTTACGCCTTTATTTTTCCTGCCCGCAGTCTCATGCCGAATCCTGACCTTACCCTTCGTTTCAGGGACGGCATTTCTTTTTATTTCTTGACAGATACACTCACCTGCAGGCTTAGAACAATCAGGGCAGATTGCGCCCTTGTCAGTAGAGTAAATCAGGCGGGAATTACCCTCTATTTTCTGTGGCTTTACCATTCTTTCACACTTGCGCGTAATAATTTTTTTTGCGAATGCATGCGTTTAGCTTCCAGCATCTTCAATTTTGCCCGGCGGGACCTTCTGCGTTTCTGCCGGCGGATTTTTTCGATACGCTTTTGTTCTCCAGAAAGTTTTCCCAGGACCGCGCTCTCAATCTTCTTAAGTAGGATCTGCCGGGCGCGATACCGATTCAGGGCCTGGGAGCGCTCCTCTTGGCATTTGACTTCAAACCCCGTAGGCAGATGGCGCAGGTAAACACAGGTAGAAACCTTATTGACATTCTGCCCGCCCGGGCCTTGAGAACGGATGAATTTTTCTTCAATATCTTCCTCCCGCACTCCCAGCCGCGCCATCACTTCCCGAAGCGCCTTTTCCTTCTCTAGCCCAACCATCAAATTAATCTTCCCGTAACTTTAACTTCGTCTTTTATAGCCGCCCGGCTTCCTGCGGCCTTTAAACCTGAGTTTTTGCGTACGCCCACTGTCTTTACTCCAGGGTTTAGACTCGCCTTCGGTTTTTTCCCAAGGCTTAGACTCTCCCCGGGTTTTCTTCCAAGGCTTGGGCTGCTCTCCTCTTTTGCGCCAACGCATAGGATTGTCTTGATGCCTACGCCGCGGCTTAACCTCTTCCTGCATTCCCTCTAATCCTAGCCGACTAATATAGCTACGCGTGCGCCTGCCTCCTCTATATCTCCCCGGCTGCCCAAAAGGGTGCACTCGCCCATCCTTTACCGGCCTAAACCTATTGTCTTGTTTAACTTCTTTTTTAGGCCGCGCAGGCTCGACATGAAGAACTCTCCCCATAAATTCCTTGTCATTAAGAGCGGCTATTGCAGCGAGTGCCTGCTGTTCATCAGGCATTTCGATAAAACCAAACCCTCCTGGCTTTCCCTTCCTCATCGCGATCTTCACGGAGGCCACATTCCCAAAACCTTCAAAGAGCTTCTTTACATCGCCTTCAGTAGCCTCATACAACAAATTAACCACAAAAATATTCATCTTAATCTATCCGGTTTTTTTTCTTTTTGATTTAACCGCAGAGCATAACACGTCTGCAAATGAAGATAATCTTCCGTTTTCGTAGGGAAATTCTCTACAGTGGACCGGTTTCAAATTATAATCAACTTTGTGAATGGCGCATAGCCCTTCGGGGGTGAGGAAAGAACAACAATTATCTTCATAGCTCGTTCCGACTTTATATCCGGAAGGAAAATTTTTATCCTTCTCAAGATGATAAAAATCCCCTTTTAATCCGAGGGATAATATTTTTTTAGCAACTTCTAAATCTACCCATACCCCAAAATCACAACAAGAACTTTGCTGTCTGCATTTGGCGCAATCAATCGTCTTCATTCCTCCCCCTTACTTTTTCTTTATATCTAAGATTTCTTTACATTTCAAACATACTATTAATCTTTCTCTTTTTTCCTTTGTCACTTTGAAAACTACTACTAAATAATTATGTTGTAATTTTTCTCCGCATCTCATACAGCTGTTCATTTTCGCTCCTCAAGGTATGTTATTATACTATAAATAGAAAACCGCAAGGCCCGTATCCTGTCCCTGCGGTTTTAGACTTCTTTCGCTATTACTGTATTTATTGTATCGCTCTGCTAGAAATTAACGGCCTTCGTTCTTACGCTTTGAATAGCAATCCCTGCAGTATACCGGACGGTCATCTCTGGGCTTAAAAGGGACTTCGCATTCTTTCTTACATTCTGCGCAAATCGCCTTGTGCATCTCCCGTGGCCCTCTGTCGTATCCGCCGCCATATTGATATGCCATGTTTTCCTCCTTGTCCACAAGGACAACACCCGCGCAATTTGCCTACAAAGGCACACTTGCGCAATACCACACAAGCGCAAGGTGCATACATTAAGCGCGGGGTGTCTCTTATTTCTGCTCAAGATTTAGCGTTGAGGAAGCCTGACCAGAATCAGACGCAGCCTCCATCGCTTTTTTCTCCAGTTTTCTCTGTTTCTTTTCCTCTGCCTTATTTTTCCTGGCTAATTCTTTTTGATACTTCTTATACGAATAATTATCTCTGCTCACGATACTCTCCTTACTTAGAGACTTTCTGCTTATATGCCTTATCTGCCAAGTTAAGGTGAATATGGCAATAGGCTTCATGATTATAGATACTTAAGATATGTTTGCAATGCGGAAACTTACATCTCCTACCCTTATACGAAGTCTTTATTTTTTTCATATGCTAAAGCTACCCTCTTGTGCCAGCCAAACCCGCTTGGCTTTGTGCTTGCTGCTGCTTTAGGATATCCCGGCATCTCAAACATACAATCATTCTTTCCCTTTTTTCTTTTGTCACTTTAAAAAAAGTTACCAAATAATTATGTTGTAATTTATTTCCGCATCTCATACAGCTGTGCATAATAATTGCTCCTTGATTTTTACGGCTCCGAGTTATTTGCTGGTTTAGTTTTATATATCATTTTGCTTTCATTATATCCGATATTAATCCTTTGAATAAAAAAACCGTAAAGGTTAGTTGTCGTGCCCCCTTACGGCTTAAGGATTTTCTAATCTTTAATTTTTGAATATGTTTATATACTATACTCTATAAATGGATAAACGTCAAAGCAAAAATATAATTTGGGGTGGCTGACGGGATTCGAACCCGCGACCCTCAGAGCCACAGTCTGATGCTCTGACCAATTGAGCTACAGCCACCATAATCTAGAAGATCTGAACTTACCCACCTGCTCGGCTTTGCCTCGCAGGTGTCAATTCGACCAACAACTTATGTCGCCAGCCCTTTATAGCCAGCTCCATAAATTGTGGTCTCATTGAAATTGAGCTACAGCCACCATATCTATTCTTTCTTCTTCTTTGACTTACCGAAGACCCCGCGCTTGACTTCCCTGCCGACCGCGAAGGTCCCGTCGATCACTGCCTTTGAAACTTCAGTCGTACCCTTGATTACGCCCTCGACGACCTTTAAAGGCAGGAGCAGGAAATCCGCGGGGCTGGGTTTGCGCTTCGCCTCCACAAACCTGTCGTCAACCGCAGACTTAATATTCCAGAAGCTGAACTCCGGACGGTCCATTTTCGTGCGGATGGTAAAATCCAGGACTATCTTTCCCTGATCAGAGGTCTTGAATATGTCCGTGACCATCTCATGGGCCTTCTCCTCCGACTCTTCAGGCGAACTCTTCTTGAAGACGATCTCCTCAAGTTCCAGATGGCATTCGGCAGTAACGTTATTTTTCAGGGCGGCGATATTGCTGGTAAAATTAAGCGTTGCCCGTTCGATATGGGTCTTTTCCAAATTGACCCACTGCGAATAATAGGGGTAAAGATAAAGGCCATTTATGCCCCTCACCTTAAGCTCTGCCTGGGCGTCCTTTTTCTGCGGATTCATCCAGCCCTCAAGCTCTATGCTGCCCTCTTTCTCGCCCATCTGCCAGGGGATGTTGCCCTGTAATTCAAAATTAGTGACTGCACTGGAAGGATAAGAATAAAAGTTGTTCAATTTAAAGCTCAGATCCTTGACCGTGATGCGCAAACCCTGCGGTATGGGGATATGATCCACATAGTAGATCTTTCCGTCCCTGATCTTTAGGTCCTTGATGATCAGGCGCAAGGGAAACTTTTTTTCAACCTTTACGGGGGCGGGGGCTGCCGCGCCCTTTTCTTTGGCGCCTGCCCCAGCTTTTGCCGGGCTTAAATCCTGCTTATTATCATGAATCAGCGGCACAGTCCTCTGAATGGTGATCTCGGGCGAGGTTATCCGCACTTTATTCAGGGCAAAACGGCCGATCAGAAGATTGGGGATGCTCGGCGAGATAAAAACCCGGTCCGCCTTTAATAGGCCGTGGATATGCAGATTCCTTATCTCGAGGTTATAAGGAGGCAGGAGGTCATAAAAGCCGATATCCACCTTGCGCCGGGTAAGTTCTCCAAGGACTTTGATGATAAAATCCCTGCCCCTTAACGCGGTGAGCGCATATACGGCGGTGTAAAGGGCTGTCCAGGCAAGAAATCCGGCAAAAATGATCTTTTTCAGATGCTTCATATGTATAATAGCTTGGTGCGCCTGGCAGGAATCGAACCTGCTACGACCTGCTTAGAAGGCAGGTGCTCTGTCCATGTGAGCTACAGGCGCAATCGCTTTACTTCAGGCGCCGTGTCCCCCCCCGGGGGGGGCAGGCGCAATCGCTTTACTTCAGGCGCCGTGTCCCCCGGGGGGGCAGGCGCAATCACTCGATACCTTATCCGCCGATGCGGACGGGCTTGGCCGGTTTTTCCTGGGTCTTTTCCTGGATCATATCCGGAGTCGGCTTCGGCCTGTTCTCCAGGTCTTCGATGACGAAATCTTTGGGCCGGACCTGATTAAGGTCGATATTCAGCGCTTTCAGCCAGTACTTGATAGCCTCCAGCTCCGTCCTTCTTTTGTCGTAGACAAACCCCAGGTTCAGTTTTGCCGGCAGATAATCAGGATCGATCTTCAGGGCCTCATTGAAAGCCTTCTCCGCGCTCTCCATATCGCCCTGCTTGGCGTACATGATGCCGTAATTATTGAAGATATACTTTTTCCAGTTCCGGTTAGAGGGGTCCACCAGCAGGCACTTTTTATAGGAGACATCCGCTGCTTCAAAGTTCGAACCCTTCTGCGCTTTTACGCCTTCCTTGTAATAGGTTATGGCCTCCTGCGCGACCAGTTCGCCCGCACAGGCGATGCCCGCTAGCAATAAGGATATTGCTAGCATAAAAACTATTCTTCTCATCATTAGCCTCCTTCTCTGATTGCCATCAACTATCGGGGCGACAGGACTTGTCCCGCTGCGCCATTTTAATTACGGCAGCGGGATCCCGCCTGCTATATCATAGCTTGGCGGGAAACCTGTGCCTCGAATTCTGTATTTAAATCGGGGCGACAGGACTTGTCCCGCTGCGCCATTTTAATTACGGCAGCGGGATCCCGCCTGCTATATCATAGCTTGGCGGGAAACCTGTGCCTCGAATTCTGTATTTAAATCGGGGCGACAGGACTTGAACCTGTGACCTCGTGGTCCCAAACCACGCGCTCTAGCCAAGCTGAGCCACGCCCCGGTTTAAATAATGATTATATCAACTACTTCTATGCCGCTCAATAATTTTTTGAATAATCTTCCTGGCTTTTTCCAGGGCGCGGTAGCGGTGGCTCATCTTATGCTTGATGCGTTCGCCGAGTTCCGCAAACGTCTTTTTATACTTCGGTATGAGGAACAAGGGGTCATAGCCAAACCCGGAGGTTCCCCTCATTTCAAAAGCGATCAGGCCGTTGCATCTGCCCTCGACTACGCCGACCAGCCCTTCTTTATCCGCCAGGGCGACAGCGCAGACATAATGCGCCTTTCTCTTCTTAAGCGGCAGGCCTTCCAGGAGCCTCAAAACTTTAAGGTTATTCTGCAGGTCGCTTTTATTTTTTCCCGAGAAACGCGAAGAATAAATACCCGGGGCTCCGTGCAGGGCGTCTATGCAAAGTCCGGAATCTTCTCCCAGAGTGAACTTCCCGGTGGCGCGGGCGATCTTCACCGCCTTCTTTACGGCGTTCTCGCGGAAAGTCCTGCCGTTTTCGATGATGCGCGGCATTTTAGCGAAATCCGCAAGCGAAGAAAACCTTAATCCGCGGATACGCAGGATCTCTTTTATTTCTTTGAGCTTCTTTTTATTCCTGGTTGCTACTACTAATTCCATAAACATCCTGGGGGACACCCTGCCGATTGGCTCGAAGGGTGTCCCTGCTTTGGCTCGAAGGGTGCCCCTAGGGAATGAGGTCGCTGACGAACTTTCTCTGAATGCCGAAAAGCTCTTCTATTCCCTTTTTGGCCAGGCCAAGCAGGGCATCCATCTGTTCCTTGTCAAAGGGGGAACGCTCGGCAGTCCCCTGGATCTCGATAAAGCGGCCGTCGCCGGTCATCACCACGTTCATATCCACTTCTGCCCGCGAATCCTCTTCATAAGTCAGGTCCAGGAGCAGATCTTTGTCCAATATCCCTACGCTGGTAGCGGCGACGTAATCCCTGATGGGGATCTCGCGGATCAGGCCGTTTTTTTTCAGTTTAGCCAGGGCATCCACGAGGGCGATAAAGCTTCCGGTAATCGAGGCGGTGCGCGAGCCGCCGTCAGCCTGGATCACATCGCAGTCAATCCAGATAGTGCGCTCGCCCATCTTTTTCATCTCCGTCACCGCGCGTAAAGACCTGCCGACCAGGCGCTGGATCTCGTAGGTGCGACCGGAATCCTTTGCCCGGGGCACGCGCGTTGCGCAAGAACGGGGGAGCATGCCGTATTCAGCAGTCACCCAGCCGGTGCCTGAACCTTTTAAAAACGGAGGCACGCTCTCTTCAACTGTCGCCGTACAGATGACGCGGGTATTGCCGAGTTCGATCAGGCATGAACCTTCGGCGTATTTCATATAATTCCTGGTAATATTGACTTTCCTGATTTTATCCAAACCTCTTGCGTCAGCTCTTGCCATAATCTCCTCTTTTTATGTTTTATATACGCTCTCTCCCCGCGCGTCAATGCCCACGATCAGAGGAAGATCCTTCACTTCCAGTTTGAATATCGCTTCCGCACCTAAATCGCGGTAGGCGAATACTTTTGCCTTCTTGATATATTTACTGCCCAAAGCCCCGCATCCGGCATAAGCCAGAAAATATACCGCACGGTACTTTCTTACCGCCTGTATTACTTCCTTTGCGCGCCGGCCCTTACCGATCATACCGCTTAAACCTTTTTTAAGCAACAGCGGAGTGAACTCATCCATGCGGGAACTTGTGGTCGGCCCGCATGAACCGATCACCTTCCCCTTCGGAGTCTGCGTCGGGCCGCAATAATAAATGACCGCGCCCTTAAGTCTCAGAGGCGGTTTTCTGCCCTTCTTAAGCGCCTGCGCCATTCTCTTATGCGCCTGATCCCGGGCAGTAAAGATAGCGCCGGTCAGCAAGACCATTTCTCCGCAGCTTAATTTTTTGATCTGTCCGGGTGTTAAAGGCGCTCTAATTTTCTTCATTGGAATTAAAGAGTTACTGAGGCGCTTCTTAAGGCATGACAGCTGATATTCACCGCTACCGGTAAGCCTGCGATATGAGTAGGGTAGGTTTCGATATTCACTGCCAAAGCAGTGGTTCTACCGCCTAATCCCATTGGCCCGATGTTTAGTTTGTTGAGTTTTTTTAATAAATCCCGCTCTAATTTAAGGACAGATCCCTTTGGGGACGGCCCCTTCCTGAGCAGTACTTTTTTAGCAAGCAGACAGGCATAATCTGCGGTTCCGCCGATACCGACGCCGACCACATAAGGCGGACAGGCATCCGGCCCGGCCAGCTTCACTGACTCGATCACAAATCCTTTAATCCCGTCAAGGCCGGCTGTGGGTTTAAACATTTTCAGCCGCGTCTTATTTTCACAGCCAAAGCCCTTAGGTAACACTGTTACTTTCAGCCTGCTGCCTTTGACTAACCGGGTATGGATGATCGCCGGAGTGTATCCGGTTTTGCCCCGGGACAGAGGATCCCTTACTACCGACCTTCTCAAAAACCCGGCCCTGTATCCGGCTTCGATCCCCTTATTCACGGCGGAATCCAGGTCCCCGGTGATCTTTAAATCCTGCCCGACCTCCAAAAATACCTGCGGCAGGCCGGTATCCTGACAGATAGCTAATCTTTCTTTTTTTGCAATATCTGCGTTTCTTATGACCGCCTCAAGTATACCTCTGGCTGTCTTATTTTTTTCCCGCTTCAGGCCCTCTTTTATTTTCCTCAAAACATCCTGCCTTAACTCGAAGTTCGCCCGGAGGCATAAAGATGCGACTGCGCGGCTGACTCTATCTGCTGAGAGCTTCCTCATCTTTTATATTCGCGGATAACAGTGGTAGTAATGCCGCCACGGGGGTTAAAGACCGTGGTGATCTTTACCCGGCGCGGCTTGCAGGCTTTGACAAAATCTTCCAGCACCTTATTGGCAAGATGCTCGTGAAAAATGCCGATGTTCCGGAAAAATATGGTGTACATCTTCAGGGATTTTAACTCGATGCAGTATTTAAGCGGTGAATATTCGATTTTTATAGTCGCAAAATCTGGAAGGCCGGTCTTGGGACAGATACACGTGAACTCCGGGATATCAATAACGATATCGTAGGCCTTATCCGGATACCGGTTCTCCCAGACTTCGATCTGAGGGGTTTTTAGCTTTCTTACGTTTTTCTGCAGCCCTTCGTAGCTGGATCGGCTTTTCATTTTACCCCTATGACCTTGTGCATCTGTTCGATAATGCAGGCAGTCACTCTTTCCTTACGGCATAAATCCTTAAACTGCAGCAGTTTTTCCTGTAATGCCTTATTCTGCCTCTCATGGCTGTTCGGCTGCAGGATGAGGACCGCGGAATTATTTATCTCTTTGATGATGCCTATAGCTTCCTTTAAATCGCTCTCTTTCGTAGATGCGCAGATGATAGTCTTAAGAAATATCTCTTTTCGCGAGGCGACCTTTAAGAAGCGGCGGTGCATGCCCCAGACGCAGACCATGTCTGTGGAGCTGGGTAGCTTCAGGTCCATTGCGATAATGTCCAGGTAATCGATAATATCTTCAAGCTCCGGGACAAGAGTTCCGTTTGTCTCAAGATAGTGTTTATACCCGTCTTTACGGGTAAGTTTCAAAACCTCTTTCAGGAAGTTCTTCTGTAAAAGCGGCTCGCCTCCGGTAAAAGAGATGGAGTGATGGCTGTTGCCGTAGAGCTTAAGCTCCTCAAGCAATTCCTGCGGCTCATACTCAATATAGGCGTCCTGCTTCGTATCGCAGAAGCGGCACCATAAATTACAGCCGAAGAAGCGCACAAAGAGCTGCTTTTCGCCTAAATACAGGCCTTCGCCCTGCACGCTGTCAAAAACTTCAGAAATTTTTCCCTTCATCTTCTCCCCAGTGTACAGTATACAGCCTACAGCCTACAATCAACCAACGGATCTCTTATTCCCGCTTCCCTGAACCCTTTGGCCCGCCAATAACAGCTCTCGCATTTTCCGCAAGGGCTCTTTCCGCCTTCATAACATGACCAGGTCAGGTTCAGGGGCGTGCCCAATTTAAGCCCTAATCGGATGATCTCCGCTTTATTCTTGTGTATCAGGGGAGTCACTACCCTGATCCCCTTCTTTTCCACGCCTGCCTTTGTCCCGATGTTAATCACTTTCTGGAAGGCGCGGTAAAATTCCGGCCGGCAGTCAGGGTAACCGGAATAATCCTCGCAGTGCGCTCCGATGAATATCGCGCCTGCCTTCTCCGTCTCGGCGAAAGACAAAGCAAAACTTAAGAAAATAATATTGCGCGCCGGAACATAAGTTACCGGTACATGCGTACTTCTTTGCAGAGACCGCAATCTCGCCTGGGGAATATTCAGATGCGCGTCTAAGAGCGCACAACCATGCCGCGGCAGGCTGATACGTTCGATATTAAACCTGCAACCTGCCTTACGCGCGATTGAGCGCGCGCTTTTAATCTCCCTGCGGTGGCGCTGGTGATAGTCAAAGACCAGGCAGTGGCACCTGAAACCTTTACTTTTAGCCAGGTATAAAGTCACGGCTGAATCCAGGCCGCCTGATAAAAGGACGACTGCTTTCCTATTTGACATAATAAGTGGCGCGGGAGTTCTCTGATTCCCACACCGTTACTGCATTAACCTTTAACCCTTGAGCCTTGACCCTGTCATAAATATACCTGGCGATATTTTCGGAGGTGGGATTCACTTTTTTAAAATAAGGGATGTTATTCAGATATTTATGGTCCAGCCCCCCTAAGACGCCTTTGAGCTTGGCCTTCATGGCTTTAAAATCAAGGAGCATCCCGGCTTTATCCAGTTTTTCGCCGGCAACCTCAACCTGGACTCTCCAGTTATGGCCGTGCAATTCTTCGCATTTACCTTTATAGCCTCTTAGATTATGCGCGGAACTAAAAACATCCTCGACCTTAATACTAAACATTCTCAACCTTCCTGATATTGCGGATCTTCTGCCCGAGAAATCTTTCCGCCTGGCCGGCAAACCATTCTGGATTGTCGCTGACATAAAATAACTGCCTGCCGCGGCCGCCTTTGTTCAGCATTCCCTCCTGCGCCAGCGTCTCTTTTACTTCGATAGCGACCTGTTTGGCAGAATCGATCAGGGTCACGGACTTACCTAAGACATCTTTGATGATGGATTTAAGCAGCGGATAATGCGTACAGCCGAGGATCAGGGTATCCACGCGCGCAACTTTTAGCGGCTTAAGGTAGGACCTGACTACGTCGCTGACCACGTTGCCCGCTAGCCACCCTTCTTCGACCAGGGGCACAAACAAGGGGCAGGCCTGGGTGATCACTTTCACGTCCGGATCAAGCTTCTTTATCTCGATCTCATAGGCGCGGCTTCTGATCGTGCCCTTGGTGCCGATGACGCCGATACGTTTATTGCGCGTAGCGTAAACTGCCTCTCTCACACCCGGTGAGATCACCCCCACTATCGGCACGCGAAAATGCGTCTTGATCACCGGCAGGGCCACGCTTGAGACGGTGTTGCAGGCCACACAGATGAGCTTTACGTCATGGCCCAGAAGAAAGAGGATATTCTCGATAGAAAAACGGATCACCGTCTCTTTTGATTTTATGCCGTAGGGCACGCGCGCGGTGTCCCCGAAATAAACGATGTTTTCGCTGGGCAATTGCCGGATAAGTTCCCTGACCACGGTCAGGCCGCCTGCGCCTGAATCAAACACCCCGATAGATTTCATAAACAACCCTCCTTATTAATATAATAAGATCACACAGATTCTTTTAGATTACACAGATTAAAGCCTTTATCTGTATAATCTGTGTAATCAATTTTAATTTTATCTTTTTACTATCTCCAGAAGCTGCGCCTCTTGCGCATAATCCTCTAAACCATCGAAGATTGACTCGGCGAGCTTCTGGCGGTAAAAATTATTCTTCAGCAGTTTTTCTTCGTTCGTATTAGAAAGAAAACCTACTTCGATGAGGACCGCAGGGACCCGGGCGCCCTTTAAGACATAATAACGCGCGCCCTTCGCTCCCAGCACGTTTGCGTCAAGATTACGGTCTATTGCCCGGCAAAGGGAATGCGAAAGCTCTTTTGATTCCGCGCGGTTATGCGTATAGATCAGGTCCCAGACGATCGCCTTTGTGGCTAAGGAGCTGCCCGAGAAATAAACGTTATTGACCTGCGGCATTAAAACGCGGGCGGAATCATTGGCGCGCTTTGCGTCGCCGATACTGGGAGAGACATAGTAAACCTCAAAGCCGTTCATGGACCTTACCGGATTGGCATTAGAATGCACGCTGATGAATAGGTCTACACCGGAACTATTGGCTATATCTACCCTTTTTTCCAAAGTAATAAATACATCCGTGGTGCGCGTCATCACCACTTCTACGCCCCCGGCCCTGAGAAGGCTGGCCAGGCGCCTTGAGATATCCAGATTCACGTCCTTTTCCCTGATGCCTGTCCTGCCGATAGCACCGGGATCCTTACCGCCGTGTCCGGCATCCACGATCACTTTTTTTAGCTTCGTTCCGAGTGTGGTTGTCCGGCGAACCGGCGGAGCGCCTTTAAAAAGCGCATCCAGCACATCATCCCTGAATCTTGAAGGAACGACAATTGTGCCCTGATAGATCTCTACCGGATGATTAAGGTGTTGGGACAGGCCGTTGACCATAATCAGGCTGTCGCCGACGCGCAGGCTCACCCGGTGCGCGTCCCGGTCCAGGGTGACGGTGCGCGAGATCGAATCGTATTGCCAACTGATATCCGCGGCATTGCACAAAGGCACCAGAGGCAGGTAATTTATGCCGTTAATGCTGTAGACCGGGATGTCTGGCTGCATCGGTGCGGTGGCGCAGCCGCAGAAATACAGGACGCAGAATAAAAAGATCGGGTATCGGGGCATTATTTATGATTTATTCGGGTTGACTATCCTGGCAAAATCCGTAGGCACAAGGATGATCAGGCTGTTCTGCTCCGCGCCGATCTCCTGCCACGTCTGCAGCTGCCTTAAGATCAGGGCGTTCGGATTTTCGCTGGCGATCCTGGCTGCCTCGGAGAACATCTTGCTGGCTTCCTCTTCTGCGGAGGCCTTGACTAACCTTGCCCTCTTCTCCCTGATTGCCTCTGCTTCCTTGGCCATGGCGCGCTTCATATTATCCGGGATCTCGATATTCTTGATCTCAACGCTGCGGATATTTACTCCCCACTCGTCAGTGGGGGTCTGCAAGGCATTCAACACTTCGTTACCGATCTTATCTTTAGTTACCAGAAGAGTGTCTAAGTCATATTTCCCTACGACATCCCTGAGCTTTGACTGGGCAAGCAAGGTAGAGGCGTAGGCGAAGTTTTCTACCGCGGTCACGGACCTGGGCGCGTCAAAAATCTTATAGTAAACCACCGCATCGATTTTTGTAGGCACTGAATCCCTCGTCATCACCTCCTGCGGGATGACATCCATGGTCCGGATACGCATATCTATATGGTAGATGCTGTCTATGACCGGGATGACCCAGGTAAGCCCCGGCTGAATCTCCCTATAATATTTTCCCCATCTAAAAACTACCCCGCGCTCCCACTGTGAAATGACCCTGATCCCGAGAATGAATATCAGTACCGCCAAACCGATCAATATAAACATACATCCCTCCTTGTTTTAGGCATCAATCTATTTTATCCTCTCCCGGTAAAAAATCAACATATCAATTCAGCCTTTCCGTAAGCAGGCCGAGCCGGTTGATGTTTACGGTGATGACCTGCGGCTGGAAATCAAAATTAAGGTGATAATTAGGCTTACGCGCAAGGAGAATATTGCCGTTTGCCGAAATGGACTCAAAGCCCTGAGAAAAAAGCTGTTCTACCGCATTCCTGATCTCGGGGTCCCTGAGATACTGCATGGCCCAATCCGCCTTATTCGAAGAGACCAGGAACTTCTCGTCGAATCGGGGATCCTGGATCTTGACGTCCTGCAGGCCGAACTTTTTCCCGAACCTGGTCAGGATATTCTCGCGGGAGATCCCCAATCTGAAAGAAGATCTTTTATAGAATGAGATATTCAGATACGGCGGCGTGTTTCTGCTTCCGGGGATCAGGGAGATACAGAACTTGATCCCGCGGTAATCGCCGTTAAAAGAAGGCTGAAAGATGTTTTTTGAAACATGGCCGGGAATATGTTTAGCCAGTCCGCTCAAAACCTTTATCCTTCGCCTGGAGTCGTAGAAATAGGCGAAAAAGACAATCGAAACAACTAGTAGGGGGAAGATTAACGGAGCTAGGACGCTTATCAGGGAGTCAGGCACTAAATTATTCCTTGTCGGGCTAGGTGGTGGCGCCGCACTCGCTGCCTCGCTTGTCGCTCGGCCACGCTCGTTGCGGCATCACCAACTTTTCCCTTGTCGGGAAAAGTTGGTGGAGGTGGGCGGCATCGCACCGCCGTCCCCAGATAATCTGATAAAAGCCGCTACATGTTTAGTTTATCTTTTAGCCTTAGGCTTTACCGCTCCGGTAAACAGGATCAGCAAAGCCGCAGCCTTTTTGAGTCTCGCCCCGGCGTCATAAGGCTAATGCTCCGGAGCCAGCCTGTTACCGGCTCTCTTTCAGGCCACAGGCTGCCTGGAGAGAGACTTCGCTCTTAGTGAACGAAGATTGGCATCGTTCCAGCTACTGGAGCCATTACTGGCGCCGCAGCCAGACGATTAACAAACGCTGTGTTTGCGTTTATCTTTTGTAAGGATTGTTAACGCGGCCAACCTTACATCCGCGACATGCTGCTTTTACCCGACTTACCTAGGTCGAGCCTATTTCACCCCCAGTAATAATATACCACATAACCCTTTCACCGGCAACGGGTTATTTCCTTCTTTTAGCTTTAAGGTGGCGCCGGACCTCCAGCTCTGCTTCGCGCCGTTTTATGTCCTCTCTTTTATCGTAAAGCTTCTTACCTTTACAAAGCGCAAGCTCTATTTTCGCAAATCCCCGGTCATTAAAATACGCGCTTAAAGGAACAAGAGTCAGCCCCCTTTGCGTCAACTCGATGGTGAGCTTACGGATCTGGCTCTTGTGTAATAATAACCTGCGCGGCCGCATCGGCTCTACATTCAGGTAACTGGCTTCCTTGTATGGGCTGATGTGCGCGTTGTAAAGTATGGCCTGATTCCCCTCGATGCGGGCAAAGCTGTCTTCGAGGTTTATCCGGCCGTCCCGCAGCGACTTTACCTCACCGCCCTTCAGCTCAATGCCAGCCTCAAAGGAGTCGAGGACTTCGTAGTCTCTTCGTGCTTTACGGTTAGTGGCGATCGTCTTACTCATCGCGCTTGAGTCAAGCTGAAATATAAACTTAAGAATACCGGGATAGTCAGGAGGCTGACGATGTGGCCGAAGAATATGCCCTGGCTGATATAAAGGTCTTCCTTGCGGTGGTGCCGGATGATCAGCGACAGCGAGGTTGCCGAAGGCATGGCCAGCTGCATCACGATCAAAAGGCCGATCAATTCCGGTAATCTGAGTTTCAGGACAAACCAGAGCCCGATCAGGGGCAGAATGATCAGCTTACTCAGGATCATAAGGCCCATCGCTTTTTTATCGACCTTGCTTAAGCGGATGGCCGCAAGGTTGCCGCCGACCACGAATAAGGCAAGCGGTAGAGTGGTGTCGCCTGCCATCTGCAAAGGTTTTATTACTGCTTGCGGGATGAACGTATGCAGCCCCAGAAAAATAATGAGCAGGCTAAAAATGTTGGCGATCACCGGCGGGCTGAAGAAGTTTCTCAGCTCAAACTTCGTAGCCATATGAAAGGTAAGCATATAAACCCCGAAGGACCAGACCGCCAGGTCAAAACCAAGCAGAAAAAGGAATAAATAGATGAACATCGCCTCTAACTTTGCCTGGGTAAGCATCGCAGCAGCTAAAGCCAAAGGAAGCCAGCCTGAGTTCTGGAAAGTAGCCAGGCTCAAAAACTGCATCTTATGCTCCTGGCCATGGATGAACTTTGTGAAAATTGCCCCGAGTAAAAAACCGGATAAGTTCACCCCAAAGCTGATCAGAGGGAATAACCACCAGTTGGGGTACATATCGAAGCTGAAATTCGTAACCAGGCGGGTGAAGATCATGATCGGGAAGGTGATCTCAACAGTGATCCGGCTAAGATTAGCTAATCCTTCCTCGCTTAAAATCTGCCTTTTGACGAGGAAGTAGCCGATCGCGCCTAAGATGAAGATCTGCAGCACCCCGATTCCGGTAACCTTAAAAGATTCTAAAAACATACCCTTCTCCTGTGGATTATAAATTATAGCAACAAAATAAGTTAGCAGCAAACTATTTGTGGATTTGGGGTTGACAGTTTTTTATCGGTGGGATATACTTAGGGCATTGCGGAAGTGGTGGAATGGCAGACACGTAGCGTTCAGAGCGCTATGGGGGCAACTCCGTAAGGGTTCAACTCCCTTCTTCCGCACCAATTCAGGGGGCGGCTCAGCCGTCCCCTTTTTTATACCCATTCCGGCCATTATAGACGCGGAATCCGATCACCTTCTTTTCTTTTGCAGGCGGCGGTTCAAGCAGCTGCTTGATGGCTTCAAATATTGTTTTTATAGTCTGGTCGTGTTCGGCGTATTTCCTCTCCAACGCCTCAATCTTTACTGCTAACTCTTTATGGGTAAGAAGAATCTCCCTTAGCTTGACAAAAGCGCGCATAATCAGAATATTTACCTGTATAGCTCTTTCGCTGTTTAACACGCTTGAAAGCATAGCTATTCCCTGTTCGGTAAAAACATAGGGTAGATACTTGATGTTTTGGCCTTGCTTCAAGGTCGCAAATTGCGACCTTGAATTTAAAGTCGCGGCCTGCGGCCTTAAAGATTCTACTTCTTCCCAGGATAATTGAAACATAAAATCGTCTGGAAAACGCTTAATATTTCTCTTTACCTGCTCATTCAACCTTTTGACTCTCACTCCATATAGCTTAGCTAAATCTCGATCCAGCATTATTTTTTTACCTCTTATTTCAAGAATTCTTGTAGCAATAACCTCTACAATAGCTGTATTAGCCATTTAGCTTACCTCCCTTCTAATACAATAGATACAAAAAGAGGTAAAATCTAACAGCCAAATAAGAGGCGGGCCTGGTTTCACAAGCCCGCCTTAAGGGTGGCGTCTTGAAAAGCTTCCCCAATCTACCTAATTCCGGGCTGTTGCACTGGCGGTGTTGGAATAAGCTGAATTACCCGGGTTGTTGTAAGCCCTGATGCGGTAATCATAAATGGCCCCGGCAGTTAATCCTGTATCAGTAAAGGTCGCAGTATTCTGGGTTGCCGTGGCGATCTGCCTCCAGAAAAAGCTTTGCCTGAGTTTACGTCTCTTTTATCTTTTTAAGCATCTTCTCTTCCAGCTTCTCTATAGAATCTATGTTCTCGCCATCCAGATGCGCATCTTTAGCTAAATCTACCAGCCCTTTTAAGATATCGTTGTAAGACAGCTTGTGACCGGTCGAGAAGAGCGCGTCGTTCTTGAGCTTATCCAAAAACTCCACTTCTTCCCGGTCCAGGAAGGTCACAACTTTATGTTTTTGTTTATGCGTCAGGTTTTCCATCGCCTTAGGTTGTTGATTTCACTCCTCAACTCATTCGTTTTTGCAGCCGCATGCGCCTGCAACAGCTCTAAAGGCCTCGGGGGCATACGGACTTTTGATCAGATTGCTAAAGAAAAACTTTGCTGCCCCTTTACTTCTTGCCCCGCTGACAGCAGCAATAATACCGGCCTTGTCAGCTGCCGCATCAAACTCTGCTGACCCTACCCAGATAGGTTTATCTATACCGAAACCCCTCATCCAGCCTGCAAACTTTAGGACATTTAAGTTTTCCACGAATCCGGAATTAATATAATGGACATTCGCGATATCAAAAGGCTGCACCTTCCTATCATTCATCGCCCGGAAGACTCCGACCCAAAAGTCTTTACTAACCTGCATTATTCCGGCTGCGCCTCCGTGAGAGACCATGCAATCGGGGCAGACAGACTTTATGGCTTCGTAATTTGCGGATAAGCCTTCTACATAATCATCGCTAGAACCAACAAAAAACTTGTCCTCCATGTCTGCTGTATTTTCCGGCTCATCAATATATTGATAATACTTTATGGGAATGACCAGGCCCGGCATATCATCAATCCCGTCGCCGTTGTACCTGTCTACCAGCTTCTTTACAAAAGCCTGATAATCCTCCGTAATACAAGGCGAACACCTTGACGCAGGTATACCGGTCCATCCCAGTTGTGCATCGTACGCAGGATAGAAGGCGTGCTTTCTGGTTACTCTGCAACTACCTTTACACTTTCTCTGGTCCCAATCCGCATAGGGATAGATCGTTGCCATCATCGCCATATTCTCCTTCTGGACTGCTCTTACCCAGATGTCGGCGTATTGAAAATTAAAAGCCCCTTTTTGCGGCTCTATCCATTGCCAGCTAAATGGCCCGGGCAGGGGGATTACAAATTTTGCGCCAATCCCGGCTGCGCGCGATAAATCACCTTCCAGATTACTCACCAGAAACCCCACGCAACAACGTTCTATGGATGGCGGGATCTCCAGGTATGCGCTGAATGAAGTATGGTCAACCGATACAGGAGCCATTCCTTTGCCGCCCCACGCCCTGTTCCATAATATGTTGGTTCCGCTTAAGCTCTGGATATACCATTTGCCGTTCTTCAGGTCGTAGACTGCAAGGTCGTCTCCATCAATGCCGTCATAAT
>Ga0194113_10003459_pt1 | contig 21158 bp, 19 predicted proteins | sample TA2MahC200mmetaG_FD_146193 | JGI IMG/M metagenome (GOLD analysis project Ga0194113, IMG submission 146193) | Freshwater microbial communities from Lake Tanganyika, Tanzania - TA2015017 Mahale Deep Cast 200m | ecosystem: Environmental > Aquatic > Freshwater > Lake | place: Tanzania: Lake... | reverse complement strand
AGCAAATTTTTTCATCCTGTATCCTGCATCTTGTTGCTATTCTCTCAATTGCCCGTTTCCCAAGACTATAAATTTAGTGCAGGTAAGTTCCTCAAGTCCCATCGGTCCCCGCGCATGGATTTTATCTGTTGATATACCTATCTCAGCTCCAAGTCCAAACTGATAGCCATCATTAAGTCTGGTTGAGGCATTCACAAAAACAGCAGAGGAATCTACCTCTTTGAGGAATCTCATAGCTTTACTATAATCATCTGTTACAATTGCATCAGAGTGTGAAGAGCTATATTTTTCTATATGAGCCATGGCATTATCTATGCCCTCTACTATCCTTATATTCAATATAAGGTCAAGATATTCGTTGTAATAATCTTCTTCCTTTACCTTTTCAAGCGATGCATCTATCTTTCTCGTTGCAGGACATCCTTTCAGTGTCACTCCAGCGTCTTTGAACCTCCTTATCATGGTGGGAAGAAAGGCCTTCGCAATCTTTTTATCCACAAGCATTGTCTCCATAGCATTACAGGTACCAGGTCTCTGTACCTTTGCATTAAAGCATATCTCTTCTGCCATCTTCACATCTGCATCCTTATCAACAAACACATGGCAGACACCCTTATAATGCTTGAGAACCGGTATCCTCGAATTTTCTGTGACAGCCCTTATAAGCCCTTCCCCGCCCCTCGGAATTATCAGATCAATAATACCCTCGAGCTTGAGCATCTCCATAACTGCCTCTCTCTCGGGTATATCAAGAAAGGTTACTACACCTTCATGAAGCCCCTGTTCTTTAGCAACACTCCTTAACACAGTGACAATTGCTTTGTTTGAATGAATAGCCTCAGAACCACCTCTGAGTATCACTGCATTGCCAGCCTTGAGGCACAGGCCTGTTGCATCCGCAGTCACATTGGGCCTTGATTCATAGATAATCCCGATGACACCGATTGGCACACGCATCCTTCCAACAGTCATTCCATTTGGCCTCTGCCACATCTTTGTTATTTCACCAACAGGGTCAGGAAGGGCTGCGACCTCGATAAGCCCTTGTGACATCTCACTAATACGTTTTTCATTTAATGTCAACCTGTCTATCAATGCCTTTGAAAAACCCTTCTCTTCTGCAATCTTTATATCTTTTTTATTCTCTGAAATCAGCCCTTGTGCATTCTTTTTAAGGGCTTCTGCCATTTTTAAAAGTGCAAGGTTTTTCTGTTTTGAAGACGCTTTTGCAAGGGATTTTGCACCTTCTTTTGCCTCTAATGCCTTATTAAACACATATGCTTTTATATCCATGCACTCCCTCCACGGAAATATTTATTTTCGTTTTATTTATCATTATGAATTATATCATAACCTCACTAATATTAAGAAAATTTGGGAGGATTAGGCTTGATGATTAGCATAACTATATTATATCCTATAAAATCTATGTGGGAATATACGGATAAGGTAAAAGATCTGTTCCTCAATCCAAAAAATGTGGGCGAAATAGAGAATCCCGATGCTGTTGGAGAGGTCGGCAGCATAATATGCGGTGACGCCCTCCGTCTCACACTCAAAATTGACAAACAAACAAATAAAATCATAGATGCAAAGTTTCAGACCTTTGGGTGTGCGAGCGCAATCGCAAGCTCCTCTGCCCTTACAGAACTCATAAAGGGAATGACTCTTGATGAAGCACTGAAAATAAGCAACCAGGAAATTGCAGAGTTCCTTGGCGGCCTCCCAAGTGAAAAAATGCATTGCTCAGTCATGGGCCAGGAAGCACTTGAAACCGCAGTCGCAAATTATAGGGGCGAGAAAAAACCGATTGAAGGCGAAGAGAAAATTATATGTAAATGTTTTGAGGTCTCTGAGGATAAAATACGAAAGGTCGCTATAGAAAACCACCTTACCACTGTGGAAGAGATAACAAATTACACTAAAGCAGGCGGTGGATGTGGCTCCTGTATTCCTGATATAGAGGCAATCTTAAAGGATATATGGTCTATAAAGGCAGTGCCTGAAAGGCCCCTTGTTCCCAAGAAGTTAACCAATCTCCAAAAGATCGCGCTTATACAAGATGTGATAGAAAAGGAGATACGACCTCTTCTTCAGGCTGACGGAGGAGATGTTGAACTTATAGACGTGGAAGGCAATAAGGTTATCATTGCCTTAAGGGCAATGTGTGTTGAATGTCCCATGGGTAACGTCACCGTGAAAGGCATTGAGGAAAAATTAAGAGAACTTGTGAGTGAGGATATTATTGTGGAGGTAGGATGAAACCAATCTATCTTGACAACAATGCAACTACAGCTGTCGCACCTGAGGTTCTCGATGAGATGCTTCCCTATCTCAGGGAATTATATGGAAACCCGTCGAGCATGCACACCTTTGGTGGACAGCTCCACAGAAAGATAGAAGAGGCAAGGGCGAAAGTCGCCGCCCTCCTGGGCGCAGAACCAGAAGAGATAATCTTTACAAGCTGCGGCACAGAAAGCGATAACACTGCAATCATGAGTGGTATCGAATCATATCTCCAGAAAAAGCATATCATTACCACAAGAGTAGAACATCCTGCTGTCCTTAATTTCTCAAAACACCTTGCACGAAAAGGTTACAGAGTTACCTTCCTGCCTGTAGATAGCAAGGGGAGACTCGATTTAGGCGCTCTCCTTAAATCCCTCGATGAGAACACTGCAATTGTCTCAATAATGTATGCCAATAATGAGACCGGGGTCATATTCCCGATACCTGAGATCTCCGAGATCCTGAGAGAAAGAAAAATTCTTTTTCACACAGATGCTATCCAGGCAGTAGGGAAAATTCCTGTAGATCTAAAAAAACTTCCTGTTGATATGCTGTCTCTTTCAGGGCATAAGCTGCACGCCCCGAAGGGCGTAGGAGCGCTCTATGTAAGAAAAGGTACAAGGTTTTATCCATATATAATTGGTGGACATCAAGAGCGTGGAAGGAGGGCGGGCACAGAGAATGTTGCCTCGATTATAGGTCTTGGCAAGGCGTGTGAGCTTGCCAGGGAAAACCTCGAAAAAGAGGTGAGCTATTTGAGTAAACTAAGGGATAAGCTCGAAACAGCACTGCTTCAGTGCTGTCCTGATGTACGGATAAATGGCGATACTGAAAACCGCCTGCCGAATACAACAAATATAAGTTTTGAGTACGTAGAGGGAGAAGCCATACTCCTCAGATTAAATGAATATGGCATCTGTGCATCATCAGGCTCTGCCTGCACATCAGGCTCTCTTGAGCCGAGTCACGTTCTGAGGTCAATGGGAGTACCATTCACCGCCATACACGGCTCTATAAGGTTTTCTCTCAGTCGCTACAATACAGAGACTGAGATTGACGAGGTAATCACAATAGTTCCTAAAATCATAAAGGAGCTTAGAGAACTCTCACCCTTTGGAAAAGATAAAATAAGTAAATAGGCTTACCATTACGGCGGACATTTACTGCATATTGAGGTAAACAGAGAAGTCGATAGATATCGATCCCCCCTGTCAGGAAGTACCACAACAATGACACCTTCTTTAAGCTCGCTGGATTTTCTGAGGGCTCTATGCATTGCAGCACCACTTGACATCCCTGCAAATATTCCTTCCTTCACTGCGAGCATCCTTGTCGTATCAAATGCCTCTTCATCATTCACAATATGTCGTTCGTCAAGCTTTGAAGGATCGAATATTTTCGGCACGATTGACTCTGACATATTCTTTAGTCCCTGGATCCTGTGGTGTACAGAAGGCTCCACACCTATTATTTTTATATCTTTATTAAACTCCTTGAGTCTTCTCCCTACGCCCATGAGCGTGCCTGTAGTCCCCATGCCGGCCACAAAATGGGTGATCTGTCCACCTGTCTGCTCTATGATTTCTCTTCCTGTAGTTTCATAGTGGGCCATTATATTTGCCTCGTTGTCGAATTGATTTGGCATAAAGTACATTCCTGAATCCTCGGAAATTATCCTGTGGGCTAATCGTATTGCACCGTCTGTGCTTTCTTCAGACGGGCTCAGTATAAGCTCTGCACCAAATGCCTCAAGAATTCTTCTCCTCTCAATGCTCACACATGCAGGCATAACAAGCTTTACCCTGTACCTTTTCGCAGATGAAACCATTGCGAGCCCTATACCTGTGTTTCCTGATGTTGCCTCAAGTATTATCTTATCTCTTGTAAGTCTTTTGTCCCTCTCCGCAGCTTCTATCATGTAAAGGGCTATCCTGTCTTTAACAGAGCCTCCGGGATTAGTACCCTCAAGCTTTGCAAAAAGCTTCACCTTTGGATTAGGATTTATGCCCTCTATCCTGACAAGAGGGGTGTTTCCAATGCATTGAATAATTCCCATATTAATTAATTATAGATTTGATTCTATTGAATGGTCAAGGTCTCGAAAGGTTAAGATGTCAAGGAACCTTCAAGGAATATCATCTAAACTAAATGTTCAATTAGTATCTTTATTCCAATACCAATCAAAATGAGCCCGCCTACTATCTCCATCTTCTTTTCAAAAAAATGTCCAAATCTGTCCCCGATAAAAACACCGAGGAATGATAAAAGAAATGTGACAACCCCGATGATTACAACTGGCGTTACAATAGAAATATTCAAAAACGAGAGACTCAAACCTACAGCAAGGGCATCAATACTTGTTGCAACCGATAGTACAAGTAATACATACATATTCAGAGGGTTATTTTCTTTTGCAGTTGGTTTAGTGGTAATTGATTCATAAATCATTTTACAGCCAACAAAACTCAGGAGCCCAAAGGCGATCCAGTGGTCAACACCCGAAATAAAACTTCGTACGCTCAGCCCTGCTAACCATCCTATTAACGGCATTATTGCCTGGAATGATCCAAAAAATATCGCAATCTTTAAGGCATTATTTACCTTCAGATTTTTTATCGTGAGTCCGCTTGTGATAGATACCGCAAAAGCATCCATAGACAATCCGACTGCGATAAACAAAATTGTAATAATATCCATTTAAACTATTTCCTTTTATGAGCAGGTTGCTCAAATGACATGCGAGGTCAGAAGTAAAATTACGGAATTCAGGACATCCTTTCCACCCTCACACCAAGTTTGATTTCTGCAAGCACCGATGCAACATGTTCACAGCGTTCTCTTGTGCCAGTGTAGCAGATTGCCTCACTTTTTGTATGGGCTTCCCATGCGATTTTTTCCGCCTTATCAGCACTATAACCAGTGGCTTTTACTATTTGATAGATGACTTCATCAAATGTATGCCAGTCATCATTAAGCAGAATTACATGCCAGGGCTCTATAATAAACCTTGCTGTTTCTTCTGCCTCAGAAATCTCTGTTGCGTTATCCATGAAAAATTATACCACATGGATGTTGATAAACTATATTTTTGATATAATGAATTAATCTCTGTTTATAGATAAAAGAGACAGGCTTGATGGAAACTTCATTCATTGATGACAGGAGGAAATTTCAGATGAAAGAACAATCACGAAGACAATTTATCCAATCATGTCTTTATCTCGTTCTATCAGGATTAAGTCTTCCCTTTTTCTCCTTTTGTACTGGGTGCAAAAAAAATGAAAAATCAACATACCTATCTGAAATCATTGATCGTGAAACTGCAAAGATTGACCCACATTTTGAGCCTGCTTATCTGAAACTGCACAGAAGCGGAGAACTGAAAAAGAGAGGAGAAGAACTATGGAACATAACGAAAAGTTGTACACTCTGCCCCAGGCAATGTGGAGTCAACCGGATTGCCGGGGATAAGGGTTTCTGTCAGGCTTCTTCTCAACTTGAGGTTTCAGCTTATAATCCACACTTTGGTGAGGAAAAATCCCTTGTGGGGAAAGGTGGTTCCGGAACAATATTCTTCACCAACTGCGGGCTCAGGTGTGTCTTCTGTATAAACTGGGAAATCAGCCAAGGAGGGATGGGAAAGCCCTGTGGTATAGAAGATCTTGCAGAAATGATGATCAAGCTTCAAAAAATAGGATGTCACAATATCAATCTCGTTACCCCAACCCACTATTCACCACATATTGTTCTTGCAGTGGACAGAGCAGCAGGCAAAGGATTGAGACTCCCTCTTGTTTATAATACCTGCGGCTGGGAACGCATGGAGATCCTGAAAAAGCTTGACGGAATAGTTGATATTTACCTGCCTGATTTCAAATATTCTGATAGTACAATGGCAGCAAAATACTCATCGAGTGCAGAGACTTATCCGGAGATCACAAAAGCGGCACTCCTTGAAATGCACCGACAGGTAGGCGTGGCAAAACCTGCCAAGGATGGCCTCATGTATAGAGGTCTGATCATACGTCACCTGGTTATGCCCAACCAGGTCAGCGGAACAAAGAAGGTGATTGAATGGATTGCAAAAAATCTTCCAAAAGACACGTATCTCAACATTATGTCGCAATATATGCCAACATACAAAGCATTTGAATATCTTGACATATCCCGAAAAATAACCCGTAAAGAATACAGCGATGCTGTGAGATGGGCAAAAGAGACAGGCCTCACCAATCTGGATATCCAGGGGTATCCATAAACATGAGGCTATTTTATGTCGCAGATTAAGATTCTTCCACACGATTTAAGGAATAAGATTGCTGCAGGTGAGGTCATCGAAAGACCTGCCTCAGTGGTAAAAGAGCTGATTGAGAATTCGATTGACGCAGGAAGTACAGATATAAAGATAGAAGTCCTGTATGGTGGTAAACGGCTCATCAGGGTCTCGGACAACGGTACAGGTATGGATAAGGAGGACGCATTTCTCTGCTTCGAAAGATATGCAACCAGCAAGCTCTTCAGTGAAGAGGACCTCTTCAACATAAGGACAATGGGATTTAGAGGTGAAGCCCTTTCATCCATTGCGTCTGTATCAAGGGTTACACTTGTCACCGCACCGAAAAGTATCTCACACGGTGTCTCAATTGAGACACATGGTGGAGAAATAAAGTCGGTTAAGGATGCTCCCTCAATTGGGACAACGGTTGAGGTAAAAGATTTATTTTTTAATACACCTGCAAGGAAGAAATTTCTTAAGAAAAATACTACAGAACTCCTCCATATTATTGACAGGGTCACAGAAGAGGCGCTTGCATATTATGAGATTGGTTTCACGTTCATATCGGACAACCACGAGACCATGAATATACCTTTTGCCTCTGGTATCAAGGAAAGGATTATGCAGATCTATGGAGGCGAGTTTCTTGATGGCCTTATAGAAGTGAATGCAGAGGCTGAAAATCTCAAGATACAATCTTTTGTATCAAAAGCCGTTAATTTCAGAAACAGCAAGGCTCATCAGTTTCTCTTTATAAACAGACGGCCCATAAGAGATACTTCAATTGCACATGCAGTATATAAAGCATTTGAAGGAATACTTCCTCATGACAGACATCCTGTCTTTTTTCTTTTTCTTGATATCGAACCGGGAAAAGTAGATTTTAATGTCCATCCGACGAAAAGGGAAGTGAGATTTGAGGATAAAGAATTTATTTATCGTTTTGTATACACCTCTATCAGAGATGCGATGAAAAAAGATCGAATTGAGTATGCAGTACAATTTACAGAAGTTCCCCCAGCAGATTCATTAAGACATTTTCTCTTTCCTTCTGATTCTCCCTCTCTTCCATCCTCTCCCCCTTTTGGGTCTGCACTATCAGAACATCTCGATTTTGCATATACACACTATTTGCCTTTCATGTATCTCGGTGATTCGTTCATTGCCATTTCAGGTAAAGGCGGACTTACACTCATAGACCACCATGCTGCCCACGAGAGAATTCTCTATGAAAAATTTCTCAAGGGAATACATATCAATTCATATCAGTTACTCTTTCCAAAACAGGTGAAGCTATCTCATAAAGAATACAGGATAATCATTAAAAATAGTTCGGTGCTCAGGGATTTCGGAATAGATCTGGATGATTTTGGACATGATACCGTTATCGTTCGTTCACTCCCTGATGTGTTAAAAGAGGCTGATATAAGAGGCATCCTCTCTGATAGTGCATCATACCTCATCGAAGGAATTCCTCTAGATACATCAATGAGAGAGGTCCTTGCAGCAAAAATTGCATGTCATAAATCGGTATGCGGCAAAACAATACTCAATCAAGAAGAGGTTTCTCAATTACTCTCTGACCTTGAGGATTGCGATAACCCTGACAATTGCCCTCATGGCAGACCAACAAGAATTTTCTTTTCTTTAAATGAACTGAAAAAGATGTTTAAGAGAAAATAAGATTTTTATCTTAAATGATATGGAATAGTTTAAACTTGCTTGATTATTGACACCCTATGCCAATTGTGATATTTTTAAAGACACACAATGCCAGATAAAACAGTTATAATGAAAGAAGCCCAACGATATCTCGCAAGGGGTCTTATAGATAAAGCGATTGCTGAATGGGAAAAATTATTAAAAGAATATTCTGACGGTACTATCTATAATACCATCGGCGATTTGTACCTTAAAAAGGGCGACAATAAAAATGCAACAGATTCATTTCATAAGGCTGCTGATTTTTTTCGGAGTGAAGGCTTTTCTCATAAGTCATTAGCACTCTATAAAAAAATACTCAATATAAATCCCTTAGATTCCCAAGCTCTTTTTTCTATTGGTAAACTGAATGAAGGTAAAGGACTTATTGCAGATGCGATAAAATATTATCTCGCTGCAGCTGATAGTCTTTCAAAAGAAGGTAAAAAGGAGAAGCTTCTCGAAATATACGGGAAGATACTCGCTGTTTCTCCGTCTAATATCCCTCTCAGAAACAAGATAGCAGAAATATATGTGAAGGAAGGCCTCGTGTCAGAAGCAGCAAAGCAACACCTTCATATCGCAAGACTTTACGATGAAAAGGGAGATTTTGAAAAATCAATTGCATACTATCAGAAAGTCCTTGATGCCCAGCCTTTACACAGAGATGCAATCCTGGGAATAAATGATCTCTATGAGAAGACAGGCAATCTTGAACAGGCCATCGAGCAGATAAAAGAGGCTTCTACACTGTTTCCTCAAGATATTGATATCCATCTTAGATGTGCACACCTGTATATAATGGGGGGGATACTTGCTGAAGCAAAGAAATGTCTCAGAAAAGTCATCGAAATAGAACCTGCTCATATAAAGGCACGGAAGCTCCTTGGAGATATCTATATAAAGGAAGGTAAAAGAGAGAAAGCATGGAGAGAGTATCTTCCCATTCTTGATGAGATGATACTCGATGTGAAATATGATGATGCCATAAAGCTCCTCGAGTCTTTCAAGGATATAGACCCACTGGAGACCGGAAAGAGACTCGTTTCACTCTATAAACAGCTCGGTGAGAATCTTCAAGTAGCTCATGAACTTATTTCTCTCGGTGATGTACTTGCAGCAAAGGGTATGCAAAAGGAGGCACTTCACTTCTATAAGGAGGCGATTGAGATAACATCCGATGATGATTCACTCATCTCTAAAGCAGTTGAACTTGAAAAGGAAGTTGGTCTGGAACATTTTAAGATAGAGGGTGAGAAAACTGCTGAAGAGCTCCTTGCAGAGGCAGACATTTTCATCAGATATGGTCTTTATCAAAATGCGCAGGATATCCTTGAAGAGCTCAGACAGAGAGAACCCGAAAACATAGATCTTCATTTAATGCTGAAGTCCCTATACATTACTATGGATAACAAAGAGCAAACAGTCACAGAATGCCTTGAACTATTAGAGCTTTACGAGAAAGCTGGTAATGTTGAGAGTCGTGACCAGATTATCAAAGAGGCTTATGAACTATATCCTGAAGACCAGAGACTTATCGAGAGAAAGGTAACACCTCTTCCTCAAGAGGCGGTTTCAGGTCCTTCCCCTGAGGGGCTTGCGATAGAAGATTACAGTGAAGAGATTGCAGAGGCAGATTTTTATTTCAAACAGGGGCTCACGGATGAGGCCAGAGGTATTTTGGAAAGATTGCAAAACCTCTTTCCTGAAAATAAAGAAATAAAGCAGAAGCTCTCTTCACTTGGCCTGCCAGCAGAGGAAGTTGAAAAGAGAGATGTCGTAGAAAAACCACGTGAAGAATTTGCCCTTCCAGAAAGTGAGACGTTAGAAGCACAGGATATACAAGAACCTGCCCTTGACAGTGATGTCCTCGACATATTCAATGAATTCAAAAAGGGGCTTGAGAAAGAGCTCGATGCGGAAGATTATGAAACACATTACAACCTCGGCATTGCCTACAAGGAGCTGGGACTTATAGATGACGCAATAAGAGAATTTCAGACATCGCGTAATGACCCGAAGAGTTTTATTCAATCTTCCAGCATGCTCGGTATATGTTATATGGAAAAAGGTGTGTATCCCCTCGCGATAGATGTCCTCACCAGTGCTCTTGAAAAGATGGAAGATCGAGGAGACTCTTACTGGGCAATGAAATACGATCTCGCAGAGGCTTACGAAAAGAACGGCAATATTAAGGAAGCACTTGATGCATACACCGAGGTATATGGATGGAATTCCAAATTTCGAGCTGTTTCTGATAAGATAACCCAGGTAAGAGCAAAATTGCCAAAAGATGCTGAAGAGGGCAAACCAAGAGAGAGGAAGGATAGGGTATCATATCTATAAATAAGCTTTCAAGCACAAAAGCCAGATAGCTACCAATCTGGTAAGCTGGCAAGCAGAAAAGCTATAATAATACATGGATTATTTAGAATATTACAGTCTTAAAGAACATCCATTCTCAAACGTGGTTGACAGCAGGTTTTATTACAACAGCCCACAACATTCAAATGCCCTCGTCAAACTGAAGTATGCTGTGGACACAAGAAAAGGTCTTGTTGTGGTGATCGGTAACATCGGGACAGGGAAGACAACGCTTGCGAGAAGGTTTCTTGAGGAACTGGATGAAGAAACCTATGAGGCAGCACTCCTTGTAGTAGTTCATGCTTCTGTCAGTTCAGAGTGGCTCTTTAGAAAATTTGCAATTCAGCTTGGCGTCAAGAACCTTAATGAGAATAAAGTAGAACTCCTCACCCATATTTACAAGAGACTTAAGGAGATAGATGAGAATGGGAAAAAGGCAGTCGTGATGATTGATGAGATCCAGATGTTGAATTCGAGGGAAATCATGGAGGAGTTCAGAGGCCTCTTGAATATGGAAGTCCCCGAAGGGAAAATGGTCAATTTTGTCTTTTTTGGGTTGCCTGAGTTCGAGGATGTCCTTTCCTTGGACGAACCACTTAAGCAGAGGATTGCGGTAAAGATCAAGCTTAAGGAATTCTCTGAAGAAGACACAAGGAATTACATAAACCACAGGCTCATGATTGCAGGATGTAATAAAGAAATATTTACAGAAGAGGCCTTGAGACTTATATACCAATATTCAAATGGTATCCCCAGACTAATAAACACAGTCTGTGATAATGCACTCCTTGAGGGTTACTTGTTTAAATCAAACGTCATAGATAATCTGACGATAAAAACTGTAGCAGTTGACCTCGATTTAGACAGAACCGGTAAATAATATTTCTTTTATCTTTAATGTGACAAAATAGTGAGAGAGTTCTATCTTTATTTTTAATGGATACCATATATCACCTACCTTTTCCGGATTTTCATAAGAGATAGTAAGATCTCTGCCATCTTCAAGGGTGATTATCTGCTTTAGAGGAAGCATTGTTTTTCCATCTATCCATATTTTTCTGAAAGGATTTCGAAGAAGATACATACCATCTTTTTCAGCAACTTCAAAGTCATTTATATCCCACCAGAAAAGACAGTCCCGCAAGCCATAGGTGAGAATTGTATTTTTACCTCTGTCAAGCCGCGGTACACTTTTTATAATGCCATCTTCAGAGGTGAGTTCGAGTGCAAGAAAACCAAAAGAGTACACTCGAAGATTGAGATTACCGTTTCTGGATATATTCAGCACCCCGTCGCCTTTAATCTCGGTATCATCTTTTTCAAAGATTATGGAAAACGTGGTATCTATTGATGAAATAGTATTCCTTGAGTTGAGTACGTCCCTTACATCAACACCTTCGTATACAGGTATCTCGACACGTGGTGTGACGCAGGACAATAACAAAAACAGACTACTAAGTAAGAACAGTCTCCAGACAATCTTCAACATTCCTTACCCCTATTATCTCTAACCCGAGACTATTTTTAAGCTTTTCTGAGTTACTGAGAGGTATAACTGCTCGCTTAAATCCTATCTTTGACGCTTCCTTTATACGTACTTCTGCCTGTGTCACTGCCCTAATCTCACCCGAGAGTCCTACCTCACCAAATACAAAGATTTTTGGATCTATGGGTTTATCTTTCAGAGAGGAAACTATTGTTGCAATGATGCCGAGGTCAACAGCAGGCTCAATGATCCTGAGCCCTCCGACCACATTCACAAATATATCCGCTCCCCCAAGATGAAGTCCTGCTCTCTTTTCAAGAACTGCAACAAGCAAATTCACCCTGTTAAAGTCAACACCTATGGTTGTCCTTCGGGGCATTCCGAAATTGGTCTGAGACACAAGCGACTGAATCTCCACCATCAACGGCCTTGTACCTTCAAGACTCGCAACAACTGTTGAGCCTGAAACATTCAAAGGCCTTTCAAGGAGAAAAAGCTCAGATGGGTTTTCTACCTCTATAAGACCTGAATCGGACATCTCGAAGATACCTATCTCATTCGTTGAGCCAAAGCGATTTTTTATAGTCCTCAGGATGCGGTATGAATGGCCCCTGTCACCCTCAAAATAAAGAACCGTATCCACGATATGTTCAAGTACACGCGGGCCTGCAATCGCACCTTCTTTGGTGACATGGCCGACAAGAAAAACTGGGATGTCCGACCTCTTTGCAAAGAGCATTAATTTTGCAGCACAGTCCCTCACCTGACTCACAGAACCAGGTGCTGACATCAAATCTTCCATATACATGGTCTGTATTGAATCAACAACCATCGCCTTCGGAGAAAGCTTCAATGCAGTATCAATAATGACCTCGAGTGAGGTCTCTGAAAGTAAGATTATCTCATTTGAATCTATTGAGAGTCTTTCTGCCCTTATTTTTATCTGCTCAGGAGATTCTTCACCCGAGATATAAAGCACCTTCCCGTATTTTTTTGAAAGACCTGAGAAAGCCTGTAAGAGCAACGTGGATTTACCTATGCCGGGATCTCCCCCAACGAGTATTACTGAACCCGCAATAACGCCACCTCCAAGAACTCTATCGAGTTCTTTCATGCCTGTCGATGTTCTCTGTTCATATCCGCTTTTGATTGAGCTCAGAGGCTGTGGCTCAGTTTTTCCTATGTGGATAGAGAGTGATGAATGGCGTGAAACAGGCTCTTTCCTTTCTTCAACAAGGGTATCCCATGCCCCGCAGTCTGGGCATTTACCGAGCCACTTTGGGTTTGTATAACCGCATGCCTGACACTGATAAAATGTTTTTATTTTAGCCATATATCAATATACTCTTAGTGTTCTGTCTGTAACACTTCTTTACACTTCTTGAAGTGTCATTCCGCACTTGATGCGGAATCCAGGGTTTCCCGTGAAGACGGGAACCCAGTTCCTTTGTATAGTTCCCTGCTTTCGCAGGGACGGCGTCTGGATTCCTGCTTTCACAGGAATGACAGTTTGAGTAAAGTTATCTATGAGACAGCACATTAGTATGAGACTCAGTATACGATTTCTTTGATTTTAATTATAGCAAAAATGTATAAAATAGAATTATATTCGGATCAGTTTTAAGCAATAAAAGTGATATATACCATGAACTTAGAAGAGAAAAAGAAGCAAATCAGAGAACTATATGACCAGTATGAAAAGAACGTCGCAGATTTTAAAAAGATGGCGGCCTGTGAGATTGGGTGTGCTGATTGCTGTATAGATGTCGGTAACATTGATATCACTACCCTTGAAGGCATCATAATACATGAACAGATGAACTCTTTTGGAGAGCAGCTTTCCGCAGAGATTAACCGCTATTTAAATAAATAAAGTGAGGCTCTTTTCTTGATTTCCATTTTCACGACAAAATATCTTCCTCATCATCATAAAATACTTTGAAGTCATCCATTATAACTTCCTCCACCTGCTAGGCTTTTTTCTACAGGACCCCAAAACAAAGTGCTGTAAGAGTAAAACAGAAACTTCGTTAATGCCTGTTTAGCAAAATATTGTCAAGCATTTAGTCTGTCAACTATACCAATGAGATAATTTTTAGTGAATCTATTCTTTCAAAATGGTCTTTATTATTTGTCAGAAGAGTAAGATTATGTCTTAAACATATAGAGGCTATCAGAAGGTCAAAGTTTCCAATAATGTTTCCTTGTTTCCGTAATTTATTTCTTTCTCTCCCAAAGATTTTACATGCATCCTGGTCTATGGGTAAAACTGTAATACCTGCAAGAAAAGTCTCTAATGCATTAAGGCTGGCTTCGTAATGCCTTGAACCATATACACCTTCGTAAAGTTCAGCAATAGATATGATACTTGTACAGATGCCTGAAGGAGCTAACTTTTCAAGTTTCTTTGATACAGCTTCGACACCATTAAGGTGGTCGATAATCCAGTCTGTATCAACAAGATACTTCAAAACTTGACCCTTGTTCTTGTAGAAATAAGCCTATCTGAATATATGTTCTGCTTTAATTTTTCAGCATTAATCAGCCCTTTCCATGCTCCTGCAGTTTTCTTTAGCAGCCTAATGGTCTTTTCTGTCTTTTTGCCTTTCAAGTGATCTATATATTCAAGAACTTCTTTTTTGCCCTCTTCTGGTAGGTCTTTTAATTTAGTGATAATTTTATCTTCGATTGCTTTTGCAGATGGCATGCTTCCTCCTTACACGAAATATTTACATAATTATAACACATGTCACTTTTTGCCCTTATTATGATTCTCCTTTAATAGTCGTGTCCAGTCTACGACTTATAGAGTCTATGCCTCGTAGAGAATGCCCAGCATCAGGGCGAAAAGATTTTTAGAATAGAATTAGGTTTTATCTGCAATGCACTTCCCAGTTTTCTTCAAATGTGCAAGGATAAGTGCCTTCTTTATCCCAAAATCTGATTTCGACATGCGTGGTATGGCAACTAAGGTCTTCCATCAGCTTGCTCCGTGTATCAGGGTCACAAAGAATAACTGAGTAGTTATTATCTATCGAGTGTGCCTTTATTTTAAAATCTTTTTTTATTAATTCCACCTTAGTTTGGTCAGGGTATACTTTTTCAAGAACTTCAATAAATTGCTTTTCATTAAAATCTTTTGGTATCGGTATATTTTGCTTTTCATAATGGGCGATTATCTTTTTAGAAAAATCTGAAAGTATTATTTCTATCTTTGAATATTCCTTTGCCTTATCTTCGTCGTCCTTTGCATAAATATAAGAACATCCAAAGAAAAATAGAAAGGTAACTAAAAAGACGGATATTTTTCTCAATTAATTCCTCCTAAGTCCAGAAATATATTCCATCTTCATCTACACCAGTGTCAAGGTTCCAATTCTTAACATAGGTTACACAATTATCAGGATTCTTCTGTTCGATATCAACAAAAAGTTTCTGCCATACCTCTATGACGTTGTCCACAGCCTTATCAAAGACATCTTCTTTAAATCTACCAATCTTGTTACCCGGAAGCTTAACCTCCTTAATAAATTTCTTCCTTTCATCAATAGTTATATCTCCTACCTTTTTATAAAAAAGATGTTTCTTTTCCCCTATATGCCTAAAAATTGGTGTCGAATCTGAAACTTTATTGATTATATACAAAAAATTTTCATGCCAGTCATCAGGGTCAATCGAATCAAATTTCTCTTTGCCTCCGGGATGGCTCATTTTTAAAGTATCGGTCCAGAAGTCTTTGATAGCCGGATTTATAAGGTTTTTGTCTTCGGGGTCAGAACACATTTTAATTAAATCAACATAATCCGCATATCTTAGTTCGACCTTTTTGATTTCATGGAAGATGAAAGTATCCTGAATCATCTCACAATGCCTGTGCTCACCCGAATTAAAAAGATAAGGTCCGACAACGGCATTAACAACAGGATGGATGATTGAATCTGCTAAAAGATGTGTTATATATCCACAAAGCCATGAAAGACATATCTCAAAATCCTGTTGCTTATCCTGCTGCTCCTTTAATTTTAAAAGGTTAGCTATCCCATATTTTACAAATTCACCAGTATTTTCATAGTGCATTCTATCAGCCCAGCTATGAAGCTTTAATAAATTGTGCTTAAGCTCACTTAAATAAGGGTAATCTGGTCCTACTGCACCGAGGGTTACAAAATGGCTATTGCCAAGGATGATAGGGAAATAGGGATGTTTATCAGGAAGCCTGTTGAACTTATCTAGAGCTTCCTCAACAATCATCCAATGTGTAAAAGTGCCCGCCATGGTTCATTATTTTAAAAAGAAATGTCAATCATTTTATTACAATTGTGTACACTCCCTCATGCTTCTCAAAATCCCTAACAAACTTTTCTTCATCATAAATAACATTGGATGCATCATGGACTACAAATAGTACATGTGCCTTTTGATCTCTATAAATAGTGATTCTGCTTGTTATCTCGGTTACAATTTTATTTAGCCTATTTCTATTTTTTAAAAATTTCATTTCAATAAACAGTTTGTTATTTACATCGGAGAAATCTGGCTTTGTCTGCACCAGTGAATAACACAACATAGGACTTTCTCTATTCAGCCTCTCGTTAGCTGTAGCAAGTGCAGCCTCGGTGCTTTCTTGAATATCTCTCTCCCCTTTTGGTTTTATGCGTTGAAACGCTATTTTAATATGTCTCCTTATTATCCCCCCTATCTTCTGTGCATAAACCCCTATTGGTTCCTGCAAGTGGTGCAATTGGGCAACCATAGATATTAAGCAGGTAGGCGGTAATTTCCCTCTAATATAGTCATCGTGGTATTCATAAGATTTCTTTTTTATAACACTTAAGACTTCTTCAGAATGACGCTGAAAAAGTTTATAGATCTGTTCACCAATTTCATCATCGGATGTCCCCTCAAAATATGGTATTACATCCATAAGTTCTGGATATTTAGAAAAAAATGCCATATCATTCATTTTTTCAATTTCGATGGCAGTCCGTACATAATTCTCAGATAATGTTGTTTCCTCTCCTTCCTTCAACGCATCTTTGAAAATGTCTTTCCCATATGTATCTTTATCATATTGTTCAAGGTTCGATGCTACGATGGCAAATCGCCTATCAATGCATTGAGAGCACGTTCCACAATGTGGATACAGCTTAGTACCCCATCGAGTGCCTGTACAAGAAACGCTAGCTTGTATAAGTTCTTCAAAACCAGTTTCAATCAATACCTTAGCTACCTCGGCCTTTGTTTTGAAAATGAAAGGATTTGTGATTATAAATTGTTTTGAAAAAATACCTTCTACAAGCTCTTGGAATTGTGTTACAAAACGTGGATGCGTAGACCTAGATACCATAGTCCCCACATTTTGACCTGATTTTGGAATATTGAAACTGACAATACCATTCTCGCATATATAAATTTTGTTGATGTTAAGCTGGTAGGCGACTGCTACGGCAATAGCAAGATACAGAAATGACCTACTTCGTTGCGTATTTTCAACAGCAGACTGGCCTTTTCTATTTACAAAAAGACTGAGATGTGGGAATTTCCATTTCTGCATCCTTCCGTTTAGGAGGTTTACTAAACGTTTTTGCCTTGAATCGATTAGATAGATACTTTTATGACTTACCAATATCGGCTGTTTTCCTTCCATGAAGGAACAGTATAAAGCTCCTGCCAAAGAATCTAACCCACCAGAAAACAGGCATATACTATCTGCGCTTGGAAATGGTGGTGGGTTATTTGGAAATTTCAAATACAGTTGCTCAGGATACTTTTTAGATGGGCAAAAGATGAAAGAAAAAGAATCTCCTGTTAAATATGACAATATTTCAGCAAGCCGACTATTTATATCTGATGAATTCCATAACTCGGGTTTCCGAACAGGGATAACAAAGGTAAAGTTTCTTCTCCATTTTTCAGCGAATACATCACCTTTTGTCCAACGAGATATTGAACCATCAGCATAATATATATAAGCTGCAATATCTAAAAGGTCTCGTGCAATTGGATCTACATCGTCAATAATTCGATGAGTTATGTTAGTAATTTCTAAATTTAGGTTTACTTCAGGGGCGTTCTGGTTGATAGGTATAGTTTCATCAAAATTTTTTTTGCCATTTGGCAAGGTCGCATGATTACAAAGAACCAGCACTTTTGTCATTTGGTACTTTCCTCTAACGCAAGCTCCTCTCTCAATTTTTTAAGAGCGACATAAATAAAGTTTTTGGCATCATCTTGAGTTATATCGCCTTGCCAGCTCCTCTTTGAATACCAACCTCCAGCAAAATCCTCAACAATCTTGGCACTTTGATAACAAAATGTGTCCAATGCCTTATCAAAATTTTTAAGTGAGTCAATGTGACTAAAATTTTTATCTGGACCAACATAATTAGATATTTCCTTGCTAATGAAGAATTGCAGGGTGCGATTTAGAAAACTTGAGAAGAATAGACGTGAAAGTTTTCCAAATTGATTGGCGGTAGAGAGGCCCTTGAGTGTCATATGAATGTCCTTAGAAGTAGTACCAAACAAACTTTGTGAACGCTCACTGACAACTTTAAGTAAAGCTTCGCGCATAGACATTTGGGCAATTTCTGTAAACACCGTTTGATTTCCAAATTTCTTAATTTCTAGTGAAGCAAAATCTGCTACTTTTGATACAAATCCTATAGCAGACTGTTCCTTTCTAATGTCTAAACCCATTGAAAAAAGTATCTCTGAAAAAGAGTCTGATCTAGCATGCCAAGTAATTTGAGTTAACAACCAGTAACAGTAGTAGGGCCCGGGATCAGCGTTAAAATTATTAAATGCATCATTAGCTGCTTCTACGGTTGCTTTTGCTATATTTGATACCTCAGCTTGCTCGGTTCCAAGTAAGGCAATGACTTGGCGCCATTTCTTGACCTTAGGTAAGCGGCCTAGCCTTATATGGCCCATCTTAATCCCTCCTTTTTAATCAAAAATACTGATTTCCTTTTTATTCGAACAATTCCCCCTGCAACTTCTGTAGAATCTTCTGCTGCAGTTTCTGGCTGGTGATTGAGGAGATATGGTCTGAGATTATCATATCAATTTTTTCTTTGAGTGCCTTCAATTCTGGAAGGATTTTTATGATGTAAGATTCTTCTTTTGGAACCTTAATTTCCTCAAGTCCTGATTCAAGCCATATCTTTAAATATTCGGCCTCTGCCTCACTCTGGCACTCTATATGATCTTTACCTGATGAGAGAAGCCACCCGAATCCTTTCAGAAAGTCTTTTTTAATCTGTATATCTTTTGTGGGATGAAAAAGCTTGACTGTTTTAAGATTCCTCTGGCTGAGAATATTTTCTTTGTAAAAGTGTCCCAGAAGTTTGTCTCCAAGCTTTTCCTTTATGGTTCTTGTTAAAAGTTCAACATCAATACCTTCTTTTGTCTTTCCCTTTTTGCCAAAGCTTTTTGCCTTCTCAATCCTTGACCTCACAAGGTCAACCACTGCTCGATAGACTTCAAGCTGCTCATCTTCTGTTAAGCCGAGTATATCGCCCATGATAATTTTATCCAGTTCCCGCCGATCAGGGTTAACTTTATCAAGTGATACATCGTCAGGACGTTTTGCATTTAGCTCATCAAAAATAGAATTAGTTTTACGCAACAAGAAGTTTTTAATGATCTTTGTTTTTCCATCTGAAATAAGTTTAGGATTAATAATAGGCATTGGCACGATTTCGGGTCCATATATAAGCAAAACACCCTCTCCCATAACTGTTCTTCCAAAAACCTCAGTTAAGAAAGAGCCTACTGTAGAATTCAAGTAAGTAGCGATGCGTAACGTTTCTCCTTTGTCTTTGGGACTAATAACAAAGAAAGTATCGCCTATGAATAAGTTCAAGGGATTAAGAAAATATCCAAAAGTTATATCAACAAATCTTTTTGAGAGTATTGGTGCTTTTATGTCTGGCAGGTCATACCATCTTTTTCTACTTGCACATGTTGGCCTTTCGTGAAATTTTTGTTGTTCACCCTTTTTGATATATTTAAAAACATTTGTGCCCTTAAGGTGCTCTTTATCTTTGTGTATCATTAGTACACGATATTTCAAATCTTTTGATTTGACCATGATAGATTTACATTCACGGGGTGATTTAATCACATAATTCGGTACCCATTCGCCAGTCTCATCCTTATGCATCCAGAATTCTTTCTCAATGCCTTTTTCTTCGATTTCTTCTTCGGTAAGATAGAAAAACTCGTTAGCTCCTGTCTTAATGCCAAACCTCACATCTGCTATTTCTTTTAAAGGAACAAGTTTATCCTTGCCTTTCTCAAGAATCTTAAAAAATATCTCTGGTGCTCTTAAATATTTACCCCATTTGGAGCCAGTGTATTTACCTTCCTCTGCATCAAACCCTTCTTCCCACAGCTCACTTTGCTTTTTGGGATAGATTCTATACTCATCGGTCTGGTAGAAATTACTATGGAAAAGAATTGTCTTTTTTAATTTTTCAATAACATCAAGTCTCTGTTTTTGTATTTCCCACATATCATTAGCAGGTGGTATGAAATACCTCAATGGCTTAAAGAGATATACAAACCTCACAAGGTTTTCATCCCTTTCTTTCTGGTCTTTACACTTCTCAAGGATAATAATGCAGGTATTGACATCTGCATCTTCAAACCAGCGCTCAACCTTGGATTCTATTATCGCAATGATTTTATAGCTTTTGAGAAAAAGCTCCTGAAGGCCCTTTCCATAATCAACATCCATCCATGAATTTGAGACGATAAAACCAAACCGTCCGCCTTCTTTTAAAAATTTAGTCCCATGAACAAAGAAATAGGCATGAATGCCCGCCCTCTTTGAAATGTCTGCCAGCTTTCTTTTTTCATCATAAAGGGCTTTTTCTATCATTGATTCTTTGTAACTCTCTTTCCCCGTGATTTCTGTAATCTCCTCCTGCCTTGTATAAGGAGGGTTTCCGACAACGCAGTCAACAGCCTTTGGATAGGGAATAAGGATCGTTTTCCCGCTAAGGGTTGAAAGTCCCTTTTTACGGGCTTCATCTC
>Ga0194113_10003448_pt1 | contig 21179 bp, 32 predicted proteins | sample TA2MahC200mmetaG_FD_146193 | JGI IMG/M metagenome (GOLD analysis project Ga0194113, IMG submission 146193) | Freshwater microbial communities from Lake Tanganyika, Tanzania - TA2015017 Mahale Deep Cast 200m | ecosystem: Environmental > Aquatic > Freshwater > Lake | place: Tanzania: Lake... | reverse complement strand
TTTATGCGCGAATATTCGCGTCTATTCGTGGCTTCTTTTTTATCCGTTAACGTGCACGCGCAGGAACGGGGGTTAAGAACTTCTGCCGACGTGTACTAGTACTTTGTTACTTTTGGTTTGACATGTCATTTCACCGGATTTCTCGAATATGCATGTAATTTCTCCTTCCAAACTTTTCTTTTAAAAAGAAAAGTTGGTAGTCTCCCTCTTGGGTGTTGTTGAATCAATTTGACCACTAAGACACCAAGAGTGGTTTACGAAGTAAACTACGCGAAGCCACAAAGGAAAATAAAGAATCAACTTTAAGAATCTTGGTGACCTTATGCCTTGGTGATTTTTAAGGGGTAGCAACACTTTACAGAGGCACTACCGAAAAGTTTGATCAAAAGGAACACTAAGGAATTGATCAAAAAGAAAAGAAGAGGAATTTATTCCGAGTACATATACTTTCGCAGGTTTTAAGGTAGAATTAAAAAGTGTTAGACTTAGTATATCATAACAATTCACTCAAAGTTTCATAGATATTTTTAACGCCGATAAGTTCGATTTTTTCATTGATTTCCAATCCTTTTTTATTATATTCAGGGAATACCGCTTTTTTAAAACCGAGCTTCGCAGCTTCACGAATACGTTTATCGACATGACTAACGGCGCGCACTTCGCCGCCGAGGCCAACTTCACCAATGATTACGGTTTGAGAATCCACGGACAAATCTCGATAATTAGAAGCAATAGCGATGACAATACCCAAATCAATACCAGGTTCTGTGACCTTAACGCCGCCGGTTATGTTGACATAGACATCCGAATCTTGCACCTGGAGTCCGACGCGTTTTTCCAGAACAGCTAATAGCATAGAAATTCTGTATCTATCGACACCTGTGGTCATGCTACGCGGTACGCCGAGGTTAGCAGGCGCGACCAATGCTTGTAATTCCAGTAGCAACGGGCGAGTACCTTCAATGCTTGATACAACAACGGACCCGGAAATATCCTCTTGCCGTTCGCTGAGAAACATTTCTGAAGGATTTTTCACTTCCGCCAAACCGTTTCCTAACATTTCAAAGATGCCAATTTCATTTGTTGAACCAAACCGATTTTTTACGGCGCGAAGAATGCGATAAATGTGCTGGCGTTCGCCTTCAAAATAGAGAACAGTATCTACCATGTGCTCTAAAACTTTTGGGCCTGCGAGAGCGCCTCCTTTTGTGACATGGCCGACTAACAAAATCGGAATGTTCTCTCCCTTGGCAATAAGCATCAACTGGCTGGCGCTCGCCTTGATTTGGCTGATACTCCCTGGGGTAGATTGCAACTCAGAACGATAGACAGTTTGAATGGAGTCTATCACAACAACTTTAGGGCGAAGTTGTTCGATATGTGTTTCAATTGCTTCCAGACTGGTTTCGCAAAGCACGTATAGATTTTCAGAGGAAACGCCTAAGCGGTTAGCGCGAAGCTTCGTTTGTGACGCGGATTCCTCTCCTGAAACGTAGAGCACTGTGCCATAAGCCTGACTAAGTCGCTCTGTAGCCTGAAGCATGAGAGTGGATTTGCCAATACCTGGGTCGCCGCCGACCAGGACAATAGAGCCAGGGACAACGCCACCGCCTAAAACACGGTCAAATTCTGAAATGCCAGTTTTGAGCCGCTCTTCCTCACTTGCTGTAATTTTAGTTATGGGTACCGGCATAACCGCCGCTGTATCGATTTGGAATTGTCTTGAGCGGGGTCTGGCAACGGGCGCTGCCTCTTCGATAAAACTGTTCCACTTCCCACAATCAGGGCATTTGCCCATCCACTTTGGGGAGACATTCCCACATTCCTGACAAACAAATCTCGTTTTTTCTTTGGGCATGATGTTTCATCCTTCGTATCAGGGAGTAATGCCAGGTGGATGTAATACGTTTAGCACATAATTTCTAATTGGAATATAATTTCTATGAATTTGGTCATCGACTTCGCTTTGACTAAAACGATATAGCTCGTATCGGCCACGACGGCTCGCTGTATACAGTCGAAAATATTCGTTAGCAATGTGCAAACTCAAACGACGAACCGTTCGATTGCGTAATTCATGTTCTTTGAAATGAAGTCCACCCTGGTGGTCAAAAAGCGCCTCAATCCAGTGTAATGCTGCATAAAAAGAGCCTGTTACAATCCATTCCCGATTTACCGACACTGTTTTGTCAAGAGATTGGAAAAACATTTCATTCCGTCGCGCTTGCGCCTCATGTTGAGATTGGGCTGGCATCGTTCACCTCGTAAATCACAGTATAATCTTTCGGCAATATTCCACTTGGTAATATTAAAAAGTCAACTAGAAGATTATCATATTTTGCCATTACAGCGAGTAAAGAATTGATTATTTTTCCCTCTAATTCATAATCATAGTTTCGAGTTATTGTCCATATATCCACATGGCCCAAATATGGCTTTGCACCAACTGCGAGTACTCCATCAACATTTATTATCTGTTCTGCAAAATCACGGCAAGCGTTATCATAAACTCCTAATTTGGATTGTTGTAAAACATGTGCTACTTCCATACGCATCCCTACTTTTTTCTTCCTTTTGGTTTACCTAATCGAAGGTAAGTTGGAACGTCAAGAGGTACTTCTTCCGCATTCCGCAGCATCAACTTCAGCTTTCTTGTTAGAAGTCCATGGCTCTTTTTGTCCCAATTGCATCTCTTTTGGCTCGTCAAGAATTTGTACAACGCGGTCGCCTACTTTGATTGGTAATTTAGAATCCATTGCCTCAAATTCTGACGCATCATCAAAAGTCTTCACTCTGGTTACTATTTTTTGGGGTTCGAATATTTTTTTTATGCTATCATCAATATCTGGCCTAAATAATATACCATCCCCGCCCACATTTACTTGATAGGTCTCATAAGTTCGAGCCAGGGAAAATCTTTCTTCTACTTGAAAGACTTCTACTCTAATCTTCTCTCGATTTATTTCACCTAACTCTTCGCCTGTGTCAGGGTCTTTGACCGGTGCGGTGTAAACTACCTTAAATCTCATTTTTTCCTTAACGCCGTCTTTGCAACCCACATTCATAGCAAGTTCTCGTTTATTCAGTATGTTCGTTACTTTCCCCTTTATAGCTTTCGTAGTTTCCATCAAATTCACCTTACTATTAGTCTTTCATGAATTGCGTAAATGACCAATTCAATCAAATATTTTAATTGAATGTTGATATATGGATAAAGAATAATATTTTCCGGTGGGGAAGGATCTTTATCCATTTTTCTTTCGAGTTCTGCCCAAAAAATTGGTTCAATTCTATCTACTGCTTTTGAGTAACATTGTTCATATCCCACTGAGTCAATTTCCACCAATCCGACTGCTTTATTCAAAATACAGTCCCATACTTCATAAATAACTCCTGGATACATAGATTCTTGTCTTGGCAGAATCAAAGTTACTGTGCCTTCGCGATTGCAAATTGATACAATGGGAATTTCCGATAAATTAGGCTTTAACATCGACAAAAGCGCTCTTCTAAGCCTATATCTGAAACTTATCTTTCGGCGTTTCTTAGCAAACCAGGATTTAACACGTTTCAGAATTTCGATTATCCATCGACGCTTAATAAAAGCCAATATTGAAACTATCAAACCCAGTATTGAAGCCCAGGCTCCAATGGTGTTTAATTTATTTTGCATGAATGTCAAATGAGATATCTTGGTGAAAGTGTTCGTTTTAGCTTGTGAACTATTTATTAACTGGCAAAATCGAGTCAATACACCGCCCTAATTCCCGCATTAAACCCAAAATCTCCATCCGCAAAATCTGAAGAATCCAGGATGATATACTCGGCCCCAATGACGATGCCCCAGTTAGGTAAAAATCTCAACAAGGCTTCAAAATCCATTTCGGGTGTTTTGGTGGTAATGTTAATGCCTTCCAATGTCAAACCCAAGCGTTGAGACAAGAGCCAATAGTCAAACCCCAATCCGACTTTTGAACGAATAAAACCTGCTCTTGCGGTAAAATTTCCCAAACGCTGACCAAATTGAAACTCGTAATTTATATCTTCTCCCTGTACAGATAAACCGATGCGATACAATCGATTTTTCGACGATAATAGCCTTAGTGCAAATTCGTTGCGGAAAGTTTCGGACAAACTACGATAGCGTAGTTCATAATCATAGGACAAATCTGGTATTTTCAAGGTATCAGTTTTTTTATCTATCTTGCGCGAAAGAGAACTTATTTCAGCCATCGTCTTTTGCGCGCTATCCAGTGTTTGACGCATCTCATCATAGCCATTAGGGTCATCAATCAATTTAGCCACTGTCCCCTCACTACGTTGAAAGCGGTCAGCAATTTGATTTATTTTTTCGACTGTTTTCTCCATATTGGAAGCTACTTCTGTGAGTTTCTCTACGAATTTATCTACTTTCGGAGTTTCAGTATCCACAACGTGTTGTGTTCGCTCTAACAAGTTTGAGAACTCTTCTTTCAACTCAGGGATATCGGCATTTAACTCTTGAGCAACGCTTTTTAATTGAGTGGATAAATCCATCGCATCAGCAACAAGCTTGTCAGCATTGCCTGCATTTTTTTCAACGAAATAAGATAACTCTTGAGTCATTGCTTCTATCTGTTTGCTGATGTTTCCAGAATCTGTCTCAACCTGGTTGAGAATCCGATTGAAAGCAACCAAAGAGTGGTCTAATTGTTTTCCATTTTTTGATGCTATTTGATTTAGAGTTACTAACAATTCATTTGCGTTCCCCAACGTTTTTTCTGTGGATTGACGTGTTTGACTGATGAACTGTTTCAAATCGGCTATTCCTGTTTTCAGGTCAGCCTGACTCTCGGCAACAGTCTCCTGTGCCAATCTAACAGTTTTCATAGCGACATCAGCAGTTATTTGAACTTTTTCCAGCAGAGCAGCGATGCTGATTGGATTATCGGCAATTATCGGCTCCTCAGCCGTTAGTTCGGGTTGCCCTAAAGGGCCATTTGTAATTTCCAGGTACGATTCGCCGACAAATCCGAGAGTTGAAATCGTAACTTTACAGTCTTTTCTCAGAACGATTCGAGGATTAATGCGGGCTCTTATTTCAACCGCGTGAGGAGTTTCAGGGTGGGCGTCATCAGATTTGTAATGTTCACTGCCTAATAAAGATACTTGGGTTACCTTGCCAATTTTAACTCCTGCTAAATGGACAGGAGCCCCTGCTTGAATATCGCTGACAAAATCAAAATGAAACTTCAACTCCTTACCAGCGCTCAATGGCCAGTTGCTAGCGCTCATTAGTAAGATAACCAGCACGACGGCGGCAGCTAATACTAACAATCCCACTTTAAATTCAGTACTCTTGAAAATCATTCATCACCTCCAGTGGCAAGCTAAAGATTGATGATTGATGATTGTTGATTGTTGATTGAGTGAATCAGAATAACTCATTCAATCAACAATCGACAATCGACAATCGACAATCCATTTTACCTCTCCGGTGTACCTGATATAAAGTTCCGTACAATTGGCTCCTCAATCCGTTTCATTTCTTCTGGCGTGCCAGTCGCAATAATTTTGCCTTGATGCATCATTGCCATCCGAGTGGCTATTGTAAAAGCGCTTTTCATATCGTGGGTTACGGCGATAGATGTAATTTTTAATTTAGCGCTTAGGCTCTTAATTAGTATGTTGATTTCCTCTGCTGTGATAGGGTCTAATCCTGTCGTTGGTTCGTCATACAACACGATATCTGGATTGATAGCAAGCGCACGCGCTAACCCCACGCGCTTGCGCATACCGCCGCTTAATTCCGCGGGTTTTAACTCTTCTATCCCAGGAAGTTCGACCAATTCAAGTTTTTCTGCGACAATCTCCCTTATCTCTTGTTTACTTAGGTGTGTATGTTGAAGCAACATAAACGCGACATTTTCAAAGACATCCATGGAATCAAATAATGCTGCTGATTGAAAAAGCATGCCGATATTTTTGCGTATGTCATTGATATTTTTTTCCTTCAGCTTCGTAATCTCTTTACCATCAACCCAGATTTCGCCAGTATCAGGCTTCATCAATCCTACTATCAATTTCAAAAGTATGCTTTTTCCGCAGCCGCTTCGTCCCATAACGACCATCGTATCCCCGCGTTGCACCTCTAAATTTACGCCGCGTAACACATGGTTATCAGCAAAACTTTTCCATACATCTTTGATTTGAATCATTGATGAATCCTCAGTAACCTTTCGTGAGCCATAACTTCACTGAAGATTACCATCTTTTAAGTGATAAATAATGAGTAATGAGTAATAAGTAATGAGTAATAATGCGGTTTACTCATTACTCATTACTCATCAATTCTTCATTTCCAATTGTCCTAATACAATTAAACTTTCCAAATCCTCTATATCTTGAGGATGGTATTCGGCAAACAACGCCCTTGTTATATTTAGTTGCGCCTCATCTACCTGCCCTAACATTCGAGTAATATCACTTAGGTCTTGTATACGCCCCGCCTGAAATTTCATCAACACAAGATACGGCAACGGCAGAATTGGCAAACCCTGTGCATCTCGGTTTGTCTGAGCTTCTGCTAACGCGGAAGACAACCACGCTTCCTTGCCTTCTAACACATCTACCATCTTATTGTTCGGGGTCATCCATGACGTGCCGCCGATATTCAACTCCCCTTGATAGACAAATCCAGCCAATTTAAGCTTACGCGATACTTTTTGCCTATCCTCAAAGCGAATAATAATATCCAAATCCTGCGTTGTCCGTTCTGGCATGTAGAGGCGCGTGGCCACTGCGCCTACTACCGCCCAAGGAAGCGGTTTCAAGATAGTTGTGAAGTCTGGCCAAATCAACCTTGTTGTCCTCGTGGTCAAGAATTTTCTTGCGCTCCCTGTCCCAGAACGCTGCCGACGCAAGGCCATGTCGATTAAGGTACGCCGAATAGTCTTAGGTAATTCCAACTTTTTCTTTCTCCTCCAAAGCAGCGAAACTGCGCATAATGAAGACGTAATATCTAAAACGTCATAACTTTACGCATTACGTTTTACGCATTAGCCCTTTAGCCATCTTGCCCCTTAGCCCTTCGTCTGCCCATAAGTTTCAAAACGCATCTGACTTTTTATAAATTTAAGGTTAATCGCCCCTTGTGGGCCATTCCGCTGTTTCTTTATGATAAGTTCCGTTACACCCTCTTGTGCATTTTCATCATAGTAATCCTCCCGATGGATAAATGCAACTAAATCAGCATCTTGCTCCAGGGCGCCGGACTCACGTAAATCGGAAAGCATAGGACGTGGGTCACCGCGTCTTTCTATGGACCGACTAAGTTGAGACAATGCTAAGACCGGAACATTTAACTCTCTTGCCAATGATTTAAGAGATTTGGAAATCTCTGTAACTCTTTCATAAGAACTTTCGTAGCGGTCGGTATATTTACCTCCCATTATCTGAAGGTAGTCTATTATAATAAGCGCTAAATCTTCATGTTCTGCCATTAAACGGCGAGCTTCAGCACGCATTTCCATTACGTTGATGCCGGGGGTATCATTAATAAAAATAGGGGCATGTCCCAGGATAGTCGCGGCGTTAGTAATCCACTGCCAATCATCCTGGGAAAATTTTCCCATTCTCAATTTATGAAACTCTATTTGGGTTTCCGCTGATAGCATCCGCAAGCAAACATGCTCCTTAGGCATTTCCAGGCTAAAAATTGCCACCGGTCTTTGCTCTTTTACCCCAATATATTGTGCGATATTATGAGCTAAAACACTTTTGCCCACCGAAGGGCGTCCGGCAATGATAATAAAATCGGAGGGTTGGAGTCCCATGGTCAGTATATCAAGGTCAACAAATCCTGTTGGGACTCCCGCTAAGTTCTTTTTATTATGAAAGATTTCCTCAATTTCTTTTAAGCTATCTTTAATTACTTGACGGATATGGCTAAAGCCCCGTTTCTCTTCGGAGTGCCCAACGTCAAAAATTAACTGTTCCGCTTTATCAATAATCTCTTCAATATTATATTCCTCTTTATTGGCAGAAGAGACAATTTCTTTACCCGCGCGGATTAAAGTGCGGCGTAATGCTTTTTCCTTGACAATTTCAGCGTAATATTCGGCGTTTTCTGAAGTTGGAACGCTATTGACAAGTTCATAAAGATAAACGCTGCCACCAATCCGATTCAAGCCGCTGGTGCGTTGGATTTCTTCACCCACCATCACAGCATCTCCCACGCCCTTGTCTTCGTACACCGCTAAAATCGCGGTATATATCAATTGGTGCGGAATGCGATAAAAAACTTCGCAGTTATTACCGAGAATTGCCATCACTTTCGGGATAGCCAAATTATCCTCCAGCATAGCGCCTAATACTGCTCGTTCAGCCTCTTCATCATAAATCGGATTAGAATATTGAGGTACCATTTTACATACTTTCGTAGATTTTTCACGCAAAGAAATAGCCGTCGATTGTAAGACCGCACCTATCAGCGGCGTCTGATAATCAGCGGCTATGAAGTTTCCCTGATAACCAATACCCTTACATTAGCGACAACATCGGCGTGGATTCTTATTGGCACTGTAAATGCGCCTAATTCTTTGATAGGCTCCAAAAGCTCTATCTTTCTCCTATCTACTTCAAAACCTTGTTCCTTTAGCGCTTTGGCAATATCCATAGCTGTGACAGAACCAAAAAGTCTATCAGTTTCTCCTGCACGCATCGGAATAGTACAGGAAAGATTTGCCAGTTCTGAAGCCAGCTTTTCTGCTTCTTTTCTCTGTCTGGCATCTTGATTAATCTTTTGACGGCTTTTGTGTTCTAAGAGACGACGATTTTTCGCTATTGCTTCCACCGCGAGTTGCTTAGGGATTAAAAAATTCCGCGCATAGCCGTCGGAGACTTTGACGATATCACCTTCTCTACCAAGGCCCGAAATAGTTTCGGTTAAAATGACTTCCATAGTAGTTATTTCCTTTCCCAGACTGTAAATGTGGCGTAATTATTTCAACCTTTTGTAAAGGGCAACAATGCAATATTGCGTGCGCGTTTAATAGCCTCAGTCACTTGCCGTTGATGCTTTGCGCAATTTCCTGACACTCGCCGCGCTATAATCTTACCGCGGTCGGTCGTAAAACCTCTAAGCATATTGATGTCTTTGTAATCTATGACTGTTACTTTTCCGGCGCAAAGTCGGCACGTTTTTCTACGCATTCTTCTAGTAGTGGTAGTTGATTGTTTCCTAGTAGTGGTATTTGATTGTCTCACTATTATTTTCTCCTCTCGTAAATTAGTTTGCTTTTTTGCTAATGGCAAAAGGGCTATTTTGATTGAAGATTGACTATTGAAGATTGAAGATTGTAGGAAACTCTCTTCAATCTTCAATCCTCAGTTAGAAAGGAATATCATCTTCCGTTTCCGTGGGTATTTCTTCCTCTTCAGCGATAGTGGAAACTGGCGCACTGCTTGGAGCCCTGGATGGAGCACTACTTGGAGCCCTGGATGGTTGCCCTTCAGCAGGTGCACGTTCACCACCGCGGGGTAATAACTGAATATTCTCAGCAACCACACTTAGACTTGACCGCTTCTCGCCTGTTTCAGTTTCATAAGCGTAATAATTCAATCTACCTTCCAGAAACAGAGGACTACCTTTGTGCAAATATTCCCCGCATATCTCGGCTGTTCTTCCAAATGCTGTAATGTTTACGAAACAGACTTCTTCTTTTCTTTCACCCGATTGTGGGTCGGTATATCCCCGATTTATAGCCATTCCAAAAGTCGCTCTTGCTGTTCCACTGGTTGTATATTTCACCTCGGGGTCACGCGTTAAGTTACCCAGAAGGATAACTTTGTTAAAATTTGCCATCTTCAACTCTCCTTTACATTCATTTATAAATCCCTCTTTGTTTCTTTGGTCAAATAGGATAATCCAAATTACTGTTCTTCTTCAGTCTCATCGGATTCCTCTGATTCGGACGATTCCTCTTCATCCTCGTCCTCTTGTTCATCTTCACTTTCTTCTTCCTCCGCCTCTACTTCTTCAACTACTTCCGCCAGCTTCGGCAATGGTTGTGTGGGGTCACCTTTAAATTCCACCACCATATATTTGATAATAGGTTCAGTAATTCGATAATGGCGCTGAAGTGCTTCCACGAAGTTAGGCTCAGATTCAAAAACTATCAGGACATAATAACCCTCTTTATGCCCTTTGACTTCATAAGCTAATCTTCTTCTGCCCCATGGGTCCATTCTTCTTACCTCATAACCATTGGATTCTATAAGGTTCCGTACAGTATTAATTGTTTGTTCAAAGACAGCATTATCGCTGTCAGGATTAATAATAAAAATGGTTTCGTAAAGTCTTCTCAATTTATTACCTCCCTATGGACTACTGGCTCTAATGCGTACGTGGTTTACGTCCCCCTTACCAAAGGGAAAGGCCACGAAAGGTCAGGTAGGGGGTTGTTAAACCCGTTCTCAGAGCAGGGATTAATTTTCAAACTTCCCTTTCAGTTGCCTCTGTTTGATTCATTTTTATTTGTTTTTCAAGTTTTGTTCGGAAGATTCTTATTTTTCTATTGCAACCAAGGCACCGAATGCCAATATCCATGCCAATCTTCCAAACTTCCCATTTTTGACTTCCACATGGATGTTGCTTGCGTAAAACTAAAATATCTCCTATTTCAAAACGATGCATGGCAATTCATCAACTCCATAGAGGAAGACGGAAGTAAGGAGAATTCCTCTCCTTCCGACCTCCCGCTTCCCACTTCCGAAATCCGTCCTCACATTTGGAGCAGATTAAGCCGAATATTAAATTTATTCATGGCGGCTTCAATTCCATCTGTGCTTAAAATTTCTACAGCATCCGCCGCCTTTTCAATCGCTTCATCAATCACCATTCGTTCTTCCTTTGTAAATTTACCAAGGACATGGCTGATTGCCTCATCAGCCGGCTTCCCAATTCCAATGCGCAGGCGTGGAAAATCCTGACTACCAAGGTGATGAATTAGCGATTTTATTCCATTATGCCCACCGTCGCTGCCTGCTCTGCGGATTCGTAGGACGCCTAAATCAAGATTTATATCATCATAAACGACACACAATTCAGTTAACGGAATATTAAATTCAGAAACTATCGGAGCAACAGCCTGACCGCTAGCATTGACAAATGTCAACGGTTTAGCGAGAATAATATCAAAATCATTTAACTTCCCAAAAGCAACAAGAGCATGATATTTCTCAATTAACCTTTTTATATTCAATCTGATGATAAGCTTGTCTATTACTTCAAAGCCGATATTATGTCTGGTGAATTGATATTGAGGTCCAGGATTGCCTAATCCCACAATCAATTTGGGATGATAAATCGAATTCATATTCTTATTCAACGGATAACGGTTGCGAGATGTCTATATGTCCCGCAAGAGTATTAACATCTTTGCCGTCTATCAAAATTTGCACTTTTTGAATTTCAGAAAAATTAGCTTGTAAAGTTTTAGTAATTGATTGAATAGTTAAAAGTTCCCCGATGGTACCACCAGGATGAGATTTTGATAGAGTTTCAGAGAAATCAACATAAACACACCCGGGTTTTTCTTCAAAAAAAACTTCCCTAAGTCTTGTATCTCTGGGAATTGGATTCAACAGACCTGTCGCTGAACCTTCGCTTAATTTGTTAAGAGCCTTCTTTATACTTTCTATGTAATCCTCGGATAATTCAATATCTCGCTCTTCGGCGACCAATTCAGATGTTTCCGGATTCACGAAGTATAGTCGAAATTTTTTAAATTTTGGAGCGCTGGTTCTTGAAATTTTTGTTGCTGAATCCACTGAATCAGTTAGATTAGGTTTCTGTTTAGACCTTATAACCGACAGAGAGAGAAAGATTACAGTAAATAATGCGACGAGTCCAATTACCGATATAAAAATGATTTTATAGAATTGAGTTGCTGAGAACATAGTAAATATACGAGTTTTTCAGTTATCGCAATATTCGTATCGAACCTTACTGCTAAGTGAAAAAGTCGTATAGATATGAAGATACAGATACAAATATACGAAACTTTAGCCTCTTCTAAAGTTATCCGTCACCGCCTTTGGGACATAAAGGTATTAAAATAAAAAAACCTCGCCGTTCATAGTCTAAGAGTTAGGATGTTCTTAATAAAGGCCACGAAAGTTCATTTGTACGCCATAATTACTCACCGGCGGGGTAATTGTTACGATTATTGAATTTTTGTACGGTTCGGAATAATGCTTGAACTATCGTTTCTATGAATTTCGGGTCGGAAAGTTTTGCATCATCTGATGCGTTTGAAAGATAACCAACTTCGAACAGTACCGCTGGCATATATACTTTGTTCAAAGTAGCAAGAGAAATCTCAATGGGTGGTCTACCCACCAAACCACTGGAAGTCAATTCCAAAAAAAGGTTTTCAGCCAGTTTTCTGCTTGGCTCTATAAAATCTGATTGAGAGACTTTTTTTACAAGTTGGCTACTTTGAGATGAGGTAGTGGTGGGAGCGTTCACTTTGCTCACCGACGAATCCATCTTACGGTTTCCTTCGTCCACGTTCGTTGCGGAATTTGTTTTTTCGTCGATAGATTTTAATCTTCTGGCAGGATTATTGACGTAAATCGTAAATCCACTTTGTTCTTTGGAAAAGGAAGCATTTAAATGAATACTGATAAACAAATCGCCGTAACTCATATTAGCAATACTAGCACGCTGTTGTAAAGTTAACAATTTGTCTGATGCGCGTGTAAGATATGCAGTAATTCCATTTTCTACACATAGCTGCCTGACCTTTTGAGCAATTTCTAAAGTGAGATTTTTTTCAAGTAAGCCTGTAGGACTTTTAGCTCCAACATCATTCCCACCATGACCTGCATCAATGATTACTAAAAATTCACCACTCCGTTTTTTCAGAGGTTTAATTGGTTCTTCCAAAACCGTATCTTTGGTTTTTAATCTAATCCATAATGTTTGAATATTTTTATCAAACTCAATCCCTATTTCTAAAGCTTTTGAAAGAATCTGGGTCAAGAATTCTAGAGGAAGCGCCGGTATATCAGATATCAACACGGGTGGTTTGGATAAAGTATAAGATTCTGCTGAAGAAGTCTCTAAGGGTTCCGTGGTAGCTTCACGGCCCTCAAGGATAGCTGTAGTTTGATTTATAACAAGCGAAATTTTTTTATTATTTTTAAATTCTAAAGTTAGCTTTTGAGTAAGTGGAATATACCGCTGTTTCGCATCAAAGAACTTGACTTTTTGCCTTTCATCAAAGGTTTTGAAAATCTTAAGAAGGTCACTAATAAGCAAATATTGATTATCTTCTAAATTAATAGATTGAACACTTAAAATCTCTGCGTTATTGCTATCAACGACACGAATAAATTCTTCTGAGAATGCATTAGTGTTTAGCAATATTGTTGCGAATAAAATTATTATAAACTTGTAAAATCCGAAATTTATAGACTGCATTGACATAACCTAAGTGATGTAACCAAACTTTTCTTCCAAACTTTTTCTTTTCCGAAAAGAAAAAGTTTGAACAAAAAGAAAAGAAGAGGAAGTTCCATCATAAGAAATAAGAGGAGCAGAGTAATTAACTCAAGTTGATAGTGTTCCACCAAAATAATTAACTCTTGCAGAAGCAGAGACTTCTGCACTCCAGATGTCAAGACAAATTTTACAATGCAATCGCCCGATTTATCGGGCGATAGAAACGCCGGCGGCAGCTACTACGAACCTTGACGGCAGGCAGGCTGGAAGCCCACACTACTTCACGGGTGTCCAAAGAGATTGCCAATTTTCCTTTTCGTCTTCTTCCAGTTCATCCCAAAGGTCCCAGTCAAACAGAACAAGAAAACCTGCTTTCTTCAATTCCTGACGAACTTTTGCCCACCGTTCAGACTCGTGGGACGGCGCCTCTTTGAACAGCAAGTTAACATCTAAGTCTTCATCCTCGTATGGACCGTAAAGTCGAATACCCAGCAGACAGTCGCCAAACTTTCGTTTGACCAGCCTCTCTACCAGTTTCTTCAGGTCCGCCTTTGGGCCTCTCTTCTTGCGTGGCATTTAAGTCACCCCCAGAATCCGAATACATTCGTCAAAGAAAGCGCGGAACAAACGCATCGCTCGTCGGACATCGCGCTCACGAAGCCGCAGGTCAATGTAGTAGTCAGAACGAACGCGGAGCTGCATCAACCGTTCTAAGGCATTCGTAGCGTCGGTGTGCATTTGCCCTGTGTTGACATAATGCTGCTGCAATTGAAGCAATACCAGCCCATGCGCCCCTCTCCCTACCGGCGGCGTCCACCCGACATTCTTTAGCAACAATAATGCCACATGATAGGCAGCATAGTAGAGCCTTGACACCATCATACGCCGCATCAGTTCAGAAGGCAAACCAAACTCAAAGATAGCTTCTATCAATCGCCAGACTGCTTCTGCAAACTCCATCTCTTGCAATTGTTCTCTTCACCTGCTTATATCACAAACCGCGCAACTTGACAGGCTAAAATCCTACACTGCTTGACCACTATTCAGTTTCCTTTGGCTCTTCAGCGCGCCGCCGTGTAATGACTTCAGGTTCCGCGACTTCCGCTTTCTCTTCTGCAGCAGGCGCTTCAACGGCTGCGAGTCTGGGTGGTCTAATAGTCATAATAATTGTCTCCGGGTCATCCAGGATTCCAATTCCTTCTGGATTAATATCCGAAATTCTGATAAGGTCACCAATGAGCATTTCGGTAACATCTAATTCGATATGTTCAGGGATAGCAGTTGGTAAACATCTTATTTCTAATTCCCGATGTGCGAATTCTTGTACTCCGCCAGACACTCTTACGCCTAAAGGAGTTCCAAGCAATGTAATAGGGATATGTACCGTGATTTCTTTTTCCAATGAAATACGCATGAAATCAGCATGAAGTAATTTTCGGCTAACTGGGTCGCGTTGAATTTCTTTGATTAGAACAATTTCAGAGCCTATGTCTCCAATTTCCAGATTAATGAGACTACTTTCAAAACCTTCAGAACTTATAATAGTATGCAAATTTTTTTCGTCAATTTGAAGTAGGGTATTATCTTTTTGTAAACCATATAATATACCAGGCACCATCCCATTTCTACGAGTCATGCGCGCTGCACCTTTTCCTATAACTTCTCGCAACTGAGCTTCCAATCTTAATTGTTGCATTTTCCTCTCCCAATTTCTTTGTCTATATTCTTTAATCTACGAAAGTAAAATTGGGCGGGCAGGATTCGAACCTACACATACAGGCTCCAAAGGCCCGTGCCTTACCGTTTGGCCACCGCCCATCAATTTACTTTTTATTCCAATTATTTCTTTTGATCAAACTTTTCTTTCTTAAAGAAAAGTTTGGTTACAATAATCCCGACGTGAGTTATTTTGGCGATGCAAAATTTCATGTTACTGAATTAATATCCGCTGTTAAGTGAAGTTGCTACCTCTTCGTAACTCTCAAGAATCTAGTTTATAGCTTCTGGATGACTTTCAATTGGAGTCAGCCCTGCTTGACGCCAAACACGCCGCAATAGGCGACAATTACTGTACGAATGACGGCGTGAGCCTATTCCAAAACTTCTTGTTTCATTTCCTCAAGTGATAACCTTTTGCCTGATTGAAATTCCGCTCTCGCCGCCTGGATAATTTCCATAAACTCGGGGCTTGTACTCAAGGCTAACAATTCTCTGTCCACTTTCTTCAACGACACAAGCGCCGCTATCGGCTTCTTATTGCAGGTGACAACAATAATCTCTTCACCTAACCCCCTTGCATAATCCGATAACGGTTCCGAGGCCTCCGAAATCTCTATTGCTTTCATAACGCTACCTCCTTACCCGCAATATAGAGCTTGTCTCCTCTTTTCCGACCCACTGCCAGAATCCTAACCGTATCCGGTTCATCCGAGGCCACTTCATAAAACACTCGTAAATCACCTATACGTAGTTCCCAAGGTGCAACGGGATTGGGTCGAAGCTGCTTTCTGTTTCTCGTCTCAACGAGCGGTTCGTGAACAAGCTGTCTTTCTACGGAATCCAATATCGTAGAACGCTGGCGAGTGGTCAATTCTCTTAATTGCGCTTTGTTGGAAGTGGGTTTGAAAAGGTCATTTCAAAAGCCCAAGACGCTTGAGGTCGTCCTCCACCCACTGAACTTGTTGCTCAATGATTGATTTGAGAGTACCGATAGCAAAGGTTTGATTCGTCTTATGAAGATGAATGGTCGTTGTCCTCCCATCTGGGTGTGCAAAAAAACGAGTTGCGCCTTTTCTTCTGTATTCACGAAACCCGTCTCTTTTTAAAGCCCGTATCAATCTTCGTGCTGTTAATGAACGTAATCTACTGTAATCAATAGCCATATTAGACGGTTACAGCGATTAAAGGAACATCGCTGACCTGAATCTGTGAACGTGGTTCAGAAGGAATCGCTTCTCCAATCTCCAACAGATACTCAACAAGAAGGTCAACAGCGTTTTTTAGATTCTCTAATGCTTCTTTCTCAGTGTATCCCCAGCTGGCAGCCCCTCTATACTCCAGCGCGGGAATATAAGCTCTCCAGACCGCTTCCTCGTCCGACTCATCGGGCCACTTGTCTTTCTCTAAGACAACCTTAAACGCATAGGTTTTCATGTGTCCCTCCCTCTTGGGATGGTGTTAAATTCGGATAATATGTACAGATGATGGGCATTCTCGCTACGAAAGTGCAAACGCCATGACAGCGACAGATATTCTTTCCTGAACTGACTCACTTTCTTGAGCCATCGCATCAAGTTGTTCTAAAGTTGCCGCCTCATAATACCTTTCTCCACACGCCTTACATAAGCCGACCAGCACATCCTTGATAATCACCAATTTGCCTTCATACCAGTGTTCGACTGTAACCTTCTTCGGCTGAATGACTCCACCGCAATATTCACATTCGAGTTCCTTCACTGCTGCTCACCTCTAGTTGCACTAGCTGACGACTGGACTTGCTGGTGTCAAATGAGCAACAGGAATCCGCTCTATTCGCTCAGGTTTCTGCACCCCCGTGGCAATCTCATGAACCGTGTGCAGTATGTCGGCACTGTAATACCGATTTCCACATACATCACAGACACCAACGATGATATTTTCTAAAATCACAAAGCCATTTTTATGCTTAAATGCCTCACGTTCAACCGGTCGTGGTTGCACTCTGCCTTCGCAGTATTCACATCGATATCCGTACATAGTTGTTAATCCTCAAGAGTGGAGATTTCATAAACTGTGATAATCAAATAGCGTCCAGTGCTGGTGAAACGGCCAACACTCCCGACGGGCGTCAACCCATCTGCGCCAATGCCTTCCACGACATATTTAGTTCCCCTTGCATCATCTCTTTCAATTCTGGCAATGCGCCCGTTGAGAATGGCTTGCTCAACATCCTTGATGTCTAAGCTGTCTTCGGCCATTTCTTCCATCGCATGAGCCGACATATCGTACTGCCGTAGTCGAACCTTCTCTCTGATGCGCTCAATTCTGCTTCTTGGCATATCTTTCAATCAGATGGATTGTAGACTCTTGTACATTGTCTACCGAAACAGGAACTTCATCACTTGGCTTCGATTTTGACTTTTCACCTAACTTTTGAGCGCCCATCTGCGAATTAGAAGCGGGTTTGGGCACGAGCCTGTTGACTAACTTCCCTTGGGCTTCAATCGCCTGTGCAAATATTCTATCAAAATCATTATCACACTCCGTTTCTATGTTTAATCGAATTTTGTGGATTTCTTCTACTATCGGATCTTTCCACATCGTCTTACACCTCCATTAATTCTTCAGGCGTACACAGCACGGGAGTTTTTAAATTCAGAGTGGCATTAATCTCTTCAAGTGATTTTTTGACTCGACCACTCACAATATGTCTGCAATTCCAACTCAGCAAATAATCCATCTCGTGCCAAACGGCAACCGCAAAGTGAGCAGCATCCAATCTCGCCTTTTCGGGAATCTCAAGCGCAACGAAGTATTTTTCCGCCAGTTTTTGAATTTCAGCGTTGATTTCCAGAACAGGCAGATTTTTCACCGCTTCAATTCGTTTCTGTGCAGATTCAGAGTCTCCACGAGATATTTCCTGAATCACAAACGGTGAGATGAAACCATCTACTTTAGGACGTACATCCCCCCACCACTCCACTGTAATTTGCTGGTGTGCGGCAACAATCAGATTCCTGCTTGGTCTCGCAGTTAGATAACTGATAATCGTTGACTCAATGTAAACGGTTGGCTTCATAGCGATTTCCAATTGGAGTCAGCCCCGCTTGACGCAAAACACGCCGCAAAATGCCAATCGTAATTTCTCGGTGATAGGCGACAATTACTGTACGAATGAAGGCGTGAGCCTATTCCAAAACCTCTTGTTTCATTTCCTCAAGTGATAACCTTTTGCCTGATTGAAATTCTGCCCTCGCCGCCTGGATAATCTCCATAAATTCGGGGCTTGTACTCAAGGCTAACAATTCCCTGTCCACTTTCTTCAACGACACAAGCGCCGCTATCGGCTTCTTGTTGGAGGTGACAACAATAATCTCTTCACCTAACCCCCTTGCATAATCCGATAACGGTTCCGAGGCCTCCGAAATCTCTATTGCTTTCATAACGCTACCTCCTTACCCGCAATATAGAGCCTGTATCCTCTTTTCCGACCCACTGCCAGAATCCTAACCGTATCCGGTTCATCCGAGGCCACTTCATAAAACACTCGTAAATCACCTATACGTAGTTCCCAAGGTGCAACGGGATTGGGTCGAAGCTGCTTTCTGTTTCTCGTCTCAACAAGCGGTTCGTGAACAAGCTGTCTTTCTACGGAATCCAATATCGTAGAACGCTGGCGAGCAGTCAATTCTCTTAATTGCGCTTTGACAGATTCAGCAAATTCAATGGTATACGCCATGTTCTTACAATTGCAACGACGAGTTAGGCGCAAACCTGCTTTCATCAGATGATGGGCATTCTCGCTACGAAGGCGCAAACGCCATGACAGCGACAGATATTCTTTCCTGAACCGACTCACTTTCTTGAGCCATTGCATCAAGTTGTTCTAAAGTTGCAGCCTCATAATACCTTTCTCCACACGCCTTACATACGCCGACCGGCACATCCTTGATAATCACCAATTTGCCTTCATACCAGTGTTCGACTGTAACCTTTTTCGGCTGAATGACTCCACCGCAATATTCACATTCGAGCTCCTTCACTGCTGTTCACCTCCAGTTGCGTAACCAAACTTTTCTTTAAGAAAGAAAAGTTTGATCAAAAGAAATAAGAGGAAAAAGTAAACTGTTATGATTCTCAGTTTCCCCAAATCTAAGATTCGACAAACCATATTGATTTCTCTGCCATCACAAGCCGGGCCACAGAGAACATATCTGGTGCCCCTGGGGTCGGTTGATAAAGAGTCATCCCTCATTTCATCTTTGGCATGCTGTGTAATCTAATAGAAATTCTCCCTGACTTTCTGCCGAATTGATAGGAGAACTCGACTTCTTCTCAAGATGATTACCTCGTTGCTCTCCGTCGTTTATCCTGGTTCGGCGTTATACATAAAGACAGATTCACTCGCTGGGTTGCGCCGCCAGGGTGACGGCAATCCGGAAATGACGTTTGACAAACCGATAACCATTATATGTGTAGGAATAACAGATTCATTACCATTTGGCCACCGCCCATCAAATTATCAGTAATCAGGAAATTTGATAATGTGATGAAACCCAACTACTTTGCCGCTTTTATTGATTTCATGTTGCGGTAGCAGTTTGGGGGGAACGCCCTACAAACCAAAAACCGTTGTTTGCCTACCCACGCTTGATAAACCGAAAACCACCGCCGTCAACTGCAACGACTGGCTAGACGATGTTACCTACTTGAAAAACACGTAGGTACGTCGAACCTCCACTTGTCTCACAGATTAAGCTCTTTATCCTGCCCAATATGTTTAATTTCAGCGAATAACTTATCCGCGAGCCAAAGCGTCGATACTGCACATAAGGTCATTCCAGAACCAACACCAAGAATTTGAAAAGCCAATAGGAGGTTAGCACTGAGAAGACTTTGGATTCCACCATAGATGCCGGCGATAAGGGGGAAAAAACATGCAGACTTCGCACCTTTGCTCGCTAGTTCTTTGAGCGTAACGCCCTCTAGTCCAGGTGAATGACTTATTGGGATGTCTTGAGCATATACCTGTTCGAGGGCCTCGGATGCACGACAAGTTTGGTCTTTACCAACATAGACACCGTGAAGGCGCGCTAATGCCCAAGAGTAAAGAACCACTTGTCTATGACTGAACTCATTGAGTTCTGGAAAAGAAACATGCTTTCGATTATGCTGACAATACTCGACAACTCGCAAGAACGGATCTGATGATGGGAAATGAGGAAGGTCCTCAGGCCAACCTACAGGACCTATGATTTCTCCTTCAAGTTGTAGTTCAAGCAGGCGTCGTACAAAGTGAGCATCATCCTCTAACCAGCCGCGGTCTATGTTCATATTGGGAAAGTCGGTATGGATGAAATTAGGAAGCGCGTTCCAAAATGCGAATAGTTGGTCGCGCCTTATGGATGCCCATGCGGGTACTGTAAATGCTGATGTAACCAGAGTCTCAAAAGCACTACTCTCCCTTACATGAGTCGAATACGCCGTAGTCACAAACATATCAGGCAAATCCGGTGATATGTGTATCGCTCTGGACTCTACAGTGATTGGCATGATGAATTCTACCTCCCTATTTCTATTGAACCAATCTCTAAAATATTTTAGCAATCTGGGCGGGCAGGATTCGAACCTACACATACAGGCTCCAAAGGCCCGTGCCTTACCGTTTGGCCACCGCCCATCAAGTTATAGTAACCCCGACGGGGCTTGTCATTGTAGCAGTACAAAAGTGTGTTTCACCCGATAATTTCTCTGCCGCAGCTTTTGCGTGAAATTCATCAGGCATCAAAGCAAAAACCGTCGGGCCACTTCCACTCATGAGAGCGCCTAATGCTCCAGAATCTTTCAACCGGTTTTTCAAGTCCAAAACAACTGGATATTTACTCACTACTACTGATTCAAGCACATTAAACATTTCATCGCAAATTTTTCGCAAATTATTTGTTCGAATTTGCTGGATTAAAATATTAACATTTTTTGGCATTTAGTCAAC
>Ga0194113_10003447_pt1 | contig 21181 bp, 41 predicted proteins | sample TA2MahC200mmetaG_FD_146193 | JGI IMG/M metagenome (GOLD analysis project Ga0194113, IMG submission 146193) | Freshwater microbial communities from Lake Tanganyika, Tanzania - TA2015017 Mahale Deep Cast 200m | ecosystem: Environmental > Aquatic > Freshwater > Lake | place: Tanzania: Lake... | reverse complement strand
GTGGCTGGCGAACCGCTCGAGGTACTGCGCTTGCTGCCGGCGCTTGTGCGGGCCCAGATGCGTCAGGCAGTGCACTACCAGCTTCGGCCCGGCGGCCAGCAAGTCGACCTTCCCGGCCCCGAACGGCGCATCTCGTCGCCAGGTGCAGGCTGTGTGCTGGCGCAGGTAGGTCGCGACGGCCTTGAGGAGCAGGTCGTGGCGGTCTGCCGGCCGGGCGGTGACGCGGGCCTTTCGCGGCCCCTTCAGCGGCTTGTGCGGTGCCCGCATTTCCCAGTTGCTCATGTCCGGAATGTAGGCTCTGGCGGCTTGTCCGTCAAGGGCTTGCGCGATCTGCGGTCGGGGGTTTGCTCTGTGGCACCCTCTCGCTGGGTTTAGCGGGTTGGCAGAGGGGCCCTAGAGAGCACCCTACCCGAACCGTGGATCTGGTTGACCAGGGTGCTCACGGGCTCCTCTGAAAGTCGCTCCTCTCACTTGGGCTGAGCTGGGCGGCTTTCCGGGGCGCTACTCGGTTCGACCGCGCGGCGAGCTGGTTGCCAGCCGTGATGGTGGCCCGATGGCCACCTCCCCCGATACTATCTCGCGTGCCTGGGGGACTTCCCTCGCCTGGGTAGATCGCGCGGCCGCCTTTTGCCTGGCGGCTCCACTGTGGGACTCCAGTTGTACGCATCCGGCTCCAGCCTGGGGCGGACCCTGCGGGCCGTGCCGGCGGACGGATGTGGTCCCGTCCGACCTGCCCAGTTTCCTCCCCTGGGCGATGGGTGGCGCGGCGTCCGCGCGGCGGTTATCCCCCCGCCTGTGGGGCGCTGTGGCCGGGAGCACCGGCCAGGGAGCAGTGGTGACGCCGTGGCGCTGTGCGGGCAGTCAGCCTCCCCCGGCAGGTCCAGTCGGGCCCGGCGGCGAGAGACAGACCAGAACGACAGCGCCCCGCGCCGGGGTAGACCCGACACGGGGCGATAGGGCGTGCGCGCCCGAGCTGGCCCCGGAGGGCTGGCTTGGGCGGTCTGGATGCAACGAGCGGATTACAGTGTCCATAGCTTGGTAGCTCCCGGCTGGGAGCGTCGTGGGCAATATAGGGGGTATCCCCCAGAGGGGCAAGCGGTTCCGCGCCCCCTACCCCTGTGTCAATCCCCTTGTCTGCCCTGGTTTCATCCGTGGGGTTCGCGGTTTAGATGCCCGGCCGACTGCAGCCCGGTTTCCTCGCGAAGGTGCTCTAAGTGTTTGTGTTTGCTTAAGTTGGCGCTTTGTGTGCAGTCGTTGCCTACTGACCATGCTAACCCCCACAAGCGCAATGGGTTACAAGGTATTTTGGGCCTCGCACCCAAAAACCTGGGTTTTCGGTTGCCCGAACCTGGTTACCAAGGTATATTCCCTTCCGAAGCACGGTGTCACAAAGGCGCTCCTTGACAATCGCATACGCAGTCCGACCCGCCCGGCGGTCCTACGCGCTCGGGCGGCGCGGCGACCGGGGCCACGACCCGCAAGGCGAGCCCCGGCCGGGGTGCTGAACCACCAAGAGGCGTCCGACAAGAGGGGCCGGCAGGTAGCACCCGCGTAGAGCGCATCCAACCCACCCGCGCACCACCAGCAGCACAATCAACCCACCGACAGCAACGACACGACGATACCACGCGGGCTTGGATGCGGCGCAGAGGACAGCCGCACTCGACCTTGCGGCTGCAATGCGGCAGGCCGGTTCCAAGCCCGGCCAACCGCCACTACCACCACCCCCACCAGGAGATGAGACGATGACCGCCCGGCAGAAGAGCTGGAAGGGTATGAATTGGATCCGCCAGGAGAAGCGCCTGGCGATCTACCTGCGCGACGGGATGGCCTGCGTCTACTGCGGAGCCACCGTCGAGGATGGTGCGCGGATGAGCCTGGACCACATCATCCCGCGCTCCCAGGGGGGCACGAACGCCGCTGTGAACTTGGTCACCTGTTGCCGACGGTGCAACAGCAGCCGCGCCGACCGGACGGTGGCCGAGTTCGCGATGGCCGTCGCGGACTACCTGAACCACGGCATCACGGCCCGGAGCATCATGGAGCACATCTACACCACCACCACCCACACCCTGGACCTGGACGCAGCGCGCGCCATCATCGCGCGCCGCCGGGACGCCGGGCACACGGAGGACTGAGCAATGACAACCACGGCTGCAGTCGCAGAGCCGCAAGTAGCGCGCCACTACCGCATGGTCTTCGACCAGCCCCTCAGTGGTGTCACCCGTGATGCTATCGTGGAGATCTACGACGTGCTCCACAATGGCCCCAGGACCCATCCCCTCAAGCTGGTGCTGATCGTGGTCGACGTGGGCGGATCGGGCATCGCCCTTCCGGGGCATCGCATGGCCTACCAGCAGCGCAAGGGTTGGAAGCTGGCCGATGGTCAGCGAGTCACCTTCCATGAGATTTGAGGGTCACCCGTGCGGGGAGCCGCAAGGCTCCCAACCCCACAGAGGGGACCCGGCATCCGCCGGGGAGACGTCGACCCAAACAGGAGGAGTTAGACGGTGAGCGAGTACCTGGCTGAGGTTGGGCGGCGAGCCGCCACCTACTTGATCGTGACCCGCCACGCGGGCACGGTCGAGTGGCTGGCCGCGCATGGGGTCACCGGCGACGTGATCCCGCACGCCACCGCAGAGGACGTGCGGGATCGGCACATCATCGGCATCCTGCCGCTGCATCTGGCGGCAGAGGCGGCGACCGTCACGGCGGTTGATCTGCCCAACTTGCGCCCCGAGCAGCGGGGCCAGGAGTTGACCCCGGCGGAGATGGACGAGGCGGGCGCTCAGTTGCGCTCCTACCGGGTGGCGCGGATCCAGTCCGGCCACGCGGGGACGCCCTATCTGGAGCGGACCCCGGAGCAGGTCCGGGCGGAGTTGGAAGTGGAGCGGCGGACCCGTGAGGCTGCCCGTGAGGGGCTGCCTGCTGGGGCCCGCGCCGGGAGCTAACGCCCAGGCGGCCGTGCCGGTGCGAATCCGGTGACCACCACCTTCACCAAGGAGCTTGTCATGTCAGACGTCCGCTACCTCACGGGCAACGAGCCCGGCATCAAGCAGATCCTCGCAGTTGGAGCCCCGCGCTTCAAGGGGCGGAACCTCTCTTGGATAGCGGCCGAGCGTGTCCAACTCGGCAACACCTACTGGGACGAGGGAACGCGATTCGCCTACTGCCTGGTGGCTCTCGATGGGTCATACCGAGCAGCTCCGATCCCTGCCATGAATCCACCGCAGTTTGGCGGGCCCCGGAACCAGCAGCAGCCCCAGGCGATGTGCGCAGGCGTGGCCCTGGTGGAGCACTACCAGGGCCGGCGGGAGTCGGTGTGCATCTACGTGCACCCCGAGGATGCCCCGCGCCTGCTGCCCCCGGTCGGGACCGTGACGCGCCAGGAGCACATCGTGCTCTTCATGACGCGGGCCTACGTCAACACCTACGGCGGCCTGAGCGACTATCGCTTCCGCGAGGCCGTTGCTCAGACGGAGATCACCCGCGCCGAGTGGGACGCGGCCAAGGCGGCGCTGATTGCCCGCAAGCTCCTGACCAAGGCGGGGGCAATCACCGTCGCGGGCCGCAACGCCATCGCCAACCTCAAGTCGCCCGTGCGGGGTCCGGGTGGCAAGTCCTTGAACCCTTGACGCGCGATCCGATCCCAGGTCCCAGCACCCCTACTCCCACCGAGGAGACCGAAGCCATGAACACCCGACCCTACCGCGCACGCTCCGGGCAGGTCCAGTACCTGCCGGAGATGGACAGCAAGGAGTACTTGGCCCTGAGCGACAATACCGGCTTCTGCCTCTTCTGCGGAGCGACCGCACACGGAGTCGAGCCGGACGGCAGGCGCTACCCCTGCGAGATGTGCTGCCAGCCCAGGGTCTACGGGCTGGAGGAGCTGCTCCTGATGGGCTTGGTCCGGCTGATCGACGGCGATGCGGTCCTGCTGGAGGAGGAGTGAGATGGCCTGCGAGGGCATCATCGACCTGTCCAGACCCATCGGCAGCGAGCGGGTGCGCAGCTTCCAGCCGCCGTGGCGCACAGTGTTTCGCTACCGCTGCCCGGTTTGCGGGACGCTGCGGCGCATCTACGCCAGCACCTTCATCGGCACCCGCGCGGTGCCCCACATGGGTGGCGTCTACTGCGGGGCCAGCACCAGCACCACAACCCAGGAGGGCTCATGATGATGGCAAGAGCAGTAGTCTACGCGGAACGCCGGGGAGGGAAGTTCCTGGAGGTGTGCGGAGTCGAGATGGAGAACACCAGGCTGGTAGGCTTCGCGTGCAAGAACGCCAAGGGCTACTGGGAGGCGTTCTTGATCAACCTCGTAACCGGCGGCACCTCACAGCCCGGGTCTATGATGACAAGCCGGGCGGAGACGGAAGCTTGGTTGTCAGAGCAAGTCGAGCAGGAGCGGCAGTGCATGGCCCAGAGCAGAGCCAGGTCGCCCCGGTAGGGACCGGCATACCCACCAACAGGGAGGACTGAGCAATGGACGTCCACACCTACAGCGGTACGCAGGTGATTTCCTCTGTGCACGCCAACGACGCGGAGGCGCCCCACTTCATCTGGCGCTTGCCCTCCGGCCAGTGGCGGTGCCTGGTCACGGCCGCTGACGGGTTGGAGATCGCCGCCAAGACACATCCCACTTACCAGGAAGCGGACCAGTGGCTCCGCAGCCGATGCAGCCGATAGTGGACGGGTCACCCGTGCAGGGAGCCGCAAGGCTCCCCACCCCAGAGAGGGGAGGGCGCAAGCCTGAGGCGTCGACCCAAACGCGGAGACGAGACGATGACAACGACGCGCACCCATTACGGGGTCTGCTTGGCCGGATGCTCCGGCCGCGAGGTGGTTTGGTGCGACACACGGTCGACGGCGGATCGTGTGCGCAGGGTGTATCGGGCCTGGTGCGCGGCTGGGCTGTGGTCGGGGGCCAGGACGCTCTACGACCTGGCCGTGTACGCTGCGGCGCACCGGGGTGAGCGGACGCAGGGGATCATCGCCGGGTTCCGGGCGCGCCATAATGAGGAGACGGAGTAGGGTCACCCGTGCGGGGGCCACGGACGGCCCCGACCCCAAAGAGGGGACCCGGCGTCAGCCGGGGAGACGTCGACCATCACCCACACAAGGAGGACACCATGAACACCACCAGCAGGCCCATCAGTATGCGCCGCCAGGCCGAGATAGCGGCCCTGGCGCGCCGCGTGACTCGCCAGGCAGCGGCGCTGGAGCGGCAGGGCATGGCCCCGGAGCCCGCCCTGCACCGGGCCGTCGCATCGGTGTGCCGGGAGGACGCCGCGCTACTGGAGGAGGGCAGGGCATGGTGAGTAGCGGGCGGTATGCTATGTATCGGCTAATGGTCGTGCGCGACAAGGCCGCACCAAGCGTGCCTCGCGAGACCATCGCGGGACCGGATGACGCCATTCGGTTCGCGGAGCGCGCCGTCCTGGGCGCGAGCGACCGGGAGCACATGGTCGTCATCTCGCTGGATGCCAGGAACCAGCCGACCGGATGGAACTTGGTCTCCACCGGCAGCTTGGCCGCCAGCATCGTGCACCCGCGCGAAGTGTTCAAGTGGCTCATCTTGTCGAATGCGGCAGCGGGCCTCTTGCTGCACAACCACCCCTCGGGAGACCCGGACCCGTCGGAGGATGACCGACGGCTGTGGGAGCGGATGCACACGGCGGGTGAGCTGCTGGGAATCGAGATCTACGACAGCATCGTTATCGGGGAGCGTGAGTACGTCTGCTTGCGGGACGGCGGCCGCCACCCTCTTAGGAAGGAGACGCAGCCATGAATTGCGAGAACATCAAGGCCGGTGATGTGGTGCTGATCTGCCCAAGCAGCGGAGCGAACCTGCGGAAAGCGACGGTAGAGAAGGTGACCCCTACCCAGATCGCCCTGACCGGCTACTCCCGGCGTTTTCGCAAGCGGGATGGGCGGGAGATCGGCGGGTCGACGTGGTACTGGTCCCATATCCGACCGCTCGACGCGGAGGGCGTAGTTGCCCTGGAGCGGCAGCGCCTGCGGAACGACTTTCAGCAGCGCGCATCGGTCTTGGGCTCGATCACGTGGCGCAATGAGACCTTCGAGACCTGCCTGGGAGCGCAGCGCCTGGTCGATCTGCAGCGGGACAAGCAGGTGGGCAAGATGACCACTGACCAGGTGAAGGCCCTCGATGCGCTGATGCACGGGCTAGGGAACCTCTGGAATGCCGTGGAGGGCGAGGGCCGGAAGGAGGCCGCAAGTGAAGATGGTCACGGTTGAGCACAACGGGTTCCACGGCCGCTACACGGTGCGGTTCATACCGCTCTCCAGCATCCACTGGGGGCGCGAAGGCACCCTCTGTGAGGTCTCCGCGCGGACTGCCAGGCGGCTCAACGGCATCGTCTGTGGGATGGCTACCTGCCAGTGCGGCGAGGCAGTAGCAGACGACCGCTATCTCCCGCCAAAGCCCGGCTGGCCGTTTGATTCACGCCGATGGGCCGTCATGGTTCCCCCTGACGGCCGCGAGATCCGGGGCCACTACCCCCAGCAGCCATGAGCGAGCTGTTGGGCTGTATCGTCGGAGCGCTGTTGCTGAGCGCTTACGCCGTGCTGCGCGATGTGCAGCGCGGCCACCACCAACCTTCACCGGAGGAGAACGTCGATGGGACGCACGCTGTGGATGGATAACATGGAGTATGAGGTGGGTCAGATTGGCTTCCTGGTGCTGCGCTCGGGAGACCGCTGGAGCAACATCAAGCTCTACTCCAGGCCGGCACACACCAACCAGAGCCATGAGCCACGGCTCTACGGCTGGTGTGGCAGCACCAACAACATCTCCGTTGACGCCAGGGGGCTTGGCCGGGTCGTCCGCATTGCCCAGGCCACCGAGCGCGCGATGGTGTTGTACCTGGACCAGCCTGAGGACGCCGGCATCGTCATCCCCTGGCTGGCCGAAAACGGGTACCCCGACCTGGCCGAGGATTGGCGCAAGGCCGTGGGCGCGCCGGCACCGGCAGAGGAGGGGGTGCCGTCATGAACCCCATGACCCCCACAATCTACCTCGGCGGCACACGATACTGGGACCTGCACGCCGAGGCACACGCGGCCGTGAAGGCACTGGAAGACGCCCTTGTGGCGGTCTCTCGCATGGCCCCAAGGAGATGCGACTACCCCACTGAGACGATTTTCAGTGCTGCTCAGGAGGCACACAACAGGTGGAAGAGCGATCTGCTGGACATCCGGGACGATGTGGATACCGTGCTGACGGACATCGCCGTACAGGCCCCTTGACCGGCCGGGTGGTAGCAGCGATGACGCTGCTGGCCATCGCCTATCTGGTCGTGCGGGCCTTCCTGCCGGCCCTGTGGCAGGCAGGGCGTTGGATGGCAGGCCACGGATAGGAGGACGCATGGCACAGATCGTCTGTGCAGGATTTGCCCAGTGCCGCCTATGGCGCTGCCGCACTCGCGCGCTCCAGCGCGCGGTGAAGGCGGCCAAGAGGTTGGCACACCACCGGGAGCGTGCCTGGGTCCGAGCCTCCCTGGCGAGGGGCACGGAGCCCGTGCCGCGCGCCCCCGAGTCTGGATGGACCATCTGGTAACCCCCGCAGCCACGGGTAAATGGCGAAGCCCTCGGAGGAGGCCGGGGGCCGGGCCGGTGCGAATCCGGCGACAACCCAAGGAGGTGGCGTATGATGCTGACCAGAATCAAGGGCGAGAACGTCCTGCGCCTGAGGGCATTCGATGTGCGGTTCAGCGAGGACCGCCGCACCCACATCGTGACGGGCGAGAACGCGAGCGGCAAGTCCTCGCTGCTCTCGGCGGTCGACCTGCTGCTGGGCGGGAAGAACGCCCGGCGGTACCCGGAGCCTGTGCACCGGGGTGCCGACCAGGGGTACGTGGAGGGCCTGCTGGATAGCGTCAACCTACGGCTCCGGCTGGAGTTGAAGGGCGACAAGCGGGACCTGATCATCACGGACGCGGCGGATGTGGCCGGAGCGCAGCCCTTGCGCCGGCCGCAAGAGCTTCTCGATGCCTGGTACTCGACCATGGCGGATCCCACTGCCTGGCTCACCTGGGATGAGGAGAAGCGTCAGGCCATCGTCCGGGATCTGCTGGGGCTGGACTTCTCGGACCTCGATGCGGAGGCGAAGGAGGTCTACGAGGAACGCCTGGTGGAGGGGCGCGTGCTCAAGCAGATGCAAGGCCAGCTCAAGGGGATGCTGGATGACCCGGATGCCCCGACCGAGCCAGTGCCGACCAGCGAACTGCTGGACGGGCTGCGCGACGTCGAAGCGGCCAACGCCGAGCGGCAAGCCCTGGCGCAGCGATTGACGACTGCTGAGGACCGGCAAGAGGCCCTGGAGCGCCGGCGCGATGTGCTCCAGAAGGAACTGAAGGAAGTGCAGAACCAGCTCGTCGACGCAGCGAATTTGGTGGCGGAAGCCGAGGCGCACCTGGCCGAACACGGGGATCTGTTCCAGACCGAGCCCATCCTCCAGCGGATCCAGGAGGCCGAGAGCCTGAACGCTCGGTACCGGGCCGCTCAGGAGCGTCGGCGGCTGGCCGGCGAGGTGGCCGTGAAAGAGGCACAGGCCGTGGAGCTGGGCAAGCGGCTGGCAGCCATCACCAATGAGCGGCTGGACCGCATCGCCAAGTCCAAGTGGCCCGTGCGCGGGATGGGGTGGGACCTGAAGCGCAACCTCCTCACGTACCAGGGCATTCCCCTGGCGCAGGCATCCAGTGCCGAGGAAGCGCGGATGTCCGTCGCCGTCAGCATCGCCCTGGACCGGCGGCAGCACCCGGCAGGCCCGGATGGCAAGGAACCCGAGAGGCTGAAGGTGGCCTTGCTGCGGCAGGCATCCATGCTCGACGCGGACAACAGGGGCATCATCCTGGAGATGCTGGAGGAGGCCGGGTACCAGGCCCTCATCGAGGTGGCCGGACACGACGCAGAGGCCAGCGTGGTAGTGGAGGATGGGGTGGCCACGCAGGTAGAGCCCGAGGGGCAGAAGGAGGGTTAGCGCATCACGTCAAGGTCACATTCGCGCGCCAACGCGCCGCCGCAAGGGCGGGAATCACACCCATACCAAGCAGGAGCAGAAGCCATGAAGAGCGGACGCAGCTTGATGGACCTGGCCGTGGAGATCGAGCGTCAGGCATCGACCAAGCGGGACTACATCGCGGACACGCGGCGGCTGTGGATGAACACCCGCGTGGTCGACGAGAACGGCACCGAGCGCACGAAGACAGTGATGGGGATGGACCGGGGCTCGGAGGGGAACGCGGAGTTCGGGGTGCTCCCCCTGGCCCATCAGCAGATCGGAGACAAGGTGGGCATCCCCCGGCGCTACTACGACCGGATGCTGGCCGAGAGCCCCCGGCTGTTGGCCACCAACGTCAACCACTGGCTGGTCAGCGATCCCGAGGAGCGCATGGTGCGGACGCTGGACGGCAACGTGCGGGCGTTCCTCTCGGAGCGGTATCGCCGGCTGGACAACCTTCAGGTGGTTGAGGCGGTGCTGCCGGCCCTCAAGGAGCATGACGTCAGAGTGGAGTCCTGCGAAGTCACGCCGACCCGGCTGTACCTCCAGTGTGTGTGCTGGGAGATGGAGTACGCCATCCAGCCGCACCGCCACGAACGGGCACCGGGGGACGTGGTGAAGGCCGGCCTCCTCATCAGGAACAGCGAAGTCGGGCTGGGCAGCCTGTCCGTGCAACCGCTCGTCTACCGCCTGGTCTGCTACAACGGCCTGGTGGTGCCGGACTACGGGATGAGGCGCAACCACGTGGGCCGGGCGCAGGGAAGCGGAGAAGACGAGGCGCGGGAGCTGTTCACCCAGGAGACCCTGGAGGCAGACGACCGGGCCTTCTTCCTGAAGGTCCGCGACACGGTATCGGGAGTGCTGCAGAGGGATCGCTTCACGGAGATCATCGCGCGGATGCAGTCGACCACAGACCGGGAGATCACCCGCGATGTGCCCGAGGTGGTGGAGGCCGTGCAGGAGCGGTTGATGCTCACCGAGGGCGAGCGCAGCGGGGTGCTGCGCCACCTGATCGAGGGAGGCGACCTCAGCCAGTGGGGCCTGGTCAACGCGGTCACCGCCCAGGCCAACGACGTGGACAGCTACGACCGCGCGGTGGCCCTGGAGGCTGACGCCTGGAAGTTGGTCGAGCTGGACGATAGCCAGTGGCGGGAGCTGGCGTCCCGCAACTAAGCGAGCGTACATGGGAAGGCCGGGCGGCCTGTTTGGGGAAGGCTGCCCGGCCTGTCACCAGCCGGGAGGGACATCACCCCTGGGAGGGGTCACCCCTAAAGATGAGGACACATCATGTGCCCGTCAACCCTTGCCGGCAGGAGGACCGATGAGCAAGACGATGGAGAGGTATCGCCACCGCATCAAGGAGGCCTGCGCCAAGGCCAAGCGGATGCGGTTGCGCTTGGCCGAGCTTGAAGCGGAAAACACTCGACGGCTCGACCAAGAGCGCGAGCAAGTCACCCCGGATCTGGTCCGGGCTCTGCGGGCCCATCACGGGTGGACCCTGATCGAGATGGGACGACGTTTGCACGTCCTGCCGGACACTGTAGGGCGCTGGGAGCACGGCAAGGCCAAGCCCCACCCGGCGACGGCGCGCGCCCTGTATCGGATGATGGCAGGCGTGGGCCTGGTCCCATCCCCGCCGAAAGGAGCGGCCCATGAGCAATCCAACCCCGGCGATGCCGGGGATGCACCTTGACGTCCCATACCCGCACTACGCGGCCTGGGGGCACGTCCGGCAGAGCCAGCTTGGCCCCCTGCTGGACGGCGAGACCCCAGCCGATTACCGCTACCAGCTCACCCGCACCCATACCCCCACCGATGAGCAGCGCCTAGGGCTGGCCCTGGACGCGCGCCTGTTCTCCCCCGATACCTACCCAGACGAAGTGGCTGTGCTACCAGATTGGCCCAAGAAGAGCGCTGCCGACAAGGCACGGTGGGCCGACTGGTATGCGCGGCACATCGGCCACCTGCATATCAGCCGCGCCCAGGCGAATACGGTTGAGGCGATGGTCGTGAACGCCTACGGATACGATGCCGCACGCTTGCTGCTGGACCAGCCTGATGCCCAGCGGCAAGTGTCCTATGTGATGGACTACCCGGTGCGGGATCCGAACCTGGAAGGGATGACCTTGCGAGTCCAAGGGCGAGTGGACTACCAGCTCTGCGACGAGGGGATTGTGATGGACCTCAAGACCTTCGGCCGGGGCCTGGCCTACCGGCAGGTGATGACGTCGTGTCAGCAGTGGCACTACTTCTGCCAGCTCGCCCTGTACCGGGAGATGGCACGCGCTGCGGGCTGGGAGCCGCGCGAGTGCCTACTGCTGGCCGTGCAGAGCACGCCACCCCACAAGGTGCGCGTCTTGCGCGTGGGCGAGACGCGCCTGTCGCTGGCCTGGGAGCAGGTCCGCGAGGCGCTGGAAGTCGTTGCCTGGTGCACGTACCATGGAGACTGGCCCGGATACTCCGGGCAGATCGAGGACCTTGACCCGGCGTGAGCGCCGGAAAGGAGCCCCAATGAGCGAGGCCCTGGAAACCGTCAACCCCTTCGGGACGGTCCAGACCGTCACCGGGGAGTTGAGTGAATCCGTGGAAGTCTCCCAGGCGCGGGAGATGGTGGAGCTGCAGACCCTCTTCGTGGTCGCGCAGCGGCGCGGCCGCGACCTGGCCCTGTCGTACCAGCGGGCCATGGAAGCCTGCCAGCGGGTAGAGCTGGCTGAGAAGGCGGTATACCGCTACCCGCGCGGGGAGAAGGAGATTTCCGGCCCGTCGGTATACCTGGCCCGCGAGCTGGTGCTGTGCTGGGGCGGGATGCGGGTGGAGAGCCCGCGCATCGTGGAGGTCACCGAGGATACGGTGCACATCCGGGCCGTGGCGTTCGACTTGGTGTCCTTCAACAGCAGCGCCGCCGAAGACCGCTTCCCCAAGCTCATACAGCGCAAGGTCGGCAAGGGACGCGAGTCCCATACCGAGTGGGTGCGCCCGGACGAGCGGGACACGCGCGAGCTGATCAACCGACGCGCGGCCATTCTGGAGCGCACGTGCATCCTGCGGTTGATCCCCCGCGATGTCGTGCAGGCCGCCATGAACCGCGCGGCCAAGACGTTGCTCGATGCCTCCAGCAAGGCCCTGGCGAGCGACAAGGACGTGGCCATCAAGCGCCTCCTGGCTGCCTTCGAGGGATTCAAGGTCACCCGTGCGCACCTGGAAGCCTGGCTGGATGGTCCGCTGGAGCGGATGACCTCAGAGCAATATGCGGAGTTGGTGCAGGTCGGGGCCAGCATCCGCGACGGGCACACGCGCCCCGAGGAGCACTTCGAGTTCGGCGAACCCACCGCGCCCTCGGCCGCTGCGCAGCAGCTTCAGGACAGGCTGGCCGCGCGGCAGGAGCCCGCCCAGAAGCACGGCACGCCCAAGCCGCGTCCCGCATCCCAGCCTGCACCTCCACCGGAGCCTGCGCCTCCACCGGAACCCGCACCGGCAGCCCAACCCGCCCCAACCTCGGGCGGTCCTGGCGCGGAGGCAGCGGAAGCTGCGCCTGCCCGCGCGGTGCCAGAGGCTGCGACAACTCCCGCACCTGCACCCGCACCCGTGCCCCCTGCGGAGCCGGAGAAGGCAGGCCTGTACCGCTCGGAGTTCGGCGGGTGGAACACCGAGACGGCCCTGGCTGTCGTGGTGGAGCTGGAGCGGCAGATGGGCCTGGGGCCGAGCAAGCGCAAGCCGGGCCGCCAGCATCACCTGGGCACGCTGATCATCGCTGAGGCCGAGCGGGACAAGCTGGAGTCCTACTACATCCACCTGCGCGCCGAATACGACCAGGCAGAAGCCGCGCGGATGCCGGTCTGATCGGCGCTCATCCAAGGAGAGCAAGCGTGAGACGATTCTTGAGCATCATGCGCAAGTACCAGCGGCCTGGCTTGTATCTGGCCTGGTCCGAGGCAGTCAGCGATGACTGCTGGGCGAAGAAGAGCGAGGAGGATCCGGAGCCCGCCACGGAGGCGTTCAACGCCGCCTTTGACGCGCTGGACACGACCATCAACACGGCCCTGGACCACACCACGCAACAGATGGTGGGGCTGACCGTACTGGGGGCCCACTGGAAGTACAGCAAGGACGGCGAGGAGTCGGTCTTGCTGTCGGCAGCCCGGCCCCTGGTGGGCTTCACGGCCCCGCTGATCATCAACCTGCCGAAGCTGGCTCCCGATGTGGACCTGCAGGGGGCGTTGACCTCGCTGAAGGAGCACGCGGAACGCTACCTGGATGGCGAGCGCGGTCAGCTTGAGCTGCCCCTGCCCGGCCACAAGCGCAAGCGCTCCACGCCAAAGGCCGAGGCTGACGCGCCGGAACTGGGCTTCTGAGACCACCCCGGTCGCGCGCATCTGCTGGCGCGACCGCACTCTTGCCGGGAGCAGGCGATGGCCAAACGAGCGAAACGGGCTCCGGTGCTGGCCCTGGAGCTGATGCCATGCGTAGAGCAACCAGCTCGCAAGCGGGATGACTGGCTCGACGAGTGCGCGGATTACTGGCGGCGGTTCGCCCCCGAGGTTCGCGTCCCCTACGCACAGCTCTTGCGCTGGCGTGGGCAGTACGGGTTCGACCTGCCGCTGGACGTGCTGGCCTCTATCGCGGACAGCGGGCGACGACCCACCAACCCCACAGCGTATCTCGCCAAGGTGCTCATCCTGGAGCATGAGCGGCGGCAGACCAAGATGGCGGCAGCGGTAGAAACGCAAGAGGAACCCGACGCATTCGACCGGATGTTGGGGTATGATGAACACCACTCTTGAGCGGATGCCGCCCCAGTCCGTCGAGACCGAGATGGCAGTGCTCGGGGCGATGTTGATGTCTCGGTCTGCGACGGCGGCAGCACGTCAACGCCTAACCAGCGCGGATTTCTACCACGTTCCACATGGAACGATCTTCACGGCCCTGTGCGATCTGTGGGACCACCAGGCCGAGGTCGACATGCTGGTCCTACAAGCCTACCTGCAGGACCGGGGGGCCATGGACATGGTGGGCGGGATCATCTACTTGTCCAAGATATCCTCGGTGGTAGCGACCAGCGCCAACCTCCGCGTGCACGCCTCGCGGGTCGCGGAACTGGCCAGCCGCCGTCGAGCCATCGAGCAGTGTCAGCGGCTCACGTCAGCGGCCTACGATGGGTCGGTGTCAAGCCACGACCTGGGCTTGGCCTTCCTGGAGCTGGCCATGAGCTTGGGGCGCGATCCGGACGGCGAGCGATCCTGGCCGCTGGCCGAGATCGCGCCCATAGTAGAGACGCAGTACGGGAAGGCCGCTGCTGCCAAGCGGCGTTGGGGGGGTCTGGATTGTGGGTTCGTAGACATCAACGATCTGCTGAATGGCCTGTGTGCGAACGAATTCACGATCCTGGGCGCGGACACCCGCATAGGCAAGACGCGCCTAGTCCTGCAGATGGCGGGCCGCATTGCGCGGCGCGGCGCAGCGGGCGTCCTGGTGTTCTCCCTGGAGCTGACCCGCGAGCAGGTGTATCGCCTGCTGGCCTGCCTGGAGGCCGACCTGAGCATGACCAGGTATCTGCGGGGGGCATTGACCGTGGACGAGGAGGAGCGGTTGAAGCAGCAGCGTCGAGAGATGGACAACCTGCCCATCTACGTGGACGGCCGGGGCCGGCTGACAATTGAGGCAATGGCTGCCGAGACGGAACGCGCTCTGGCCTTGGACCCGGACATCCGGTTGATAGTGGTCGACTACATGCAACTCATCGACGCACCCGGCAACAGCGGGTACGAGCGCATGACGTACGTGGCGCGCGCCCTCAAGGAGTTCAAGAAGCGGTATCCCGTGCACCTCCTGGTCCTCTCGCAGCTCTCGCTCAAGGTGCAGGAGCGGCCGGATCGCCGGCCGCACCTCGGAGACCTGCGGGAGGCCGGGTCCATCGGGGAGAATGCGGACAACGCTCTGCTGCTGTGGCGGCCTGGCGCGTACGACGATCTGCGGCAGCGGGCCGAGCGCGCCGAGCGGCGAGATGCGGCGAATGGCCAACCCTGGGATCCAGGCCGGCGGGAGCACGAACTAGGCAAGGTAGAGCTGATTGGGGCCAAGGTCCGGTTCAACGGCCCCGGCATCGTCCATCTGCTGTGGGATGACGCCTGCGGCCGCTTCCGCTCGACCACCACGAAAGAGCGTGAGCAGATGATAGAGATGGACCTCAGGATAGGAGGGTCCGCGATGTGAAACCGATACTGGGGAGCATGGTGCTGGCCCTGCCGTTCCCGACTCTCAACGACCTGGTGAACGCCGCCAAGGGGCACTGGGGAGCATGGGCCTCGGCCAAGGAGCGGCATACCACGCGCGTGGCGTGGGCCTGCCGGGCGGCCAGGTGTGCCCCCGTGGAGGTGCCCGTGGACATCACCTTCGTCTGGATGGGCACCCGCAGGCCCGACCCCGACAACCAAGGGTTCGGGCAGAAGTTCATCTTGGACGGCATGGTGCTGGCCAAGGTGCTCCCCAAAGACACGCAAGCGTGGATCCGGGGGCTGCGCCACCTATACCCTGGACCCGATGGCAAGGGGTTGCGGGTGCTGGTCGTCTGGGAGCCGACGCGCATACAAGAAGCGTTGGAGGAGGTGTTGATGCGATGCGGATTGCCTACCAGGTGCGGCGAGACGTCGCCCGATGCAAGGGGCACCGCCGCTGCGAGCGCAAGCGCGGACGCATAGTGATCCGAGCCCCGCTGTCTTGCTGGGGAGATACGTGGGTGCACGCGCGCGTCCGGGAGTTGGTAGCGGAGCTGCACCCCGGATGGCTGCTGGACGGATACGCCCTGGTGAGGGGCAGAGACCGAAGGAGGCCGCTTTGGCGAAATGCGTGACGCACAAGGAGTACCGCTTGCTTGGAGGGCCGATAGAGAAGGTCCAGGTCGCCGTACAGGAGCACCTGAATGCCGGGTGGACCCTGGTCGGAGGGCCGGCCGTTAGTGGCGACCAACGGTACGCGGAGCCCTTCGTGGTGCAGGCCGTGCTCAAGGAAGAGGGCCTTGTGGTAGGATTCCCAACGCGCACAGTGAAAGGGGGCAGCGATGCCAATGGACAGTGAGCAGACCCGGCTCAACCAAGTCCTGACCGGACGGTACGGGCTACGACCGGGATTCCGCCGCCGGTTCGTCCTTCAGGTTGAGGTCGAGCACGTGATCAAGAGCGGAACGGAGATCATAGACCAGCGGCGGATCTGGCTGGATGCGAGGCCGGCTGACATGCTGACGCTGGGCATCCCGCTGCTCTTCCAGGGGGACACAGCAAAGGAGGCGCGATGAGCATAGTGCCCACCACGTACATCGACTGGCACTGCGCAGCTTGCGGCCACGAGCACGAGGCCCGCGCCTACGGCGGCCCCATCCCGGTGACGTGCCCGCAGTGCGGCGTCACCAACAAGGCCCGACGGGGCTACCCCATCTTGCCCACCAACGAGGCATGGTGCGATGACAGGCCTCGCCAGTACAGCATCAGTTTCGGCGGCGAGAAGGAGATCCAGGTCTACCTGCGCGCGGCCACCGGCGAGAAGATTGGGCACACCATGAACCCCGATTGGGTGCCTGACTGCGGCGACGACCCTATCGCCGTCGCACGGGCCGTCCTCGCCATCTGCAAGGACCGGTACATCTACTGTGGCTCCACGCCGCACGTCGAGAAGGTGTTGGCTGCGATGGAGGCGTGCCAGGAGCTGTCTGAGGCCAACCGCCGGGCGAACCGGATCCACGAACTGCGGCGGCAGATCGTGTTGGGACTGGCGGAGTACGAGGATCTGGTCGCTGAACCCGAGGAGGAGGAGCGATGAGCGCGCAATCCCGCACCACCAGTGCGAGCCCCAGCACCACCGGCGAGCCGTACCATGCGGATGGCCGGTACGTCTGCCTGCCGGGAGGCACCACTCTCTGCGAATGTCACTCTCCCGACCCCCACCCGGGCCGCGAAGAGCGTGAGGCGCGGCGTACGGCTCGCCAACTGGCCAGCATCCTCAACCGGGCCTACGAGAGGCACGAAGCAATCCGGCGTGAGGTTCAGGAGTTGCTCCGGGGCCAGCTCGCGGACCCCGAGCGCAGGCACCGGGAGGGCGCGCTGTGACCTCGGACGCCCGGAGGCATCTGGCCATCTGGGCCTGCTGGCTGCTGGCCAGCGCCGTGCCGCTGCCGGCCCCGCCGTTGGTGCTGGGCAGTGCGATGCCGACTGAGCGGCCGCAACCGCCCGCGCACCAAGTCGGCGTGGCGTCGTTCTACTCCTGGCGGTTCCATGGGCGGTTGACCGCCAGCGGGGCGCGCTACGACCTCCACGCCCTGACGGCGGCGCATCCGACGTTGCCGTTCGGGACACAGCTTCGAGTGACGAACAAGCGCACTGGCCGGGAGGTGCAGGTGGTCGTCACAGATCGCGGCCCCTTCGTGGCCGGGCGCGTGATTGACCTGTCGCTCCGGGCCGCGCTGGAGCTGGCCATGCGGCGCGTCGGGGTAGACACAGTGTCCATTTGGCTGAGAGAGGAGGGGCGCGATGACTGACCAGACGTGGACAGATCACGGGGCCTGGCAAAACTGCTACGACGACATCTGCGAGGAGCACACCCGGCAGATCGCCAAGTGGGGCTTCCAGAAACACCCGCCACATATCTGGATGTCCATACTGACGGAGGAGGTGGGCGAGCTGGCCAAGGCCATCCTGGAGATGACGCACCCTAGGAGTCAGGGTGCCCGGCCGAACGCTTGCCAACAGATCCGCAAAGAAGCCATCCACGTGGCGACGACGGCGCTCAAGATCGCAGAGATGTCCACCTACGAGGAGGGATACGATGCGAGTCGTTGATGAGACAAGTTTCCAGGTTGTCGTACCAGTTAACCAATCCTGGCCGGGAGAAGAGGTGAGACACCTGATGGAGAGATGTCTGACGATTATCCGGCAGATCAAGCGGCATGTCGATGATGTAGACCCGCAAACGATCCGCTGGACATTCGGCCACGTCTGCTCCCACTGTGGGAGGCCCTGGACGGAGACTAGCGCCACCTTCAACGGCGGCTGCTGCGATGAAGATTGCGATGACAACGAGGAGGGGTGCGATGAGTAGCCTATGGTGGCTACAACCAGGATGGACCGACGGCCGCTGTGGGCACTGTGGCAAGCAAATCTGGCCGGAAGGTGACCCAGACTGGGGCTTGTGCGTGGGCTGCTTCGATAAGGCCCACTTCGAGCCGACATACCCAGAGTTGACATACCCAGAGCCATCCCTTGAGGACTTGTGCGGGAGTGCCGGCCACCCCATAGATGGGCAGGGGCCTCGGTGCCACTGCGGCCGGGTGACACGGCTCCCAGAACTCGCAATCATCATCGGATAGGAGGCCCGCGATGAGCGACCTGAATGAGAGACGAGCCGTGTTCGTGTACGAGGCGGCCCGGCTCGCCGCCATAGCCGCCCAGGCTCCCATAGTCCCAGTACCGTGGGAGGAGAGGGAGTATGCGTTCAGGCAGCAGTTCCGCCAGGTCATTCTGCGGCAGTGTGGCGACACGCCAAGCGGGTCGGCGGAAGAGCTTCATGGCAGTTGGATGCAGGCTTACTTCGCCATGGGTTGGACCTATGGCGAGGAATACAGCCAAAGAGAGAAGACGCATCCTGATCTCGTGCCATTCGCGCACCTTGGCCAGCGGGAGAAGGACAAAGACTCAGTATTCGTGGTGCTCTGCGAGATAGCCCGGCAGTGGATCTACGAGGAGGCCCGAGATGAGTGACCCCACCCGCCGCTGCAAGAACTGCTCGATGTGGAAGCAACTGCACCCTGATAGGGGCGAGTGTCGCAAGCATTCTCCTACATTCCACAGAAGCCAGAATTGGGGAGAATGGCCTATGACGTTTGCAACCGATTGGTGTGGGGAATTTGCTTGGAAGTCCCAGGAGGATGCCAATGAGTGACCCCACCGATTCCGTTGCCAAGCTGCTCGCCCAACTGCGTAGCCTCGGTATCTACTGCCAGGCTTGTAGGCGCTTCGAGCAGCCCGATTGCCCAGTGAAGACAGCTTCTCCATGGAGTCGGTGGCGGAGCTGGTGCTATGCCTACCAGAGCGCCCAACCAAGAGAGGAGCCCCAAGAAGGAGAAGCCATGACTGCCCAACCGGATCCGGTCTCCCAGTTGCTCGCCCTCGCGGCGCAGTTGCCCGAGGGACTGAAGGCTGGACCCTGGCGAACCACGAATCAGTATGAACTCAGCACCGAGCAGTACTGGTGGCTGCTACTGACCAATAGCGCGTATGACCTCGTTTCCCGCAATGCGAGGAGCCGGATCGGTCTCCCGTGCGACACCGAGACTGGCCAGCGCCTTGGTCTTTTGCTCGACATCGCTGTAGCCGCGAAGGCCGCGGAGCTGGAGTTGCGCGTTCTTCGGCAGCGCCTCGCGGAGTTGGCGGAGGAGAAGGTCCAGGCGTTCGTCCAAGGGGCCAAGTGGTTGGGACAGTATCGTCTGCGGGAGAGTTACACGATGAGCGCAGAGGCCGAGGCCCGCCAACTGGCCGAGGACGACCGGCTGGGCAAGCGGACGACACCCGAGACGGAGAAGCTATGACCACCCAGCATGAAGACCTGCTGGCCCCACTGCGGGGCCTCACGTTTGGCGTCCGACCAGGCCAGCAGACTGAAACAGCCGTGTGGTGCAACGAGGACTATGCGGTCTGCTGGCTCCCCATCATCGCCCCCGCGAAGGGCCGCGCTCGCGGCATCACCGCCGGTACCATCGCCAACGCCCTCAACCTGGCCATCTCTGCTGAGGTGCAGGTTCGCGCCCTCATGCAGCGGCTCGCGGAGATGGAGGCTCGCCTGCAACCAGGTCCCGCTCCACCAACGCGGGTTGATTATTGGCGCACCGAGCCCCTCATCTGTGAGGTGTGCGGTTGTGCTAGCACCGACCAGGAGGACGAGCCTCATCGTACGCCGGAGGAGTGCATCGCAGCTCTGAAGCGGCGGATCGACGAACTAGAAGGAGGCCCTACATCCGAGGGGCAGGTTCAGCAGCTCAAACAGGACATCGCGGAACTGGAGGAGGAGAAGATCGTTGCGTTCGTGCAAGGTGCGACCTGGGAGTGTGGAAACTGGGCGGCAAGACCTAGGCCTGAAACCGAGATCAAGGCCCGTCGTCTGGCCGAAGACGGTCGGCTGGGCAAGCAGCAGACCGAGGAGGATGGTCATGTCCAGGGCGGATGATCGCTACTACGAACGGCAGGCACGCCTAGACGCCCAACGCGAAGAGCGCCGCCGGAGGCTGGAGGAAGAGATGCCGCGCCGACTGGCGCTGCTCGCCCAGGTCAAGGCGGGCACAATGACACTCGCGGAGGCGCAACGCTTGATCCGCGCGGGCCAGCCGGGCGCGCATCGTCCCAATCCACAGGAGATGAGCCGATGACTGATCACGACGAGGAGCAGGATGAGTGCCCCCGGTGCGAAGGAACTGGCGAACTGGACTGCCCGGCCTGCCACGGCAGCGGCGAGGGGATGCGGCTGGGGTCGCGGTGCACGCGGTGTCACTCGACGGGCAGCCTTCCTTGCCCGGACTGCAACCCAGAGGAGCTCCCAGAATGAGCGCAGAACCACAAGGAGAACCCGACTGCGGGTGGGCGAAGCTCGAGCTGAACAGGTCCGGCTGGGGCAAGGTGTGGTGCGATGGGTGGACGGCTGTGGCCAAGGAACACCTGAGGGCGTCCGCATTGGATATGCTCCTGCCCGACAAGACATCGGACATAGACGAGAAGGTCCCGTCACCCTTGATGCAAGAGCTGTGGGCGTTTCCAGCCCTGGTGCCCTGCGTCATAGGCCGGACAATCTCACGCCCGGACCCGATACTCCCCAGGATCACAGAGGTCACAATGGGCGACGACTACCTCGGGCCGCCGGTCTGGGTCGATGCGGATAGGCTGGCGTGGGTGTTGTCGGTCCTCCCGAGTCCAGTGGAGTGCCGGACAACCGACGAAGGCCGATATGTAGTCCTACAGACCAGCAGCCGGCGTCCGGAGCGGTTGGCCATGCTGGCTGCGGTGCGGCTCGACCCGGAGGAACCCGCGTGATGGACCGCCACTGCCGCACACAGACTACCCTACGCTTGTGGGACCTCTATCCGTACCGGACAGATGGCCTCTGCCGGTGCGGGTGCGGCAGACCCCA
>Ga0194113_10003442_pt1 | contig 21186 bp, 17 predicted proteins | sample TA2MahC200mmetaG_FD_146193 | JGI IMG/M metagenome (GOLD analysis project Ga0194113, IMG submission 146193) | Freshwater microbial communities from Lake Tanganyika, Tanzania - TA2015017 Mahale Deep Cast 200m | ecosystem: Environmental > Aquatic > Freshwater > Lake | place: Tanzania: Lake... | reverse complement strand
CAACTGGCCTCGCTTCCCGTGGCTGGTCGATAGGAGCCGGATGAGCCGAGAGGTTCACGTCCGGATCTGAGAGGGCGTGGGGGTGAGATTCCCCCACGCTACTCGACTCTTGTTGCGGGACCCATAAATTTCGATTTCAATTCCTTTTTGCAAATTCTGCGCGGATTGTGCTAATGTGCTGGTATCCGAATGAGACAACCTCAGAGCTACAAAATCCTGGATTATTCAGGCGATCATTAATTGGGAGGGCATATGGCCAATCTGGAAAATTCACTCGCTAGGACAGAGGCAGACGCTGAGGCAACCTTGAAGGCCGCAACTAATGTGGTGTCCTCTATCAAGAAATTTCGGGATGCAGCTAAGCAGGGAAACTTGCGAGACCTCAGGAGGGTTATGGACGCTGCTGAGCAAGCCATTGCGGCCCTTAGGCAACAATTTGCCAATGCCAAGGAAGGCTGGGATTTCGATGATGAAACATATATATCAAGCAGGGTCTTTCACTTGGAACTTATAGAGGCTGCAAGGCAAGCCGGCGTAAAGATTTTCGATCAATTTGGGATGATTTACTGCCACCCTTATCTAATTCGCGTTAAACCCCAAGAACGAACTATCCTAATCGACAAGATCATAGAGAGACGGCTGCGTCCCTCCATCCTGGCCAAGCGTCTTAAAGAACTACAAAACAGACCTGTGCGATTTAAGCCGTCAGCTTTTTTGGATTGTTTATTTATGGCTTATTCCAAGATTCTCTTAAACCAGAAAATAGATGGTAAGGTTGTAAAACTTTTTGATATTTATGACCTGCTAACACTTTTGCCCGGGCAAGCGAAGGAGTACACAAAAGCCGAATTTGCCCGCGATATTTACTTAGTTGACAAAAGTGGGGTTTCCGCAACAAACCAGGGATTTGTTTTGAACCTAGTTCCTCCTGGAAGAGACATAAAAAGAAGCCTAAAAGTGATTACAGAGGAAGGGCAAGAAAGATTATATTATGGTATTTCATTCAAGCGCCCATAGGAGACTGCCATGACCATTCCATTTCAAGAGTGGCTGGATATTGTCCGCAGTGAATATCTAAGAGAATTTATAAACCTTGGTGGTGCGGCAGTGAAGTTTCTTATTCCACTTGGTAATCAAAAATACAATCGATATCTAGAAGAATTACGCATGGTTGCGGACGAAGAAGGGTTTTTATTTTCTTTGGTAGATGCTGCAGCTACCAAGATTCATATGATGGATAGGCTTTTTCATGAAGTCGCCCGCCAGGTAAGTTGGGAAGATTATGCTTACAAGTTTCTTACAGAAATAGCTGTGGAAAACGGATATAAGGTTCCTCCCACACGCAGTGAATTTAGTTTGCAGGCTTTATCTACTCTTAATAATGTTGAGTCAATAATTCTTAAATTGGATATCAGACAATGGCTTACAAAAAGGATATATAAAGATTTCAAAATGAGTCAAGAATTCAGAATTGCAATGATGCAGTTATGTTTGGCCGAACTTGAAACCCAGAGACCAATTTTGTGTGATTATTTAATAGAATGGCTGACGGGGGAATTAAGAGCAATCTCCATTCTTAAAGAGGCACAAATCTATCAAAAGGTGGGGAGACATAATGCGCGCCATATGTTTTTGTCGTTGACCCATTGGTTGAAGGTGGTTGGCCTTAATGGCCTCATTTTATGTTTAGATATTTCCAGATATATGGTGGCAAAGAAGCCACAAATTCCTGATGATAGTCTCTATTATGGTACTCCTGCAGTATTAGATGCTTATGATATGCTCCGCAAGTTTATTGATGCAACCGATAATCTCGAAAATTGCATCCTAATCGTCATTGCTCCACCTGAGTTTATAGAAGATGAGAAACGCGGCGTAGCTCGTTATCCAGCTCTCAAGATGCGCATATGGGATGAAGTCCGGGACCGGCAAAGGGACAATCCTTATGCCCCCTTAATAAGCGTCTCATCATAGTCTATAGAATTTTTTCATTATGGAGATCATACGATGTCTGAGGTTGAGCGAATAAAACATCGCCGAGCCATCGAGGCTCTCCGGGCCGGCGTGCCTAATCGGGATGCAGTATTGGCTTTAGGGAGCACCCAGCCCGAAATCGAAAAGAAATTCAGAGAACAACTGCAGAACGTGGAAACACAACACCAGGGAATGCTGGTGCAGGGGGGGTTTGGGGCCGGAAAGTCCCACTTGCTGGAATTTCTTCTACAAACCGCCTTGGAAGGAAATTTTGTGTGCAGTAAGGTCGTCATTAGTAAGGAAACCCCATTCTATGACCCAGTCAAGTTGTATCGAGCCGCGGCCGAGGCTGCAATTGTTCCAAGAAGGACTGGCGACGCTATAACAGAAATAATGACCAAAATGAATACTGAAAGCCAGGCCTATGCAGATTTTTATCAGTGGGTCAACCGCAATTCTGGTTTAAGCCAAATGTTCGCGGCAACGCTTTTCATATACGAACAGATGCCGGGAGCCTTTAACGGAGAAGCTCGCAATCGAATTATTAGGTTCTGGTCCGGTGAGAAAATCGGGTCAGCGGAAATAAAGAAGTGGCTTAAACATTGTGGAGAAGCAGTATCTTTTAATATAAGCAAGATTTCCACGAAAGAGCTTGCCCTACAGCGCTTTAAATTCGCGACGCGTCTAATAATGGCCGCAGGTTACGCTGGTTGGGTTTTGTTAATAGATGAATTAGAACTAATCGGACGTTATTCCCAAAAGCAACGGGGAAAGTCGTATGCCGAATTGGCAAGATGGATGGGAAAATTAGAAGGATGGGAAACTATCGGGCTAGCTACAATAGGTTCAATTATCGATAGTTTTGCTCTCGAAGTACTGGATGGAAAAAACGACTTTGAAAGAGTACCCGGAAAATTGATGGCGGGGGGATCAGGAGATGAACATCTTCTGGCAAGCCAGGCCGAACGAGGTATGCGAATAATTGAGCGAGATGCAATTCCATTGACATCCCCTGACAATTCTTTGCTCCAGACTGTTTATGAAAAAATAAAATCTATCTATGCTGATGCATACGAGTGGGATCCACCTGACGTAACTGGATTAGAGAGATTGCAAGCCACCACTATGCGTCAATATGTAAAGGGCTGGATTACCGAATGGGACCTCAAGCGCAAATATCCCGATTATAAGCCTGAAATTGAAGCGGGAGAATTGAAGCCGATTTATACAGAAGACAAGGACCTTCAAGTTTCTCCTGAAGGGGAGACTGAGGACTAACCGATGCCCATCCCCTATCGAACTGCAGACGAACTGGAAGTGTTGGGTACAGCCGGATATCTCAAGATCGAGCCATCAGGTATTGGTTTTCTGGGAGCGCTCTTCTTGATCAATGCCCTGGGTGAGCCTATCGAGTTTACCTACAACCGCATCGAGACTCCGCATACCTTTCTGTGGCGGCATGAGGATATTAAACGTCATGCCGCCAGGCGACTTACAGCCTCGCTGCTGTCCCTTTGCCCTAGAATACCTCGTTTGATACTGTGTCTGGCTGAAGAGGTTGGTAGTGACCTTTTCTGCCAGGACCTTCAAATGACAATACCGGTGTGTCGCATTTCCCCAGCAATCAAAGCAGTCTCTTACTCAGGCGCCGAGATTATGGACACTTTAGAATCTGAGGAATCGATGAATCTGTTTTGGTACCCCAGCAAACCCTCCGAAGAGTCTATAGAGTCCAAGCTTCTCCATGAATTGATCCACCGGGGATTGCTAACTGAGCCATTTCAGCGGGCAAGCATCGGGTTAAAAGAGGTCTTTGGCCCAGAGGTTGGCGAGGCAAAGTGAGAGTAGCTGCTGACTGGTGGCGGGAAACCGCTGCCGATCAGATACCGAGGGCGCGGTGGTTGGGCATTTTCCCTCGACCGGTGCGCATTAGGGAAAGCTCTGCTAGGAAGTTGACAATTCCTACCATAAAAGTTTTTCCACCCCACAATTTGGGATTATCCGAAAGTGAGCATCTTACGATACCACAATGCCTGGTTCTGAAATCACATCGGAACAACCCTAAAAATCTAATGGAAAATCAATCCATATCTACGGATGATGGCGGTGGCACTGTTGCTCTGGCAGGAGTTCTGCTAAAGGATGAGCAAATAGCCACTTCTGCTTCCCGAAGAAAAATAGGTGAATCCCGAGATTTAGAGAAGGAGATAACCCAAACACCCGAGCCAGAGCTTTCCTTGGCTAAGCGACTGGCTTATTTGCTGCAGCCTCCTACCGACCTTCTGCTTTCTGTCACGGGCCCACTGGAGTGGCCACGACCATTGTTTGAATACCAAATGGAGGGAATTAAAGCCCTGCTGTCCCATGAGGTACTTCTTCTTGCCGATGATATGGGACTAGGAAAAACTGTCCAGGCAATTGGCGCCTTGCGAATTCTAAACCTGCAGCGTCTAATCGAGTCAAGTTTAATAATTGTGCCAGCGGGGCTCATCAGCCAATGGCGTCGGGAACTACGCTTTTGGGCTCCTGAGCTTCGGATTTCCACTATTCATGGGCCAGTGGCAGATCGCGCATGGCAGTGGATAACGCCAGCGCACGTTTACATTACCAGTTATGAGACATTTCGTTCCGACTTCACGGAAAATCCTCAATCGCCACCCCGCCGCCGGACTTGGGACGTTGTTATCCTCGATGAGGCACAAAAAATTAAGAATAGAGATGTTGAAGTCAGTAGGAAGTGCAAACGACTTTATCGACGGCGCGCTTGGGCAATGACTGGTACCCCTCTGGAAAACAGGGTTGACGACCTGGCTTCTGTCCTTGAATTTGTTGCACCTCTTAAAGAAGGTGACTATCCCCTTAGACTCAGTCCTGGTCCAGCTCTTCTTGAACGACATCAAGAACTGCAACTTCGCCGTAAGAAGGCCGACGTGCTTCCCCATCTTCCTCCTAAGATTATCAGCCAAATTGTGATACCGCTCGATGGTTCCCAGCTTCAAAGTTATGAGAAAGCCGAAAAGGAAGGTATCATACAGTTGCGGGAACGCGGTGAAACGGTCCGCATTGAAAACGTCTTAGAGCTAATTTTGAGATTAAAGCAAATTTGCAACTTCTGCCCTACGACTGGACAATCGGCTAAACTCCAAGATGTTAGTGAGCGCTTGCGAACCCTTGAATCTGAAGGACATCGCGCTCTTATATTTTCACAGTTTACTGATGAGAAACATGGCGCCACGGCAATTGCGGCCAAACTTCAATGGTTGCGGCCCTTACTTTATACTGGTAACCTTTCTGCTTCTGAAAAGGAAGCTACAATTAAAGAATTTAAGGGAAATATATCACATAAGGCTTTGATACTTTCATTACGAGCCGGCGGGCAAGGATTAAATCTGCAAGATGCATCTTATGTTTTTCACTTCGACCGGTGGTGGAATCCTGCGGTTGAACGACAGGCCGAGGATCGAGCTCATCGTCTTGGCCAAACTTACCCCGTACATGTTTATAAATACCTAATTGAAGGCACTATAGAAGAGAGGATTGACAATATTCTTCAAGAAAAACAACTTCTCTTTGATGAACTGATCGACGAAGTAACCATAGATTTAAAGTCCTTACTATCCAGCGAAGAACTTTTTGGATTGTTTGGATTAAAGCCACCAGAACAAGCAAAAACTCCTCTACGTGTAGAAAAATTTCCAGCAAACTTCACAGAGATGAGTGGTATCGAGTTCGAAGAGTATGTTAAGAAGCTATTGGAGAGCAAAGGATGGGAAGTGGAAGGAACCCCGCCGACCAGAGATGGGGGCGTAGATTTAATCGCACGACGACATGATGAAATAGGGTTAGAATCAATCCTTTATATGCAGTGTAAAAATTACGCCTCTCCAGTTGGTGTGGATGTAGTGCGTGAGCTGAACGGAGTTCTACCAAGACAAGCAACCGGAACCAGGGGGGTGTTGGTTTGTCCCAGCGGTTTTACTGCAGACGCCATTGCCTTTGCAAAGGATCGTGGTATTGCTCTCTGGGATCGGCACCGCTTATTCGAGTTTTTGGATGGATAAGTTGCGGCCGCCAAACTGATGCGCCCTATATGAGGGGTAAAGCATAGTCTGGGTGTTTTTATCTGCTCTATATCCGCTATTTTATTGACTTCAAATCTGTTTCGCTATGGACATAATATTTCAAATTTAAGAAGATTGGCGTGGTGGATGGCCTTTAATCCCGCCCCCTAGGAAAATTACCTACAAAAGAATCAATAACCGTCCGATTTGCCGCCCTCCTTTTCCCTGGTATTCATATAACCAGAAGCAAGTAAAAATCAGGCACCGGAAAAAATTATCCAGCAATCTGCAGCCCCAGGACTTGGGCGGTGGATGCAGGTCTGCGGAAGGAGGAGCAATGCGTAAAGGATTCACTCTCCTGATTCTGGCGGGGTTTGCCGTGGTGGCGGCCTTCTCGCCGATGCCAACCCTGGCGGAAGAAACCTTGAAAGTCGGTATTATTCTTCCCTCATCGGGGGAAAAAGCCAAGTTCGGGGAGATTGAAAAGAAGTCCTTTGAGATGGCCATGGAGGAAATCAACGGCGCGGGAGGCGTCAACGGGAAAAAGCTGGCGTTTATCTTCGAAGATGACACCGGCCGTCCGGATGTCGCCCGCTCGGCAGCGGAAAAACTCATCACCAAGGACAAGGTGCTGATGCTGGGGGGCGGTTACGGCAGTTCCGAAACCTTCGCCATTTCCGGGGTGGCTCAGCAGAGCCGGATTCCTTTCCTGGTCAATACGGGTTCGGATGACAAAATCACCACGCAAAAGTGGGAATATATTTTCCGTTTGAATCCGCCGGTGAGTGACTACGCCAGAGGACTGGAAACCTTTCTCAGCGAGGTGGTGAAACCCAAAACCGCCGCCATCCTGCACGAAAACACCAGTTTTGGCGCTTCCGGGTCGAAAGAATTTAAACAGACTTGCGAGCGCCTGGGGATCAAGGTGATCATGTCGGAAGGGTACCAGAGCGGCGGAGTGGATTTCAAACCCCTGCTCATCAAGGTCAAGCAGGCCAACCCGGACCTGGTCTATATGATCTCTTATCTGATGGACGCCTCGATGCTCATGAGACAGTCCATGGAACTCAGATTGGCCCCCAAGCTTTTCATCGGCGGTGCCGCCGGCTTCACCTTACCCGAATTCCAGAAGAATGCCGGCAAGGCCTCGGACATGGTATATTCCGCCACCCTCTGGTATCAGACGCTGCCTTATCCGGGGGCCAAGGAATACTATGACAAATTCCTCCAAAAATACGGGATGGAGACGGAGTATCACGGGGCCGAAGCTTATGCCGCGGCTTATGTGATTGCCGATGTACTGAAACGCGCCAAGTCCACGGCTCCCGATGATGTCAAGCAGGCGCTCCTGGCCACCGACATGATGACCGTGTTCGGTCCGGTGAAGTTCACGGCCTACAACAAGATGACCAATCAAAACAAGCTGCCCACCTATCTGGTGCAATGGATCGACGGCAAGCTGGAACTCGTCTGGCCCAAGGAGGTTGCCTCGAAGCCTTACGTTTACCCCATCAACTGGGAAAAGGTTTGGAAATAAGGCGGGGGAAGGGGGTTGCCCTTAAATCGGGGCAACCCCCGGTTCGGCAACTTGAATAAATGAGAGGTCCATAAACCATGGAAGTTCTGATTCAGACGCTGGTGGCGGGAATCCTGATCGGCGGTATTTATGCCCTGGTGGGGCTGGGCATGACCCTGATCATGGGGGTGATGCGGATCATCAACCTGGCTCACGGCCAGTTGATGATGATTGCCATGTATATCACCTTTGTGCTCTCTCACCACCTACACCTGGACCCCTATTTTTCCTTGCTGGTGTCCATGCCCATGCTGTTCCTGCTGGGGGGGCTGATTCAAAAATATCTGCTCACCCCCTTACTGAAAGTGGAGACCATCCTGCCCCAAAACCAGCTCTTGATGACGGTGGGGGTGGCCATGGTGTTAACGGAGATCATGCGGTTTATTTTTCATTCTGATTATAAATCCGTGAAGACCTCGTATAGCTCGGCGACATTATACGTGGGTGGCATTTCCATCAATGTGCCGATGTTCATCGCTTTCGGCCTGGCCATGTTGTTGACCGCGGGACTCTTTTTCTTTCTCCTGAAGACTGATACCGGCAGGTCCGTGCGGGCCACGGCCCAGAATAAAGAGGCCGCCCTGCTCATGGGAATTAATTCCGAGTGGATTATGATGTTCACCTATGGCCTGGGAGCCGCCCTGGCTGCCGGCGCCGGAACTCTGCTGCTGCCCATCTTCTACCTGTTTCCGGATGTGGGTGGCCCCTTTACTCTGAAAGCCTTTGTCATTACCGTCCTGGGCGGCATGGGCAGCACCGTGGGGGCCATCGTCGGGGGTGTCGTTCTGGGAATGGCGGAATCGCTGGGGGCCACTTATATCTCCATGGCCTTAAAAGATGCGGTGGGCATGGTGATTTTCCTGCTGGTGCTCATTTTCTTGCCGGGTGGCCTGAAAGCCCTGACCAAGGTTTAACAGAGGAGCGGTCATGAAATCGATTCGCTGGAATATTCTGGTTCCCATCTTCCTCCTGCTGGTTTTCCCGCTGATAATCCCTTCGGATTATTATCGCCACATTTTTATTATGGCCCTGATGTGGGTGGTGATCGGCTCCGCCTGGAACCTGATTGCCGGCTACACCGGCCAGGTCTCCTTCGGCCATGCCATCTTTTTTGGGACTGGAGCCTACACCGCGGGTTTGTGCGTCACCCAACTGGAGATCTCCGCCTGGTGGGGCATGCTCCTGGCCGGGCCGGTAGCCATGATAATGGCCTTTCTCATCGGCTGCCTCTGCTTTCGTCTGCGGGGCCCCTATTTTAACCTGGCCACCCTGGCCATCGGCGAAATTTTCCGGCTGATAGCCATCGTCTGGAAGGATCTTACCGAAGGCATGCAAGGCATCTTAATCATACAGACCTTCAGGAGCAAGGTCCCCTATTACTACCTGGCCCTTGGGCTGGCGGCTTTATGTATCTTTGTCATCTATCGCATCGTGAATTCCAAGTGGGGGTATTATTTTGTGGCCATCCGGGAAGACGAGGATGCCGCGGAATCCATGGGGGTCAGCGGCTTTCGCTACAAGAGTATCTCTCTGATGGTGAGCGCTTTTTTTACCGGCCTGGCCGGGGCCTTTTATATGAACTATATGGCCTTCATTGACCCGGAGGTGGTCTTTTCCCTCTATTTCATCTCCATCATGGCCATTCTCGTGGGAATCATCGGCGGTGTGGGCACCATCTGGGGACCCGCCCTTGGAGCCTTCATCATGGTACTGCTGCAGGAGACCTTCCGCAGCTCATTTTTCGGGATCTTCCCCAAGTTTGTAAGCGAGGCGCACGTGCTGGCCTTCGGGTTGCTGGTCATCTTTGTCATCCGCTACCTGGCCAACGGCATTGTGGGAGACTGGCCGAAAGTTAGACGACTCTGGGCCAAATCAGCGGTCAGTGGTCAGTAGTCAGTATGAAAAATAAAGTTAACTTATTGAGAATGACAACTGATAACCGGTAACTGATAACTAATCGAGGAGGTCATATGAAACGCCAGGGATTTTGGCTTATTGGCCTGGCGGTGGTGGGTTTGCTCTTTACGGCCCCTAGCCCGCCGGCCCTCGCCACAGAGGCCAAAACAACGACTCTGGTCATCGGCTTCACCATTTCCCAGACGGGGAAGTTTAACGTGGAGGCCATGCGCCAGGTCAACGGCTTTACCCTGTGGGTGGAGCAGGTTAACGCCGCCGGCGGGGTGAAGCTGGCCGACGGTACGGTGGTCAAATTCGCCTCCAAGTCCTATGACGACGAAAGCAAAGAGGAACGCGTCCAGGAACTTTACCCCGTGCTGATCAACGAAGATAAAGCTGATTTCCTGATCAGCCCTTATTCCAGCGGCTTGGCGGACGTGGCCGCGGCCATAGCCCACAAACACCGGAAGCTCATGATCACCGCCGGCGCGGCCTCAGACGTCACCTATAAGAAAGGCTACACTCTGATCTACCAGACCTATTCGCCGGCTTCCCGCTACTTGACCGGCGCCCTTGACCTGCTGGGCAGGCTGGATCCCAAGGCCAGGAAAGTGGCCATCCTGCATGAGAAAGACCTCTTCTCCACCGAGGTGGTAAACGCCCTCCAGGTTTATGCCGAAAGCAAGGGATACCAGATCATTCTCCTGGAAGGATACGACAGCGGCCTGCGAGACTTCGCCCCCTTGATTGCTAAAATTCCTCCGGGGGTGGAAGCGGTGATGGGGGGCGGCCACTTTGCCGACAGCCAAGCCCTGGCCCGGCAAGTTTATGAGAAGAACGTGAAGGCCAAAATGGTGGCCTTGCTGGTGGCGCCGCCGGAGCCCAGGTTTTCAGACCTGGGGGAGGCGGCGGTGGGGGTCATCGGCCCCAGCCAGTGGGAGCCTTTGGCCAAGTACAGCCCGGAAGCGGCCCAGGCGGCCGGCCTGGAATGGTATGGCCCCAGCATCCGGGATTTCGTCCGGGCTTATAAGGCCAAATATAAGAAAGAGCCGTCCTACCACAGCGCCGGGGGCTATGTGGCCGGCCTGCTCTTGCAGAAAGCCATCCAGACCGCCGGCTCCACCGACACCGCCAAAATCCAAGCAGCGCTGGATAAAATGGATCTGCTCACTTTCTATGGGCGCGTGAAATTCGACCAGGACCCCAAGTCCCACGGGCTGCAGATCGGTCACGAGATGATTTACACCCAGTGGCAGAAAGACGCCCAGGGGAAATTGGTCAGCCTCCTGCTCAACCAGATAGTCTGGCCCGAAGCCGCCAAAACCGCGGAGGCCATGTTATACCCGTTACATTAGGGGTCAGCAAGTCTTCTTTCTCCAAGCTGGCCGCGGCAAGCTGATGACTGAAGGCTCAAATAGAAGGAAAAAATTATGAGCTTCTTTCACACCGAGAATCTTACCAAGTGTTTCGGCGGGTTGACCGCAGTCAATGAATTGAGTTTCCAGGTGGAAAAAGGAGAGATCTACGGCCTCATCGGGCCCAACGGCTCGGGCAAGACCACCTGCTTCAATCTGATCAACGGCTTCTATCCCATCACGTCGGGGGGCATCTTCTTTGAAGGCGTAAAGCTCAACGGCCTGCCCACCTGGAAGATTTGCAAGCTGGGGATCGGCAGGACTTTTCAGGTCGTCAAGCCCCTCCGGCGCATGACGATTTTGGAAAATGTGATGACTTCGGCGTTCAATCGGGCTACCACCCAATCCCAGTCACAGGAGAAGGCCCTGGAAGTCCTGGAATTTTGCGGACTTCTGGCGAAAAAAGATCTTCCCGCCAGCGCCGTCACCCTGGGTGACCGCAAGAGACTGGAGATCGCCCGGGCCCTGGCCACCGAGCCCAAACTGCTCCTCCTGGATGAAACCATGGCCGGACTTACCCCCCAGGAGCAGGCGGAAGGCGTGAAATTGATCCGGAAGATCCGGGATTCGGGGATCACCATCATCATCGTGGAGCATATCATGCACGTGATCATGAATCTCTGCGACCGGCTGCTGTGTATAAATTTCGGCACCGAAATCGCCCAAGGCACGCCGGCGGAAGTGGGCAACAATCCGGCGGTGATCGAGGCCTACCTGGGAAAGGAATAGGAAGATGCTGCAAGTAAAAAATGTCGATGCCGGTTATGGCGACATCCAGGTGCTCTGGGACGTCTCCTTCCATGTGGCGGCCAAAGAATTTGTGGTCCTGGTGGGGGCCAACGGGGCGGGCAAGACCACCACCATGAAGACCATCTCCAGTCTCATCCACCCCACGAAAGGGGAGATCCTCTTTGAGGATCAACGCCTGGACCAGTTGCCCCCTTATCGCCTCACGGAGGTGGGTGTCGCCCACGTGCCGGAGGGGCGGCAACTGTTTCCTGAAATGACAATCAAGGAGAACCTGGAACTAGGGTCGCTTACCCCCAGGGCCAAGGCCAAGAGGAAGGAAACCCTGGAATGGGTGCTGGGACTCTTCCCGCGCCTGAAAGAACGGCAGAAGCAACTGGCCGGCACCATGTCGGGCGGCGAACAACAGATGTGCGCCATTGCCCGGGGACTCATGTCCCTGCCCAAGATGATACTGTTCGACGAACCTTCCCTGGGGCTTTCCCCCCTGTTGACGCAAGAGATCTTCCGCCTGGCCCAGGAAATCCACCGGGAAGGCCTGACCATCCTGATGGTGGAGCAGAATGTCAAACAGTCCCTGGCCATCTGCGACCGGGCCTATGTGCTGGAAAACGGGCGGATCGTCCTGGAGGGCAAAGGCAAAGAACTCCTAGAAAACGAGGAAGTCAAACAGGCCTTCCTGGGGATTTAACTAACCGGTGAAAGTGCCGGAAAGGAGATTGGTCATGCCGGTGGAAAACTGGATGAGCAAGGACCTGATTACCATAGATGAAGATGCTTCCATCATGAAAGCATCCAAACTTATGAAGCAAAACGATATTCAACACTTGCCGGTTCTGAAAAAGGGACGCCTGGTGGGCATCGTTTCCGACCGGGACCTGAAGGAGGCCCAGCCGTCCAAGGCCACGACCCTGGATATCCACGAAATGTACTATCTGCTGGACAAGGTCTCGGTCAAGAGCCTCATGCCTAAGTCTCTTTTTACGATCACTGCCGGGGAAACCGTGGAAAAAGCGGCCGCGGTCATGCTGAAACAGAAGATCTCCGCCCTGCCGGTGGTTGACGCGCAAGGAGCATTGGCGGGGATCATTACCAAGGGCGATATTTTTCGGGCCTTTGTCTCCATCTCCGGCATTCGGCAGGCAGAGTTGGCCATGGGCTTTGAGCTGGAAGACCGGCCGGGGTCCATTGCGGAGGTTACCAACGCCATTCGGGCGCACGGCGGGCGCATCGCCAGCATTTTAACCGGATATGAGGACGCCCCTACGGGCTTCCGGCAGGTTTATATCCGCGCCAAAGAAGTAAAAGATGAAGGGGCCCTGTTCAAGGAGCTGGAAAGCAAATATAAGGTTCTTTACCGGATCCACGACAAAGTGGATTAAAGAACCAAGCGCCCCTGGTATCCGGCATGGAAATACTTTCCTGCCGGCCCGGGCCAGTGGTATTGTATGGACGCGGTGCCTCTCGGTTTTTCCGAGAGGTGCGCCTTTCCCATTGGGTGTGCGAATAAAGGCGGAAGAGCCCCTTTAGACAGTGGAGGGATAACCAAATGACTAACGAATCGGACGCCCTATCTTATCGGCGGCGTTATCGCGGCTTGATCGGCATCAAGAGCAAGATGCCCATCAGGGATGTGTCTGTGCTAAGTCGAATTTACACTCCCGGAGTGGGGGCGATCTGCCGGGAGATTGATAAGCATCCCGTCGCCTCCTACCGCTACACCTGCCGGGGAAATTCCATTGCCCTGATCTCCGACGGCAGTCAAGTGTATGAATATGGCAATATTGGGGCTTTGGCAGTATTGCCCAAGCTGGAGGCCAAGTCGGTTATTTATAAGACTTTCGCCAACGTGGATGCAGTGCCCATTGCCCTGAAGACCCAGGACGCCGATGAGATTGTGGAAATTGTCCGCATCCTCGCGCCTTCCTTTGGGGGATTTTGCCTGGAAAGTATCGCCGCCCCCAAATGCTTCACCATTGAGAACCGGATCAGAAAAGCCATAAGGCTGTCGGTGTTGCACCATGAATACCATGCCGCGGGCATCATCGTCCTGGCGGCTCTCTTTAACGCCCTCAAGGTGGTAGGCAAAAACTTTGCCGACGTGCGCATCGTTATCAGCGGCGCCGGCGCCGCCGGCATTGGCGTGGCCAAAGGACTGATTGTGGCAGGTACTTCTAACATTGTCCTTTGCGACCGGCACGGGGCTCTCCACGTTTACCGTATGGCCGGGATGAATTGGGCCAAATCGGAAATCGCCCGTTTAGTAGGCCCTCGGGAATTCAAAGGCAGCCTGGCTGAGGTCATAAGAGGGGCAGATGTGTTCATCGGCCTCTCCGCCGGAGGATTGGTCAATCGGGAAATGGTGGCCAGCATGGCCAAAGACTCCATCGTCTTTGCCCTGGCCCTGCCGGAACCGGAGATCAGCGAAGCGGAAGCCAAAGCCGGGGGAGCAGCAGTGGTAGCCACCGCCCTGGCGGATAGCGAAAATCAGATACGTTCCTCTCTAGTAACCCCGGGGTTTTTCCGGGGATGTCTGGATGTGGGGGCCAATCGGGTCAATATCCCCATGTACCTGGCTGCGACCCGGGCCTTGGCCGACATGATTCCGGAAGTAAAATTATCCCCCACCACTATTATTCCCCGGCAAATGGATTGGCGTATCTCCCCGGTAGTTGCCAAAGCGGTGGCTCAGGCGGCTCAAGAAACGGGCGTGGCCTCACTGTCTCCGAAAGACATCACCCCTGACCGGGTTTATGAGCGGACCGAACGATATATTTACGAAGGAGAGCTGGCCTGGCTGCCCGCGGAAGGCCAGGATTACGGGAAGCTGAGTATTGATGAGGAATCCCTGGAACTGCATCGCCGCTATCAGGGGTGTGTGCAGATTTACACCAAAGTTCCTATCAAGGATGAAGTCATCTACAGCCGGCTCTATTCTCCGGGCGCGGTGGCGGAGGTGTGTCAGAAAATTCTTCATGACGCCATGGCCGCTTATGAATATACCTGCAAAAGTAACCTGGTGGCCATCGTGTCGGACGGCAGCGCGGTTTTAGGGCTGGGGAATATCGGGCCCCGGGCGGCTCTGCCGGTCATGGAGGGGAAGGCCATTCTCTTTAAAACCTTCGGAGGCGTGGAAGCCTTTCCCATCTGTATCAGCACCCAGGACACCGACCTAGTGGTGCAACTGGTGGAAAACATTTCTCCGGCCTTCGGCGGGATTAACCTGGAAGACATCTCCTCGCCCCGTTGTTTTGAAATCGAGAAAAAATTACATGAAAGGCTGGATATTCCGGTATTCCATGATGATCAGCACGGCACGGCGGTGGTCGCCCTGGCAGCCATCATCAATGCCTTGAAGATCGTCGACCGGAAACTGGAAGAGGTGAAGATTGTCTTTAACGGCGCCGGCGCCTCCGCCATAGCCGTGGCTAAATTGCTGATCCTGGCCGGCGCTAAAAACATCATTATCTGCGATACCACCGGCGTGGTTTATAAAGGACGTCCCAAGGGGATGAATTTCATCAAGAATGAGTTAGCGGAAATCACCAACCCTGAAAAACAAAAGGGCACCCTGGCTAATGCCTTGAAGGGTGCAGAAGTCTTCATCGGGCTCTCCGGGCCGAACGTTCTCAATCAGGAAATGGTAAAATCCATGGCGCCTGATCCCATTGTTTTTGCCATGGCCAATCCAGATCCAGAAATTTATCCAGAGGAAGCCAGGATGGCCGGGGCCGCGGTAGTAGCCACCGGTAGATCGGATTTCCCCAATCAAGTGAACAACTGCCTGGCCTTCCCAGGCATCTTTCGCGGCGCCCTGGACATCCGGGCCAGGTCCATCAATAATGCCATGAATATTGCGGCGGCACACGCTATCGCCGGTTTGGTAGGAAATCAATTGAGTCCCGGTTATATCCTGCCGGGCGCTATGGATTTCCGAGTTCCCCCGGCCGTCGCCGAGGCGGTGGCCCGGGCGGGAATGGAATCCGGCACGGCCAGAATTCACCTGGAACCGGAAAGGGTGGCCAGGCATACCCGGGAGTTCATTTACGACGAGCGGCTATCGCTAATCTGAAGTTATCCCTGCCAAGAATCGCACAAGTGTTTTAGAAAGATCCAAGGTTGGCTCAGCCCCCTCGCTTGCCAACCTTTGTCTTTCATACCAAGTTGCGATCAAACGAGTAGAATTGTCATTCTGAGCGCAGCGAAGAATCTAGATTCTTCACTCCGCTTCACTCCGTTCAGAATGACAAACTCAATAATACCTCTTTGAATGCAACTTGGTATCAATGGAAATTTACCCGAAAAGACCTGGCTAACCTTAGGCATAAGCTCGCAGACGAAGCCTGCCCATTTTCGCAGGCAGCTTAATTTAATACGTCACCGTATTTATTAAATTGACCACTTATAGGGGTTGTCCAAAGTAATTTCCCCCTAGGGGCACGGCGAGCCGTGCCCAAGGTACAGGGGCACAGCACGCTGTGCCCCTACGTCAAAAAACAATCGGAAAAAACTTTTGGCAATCGCTATAGTTTTCGGTTTTTCAGGCGGGCAGGTTTCCCGGATCGCGGGCTGAAAGATGAACCAAGACAATTGCCGGAAGGGCTCAAAGATAGTACATTTAGATCAGGACTGCAATTAAGTCTAAATATCGGCGAGAGGTCCACTGACCCCCTGCCGATAACCGAACGCCACTCAGAGGTGTCCCATGGAGGAGAGGATTAAGGGGGCGGATGTCTCGCACGACAAATTTCACCGGGACCTGGAGGACTTGAAGGCCAGGCTGCTTAAACTGGCCCAGTTGGCCGAAACGGCCATCCGGCGGAGCGTCTCCGCGTTCCTGAACCCGGACCGGGAGACGGCCCGGGAGGTAATTGCGGGGGATAAGGCCATCAACGACCTGGAGGAGGCCATTGACGAAGAGTGCATCCGCCTCATCGCCCTGTTCCAGCCGGTGGCCCTGGATCTGCGCCAATTGATGGCGGTGGACCACATCATCGCCGAATTGGAACGCATCGGCGACCTGGCCGTCAACATTGCCGAAGAGTCCCTGGACCAGGAAGGTTCCTGGCCGGTGCACCCACTTCTTTCCCAGATGGCCCAGGAGGTCTTGGAGATGGTGCGCCAGAGCCTCCAGTCCTTTATCAACCAGGACGCCCGCCTGGCCCGCCAGGTTTGCCAAGAAGACACCCGGGTGGATGAAATGGATCAGGAAATCATCCAGGATCTCATCCGCGACATGACCGAAGACCGGGCCATTCCCTCCTGCCAGAGCCAGATCTCCGTGGTGCGCCACCTGGAGCGGGTGGGGGACCACGCCACCAACATCGCCGAGCAGGTGGTTTACATGGTGGAAGGCGAGATCGTGCGGCATCGGTGCCAGGGTTAGGGGCGGGGCTGATTAAGGAATTTGTTGGCTCCAGGCTGATCTATGGAAGAATGTTAGGAGCGGGAACCCCCTGGTGGCCGAGGAACTGCCGCACCTGGCCGAGGCCCTGGCCAAAGCCGGCCAGACGGGCCTCCTTTAATAAGAGGGAAAGCAGGCTGGATTAAGCCCTCGGGATAATAATAACCATTGACAAAACTTTCTGTAATCATTAGCTTTTAAGATTGAAGTGGAGGCGGGACCGATTATGCGACTTCTGGGAGAAAGGGACACCAGAGTCCTGGAAATAGTGGTTTCTCATTATGTGACCAGCGGGGAGCCGGTGGGGTCTCGCACCGTAGCCAAGACTTCGGGCTTGAATCTTAGCTCCGCCACCATCCGCAACCTTATGATGGACCTGGAAGACCGGGGCTTCCTGACCCAGCCCCACACCTCCGCGGGGCGCATTCCCACGCCCAAGGGCTTCCGCTACTACGTGGACCACATCATGCCCATCCAGGAGTTGGGTCCGGCCACGCAGCAGAAAATCCAGGACGCGTTTTCCCCCTCCGGGGCCGAGCCTTCCGAGGTTTTTCGCCAGGTTTCCCGGGCGCTTTCCGCGGTGAGCGGCCACCCCGCCCTGGTGCTGGCCCCCCGCCCCCAGGGCATCCGCCTCAAGCACATCAAGTTCATCAACTTGGGGGGAGACGGTGTCCTCACGGTCCTGGTGTCCCAGGACAACCAGGTGCAGACCCGGTTTGTGCGCTGCGGCCCCGCTTATTCCCAGGAGCAGCTGGACCGCTTCAGCCAGTATCTCAACGAACTCTGCCAGAATCTTACCCTGGGCGAATCCCGGAGCCAGATACTGACCAAGATGGAGGAAGACCGCAACCTCTTCGACCGCCTGGTCTCCCAGGCCCTGAACCTGAGCCGCCAAGCCCTGCAAAGTGATGAAGAGGAAGAACTTTTCATTGAGGGCACCAGCCAGATTTTGGACTATCCTGAATTTGCCGAGGATATCTCCAAGATCCGGGCCCTGTACAAAGCCTTTGAAGAGAAGCACCGTCTTATCACCCTGCTGGACAAGACCCTGGCGTCCCAGGGGGTGCAGATCATCATCGGCCCGGAGGAGAATTTCTCCGAGATGCAACTCAGCCTGGTGGCCGCGTCTTATGGTTCCAGTCTGTCACCCCAGGGCAGTCTGGGAGTTATCGGTCCCATGCGGATGAACTATGCCCGGGTGGTTCCCATCGTGCGGTTTACCGCCGCCATGGTGACGGATTATCTCAACAAAAGGCAGACTTGAGTTTTGCCAATCAGGCATTGAGGCCGCCCTGCACCTTTACCGGGGGGCCGAAATGTTTTGGAATACCTAAGGAGTACGCGCTTTATGTCCTTATCCATAAATGATGGAAATCCGCCACCGGAAACCACGGCTCCGGAAGAGGCGGAAAAACCGGAGGCGGCTCCGGCCGCGCCCGGTGAATCAGAAGACTTGCAGGTCCAGTTGGCCCAGAAAACCCAGGAGGCCCAGGAAAATTATGAGCGATTCCTGCGCCTGGCCGCGGAAATGGAAAATCTGAAAAAACGCCGCGACCGGGAAAAGGCCGATCTACTGCTCTTCGCCAATGAAAGCCTGATCAAAGAACTCCTGCCGATGGTGGACAACCTGGAGTTGGCCCTGGCCCACGGCCGGGAGCAGGGCGCGCCCCAGGCCTTCCTGGAAGGGCTGGAATTGGTGCACCAAGGGTTTCTCAAGGCCCTGGAAAGGTTTGGGGTCACTCCCCTCACCAGCCTGGGCGAAACCTTTGACCCCGCGTTCCACAACGCCGTGCAAGAGGTGGAAAATCCGGAGGTAAACGATTGCAGCGTCACCCAGGAGCTGCAAAAAGGATATCTGTTTCACAAAAGGCTGCTGCGGCCGGCCATGGTCGTGGTGGCCCGCCATCCCCAAAAAACTACTTGATAGAGAGATTGAGTCCATCAGGAGGAATACTAAATGTCCAAACCCATAGGAATTGATTTGGGCACCACCAACTCGGTGGTAGCCATTATGGAAGGCGGGGAGCCCAAGGTCATCCCCAACGTCGAAGGCGCCCGCACCACCCCTTCGGTGGTCGCGTTTACCGATAGCGGCGAGCGCCTGGTGGGGCAGATCGCCAAGCGCCAGGCCATCACCAACCCCAGCAACACTATCTTCTCCATCAAGCGCCTGATCGGTCGCAAATTTGAAGACCCGGAAGTCCAAAAGGACCTCAAGATCCTGCCCTATAAAATCGTGGCGGCGGAAAACGGCGACGCGCACGTGGAGGTCCGGGGGCGCACTTACAGCCCCGGGGAAATCTCCGCCATGGTCCTCACCAAGATGAAGCAGACCGCAGAGGAGTACCTGGGGGAGAAGGTCACCGAGGCGGTGATCACCGTGCCCGCCTACTTCAACGACTCCCAGCGCCAGGCCACCAAAGACGCGGGGCGCATCGCCGGCTTGAACGTCCTGCGCATCATCAACGAGCCCACCGCGGCCTCCATGGCCTACGGCCTGGACAAGAAAAAGGACGAGCGCATCGCGGTCTTCGACCTGGGCGGCGGCACCTTCGACATCTCCGTCCTGGAAATCGGCGAAGGGGTCTTTGAGGTGAAATCCACCAACGGCGACACCCACCTGGGGGGCGACGACTTCGACCAGCGGGTCATCGACTTCCTGGCCGACGAGTTCCGCCGGGAGCAGGGCATTGATCTGCGCAAGGACCGCATGGCCCTTCAGCGCCTCAAAGAGGCCGCGGAAAAGGCCAAGTGCGAGCTGTCCACCGCGCTGGAAACCGAAATCAACCTGCCCTTTATCACCGCGGACGCCAGCGGCCCTAAGCACCTGCTCATCAAGCTCACCCGGGCCAAGCTGGAGAGTTTGGTGGATGAACTCATCGGCAAGCTGGAAGGCCCTTGCCGCCAGGCCATGAAGGACGCGGGGGTGGGTCCCCAGGAGATCGACGAAGTGGTCCTGGTGGGCGGCATGACCCGCATGCCCAAGGTCCAGGAAAAAGTCATGTCCATCTTTCAGAAGGAGCCCCACAAGGGCGTCAACCCCGATGAAGTGGTGGCCGTGGGCGCGGCCATCCAGTCCGGAGTCCTCAAAGGGGAAGTGAAGGACATCCTGCTCCTGGACGTCACCCCCTTGTCCCTGGGCATCGAGACCCTGGGCGGGGTGTTCACCAAGATCATCGACCGCAACACCACCATCCCCACCCGGAAGAGCCAGGTCTTTTCCACCGCCGCGGACAACCAGCAGGCGGTGACCATCCACGTGCTCCAGGGGGAGCGGGAGATGGCCGCGGGCAACAAGACCCTGGGCCGCTTTGAGCTGTTCGGCATTCCCCCGGCGCCCCGGGGGGTGCCCCAGATCGAGGTCACCTTTGACATTGACGCCAACGGCATCGTCCACGTATCCGCCAAGGACCTGGGCACCGGCCGGGAGCAGTCCATCCGCATCACCGCGCCCAGCGGCCTGACGGAAGAGGAGATCAGAAATCTGGTTAAAGAAGCCGAGCTCCACGCCGAGGAAGACCATCGCAAGAAGGAGCTGGCCGAGGCCCGCAACCAGGCCGACACCCTCATCTACACCACGGAAAAGACCCTGGCGGACCTGGGGGACAAGGTGGATGCGGCCACCAAGGCGGATATCGAAAGCCACATCTCCCATCTGAAGACGGCTATGGAGGGCACCGACGCCCAGGCCATCAAGAAGGCCAGCGAAGACCTGATGAAGGCCTCCCACAAGCTGGCAGAGCAGATGTACGCCAAGACCGCCGCGGGCGGCGCCGCCGGCGCCGGGGCCGGCCCCAAACCTGAAGAGAAGGCCAAAAAGCCTGAAGAAGAAGTGGTGGAGGCGGAGTTCGAGGAAGTGAAGTAACCGGGCTGGGCGGTTTTTTCTTTACCGTCTCTTTACCATATTTACCAAAGTATAAAGAGGGTGGGAAACCTGGTTTTCCCACCCTTCTTTTTCTTTTCGGCCCGTTGGCGTCCCCAAGTGGCTTCAGGTCGACGCCATTCGAAAATTCCTTAGTAATACTAGGTTAAGTATATATTGACATTCGCCTTTTTTGAGCGCAAAATGCGCTCATGAAAGCACAACAACTCAAGGCATTGGATCGTCGGCTG
>Ga0194113_10003430_pt1 | contig 21230 bp, 21 predicted proteins | sample TA2MahC200mmetaG_FD_146193 | JGI IMG/M metagenome (GOLD analysis project Ga0194113, IMG submission 146193) | Freshwater microbial communities from Lake Tanganyika, Tanzania - TA2015017 Mahale Deep Cast 200m | ecosystem: Environmental > Aquatic > Freshwater > Lake | place: Tanzania: Lake... | reverse complement strand
TGACATGGTCAATTCTTGTCCCTTATGGTATCCTTTCTCCATCGGTATATCCTCCTTTGTTTTTATTTGGCTTTCCTATAGGGTAGGATATGCCGATTCCTTTTTCCACCACATTCGGGACACTAGCAAGGTTTTGCGTTTATTGATATTCTCCAACCTTGTGTTTCGTTTAACCATAAGAATACATATAGCTGGTACCGGGAGAGGGTGTACAACCTGGAGCAAGAGGCTAACTATGATCCCGGCAACAAGGCTATGGCCTTCGACAAAGCTCAAGAATGGGGGGAGCGGATACCTATCGGTGTTGTCTATAGAAGAGAGTCACCCACCTTTGAGGAGCAACTGTCAGTTTTGAAGAAAGGTGCATTGGTGAAGCAGAAGATTGAACCCAGTCGAATAGAGAGGCTGCTTGATGAATTCTTATAGGCAGATAGAAGTGCATAATTTTTGATTGTAAGGAGGTAGATGATGTCACTGAAAGGAAAGAGGATTGCCATTCTAGCGGAACAGGATTTCGAGGATTCCGAACTCATTGAGCCTCTGAAGGCGATGAAGGAAGCTGGTGCCCAGGTGTTCGTAGTAGGCAGCGGCTCCCAAACAACCTATAAAGGCAAGAGAGGCAAAGCAACAATCAAGGTTGATATTGATGCCGATAAGGTCAGGGCTGAGGATTTCGATGCTATTATAATCCCCGGTGGCTATGCGCCTGACAAGATGCGGCTGCACCAGTCTATGATTGACCTGGTAAGGAAAGCATATGGTTTGGGCGGGGTGATAGCGGCTATTTGCCACGGACCTCAACTGCTAATCTCAGCCGATATAGTCAGAGGACGCCGTGTTACTTCGTGGCCTTCGGTAGCAATAGACCTCAAGAACGCCGGCGCCAACTGGGTCGATGAGCCTATAGTCAGGGATGGGAATCTTATCACCTCACGCAAGCCATCTGACCTACCGGTGTTTAATAGAGCAATAATTCAAGCCCTTGGCGGGTGAGCTATGACGCTGGAAGAAAAGATATTAAAGGAATACCGCACAGTCGCTATCGTCGGTGCATCATCTAATCCAGAGCGACCCAGTTTCAGGGTGGTCAGATATCTTTCTAAGCACAGCTACAATGTAATTCCGGTCAATCCCAATGAACGTGAGATTCTAGGTATGACTTGCTATCCCAACCTTAGTTCAATTCCTGAAAAAGTCGAGGTGGTAGACATATTCCGAAAGTCGGAAGAAGTGATGCCCATTGTTGACGAAGCGATAAAGATAGGAGCTAAGGTGGTTTGGATGCAGGAAGGGGTAATTAATGAGGCAGCAGCAGCCAGAGCCAGAGAAGCCGGTCTCTTAGTAGTCATGGATAAGTGCATGCGCAAGCAGCATATAAGCCTCACGAGGCGGAGGAAAAAGGGGAAAGGGGGTTGATATGAGTTCCAGCCAGGCACATGGTGACAGATTGCTAAGGTGTCTGTTGACCGGGTTTGTCGTGCTCTTGTTGCTATTCGTTTTGGGTGCCGCTTGTTCACCACAGGTACCCTCAGAGCCACCGCCAGCTTCTCCGCCGACATACCCACAAACACCGCCCGATTCATTCCTACCACCGCCAGCCGAATGGACGGCTGACGGCGTTATCAGCGATGGAGAATATACCAAGGTAGCTAAATACGGCGATTATGAAATAAATTGGGCCAGCGATGAGGAGTACATCTACATCGGCTTGAAAGTCAAAACGACCGGGTGGGTGGCCGTTGGTACACAACCGGGGACAACGATGAAGGATGCCGACATGGTGTTGGGTTTTGTCAGCGATGGCAAAGCCACCGTTTATGACATTTACTCTACCGGCGACTTTGGTCCGCATCCTCCGGACACTGAACTTGGCGGTACTAACGATATCCTTGAATTCGGTGGTAAAGAGATGGGTGGATATACCATCATTGAGTTCAAACGCTTGTTAGATACCGGCGATAAGTATGACCGCCCATTCTCCGTGGGTACTAACCAAATCATCTGGTCGTATGGTTCGGATGATAACTCGACCATAAAGCATGTCAACCGCGGAATTGGAGAACTAGACCTTTAGCCGCAATTTAATCTTGGGGGGGGGTATAGATAATGGGAATTTTTCAATCGCTAGTAGTTGTCAAATTGATATTCATTTTGGGCATTATAAATCTGGTTGCTGCTGCGCTGATATTCTTTTCTTGCCGGTGTCTACCGGGCAGCAGATGGGCTGGCGGGCTTATGAAGTATTCCGCCTACAAGCAATTCTACAAATATCATTGCTATATCTGGTGGGTGTTCTGGCCATCGGTGGTCATTCACGCTAGTTTAGCGCTCGCCTTCTTTGGTGTGCCATTCCGATAGGCTCAGATTATGTATTCGAGGTGTCAGGTAGATAAATGAAAAAAAGATTCGGTAGTGCAGTTATTTTGCTCGCCGTCATTCTGGCGGTTTTGACTGCCGGAAGCGGCTGCACGGGAGATGGGACTATGGACAAGACCAATGAACTGAAACCGGTGGAGGTCAGAGACTATCAGGGCGAAAAGCTTTCCTCGATAAATGATTTCAGAGAGAATTCCATAAAAGGGCCTCAGCGTGTTGATATAGAAAGCTACAAGCTCAAAGTCTCCGGGCTTGTAGAGAATTCCAAGGCATACACTTATGACGAAGTCATTAACAACCACCAGAGCTACGAGAAGGTGGTAACGCTGGATTGTGTGGAGGGCTGGAGCGTTACCATTCTGTGGAAGGGTTTGCTTATTAGAGATTTGCTTGCCGAAGCAAAACCGCTGCCGAATGCCAGGGTGGTCATATTTCATGCCTATGACGGCTACACGACTTCTTTGCCCGTTGATTACATAATGAACAATGACATACTAATCGCTTACATGATGAACGGTGTTACTATCCCCCCGGAAAGGGGTTTTCCTTTCGAGCTCGTAGCCGAGAGTAAATGGGGATATAAATGGATAAAATGGATAACGGAAATCGAACTGTCCGATGACGTTGATTATAAGGGCTATTGGGAGCAGAGAGGCTACTCCAACAGCGGCGACCTTGACAAAGGCTTCTTCGAAAGATGAAAAACATATTGAAGGAGAATTTAGCCAGGCAGGTAGTGCGTTGGCTGCTGCTGGCTATGCTAGTGCTTTACCTTCTTACCGGCTTCGGTATTACGCAATACAGGATTGTCGAGCATGTGACATTCGGATTACTAACTAAAAACTTAGCCTTTAATATTCATAACAACCTGTTGATTCCTTTCATAGTCCTGTTAATCCTGCACATTTATCAGGGAGCTAAAGAATCGACTAAAAAATAATTGGCTTTTTGGTGCACCTGGTGGTTTTTAAGGAAGCCTTTAAAAGAGGAGGTGAAGCATGGAGACTTTCCGTGGCAGGGCACATTTACCCGGAGTGGGTAAGGAATGGAGCATTGAATTGGAGCTGGACTGGGATAAAAAGGACGTCACCATCCATACTAATGACGCTCCCGGGCCTATAACTACCTGGCCGGGTTTGGTAGTGCAAACCTTTGGTACATACGAGATAGCTTTCAAGACTAAGGGTATACCCCCGGAACTCACTCACTGGTGGCATTTCGTACGTGCGGATGGCGGAGACCTTTGGGGCATTGTGGTGGGGCTGCCGGATGCCCAGGGCAAATGGATAACCTGTGCAGTAGCGTTTAAGAAAAAGTAGCCAGGGGGCATCTGCGGCTACAGGTAAGTTCTCATGCTCCGGACGTCGTGTACATCAGCTTAGCTGGTATCCTTTCGGAGTAAGCAAAAGATATCAATGCCAAATCATTTAGCCGGGGAAACGAGTCCTTATCTATTGCAGCACGCCGGTAATCCGGTGGACTGGTATCCGTGGGGTAAAGAGGCACTCGGTCTTGCCCGGTCACAGAACAAGTCTATATTACTGAGCATTGGTTATTCGGCATGCCACTGGTGCCATGTTATGGCTCACGAGTCCTTTGAGAATAATGAAATAGCCAGTTTGATGAACGAGAACTTCATCAATATCAAAGTGGATAGAGACGAGCGTCCTGACATCGATAGTATTTATATGGTAGCGGTGCAGGCTATGACCGGCAGCGGCGGCTGGCCGTTAACTGTATTCTTAACCCCGGAAGGCAAGCCTTTCTTTGGTGGAGCCTATTTCCCGCCTGAAGATAGGCATGGCATGCCTGGCTTTCCTAGAGTTCTAAGCGCTGTCGCTGATGCCTACCGTAACCGTCGTAATGATATCGAGCACACCGCCCAGCAGTTGTTGGAGGCGATGTCGAGGCAGGTAGATAGAGGCGCTGCTGCCGAACCACTGGTTCTTGATATTCTTGGTGCAGCTTACCTGGATTTGAAGCGTAATTTCGATAAGCAAAACGGCGGCTTTGGCACAGCACCCAAATTCCCTCAGCCGATGGTACTTGAATTTCTCTTGAGACATTTCCAGCGCAGCCGGGATACAGCCTCTTTGGAAATGGTGGAGCTAACCCTGGAGAAAATGGCTAAGGGAGGCATTTACGACCAGCTGGGGGGTGGTTTCCATCGGTACGCCACTGATAGCTGCTGGCTGGTCCCGCATTTTGAGAAGATGCTATACGATAATGCGTTGCTGAGCCGGGTGTATATGCATGCCTATTTAGTCACAGGCAAGCAGTTATACCGCTCTATAGCTGAAGAGACTCTGGACTATGTGCTCAGGGAAATGACCGACCCGAAGGGCGGTTTCTATAGCACGCAGGATGCTGATAGCGAAGGTATCGAGGGTAGGTACTATTTGTGGACGCGAGAGGAAATTGCCGAGGTAGTAGGAGAGAAACACAGCCGGATAATCAATGATTATTTCGGCATCACTGCTGAAGGTAATTTTGAAGGTGGGAATATTCTCCATGTGGCTAATGACCTTACGCCGGAAGCAGACGGTATAATCGAGCAGGCTAAGGCCTCTTTACTGAAAAAGCGGGAGCAGAGGGTCAAGCCGGGTCGGGATGATAAAATTTTAGCCTCGTGGAACGGACTCATGCTAGCCAGTCTGGCTGAAGCCGCCTGCGTTCTTGACCGCCGGGACTATTTAGCTGCCGCAGTGAAGAACGGCTCTTTCTTACTGAACACGATGGTTGACGGTGGCTATCTCAAACATACACACAAGGATGGTGTGTCTAAAATAGATGGTTATCTCGAGGATTATGCCCTGGTTATTGAAGGATTTTTGGGCTTACATCAAGCTACCTTCTGTGGAGATTGGCTCAGGCAAGCTATAGGGCTGGCAGAAGCTATGATTGAGCAATTCTGGTCCGAGTCCGAGAGCACCCTGTACGACACGAATGAGAGGCAGCAGGATTTATTTATCCGGCCTAGAAATATATACGACACATCACTGCCATCCGGTTCCTCGGCAGCCGTCTCGGTATTGCTCAGGCTAGCCGTGTTGACGGGCAATGAGCGATTTCAGCAGATAGCGTCGCAGTCGCTTCGGTCCATGCGGGAGTTTATGGAACGGCATCCGCTTGGCTTTGCCAACTGGCTTTGTGCCCTTGACTTCTACCTATCGGCTCCCAAAGAAATTGCTATCATCGGCCCCATAAACAGTCCGGCGACATCTGAGTTGTTACGCGCTCTGTATGCTATGTGGCTGCCTAATAAGGTAATCGCCGCTTGCGACCCCGATGATTCCACGCGTCTTTCGGAATTAAAACTGCTTGAAAACAGGCAGATGATTGATAATCGACCCACAGTGTATATATGTGAGCGCTATACTTGCAAGACACCTGTCACCGATTCGGCTTCGCTTGTCGCCCTATTGAAAGAAGCCTAGTGTCATCAAGCGCTCTGTCGGCGACAGCCTGCAAGAAAAGGAGTTGATTTTGGTTCAGGAGGGACAACATCCGCTGTGCTGCCTTCAGGATAAGAATCTGGGCCCCTACAAATTAGTGGTTACGGTAGGGCAGAAGCACAGAATAGGTGCCAGCTATTTTCACCTCTTCTTACGTGACTCCTCGGGTGAAGTTAGCCGTCAACCGGTCATTTTCGGCCTGCATCATCAGGGAAAGTATCCCAGCTACAACTGGATTGAGGTTATCAGCCTTTCACCTCGAGTTAACTTCGGGTCAGGGAAAGCTGTCGATATTTCGGAGGATGAAACTCAGCAGCTATTTCAGTATCTGGCTGAACTCATACCACCGGGCGGGCACATAATGGTTGAATACGATAGCCCGGAGCAGCAGGAAACAGCCCGTTCGCTGGCTCTCGGTATCCCTCCGGTAGCCACCCCTTTAGGCTACATGATGTTCTTAGCCGGTTGTGGGGTCAGCTTTAAGGACTGGCATTTCGCTGAAGGTGGCTGCGAGGGGCCATGCAAGCTGCAAGGGTATAAGGCGCTCGATGAGTTGCATGCTGAGCGCAGGGCTAATGAAACGGTGGCTGAGCTCACTGCCTTTCTTGCCAGGATTCCAGAGGAGGAGATTTCGGAGCTGGAAAAGGCTGCTCGAGATAGAGCTTTAGCTGTCCTCAATAAACTGAAGAAGAACAAGGGCTAGGGAACTGTTGCTGTGCTAGTGCTTAACCTTCTTACCGGCTTCGGTGTTACGCAATTCAGGGTTGTCGAGAGTGTGACATTTGATTATTAACCAAGCCGTTGGCATTTAAGATTCATGATAATCTGTGGATTCCTTTTATAGTCTTACTTGCCCTGCATATCTATCAGGGGATTCGAAAGCCAGCTTAAAAGGAGAGTCACGTTATGCGGAAAATAAGATTGGGTGCTGGCTCCGGGTGGGCACCATCTGACCCAATGCTGGCATTGGAATTGGTGGAGAAGGGACAGGTTGATTATCTGGGGTTTGACCAGTTGGCCGAGCTCACCATGGCCGTGCTCCAGATAACAAAGGCGAGAGACCCTAAAAGGGGCTACGTCTGGCAGCATATCATAGATGGCATGAAGCTTATACTGCCACCCGCCCATAAAAAGGGCATGAGGATAATCACCAACGGTGGTGGGGTCAACTGTGAGGAAGCAGCCAACCAGGTATTGAGCATTGCTAAAGAGAAAGGGCTGACTGATTTGAAGGTAGGCATTGTAAGGGGTGATGATGTGCTGAATAAACTCGAGGACTGCAGGAAAAAGGGGTGGAAATTTAACAACCTGGATACTGGTGAAGAGGATATAGACCGTATAAGAGACCGCATTGTCTCCGCCCATGCCTACATAGGCTCGGATGGGATTATCGGCGCTCTTGGCGAGGGGGCGAACGTGGTCATAACCGGCAGGGTCTCAGATAACGCCCTCTTCGTTGCCCCCATTATGCACGAATTTGGCTGGAAGTTTGAAGAGCCTTACTGGGACCTTATCGGTGCTGCGGTGACTGTAGGCCATATAATCGAGTGTGCTAGCTGGTGCTGCGGGCAAAACTCGGTTTTATGGGAGAAGGTACCCAAACCCTGGGCCATAGGCTATCCCATGGCCGAGTTCTACGAGGATGGCACCGCTATTATTACCAAGGTGCCCGGGACCGGCGGAATGGTAAACGAGTGGACTGTTAAAGAGCAACTAGTATATGAAGTCCACGACCCCAGAAATTATGTTATGCCCGATGGTATAGCTGATATGACCACGCTTACGCTTGAAGACCTGGGCGATGACAGAGTGCGGGTGGCAAATATGACCGGTAAACCCAGGCCTGATACGCTGAAAGTCCAGATTGGCTACTCGGATGGATTTATCGCCGAGAACCTGACGATAATAGGTGCTCCTAAAGCCTTGAGCAAGGCGAAGAGGATGGAAGAAGTAGGCTGGGAGAGGCTGAAGCAGATGGGCCTAAAACGTGAAAACTTGGAGGTGAGGATCGACTACATCGGGATAAACTCACTGTTGGGGCCTGTTGTGCCGATTCCAGATGAAGACTCGATAAATGAGATTGGCTTCAGGGTGGCTGCTAAAGCTAAAACGGCGGCTGAGGCGCAAATGATAGTATCTGCGTTCGCTGTGCTCACCGGTACGCCCGTAGGTGTAGGCTTCTCAGCTCCGCGTCAGCCCAGGCCTGTAATTGCCCTCTGGCCAACGCTCATACCGCGGGAAGAGGTGCTGATAGATTTTGTTGTGCGGGAGGTGAGTTAGCGTGCCCAAGGTGTTACTTAGAGAACTCGCCTATACTAGGAGCGGTGATAAAGGGGATATCTCGAATGTCGGAATTTTGGCCTTCGACAAAGCTAACTTTGAGATATTAAGAAGGCAAGTTACGCCGCAGAAAGTGAAGGAACATTACAGAGACTTGGTCAAAGGTGAGGTTGAGGTATACGAGATGCCGAACATAAATGCGCTGCAGGTTGTAATGCATAACGCTTTAGGAGGTGGCGCTACTAAGACACTGAGGTGGGATGAGACTGGTAAATCAATGTGCCTGGCTATGCTTTACATGGAAATCGAAGTCCCCGATGGGTCTAAACTGGCCGAACCTCCTTAGAACTGAGTTAACGCCGCTTTGTTTGGCGATGTCAGTGCTCTATAACGATTTTGATGGCCCGGCTCTTGCCTTTTGATAGGAATGCCTCTATTGCTTCCCGGTATCTTTCCAAAGGGAAGCGGTGGGTGATCATGCCTTCAATGTTCACCTTTTTGTCGCCGAGTAGTTCGGCAGCTATATCAAAAGATGACTTCCTTTCATATTCGGTGGCGTGACAGTTTATCCCGGTCACCTTTATCTCTTGGTGCCAGATAGGGGTGTAGTCTATCTTGCCCGGCTGGAAGTTTATGCCCAGAATGACCACCGTGCCCTTGCCTCTAACCCAACGAAGCGCATCTCGCATAGTCGTGTCATTTCCTACCGTATCGTAGATTATGTCGAAACCCCCCAGCAAAATCCGGTTCTTGAAATAGCCTTCAAAATATTTGGCTTCGGTTATCCTGGCAATCTGTTCATAGGCGTTTTCGTTGTCAAACACTATGCCCTTTGTGCCGAATTTGGTGGCCATGTTTGCCTGGAACGGATACCGTGCCAGGCAGTAAATCTCCGCCTCAGGCTGCATTACTTTGGCCACTGCGATTGTCAATAAGCCTATGGTGCCACCGCCTATCACCAACACCTTGTCACCTTTGTTCGGCGTATGCTTCATCACGCCGTGTACAGCAACAGCGGTGGGCTCGAGGAGAACGGCTTCATCATTGTTGAGGAAATCGGGGACTTTGTAGGGCTGAGACCGATGCATTATCATGTAGGGAGAAAATCCGCCCCCTGTATCTACAGTTGGCATTTGTTTCTTTCCCAGATTTTCGCAGAGCATGTAGTTGCCTGCGGCGCATTGTTGGCAAGAAGGGTCGATTTCCATCTGAAAGCAGGAGGGCCAGTCCAGGCGAAGGCTTACCCGGTCGCCGATTTTGAATCCTTTCACCTCCGCTCCCAGCTCGACCACCTCTCCGACCATTTCATGGCCGAGATACTTTCTGGATATGCCTGGGGTTGCCGCCGGAAAGCATTTTGTATTCATATCCATAAAGATGAAATGTATGTCCGAGCCACAGAGGCCGCAAGCCCTGTTCTTGACTTTAAGCCAGCGTGGATTAGGTATCTCCGGCTGCTCTACCTCTGAATATTTGAAAGGAGAAAACGGGGCGAAGGCGGCGCTTTTAGTAAAGCTGGAAGCGATTTTCAAGGCAACTATGTTGCCCAGCTTGTTTTCAAAATATAGTGTTTTCATACTCTTATTGTAGTTGCGAGGCTTTAGCCTCGCCAGTGCGACCCTGAAGGGTCGCCGCTACATCAGTCGGTTCAAAGGCTCCAGAGGTCGTTCTCTTGTTTTCTGGGGCGGGTGACGAAGCCGATGATGACCAGGGGGCTGAACACAAAGGTGGTGAGTAATCTGGCCAGCGCGTTTATATTGAATCGAAGCATGAAATCAGGATATCTATTCAGGTTCTCGATGTAATCGATGTATAATTTCGCCAGTGGTACTAGCTGGTCGCGAGGCACACGGTCCAGCGTGTCGGCGGCGTCGAAAAGATAAACTGGACCGCTTATGTAGCTGACCACCGGAAATCCTTCACGGCTAAGTGGGCCAGCATCAGTAGGAACGCCAAGCGGGGTTACTGTGGGGAAGAGAAGCGTGCTGTAAAGGCCATAATGCTGGACTAATCCGGCGTAAAGGCTAATAGCCACAGGGTTCTCCTTGAAAAATACACCTCTTGCCTCCACATAATCGCTATAGGGCCAGTTGTCGGCGATGTGCTCGATGCACAGAGTAAAAAGGTTGTCAGACAGAATTCCCTCCTTATGCCGCTCGATAAAATCGTCATTGGATGGTTCACCGACGAAATGGGAACCGGTGAGCATGAAGACCATTGTCCGTTGGCGCTCTTCCAGTGGAATCTGGGCATAGTAACGGGCTAGAGCCAGAACCATGCCCACTCCGGAGCTGTCTTCGACACCGCTGGGCCAGGGCGAATCAAAATGGGAGGAGATAATGAAATTTCTGTCGGTTTTGCCAGGAAGAATGGCATAAATATTTGATGCTTCTCCACCATCTTTGGCTATGGTGGCATCCAGGACTAGATTGACCTCTAAGGGGCCTTCTTTTAGCCGGTTTTTAAACATCTCGCCGTCTTCCTCCCGGATATACAGGCTGGGCACTGAGCGGATTTTGCCGTCGTAAGGAGCGTAATAGGTGAGCGGCCCCATATCGGGATAATCTTCCAGAATGTAAACGGCGCCGATAGCACCGGCCTGTTCCACCCTTGGGTAGATGTTGAAAAGATGGAGAATCCAGCCGATGGGGTAAGGCTGACTGCGACCGGCAGCGAGATTTTCCGGGTCATAAGCCATGTAGGAGAATAGCTTTAGCTCGTTCCAGCCAATATTTATGGGCGCCAAAGATATCAGCACCACCTTGCCTGTGATATCAGCAGCCTGGAAGTCCGCCTCAGCACCGTAACCTAGATAGACGAGCGGGGCAGTAATCCCTTCTGGAGGCGTCTGGCCGCTGTAGGGCCAGAAGAAACATTCTACCTCAGTTGGCTTGTCTCCACTAGGCTCCATGACCAGCCGCCATTTTTTCTCCTCCCAGTAGTCGAATGTTGTGCTCTCTACAGTGACCGGTGAAGCGAAGCACTTAAACCAGGCGGTCAGTTCAGCAGCGGCCTCGTGATATGATGCCGAGCCCGGTCGGCGTGGGCCAAAACCGTAAACATCTTCTATATGGCTATATATCTCATCTTCGGAGGGCACAGCTACGCCTGCAACGAAATTGCCTGTGGTAGGCTTGGAGATGGCGTAGATTGATAGAGGTATTGCAACCAGCAAGGCTACTAGAAGGACTGTTGAGACTACAAAGGCGGGCTTAGTGTTACCGTTGTTTGTTATGCGCCCGCCGTTTTCACTTCTGAGGCGGTAGCCGAAAATGTACAGGGCTAACCCGCCGAGGAGGAAAACGATGATGCCTGAGACCAGTCCCCAGCCGGAGAAGTAAGCCACATAGCCGACGGGGTGCCTTACCAGAAGTCCTCCGGCAAATTTAGCCGGCAGAGACAGTAGCGACAGCAGCGGGGAAACCGTGGTCAATGATTCCAGGACTAGCTGCAATAGAAACCAGGTGCCCACTGCCATCCAGGCTCTGCCTAGAAACGCCAGCCAATTAGGCTCTTTGCGGTAAAGAAGATAAGCCAGGAGCAATAAGGCTATGGGTGGTAGCAGGCCATACCATATATTGAAGAGAGCCTGCGCATAGCTGGATGTATTTCCAAATGCCGCCAGTAGAGCAGGTATAATGGAGAAAAACAAGGAGATTAGCAGGAAGGCTAAGAACTGCAGTAGCAGCCGCCTCAGATGCAAAGCCAACCTTTATTCCTCCTTAGCCGGGGAATCTACCAGATTAAGGCCTATTGTAAACCTTTCCGCTGGCTTTGTCACCCTCACCCTATCCCTCTCCCGTTCCCCTTATCCCAGCGGGAGTAAACCCTAGCTGGATGCCTGCTCACCCCTCCTCCCATCAAGGGAGAGGGGACAGACATGTAGGGACAGGTCTTTAGACCTGTCCGAGACGCTGGCTTGAGGCTTTAGCCTCGCCAAGCACGACCCTAAAGGGTCATGGCTGCGTGTTGGAAAATTTTGTGGACAGACCTGATGGTCTGTCCCTACAACTTCGTGTTATTCTGAGGGAGCGGAGCGACCGAAGAATCTCGAGGCCCTTCTCCTTACACCTCGTTCAGGGTCAGGGTGACAAGTCAATACTCTATTGTCGTTTAGATATTCTGTAGTTGAATTTGTTTGAGATTTGGTATTTTCGAAGAACCACTTGACATGTACGATGAAAGGTAGTAAAAATAGACGAAGTACAAAGGAGTCGGAAGACGGTTGAACAGCAGACATCCTCTTCAGGAGGTACGAGATGAAGGATACTGATAAGACAAAGGAGCAACTAGTAAAGGAATTAGAATTGCTGCGCCAGCGGGTTGCTAAACTGGAGGCGGCGCAAGCTGAATGTGAACGGATAGCCGAGGAGCTGCGCAGTAGTGCAGAAGAGTTTAGTTCCAGCCTGCTCGAGAATTCCCCCAATCCTATTTTGGTTATCAATGCGGATACCTCAATAAGGTATGTCAATACGGCATTTGAACAGCTAACCGATTTTTCTGCCGCAGAGCTCATTGGAAGGAAAGCTCCATATCCGTGGTGGACAGAAGCAACACCTCATAAAAGCCAGGATGATATTAAAGAAGCTATGAGTAAAGGAATGAGGAAAGTCGAGGAGGTATTCAAGAAGAAGAATGGGGAGCAATTCTGGGCTGAAGTAACTTCTATACCGGTAAGCAGAGGCGGTGAAATCCAGTATTACCTGACCATATGGGTTGACATCACCGAGCGCAGGCGGCTGGAGGAGAGAATACGACATCACAACCTCGTGCTCCGCGCTATCCGCAACATCAACCAGCTTATTGCCAGAGGAGCCGACCGCGATAGTCTGCTCAAAGGCGCCTGCGATAACTTCGTCAAGACCCGTGGTTACTCCGATGCCTGGATTGTTCTGCTGGATGATTCCGGGAAGTTTGTGACTGTTGCCGAAGCTGGTTTGGGTAAGGACTTCAAGCCGCTGGTTGAACAGCTCAGGCGCGGCAAGCTGCCCGATTGCGCTCGGAAGGCGCTGCAGCGACCGGACATTGTGATAATTGAAGACCGGTCGTCTTGTGCTGACTGCTCTCTGGCAAAGGCTTATGAATATGGAGGGAGAATGAGCATCCGGCTGGGATGCGGTGGAAAGGTCTATGGCCTGTTGTCTGCATCCAGACCAAGCAATATAACTATAGACGAAGAAGAACTGGCCTTGTTCGATGAGATTGCCGGGGATATCGCTTTTTCCCTGTTCAGCATGGAACAGCAGGAGGAACGCAAGAAGGCAGAAGCAGCGCTGCGCCAGAGTGAGAAAAGATATCGGACTATACTGGAGGAGATGCAGGATACCTACTTTGAGGTAGACATTGCAGGAAATCTTACTTTCGGCAACAGAGCGTTTTACCTGAGTTTAGGATATTCTCCGGATGAGATGTTGGGGATGAACTATCGAGTCTATACCGCGGCTGAGGACGTGAAGGCGGTGTACCGTGTGTTCAATCAGGTCTATCTGAGGGGTGAGCCAGCCAGAAACTTCACTTTTAAAGTCATTCGGAAGGATGGCAGCACAGGCTATGCCGAGCTCTCGATTTCTCCATTGCGAGATGAAAAAGGCGAGATTGTTGGATTTCGGGGGAATGGGCGTGATGTTACCGAGCGCATGCAGATGGAGGAGATACTCAGGCAAAGCGAGGAAAGGTTCCGTGTCGCTGCTGCCAGCATCAGTGATGCGGTATGGGAATGGAATGTCAGTGATGGCACTGTGCTCTGGTTTGGTGACATCGATGGCATGCTCGGGTATGGGCCTGGGGAGTTTCCCAGAACACTGGAGGCTTGGGGGAATGCACTTCATCCTGATGACCACGACCGGGTGATGACTGCTCTGCAACGTGGTGTGGATGGAGTTGAGCTTTATGACGTGGAGTATCGAGTGCTGACAAAAGATGGAAGTGTTCGTTACTGGACAGACCGCGGCATGACAACCGTTCGGGATGAGATGGGACGTTCTCACATAATGGTAGGAGCTTGTGGTGATATTACCGAGCGCAAGCAGATGGAGGAGGCATTAAGGCGGTCGGAGGAGAGATACCGGACTGTTCTGGAGGAGATGGAGGAAGCTTATTATGAAACCGATCTAGCCGGTAATTTCACCTTTTTCAATAATGCTCTATGTCAAAAGTCAGGCTATTCCAGAGAAGAGCTAATGGGGATGAATTACCGGGTTTACATACCCCCTAAGTATGTCAAAAAAGTGTTTAGTGCCTACAATCAGGTATATCGTACAGGTGAGTTACTTAAATGGTTTCCTATGGAAAATATTAGAAAGGACGGAACGCGAATATTTGTCGAAGACTCTATCTTTCCCTTAAGAAACGAGAGGGGCGATATTATTGGATTCCGTGGCGTTAGCCGTGACGTTACCGGGCGCATGCAGGCAGAAGAGGAGAGAAGGCAACTGGAGCAGAAGGCTCAGCTTGCCGGCCGACTGGCCTCTGTGGGTGAGATGGCATCAGGCATCGCCCACGAGATAAATAATCCACTGACCGGCGTCATCGGCTATGCCCACCTGCTGCTGGACAGGAAAGACATCCCCGTGGATATCAGGCAGGATGTGGAGATTATCCATGAAGGGGCTCAGCGGGTAGCCAGCATTGTCAGCAGGATGCTTGCCTTTGCCCGCCAGTATAAGCCAGAGCGAAAATGGGCAGATATCAACGAACTCATAGGGAGTACCCTCTACTTGCGCGCCTATCATCTGGAGACTAGCAACATAAAGGTTACCACCCAACTCGCCTCTGATTTACCCATCACCATCGCCGACCCCGGTCAGCTTCAGCAGGTGTTTCTGAATTTAATTGTAAATGCCGAGATGGAGATGAAATTAGCCCATGGTGGCGGTAAGCTGTCGATTAAGATAGAGCAGGTAGATAACACAATTCGGATATCCTTTAAAGACAACGGTCCGGGTATAGCTAAAGAAAATCTGGAGAAGATATTTGACCCCTTCTTTACAACCAGAGAGGTGGGCCAGGGGACGGGGCTCGGACTGAGCGTCTGCCATGGGATAATAACCGAACATAAAGGCAAGATATGGGTTGAAAGCAAGTTAGGTAGAGGGGCAACCTTCATTGTGGAGCTGCCCATAGTCACTGAAGACAGTCAGTTGGTGCTGCTTGAGCCGACAGCCAAAGAGCCTAAGAAGGTGACCAAGGCTAAGATACTGGTAGTAGATGATGAGCTGGTGATAAGGCAGTTTGTCAGCCGTGTGCTGAGTGAAGAAGGGCATGAGGTGGAAGCTGTGGATAAAGCTGAAGATGCCTTGGAAAGGATTAAGAGTAAGAGGTACCGTCTCATCCTGCTTGATATCAAGATGCCGGGCATAAGCGGTATTGAGTTGTATAAGCAATTTCAAGAAATAGCTCCGTCCCTGGCGAAGAGAGTGGTCTTCATCACCGGCGATGTTATTGGGGCACGGACCACAGTTTTTCTCACCAAGGCGAAAATGCCTTACATAATGAAGCCGTTTGATGCCAAGCAGTTGAAGACGGAGATAAAACGCATATTAGCCAGAGAGTGACTTGCTGAAACTTACCCTCACCTGACCTCTCCCGTTCCCCTTATCCCAGCGGGAGTAAATCCTCGCTGGATGCCTGCTCACCCCTCCTCCCGTAAATGGAGAGGAGATTACGTTTCTCGTAGGGGTCATCTGCCCACAGATGACCCGACAGAGCGGTCACCCGTCCTTCCCAGGAAGGACCCGTAGACGGATGACACGTAGGTTAAATTCTAGCTTTCCTTGCCCGGCTGTCAATGTACTGCTGAAGTCGTTCACGTGTAGTTACCCACTGGCCACCAAGCCTTAGTGCCCACAGTTTTCCCTTCTCAGCCTGTGTTCTCAAAGTAACCGGCGCAATTGACGCCAGCTTTGATGCCATTTTCAGGTCAATGAACTCATCAACGCTGGAAGCCGCCAATTGACCTGAAGGATAACGCTTGCTGGCATCGAGGATTTCTACCGAAGAAAGACTACTATCTTCAGCATAGTTTAATATCACGCCGGGCTCTATCTCACTACTATGGCTCAAGGGGGTCTCCGGGTCCTGAAGATAAATAGTGAGAACGTCAACCTCAGGCTCGTATTCAATCTTCAGAGCACCTTTCGGTATCTCTTGTAATCTTGCTTCTCTTACCATCTTACACCTCTATCTGGTCTTAATTAATGTTATCACCAGAGCATATGAGCCTACCATAACCCATATTACTCTCAGCTTACCATACCGCGATTCCCATTTATCTCCCTGGTTCAGCCTTTCCCCTGAATTAATAGTCTCTTCCACATCAGCCGTAGGCCTAGTACTAAAGTACTATAATACAGTATTTGGGTATACAACCTTATTATATATCAATATATAGGCTAACGTAATTGCCAATCGCCGTTAAATGTATGCAATTTTATTAAAATTTCAGACAATTTGTCTTGACATCCTAGGCTATTCCTACTACAATTACTAATGACCTTCAAGGCAACGAATGTCTTGAAGTACTAAACTTCTTCTGTTGTATCATCAACAGAAGCTACTGAAAAATAAGAAAACCCCCACGTTTTTGTGGGGGTTTTCTTTTATATCATTGTACTATGGGAGGGGAGAAAACAATCTTTAAGATACTCTAGGGTCAAGGATATTCTCTTATCCGATGCCTCTCTCAAGGTTTTAGCCCAACTTATGTCCGGGACACATGCATTTTCAACTTTTTTATGAGTATGTTCACGAATAAGGTTTAAGGCCTCCGATAAATCGCTATCACCCGATACTAAGATGGCTACATCATAAGAGTCATTAACTGCAAGCGTTACCATATCTACCACAATACGAGTATCGACGCCTTTCTGAATATAGGTTTTATAAGTCTGTTTTTCGTTGCATTTATTGCAAATGAATTCATGTGCTCGGGGCACAATTCTACCCTTCCTTACCTGAAGGTTATCAATCCAACCCAATCTGTCTAAGAACTTTTGATTTGATTGCATTACAAGTGGGTCAGAACTTGGAGTTGGCGTGGTGTAGAAATATATTCTTTCTAAAGTCCGATTATCCACAAGTTTTTTCGCTAATTTTTCTATATCGACTAATTTGTCTGTTTTTAGCCCCTCTTTCACGCCCTTGTAAAGATTAGACCCATCGATGAAAACCATGACTCGATTATTTGACATTACTCACCCCATAGATGATTATAGCACCAAATCATGTCGTGTCAATGATTAGGAAATTTACTATTTAATATAACTTTTCTGCATATACCTAACATTATGTCCGAATTGACCCACTACCCAACCTGTGAAGCTACCTCGACACATATCAAGGGAGAGAGAATTACAGCTCTATTTGGGCTGAATTGTCCCTTTTAGTTTATCCAGCCAGGCTGTTGACTTGAGCTGCCTCTCAAGAAGGTATTTGATGTACTCCCGTATCACCTGTTCCAGTTCGGCTGATAATTCTGGATTTATTTTTACTCGTCTGGCGGTGGCGTAGTCGCAATTCTGCCACAAGCGCAGCACCTTTAAGGCGTTCAGGGAAAGGGGGCGGGCCACCGGCTCGTGAAAGCCACAATCATGACAGAGGACGCCACCATGGCTGGGGCTGAAGAAATTGGTCTCTGGTTTAAGAGCTGAATTACATTCCGTGCACTGCTGTAGCTGGGGACGATAGCCGAGATGGTCGAGAAGGTGAAGCTCGAAGTAGCGCAGGATAGGCTCACAATCCTTAGTCTGGGACAACTGGTGTAAGGTTTCCAGCACCAGGTCAAAGAGGCGGCGGTCTTCGATGTGCTCGCCGGTAAAGGAGTCAACCAGTTCTGCAATGTAGAGGCCACGCGAAATACGCTCCAAATCATCCTTTATAGGCAGAAAATTATTGATGGTCTGGGCTTGAGTGATGATGTCAAGGTTGCGGCCTCGAGCCAGCATCAGGCGGCTGTGGGTGAGAAGCTCTACGTGGCCGCCCAGCTTGCTTTGGGGACGGCGTGTACCTTTAGCTACTGCTTTCAGTTTGCCCAGCTCAGGTGTATAGAGGGTAAGGATTCTATCGGCTTCGCTCAGCTTAATTCGCTTGATAATAATAGCTTCTGTTTGGTAAGTCCGAGGGGCTGTCATAGTCTACGTCGTCTACGTCTGGTCACATCTCCTGCCTTCCTTCTAAGGCACGGCTGAGGGTGACATCATCGGCATATTCCAGGTCGCCACCATAGGGCAAACCGCGAGCCAGCCGGGTGACTCGTATACCGAGCGGAGCGATGAGGCGCTGGAGGTACATGGCGGTGGTTTCCCCTTCTAGGTTTGGATTGGTTGCCATTATCACTTCTGTCACCAGGCCGTCGTTGAGGCGTGATAGCAGCTCCTTAACTTTCAGCTCATCAGGCCCTATCCCATCGGTCGGGGCGATGACGCCGTAAAGCACGTGGTAAAGTCCTTTGTACTTTTTGGTGCGTTCCAAGGGAAGTATATCTATAGGCTCTTCGACGATACAGATTTTGGTACGGTCGCGTTCTTCGTTGCGGCAGATAGCGCAGGGGTCAGAATCGGTGATATTAAGGCAAGTGGAACATAAGACCAGTTTTTCCTTTAGGTTTTTGATGGCGTCGGCTAATGCCGCAACCTCGCCTGCAGGTGCACGGAGAAGATAGTATGTCAACCGTTGGGCGCTCTTTGGTCCGATACCCGGCAGCTTGTTGAGTTCTTCTATTAATTTGGCTATCGGCTCGGCAGTGGGCATTAATTCGGTGCTCAAATATCTTGCCTCCTAAAAGTTCATTTGTCACCCTGAGCGACAGCGAAGGGTCTTGAGATTCTTCGGTCGCGGAGTTTACACTGGGTGAGATTCTTCGGTCGCTCCGCTCCCTCAGAATGACAAAGGGGGGAGAGACCCTCAGAATGACATGAAGCGAAGGGCTCAGAATGACATGAAGCGAAGGGCTCCCTCAGAATGACAAGAGAAAGACCCGGAGTAGCTCGCAAAGTGTTCATGATGGCAGGCATGGCTAAATAAACATTCTCCTTAAAACATTCCCGGGAGTTTAAGACCGCCGGTCAGGCTGCTCAGGTGGCTGGCGGCGAGCTCCTGGGATTTCTGAATAGCTTCATTCACTGCTGCCATGACCAGGTCCTCGAGCATCTCAGCGTCTTCAGCGTTTATAACTTCTGGCGATATAGTCACTGAGCGAATTCTTTGCTGGCCATCGATCACTATCTTGATGGCCCCGCCTCCTGAGCTTACTTCAGCAGTCATGTCAGCTAGCTCTTGCTGAGCCTTAGCCAGTTTAGCCTGTAGCTCCTGTGCCTGGCGAAAGACAAACTTATTCATTCCTCCTCCGTTCTGGGCTTCCTGCCAACAACTTTAGCTCCGTAGCTTTCTTTAGCAGCTTTTACCAGAGGGATTTCTGTTTTGACTTTAGTTTTCTCGCTGCGGGGTGTGAGGACACAGCGTATCTGGTAAGGCTGTCCAAAAATCTCTCGTAGCTTCTTTTCTACCAGATGTTTATACTTGGGGTTTTCAATATATGCTTTATGAAACTCGTGGTAAAAACCCAATACTAAAGTATTGTCTTCGATAGCTAGAGGTTCGCAGGCGCTCCGCAGAACGGCATCCAGGTTACCTTTGGAACCCTCACCGCGCATAGCATTAATAAATTCTCTCCAGCGGCTGCGTAGCTGGTCGATTTCCGGAGAAGGTGTCGTCTCCGGAGTTTCTTCGGCTTTGCTTGGCACTGCTTCGGTTTCAGTGCTTTCAGTTGGCTCTGGAGCTTTAGCCTTTGGAGCTGGCTTGGTTGATTTGGCAGGGCGGCTAGCCACCGCGGCTGGTTCTCGGGACTCAGACTGCTTAGGTTGGACCAACTGCCTATCTCCGGCAGACAAAATGGAATCAACGAGGGCTAGCTCCAGGAGTAGCGGGGAATAGTTATCTAGGCGAAGGTCTATCTCACCGAACCGCTTGACTGCTGCTAGCAGGTAATCCAGGCTGGCACCGGCCGCCAGCTCTTTGATCTCAATTAAGTCATCACTGGTAACGTCAACAACCTCTTCCGAGCCAGACCTAACCAGAAGCAAATCTCGGAGATAATCCACCAGTTCACGATTAAATTGGCGGAGGTCGAGTCCATCACCGCTGACGCTATTGATGGTCTTAAGCCCGGCAGTGATGTCTTTATTGACAATATGTCTGGCTAGCTCTCTAATGCGCAGGTCTCCACTGACGCCTAGCATCTCTTGCACCTGGTGAAGCTCAATTTTATGTCCGTAATAGGTAGCCAGTTGCTCCAATAGATTTTCAGCGTCGCGGAGGCTGCCGGTAGTTACCTTGGCAATAAGTCTCAAGGCTTCAGGCACAATATCAATGCCCTCATTTTCACAGACAAGATTGAGCTTGGAGATAACTGCTGATTGGGGGAGACGGTGGAAATCAAACCGCTGGCAACGCGACAGTATGGTTGCCAAGACCTTGTGCGGTTCTGTAGTCGCCAGAATGAATTTGGCGTGGGGAGGCGGCTCTTCCAAGGTCTTAAGAAAAGCATTTGCTGCATCCGGGGTTATCATGTGGGCTTCGTCTATAATGTAAACCTTGTAACGGGCGAGATTTGGGGAGTAGTTCACTCTCTCCCTGAGCTTGCGAATATCTTCAATGCCCCTGTTGCTAGCGGCGTCTATTTCTATGATATCAGGAGCGCTACCTTCGTTAATTGCCTTACACAAGGCGCAGCTATTGCACGGCTCGCCCTCCTCGGGGTTTAGGCAGTTTATTGCCTTAGCCAGGATGCGTCCGGTGCTGGTCTTACCGGTGCCTCGTGGACCACAGAAAAGATAGGCATGAGCCACCCGTCCATTGGCTACAGCGTGGCGCAGTGTTTGGGTAACATGCTCTTGTCCTACTACTTCAGACAGGTTCTGGGGGCGCCATTTGCGGTAAAAGACTTGAGAGGTCATGCTGCTCTTATTATACTCCATGTGTGCTGATTGCTAAAGGGGCCGAATTGCCTCATAATTATTGTTACCGAAAGTGGTATCGTTGCCTCAAAAATAGTGTTACCCAGAGGAGGCAAACATGACACGAGGCAGCATACAAGAATATACCGAGGCAGTGCGAGAACGCTAT
>Ga0194113_10003428_pt1 | contig 21241 bp, 9 predicted proteins | sample TA2MahC200mmetaG_FD_146193 | JGI IMG/M metagenome (GOLD analysis project Ga0194113, IMG submission 146193) | Freshwater microbial communities from Lake Tanganyika, Tanzania - TA2015017 Mahale Deep Cast 200m | ecosystem: Environmental > Aquatic > Freshwater > Lake | place: Tanzania: Lake... | reverse complement strand
CGCGAACGGCGCCGACGGAGCGGCGCCCTCCAGGCCCGTCCTCTCGCATCGCGACGGATCGGATCCTGGAGGGCCGTGCCCCGGCCCGCCGAAGCGCCTGGGCGAAGGCGGCTCGGCCTGCCGGAGGAATGCCGCACTCCCGCCCGCCCCCCGGCCGGTAGCCGACCGCCTCCTCCCCGAAGGTCAGCCGGTGCGACCCGAGGCCTCACGGCGCCGGGCGCAGGCGCGGATCCTTGTCGGTCGGGAAATCGTCCGGGATCGGCAGCGTGACCGCGCCGGTCGCCGCCCATTCGGTGCCGCGCTGGAGCGTGCACTGGAAGCCGGCGCAGCGCATGGACTCGACATCGTGGCCGAGCGTCGTGTGGAAGATGCGCCCCTCGCCGAACCGGACCGCCATCAGCATCGGCTCGTGTTCGCCGGTCCCCTTGTTGGCGGGATCGGACCAGGCCGTGCCGACGACCTCGACGCGCTTCGCCGGGCCGCGCAGGCAGTGGTAGAGCTCGTCCTCATGGTGCAGCCAGGTCACGGGCAGGCCCTTCACGACGGGATGGTCGGGCACCCGGTGCGTGATGACGAACGGCCTGCGCGCGCCGTGGCCGCCGCAGGGGCCGGGCTTGTCGTCGCGCACGACCTGGCCGTCGCGCCAGCGCAGGTACGGACCGGCCGACGCGTCGCGCCCGCCCCAGCCGCCGACCGCGATCATCTCGTTCCACTCGCCCCAATCCTTCCACGCGTTGTCCGAGGAATGCACCACGGAGAGCCCGACGCGGCCGGACTTCACGAGCCCCTCGAACCGCTTCCGCGTCGCCTCGGGCCAGTAGTCGCCATCGACGTTCATCAGCACCGCGGCGTAGTCCTCGAACCGCGGATCCCAGGCCGACAGGTCCGAGCCGAACGGCGGCATCGTGTGGATGTCCACCGCGAAGCGGCCCGTGTCCTCGAGCATCGACCGCAGGTACGGCGTGGTCTCCTCCCACTTGTGGTACTTGTTCATCTGCCCGGTCAGCAGCAGCACGCGCACGCGGCCGGCGCCCTTCGCCTCCGACGGGTACGTCCCCGGCTTCGCCATCGGGAACTTCGCGACGTCGATCGCGCGCGACTCGTGCGCCGGCGTCGGCCCGCGCGCGGGCGCCGGGTCCGCCGCCCACGCCGCCATCGCCACCATCCCCGCCGCCCCGACCATTGCACTCCGAACGATGTTCATGGTTCCGCCCCTTCCGTTCTTACCCTCACGATGCGTCATCCCAGCCCGTTTGTCATGCCGCCTCACGGCAGTTTCGGCTTCAAGGGCGCGCGGGTGTCCTTGTCGACCGGGTAGACGGCGCCCTGGCGCTCCAATCCCGCGGCGAGCCCCTGCATCATCTCGCGCAGCCTCGCAGGCTCCGACGCGGCGAGGTTCGCCTGCTCGAACGGGTCCTTTGCGAGGTGGAAGAGCTGGTAGTGCGAACCCTCCGAGGCCTTGGACGGGAGGTAGTGGTAGATCACCTTCCACTCGCCGCGGCGGAAGCTCGTGAAGTAGTCGGTGCGGTGCGGCGAATGCGGGTAGTGCATCAGGAACTCCTCGGGGCGCGACGGGTCGCGCCGGCCCGCGAGGAGCGTATCGAGGCGCGCGCCGTCGACGGCGTGGCCGGACGGCGCCTCCACGCCGGCGAGGCCGAGGATCGTCGGGAAGAGGTCGTACACGGCGGCCTGCTGGGCCTGGATGGCGCCGGCGGCGATCGGAAGCCGCTTCTGGTGCGGATTCGCCGGGTCCGCCTTCGCCCACGCCGCGAGGAAGGGCACGCGCATGCCGCCCTCGTAGTGCGACCCCTTCTTGCCGCGCAGCGGCGCGGCGCACGCGACGGCATGCTCGTGGCCGAGCGGCGCATCGCTGCCGTTGTCGCCGAGGAAGAGGACGAGCGTGTTCTCCGCGAGACCGCGGGCCTCGAGGTGGTCGAGCAGGTCGCCGAGCGACTTGTCCATCCCCTCGATCAGCGTCGCGAACGCCTGCGCGTTGGCGGGCTTGTCGGAGTTCGCATAGTGCGCGGCGAAGCGCGGATCGGACTCGAACGGCGCATGCACCGCGTAGTGCGCGAAGTAGAGGAAGAACGGCTTGCCGTCCTTCACGGACTCGTCCACCCGCGCCTTCGCCTCGATCGTCAGCGCCTCGGAGAGGAACGTCGGCGTGCCGTGGTATTTCTCCAGCCCCGGCACCGCCGACTGCGTCCGCTTGCCGGTGCCGCCGTAGTTCTTCTCGCCGTAGTAGCTACCCGGCGCGCCGATGGAGCAGCCGGCGACGTTGACGTCGAATCCGAGGTTGAGCGGTTCGGCGCCTTCGAACTGCCGCGGGCCGAAATGGGCCTTGCCGACGTGGATCGTGCGGTAGCCGGCGCCGCGCAACGCGCCCGGCAGCGTGACGTCGCCCTTCTTGAGCCCCTTCCAGTTCCAGTCCGGCGGCCCCTGCGGTCCGGCGTTGTCCCTGTCGGGGCTGATCCAGTTCGTGGTCCGGTGCCGCGCCGCGTTCTGCCCGGTCATGATGGCGATCCGGGTCGGCGAGCACACGCTCATCGCGCAGAAGTTGTTGAGGCGGACCCCGCGCGCGGCGAGCCGCTCCATGGCCGGCGTGCGGTACCATTCGTTGAGCGGGTACTTCTTGGCCTTCCCCGCCTCGTCGGTAAGGAACGGAACGGACGTGTCCATCACGCCCATGTCGTCGACGAGGAAGATGACGACGTTCGGCTTCGCCGCCGCGGGCGCGGCGCGCGCGACCTCGGTCACCGCCGACAGCCCGGCGAGGACGGCGAGCACCGGGAGGCATCGGCGGAACGGGCGCGGCATGGTCATGGCGGTTCTCCTTCGGTCCGGTCGGTCATGCGCGCAAGGATGAACGCCGCCGCGCCGCCGATCAAGTCCCGGGAGCGGCGGCGCTCACGGGCGCATATCACCCGGCGCAAGACCGGCGGTGGTCCTGCATAGTAGTCATCACGCTCCGCGTGATGACGGTCCGGATTGCGGAGATGTCCTCACGCGGAGCGTGAGGACTACTTTGGCACCCGCCACCCGGCCTTCAGCCCGCGCAAGACCGGCGGTGGTCCTGCATAGTAGTCATCACGCTCCGCGTGATGCCCGTCCGGATTGCGGAGATGTCCTCACGCGGAGCGTGAGGACTACTTTGCCGCCCGCCTCCGCCCATCACCCTGCGCAGGACCGGAGATGCGCCCGGGGCTCACCGGCGTTTGCGCCGTTCCGCCTTGCCCGGGGCCTTCGCGTCGGCCGCCGGCGCCGCCGTCTGCCCTGTGATCGCCGCCAGTTCGGCCGTCATCGCGGCCACGCGCTCCGGTTGCGCGGCGGCCAGGTTGTTCGTCTCGCCAAGATCGTCCGCCAGGTTGAAGAGGGCGGGACCGCCGCCACCCTTCTTGCCGTCGCCGCGGGGCAGCAGCTTCCACGGGCCGTGGCGGAAGCCGAAGGGCGCCCCGCCGTTCGACTGCTCGAGCAGCGTCTCGCGGCCGGTTGCGTCGGTTCCGAGCAGCGCCGCGAGGTGGTCGCGGCTGTCCGGCGCCTGTCCGGCCGGGATCGCCTGCCCCGTCAGCGCCGCAAGGCTCGCAAGGAGATCCACCTGGCTCACGAGGGCGCCGGATACCCCGGGCTTCACCTTCGCCGGCCACCGGACGATGAAGGGAACGCGCGTGCCCCCCTCCCACACCGATCCCTTGGTGCCCCGCAGGGGGCCGTTCGGCGGATGCCCGTTCGTCCCGTCGGGATCGCCGATTCCGTGCGCCGCATCGGGACCGTTGTTGTCGTTCACGCCGCCGTTGTCGCTGGACAGGACCACCATCGTGGTCCCCGCCAGCCCCAGCGCGTCGAGCTTGTCGAGCACCTGGCCGACGATCCAGTCGAATTCGACGATCGCGTCGCCGCGGACGCCGCACTCGCTCGTCCCCTTGAACCGGGGGTTCGGAACGCGCGGAACGTGGATGTTGTGCGTGGCCAGGAAGAGGAAGAAGGGCGCCCCCTTGCTTTTCTCGATGAACTCGCACCCCTTTTGCGCGATGACGAGCGACATCTCGTCGTCCTTCCACAGCGCGGCCGTGCCGCCCGTCTGCCCGCCGATCCTCGGGATGCCGTTGACGAACGAGCCCGGGTCGCCGCGCCGGATGGAGTAGTCGAGCCGGATGGGGTCGGCGGGATCGAGGTTGACGACGCGGTCGTTCTCGACCCACACGCAGGGCACGCGGTCGCCGGTCGCGGGCAGAATCCACGCGGAGTCGAACCCGATCTCGCGCGGCCCCGGCCGGATCGGCGCGTTGTAGTCCGTCGGATTCGTCCCCAGGCCCAGGTGCCACTTGCCGACGACGCCGGTCGCATAGCCGGCGCCCTTCAGCATCGACGCCAGCGTCGTGCGGTTGGTGTGGATCAGGAGCCCCTCGATGCCCGACGCGATGCCGGTGCCCTTCTTGCGGAAGGCATACTCGCCGGTCATCAGCGCATAGCGCGACGGCGTGCAGACGGAGGCGACCGTGTGGGCATCGGTGAACCTCACGCCCGCGGCCGCCAGCCGGTCGCAATGGGGGGTCTTCACCTTCACGGCGCCGTAGCACGACAGGTCGCCGTAGCCGATGTCGTCGGCGTAGATCAGCACGACGTTGGGCCGGTCCGCCCCGTGCGACGCGCCGGCCGCCAGGGCCAGCGCGCCGGCCGCCGCCAGCCGCCGCGTCATGATCCTCCGTCGCCTGCCCGTGTTCATGGAGTACCTCTCTTCTTCGCGCCCCCGGCCTTCTTCGGCGGCGCCGCCGTCACCGGCCAGTTTGGATCGTCCGCGTGCTCCTGCTTCATCAGCGCGTCCGCGCGGGCCACGATGTCGGAATGGCGCGCGGCGAGGTCGTCGGACTCCGCCCCGTCGCGGGCCAGGTCGTACAACTCGATCGGGCCGCCCGGGCGGTTGCGCACCGCCTTCCAGTCGCCGAAGCGCACCGCCTGGATGAACCCGCGCTCGTGGAGCTCCCAGTGGAAGCACTCGCGCCGCGGCGCCGCCCCGCCCTTCAGGAACGACACGAGCGACCGGCCGTCGGTCCTGCACGCCGCCGGGATCTTCGCGCCGGCGAGCTCGGCGGCGGTGGGCAGGAAGTCCCAGAACGCCCACGGCTCGTCGCTCACGCGGCCGGCGGGCACGACGCCGGGCCAACGCGCGATCGCGGCCTGCCGCAGACCGCCCTCGTACATGGAACGCTTGAAGCCGCGCAGCCGGCCGCCCATGGACTGGTCGAAGAACCGGCCGATGTCCGACGTCGGATCGAACGACGACCCGTTGTCCCCCGCGAAGAGCACCAGCGTGCGCTCGTCGAGGCCGAGGTCCTTGATCAGCCCGAGCAGCGCCCCCACGTCGGTGTCGAGCCGCGTGACCATCGCCGCGAAGGTCTTCTGCTGCGCCGTCCATCCCTCGAGCCCCGCGTACTCCCCGAGGTCGTCGATCTCGTAGTTCCCGTGCGGAAGCGTGACCGGGTAGTAGAGGAAGAAGGGGCCGGCCTTGTGGCCGCGTACCCAGTCGAGCACCTCCTTCTGGATCAGGTTCTGGGCATAGGTCTTCCCGTCCAGCGGCACGCGACGGTCGTTGTCGTCGAGGTACGGCGGGAAGTAGCTGTGGGCCTTGGTTTGGCAGTTGTAGCCATAGAACCGGTCGAACCCCTTCTTGAGCGGGCTGCCCGTCGTGTCGAAGTAGCCCATCCCCCACTTGCCCATGCAGCCGGTCGCGTAGCCCGCGCCCTTCAGGATCTCCGCAACCGTCGGCACGTCCGCCGGGATCGGCCACTGGCCCTCGACCGTGCCGGCCGGCTTCCTGTTCCCGCGCGACGGCGCATGCCCGGTGTGCAGGCCGGTCATCAGGGACGTGCGCGACGGCGCGCAGACGCTCGTCCCGCTGTAGGCCTGCGTGTAGCGCGTGCCCTCCGCCGCCATGCGGTCGAGGTTCGGCGTGCGGATGCGCTTCTGCCCGTAGCACCCGAGATCGCCCTGGGCCAGGTCGTCGGCGAGGATGAAGACGAGATTGGGCTGCGGGGCGGCGACGACGGTCGAGGCAAGCATCGCCGCGATGGCGATCGGGCACCACGCGTTCATGTCTCGGTCTCCGTGAGGATCCGCATCACAGCATGAAGATCGCAATTCCGTTGATCAAGCCGTGCAAGACGACCGGCAGCCAGAGGCCGCCGGTCCGGAGGCGCAACCAGCCGCACACGAGGCCGATCCCTGCGACCGGAAGCGCGGCGGTGAACCCGTGGATGACGCCGAAGAGCGCGGCGGAGATCAGGACCGCCATCCACGGGCGAAGGCGACGCGCCAGCCAGTCGGTCAGGAACCCGCGGAACGCCGTCTCCTCGACGATCGGAACAAACACCGCCACGCCGGCGAGGAGCAGGATCATGTCCGCCGCCGTGTCCGCGCGCAGGAACACCGCGACCAGCTGGAGATCCGGCGGCCGGCCCGTCCACCGCGTGTAGACCTGCTCGTAGGCCAGGTTGAACGCGAAGACGAGCGCGAGCCCCGCCGCGAGGCCGAGGATCGGGCGCGCCGCCCCGGCGAACGACGCGAAGCGGAGCGGAGGGAAGAGGCGGAGGCGGACCGCGGGATGCATGGCCAGGAGGATCGCGACGGCAAGCATCAAGCCCGTGATCGCCGCGCCCGCCGGGTGAAGAATGCCGACCCCGAAGATCAGGGCGTGGAATCCGACCCACCCGCCCGTGAGGAACCAGCCCGGTCCGCGCGCGCCGCGACGGCGCGTCAGGAAGGCCCACAGCGCGAGCAGTCCGGCGGCGAGGAGCATCCCGATCACGGCGGCCACGATGCCCGCGATCCGCGCGGCGCGCCGGGGCAGCATCGCCGCGATCTCGCGCACGTCGTCCCGGCCGAGTTCGGCAACCCGTCCGGCCTTCTGCGCCGTCGAGACACGGATCAGCCGCGCCATCGCGCGCGTCTTCGCCGGCACGTCGGGCAGCGCGAGCACGCGCGTCGCCAGCCGCCAGGCCTCCGCATGGTCGCGGGCCTCCATGCGGGCATCCGCCAGCTCCATGAGGGCGTCCGCATTGCCCGGCTCCAGCTTCACGGCCTGGCGCAGGATGCGTTCGGCGAGATCCGCCGGGAGAAGCCGTTCATCGATCAGCCGGCGTGCCACCCACCGCAGCGCGGGCCGCTCGCGGAGTTTCGCCAGCCAGAGGCCCAGCGACACGGCCGGCTTGTGGCCCGCCTCGAGGGCGGCGAGGGCCAGGGCGCCCGCGCGGGGGAGATCGCGGGACACGCCGGGCCGGGACTCGCTCAGATACGAGGCCATCCAGTGGAGACCCTCGGGACGGCCGAGCCCGGGGCCGATGCGCAGCCGCGCCTCCGCCTCGGCGAGATTCTGCGTCATGCCGATGCCGAACAGGTGGAGATACCCGAGTTCGAAGGCGCTGGGGCGATCGCCCCCCGCCTCCTGGCGTTTCAGCGCCGCCACGCCGAGTTCCGCGCGGGCCTCGTCGCTGACGGCGTCACGGAAGGCGTTGCGTTCCGCCACCGGCGCGGTCCACTTCACCGTCCAGTTCGTCCACCCCCCGTCGCTGTGGAGCGAGAAGGAGACGCGCGCGGGCTCCGCCGCCGCCGGCATCGCGCCGGCGAGGACGATCGCCGCCACCCGCCGCGGGACCGGGATCCTCATGCCGGCTTCCTCATCGCGACGCCCCCGCGGCCTCGTTCCATCGCCGGTTCGCCTCCGCGACGAGGCGCAGGAGCCCCGCGCGCGGGCCGCCGAACGTCAGCGTCCAGTCCGGCTGGTTCGCAAGGTCGAAGACCCACACGGCCGCGAGGTCGACGCCGGTCCTCTCCATCGCGTCGATCAAGCCGACGAACTTCGCCCGGATCTCCTCCTCGTCGCCCTTGTACGGAAGGCCGAACTCGCCGATCCAGACCGGCCGCTTCAACGCGCGGGCCTGGGCGACGACCGGGCCGAGGTAGTCGACGTGGTTCGTCGCCCACCCGGCGAGTTCCTTCGTCACGTCGTGCGTTGCGTAGACGTGCAGGCTGTGGGTGTCGAGCGGCTCCGGGTTGTCGCGCCGGATGATCTCGAGCGTCTGCTCGCGCGAGTCAGGCTTCCAGCTGTTCTCGGCGGTGTTGTGCCAGGCCGACGCGCGCGGGTGCGAGTGGCCCGCGAAGACCGGCCGCTCCGGATCGTGACGGCGGACCTCCTTCGCGAACCCGGCGAGCATGACGACCATGTCCTTCGACCGGACGTCGTCGCGCTCCGTCCCGCCCTTCTTGCGGAACTGCGCGGCGTTGGGCAGGTCGGCGGCGAGATTGGGCTCGTTGCCGAGTTCCCAGCCCCAAATCGCGGGCGAGGCGCGGTAGCGTTGGACGACGTCCGCGACGAGCCGCCGCATCCGGCGGTGCGTTTCGCTGTCCGGGTTGCCCCACTGGTCGCGCGGCTCGCCGGCAAGGTCGGGGAACTCCTTGAAGGTCCAGAACATCGAAGGGATGAGCCCGACGCGGTTCGTCTCGGCGCAGCGCACGACGGTGTCGAGGGCTGCGAGGTACGCCGCCGGATCGTCGAAGTACCGCTTCAGGTCCTTCGTGCCGTAGCCCAGCGAGAAGCGTGCGAACGGAATGCCGCTCTCGCCGAGAGCCTTGAGACCGGCGAGGCTCTCGGTGTTCGTAGGGGCATTCAGCACGCGGATGAACAGGTCGAAGTAGTTGACCCCCACCCCTCGGTACGGCCGGCCGTCGCGCACGAACCGGCCGTCCTGGACCTTCAGCGGTGCAGGCAGGTGGGCCTGCCCCACTGCCGCCGCCGGCGCGCTCCGTGGGGCGGGCACTCCTGTCTGCCCCCCACCCCCGGATCCCGGCCGGATGATCTCTTTCAGCCGCTTCTCCATCGCCGCTGCGCGGCCGGGATGGGCGGAGATGACGTTCGTCGTCTGGTTCCGATCCGAGGCGAGGTTGTAGAGCTGCGCGGCGGGCGCGCCGGGAAGCGGGCGTCCGTCGGGACCAATGTCGCCGGTGGACTGGCCCATCTTCGGCCACGGCAGGCCCCACGGCTTGCCCTCGGGCACCTGGACCGTCATGCCGCACGATCCCTGCTTGGGCAGGTAGATCCACTCGTCCTGCCGCAGCGCGGTGCCGCCGGTGCCGAGGAAGATCGTCTCGCGCCGCTCCGCCGGCGCCCCGGCGGGATCGAGGAACGCGGCCAGGTCGCTCGCGCCGTCGGGCGACGCGCCCGCGGGCAGGGCGATCCCGGCGGCCTCGGCGAACGTCGCCATCAGGTCCACCTGCGTGAACAGGGCCTTGCGCTCGCTGCCGGCGGGGATGCGGCCGGGCCAGCGGGCGATGAACGGCACGCGGTGGCCGCCCTCCCACGCATCGGTCTTCTGGCCCAGCAGCGAGGCGTTGGTCCGGTGGCCGGCCTCGACCGCCTCGCGCGTGACGACGGCTCCGTTGTCGCTCGTGAAGACGACGAACGTGTCTTGCGCCAAGCCGGCCTTCTCCAGCGCGTCGAGCACGATGCCCGTGCAGTGGTCGAGCTGCTGGATGAAGTCGCCGTAGAGCCCGACCCCGCTCGTGCCGCGGAACTCCGGCGCCGGGTTGATCGGCACGTGCGGCGCGGCGAAGGCGACGTAGAGGAAGAACGGCCGGTCCGTCGGCTGCGCCGCGAGAAACGCCGCGGCCTTCTCCGCCATGACGAAGTCGATGCGGTCGCCCGGCCGCGCCGCCGCCGCCCTGGCGCCGCCGAGCATCTCACCGTGCGGACCCTTCGTCTTGTCGATGCGGATCGGGTCCGCCGGGTCGAGGCCGACGATGCGGTGCCCGTCGACATAGACCAGCGGCGGCTCGTTGTGCGTCTTCGGCGTGCCGAAGAACGAGTCGAACCCGATCTCCATCGGCCCCGGCCGCAGTTCGGCATTCCAATCCGGATCGCCGTCGCGCCCGAAGCCGTTGTGCCACTTGCCCAGCGCGGCGGTGCGGTAGCCCGCGGACTTGAGCAGCGCGGGCAGCGTCACCTGCCCCTCGTGGAAGTAGAGCGAGTAGTCGTTCCGCCGCTTCGCGTGGCACAGGTGCGTGCCGCTCAGGATCGAGTAGCGCGACGGGTTGCACACCGCGCCGGTGGAGTGCGCGTCGGTGAAGCGGACCCCCTCGGCGGCCAGCCGGTCGATGCGCGGGGTCCGGATCTTCGTCGCGCCGTAGCACCCCGTGTCGCCCCAGCCGAGGTCGTCGGCGATCAGGAAGAGGATGTTCGGCGGCCGGGCGGGGGCGGCGAAGGCGGCGGCGGCGAGGAGGACAGCCATCGCGGAGGGCCGCAGCCCCGGGCGGGCCGCACTCCGGGCGACCGCGGTCGCGCCCGCCTTCGCACGCGCGCCGCGAACGGTCGCGCGGCGCGCGACCCTCCCGCCCCCCGCGACCCGGGGCGACCTCACGGCCGGCGGCCCCGCACGGGGCCCGGGACGCGCGTCGCGGGGCCCGGCGGCACGGCGGGGGCGTTGGGATCCTCGAAATGGAAGGAGACCTTCCGCGAGTTCAGCGTCTTGGAGAGGTTGTAATGGAAACCGAAGCCGTTCGCGGGGATCGTGCCGCCGTATTGCCAGAACTGGTAGGTGTCGCTCTTGGAATCCACCTTCCCGCGCACGAGATAGCCGTCCCAGAGGCCGCGAACGACCCACTCGGGGCACGGAGCGGGCCGGCCGGCCTCCTCGGCGAACCCCAGCGTCGTCGTGGTCTTCGGATCGGGCATCATCACGACCACCTTGCCCTCGCAGACGGCCGCGACGTCGACGTTCGTGTCGACCGCGCCGGTCTTGAGGCCCGGCAGGTTGAGGAAATACGCCGACGGACGCAGCGTGGAGATCTCCCCCGAGGCGGTCGGCCGGAACTTCACGTCGACCGAGATCGACGACGGGCCGAAGACGAACTCGACCGATCCCTTCGCGTCCTTCTCCATCCCGAACGAGAACTTCACGGGCTCCTTCGGCTGGAGGGCCGGCATCGCGGATTCGGGCTCCATGATCTCCGGCTCGTCCTTGAAGACGTAGCCTCCCTTGACGTCGCGGCCCCAGAACGTCGCGTTGAAGAGCCGGAACGTGGGTCCCGCCGGCTTCCCGCCCTTCTGCAGCGTGACGCTGAGGTAGCCGTTCGGCGACAGCCACGCTTCGTACACGTCATTCGTGTAGACGACACTCTTCCGCTTCGCCGGACCGTCGGCGAACGAGGGAAGGGCATTGGTCGATTCCTTGGAGCCGGGCCGCCCCGGCGCCGCGGCGGCCGGGAGGATGCCCGCAACGCCCGCCGCCAGGACGGCAGCCCCGAGGACCCATCCGCGCTGAACCATGCTCATGGTGCCTCCGACTTCGCCGGCCATCATAGGCAACCGGCACGCGGCGGTCCACCGGCGAAATCGACCCCATGCGCAACGATGACGAAGAGCCTCGCCCGGGCCTCCCGTTCGAGGGATCCCCGACGCCAGGCGGACCCGGCGATGCTCCCCCCCGCCCCGCGCGCGGGCCCTCACGACCGCTGCACGGTCTCGATCATCGCGAGGACGTTCTCGACCGGCGTGCCGGCCTGGACGTTGTGGCAGGAGCAGCAGATGAAGCCCTCGCGCCCCGCGCCGAGCGTCTCGAGACACCGGCGCGTCTCGGCGCGCACGTCGGCGGGCGAGCCGAACGGCAGCACGCTCTGGTTGTCGACCGCGCCGTGGAAGATCACCTCGCGCCCGAACTCCGCCTTGAGTTCGGCGAGGTCCATGCCGGGACACGCATGCTGGATGGGGTTGAGCACGTCGATGCCGCAGTCGACGATCGGCCGCAGCAGCTGCCGGGCCGCGCCGTCGGTGTGGTAGAAGACGCGCAGGCCGTGGGCGTGGACCAGGTCGCACCAGCGGCGCATGCGCGGCTGCAGGTGCCGCGCCCACATCTCCGGGCTCATGATCAGGTTCGTCTGGCCGGCGATGTCGTCGCTGATGAAGACCAGGTCGAGCGCGCCCTTCACGCGGGCGAAGAAGCGCTTCATCATCTCCGTCTGGATCGCCTCGATGCGGTCGAGGACGGCGTCCACGTAGTCCGGGTCGAGCGCGAGGTCGATCATCGACTGCTCGAGCCCGCGCATCTGGCAGTAGATCTCGAAGAACGAGACCCACGGGCCGATCACGGCGAACTCGGGCGCGGCCTCGCGCGCCTTCGCGACGGCGCCGTCGTAGTCGAAGCGGTCGACCGCCGGCCACCAGGCGTAGTCGTCGAGGGACGCGGCCGTGTCGAAGCCCGCCAGCGGCGCCTCGCCGAACTCGGCGTAGTGCGCCGCGCCGGCCTCGACGTCCTTGAGCGGAACGCCCCACATCGTGCGGCTGCCTCCGCTCTCGGCCCCGGCGCCGGACTGCGCGCCCGCGCGCTCGCCGACGTCGGTGCGGTAGTCCATGAAGACCCAGACGATCTTGTCGAGCTTGAGCGCGCGGTAGAGGTCGAGGTCCGTCGTCACCCCGCAGTGCGCGCGCAGCGCCGCGCCGATCTCCGGCGTGTGCCACAGGTCGACCGGCAGCCGGTCCACCGGCCGGCGGTCCAGTGCCGCCAGCACCCTTTCCCTCGGCTTCATGCCCATCGTCACGGCCCTCCGGCGCCCCCGCGCCCTCCGCGGATCATAGGCGTCGACGGCTGCGCCGTCCATCGGGAGCAGGCGGCGGCCCCCCTGGCGGGCACAGGGCTGCTCCGCAGGGCCGGGGTTCCGCGACGCCCGGTCGTCGGATGTCCGGCGGACGGAGGATCGCCACGGCGGCTCGCCACGGACGAGGGCGGCTGCATGGCACCGGAAGAGGGACCCCCGCCCGGTCCCTTCGGCTGTCCCCATCCGGTTGTCACCCGCCGGGCCGGTCCCGCGGGTCTGCGATGCTCAAAAAGATGAAGATTCCTGCCGTGGCAGGCGTATGATGGGAGGAATCGGGACGCACGCGCAGGCCGGTCGGCCGGTGCGGGGTGTCCGCCATGCGGAGGATCGGGCCATGAAGAACCGGTTTGGGGCGCTTCTCGGGATCGGACTGGCAGCCGCGGCGACGGCGCAGGAGATCGGGTACATCGAAACCTTCAGCCTCGCGCCCGACCGCGAGGCGGCGCTGAAGGAACTCGTGCCGGGCACGGACGACTACTTCTATTACCACGCCCTCCACGCCCAGAACCTCGGCCAGGCCGAGCGGTTCCGGAAGGTCATGGACGACTGGATCCGCGAGCGCAAGGGCGTCACGGTCGGCACCGCCCGCGAGCTGCTCAATCGCCAGGCGCTTCTGGATTACGGGAAGGACCCGAAGAAGTCCCTCGACTACCTCCGCGACCAGCTCAAGCTGACCTTCCCCCACGCCCGCAAGACCGGCGAGCGGCGCAGCGACGCCCCGACCGCGTTCGACAACGCCCGCATCTCGACCGGCGAACTGATGAAACGCGCCCTCGCCGCCGACGGGAGCAGCCTGGAGAAGGTCGAGGATGCCGGCCTCGAACTCGCCGCCGGCCAGCCGATCAACGACGAACAGCGCCGCAACCTCCTCTCGCGCCTCCAGCGCCCCGACCTCCCCGGCCTCGTCGACCGGATCGTCGCCGACCTCGCCTTCCGCGAAAGCCGCGGCTTCGGATCCATGGAGATCCACCGCCGCCTGACCCTGGCGCAGATGGACGAACTCCTGCAGAAGAAGCCCGACCTGCGCAACCAGTCGAACTTCGTCACCTCCTACCTCCTCCGGCTCGCGCCCGAGGACGAGGCCGACCTCGAAACCGAGCCCGCGGTCCGCGAGGCCTTCTACGACCGCGCCTGGGCCTTCGTGAAGACGCTGGACCCCGTCCACAACTCGCTCAAGGCCTGCATCCTCTACAACCGCCTGATGCACGACCGGAAGGCGGGCGTCCTCGACCGCGCCCGGTTCCTCGAGTACGTCAAGCTGCCGCGCAACGTCTGGTACCTGCGCGACGAGATCCGCCGGAACCTGCCGCGCGGCGACCACCTCGCCCGCCTCGACCGCGATTTCCAGATCGCCGCCCTGCCGCCGATCGCCAACGAGGAGCCGCTCGTCCGCGCGATCCTGCTCGACCTCCTCCGCGACGCGCCGGGCTTCGACGAGTTCACGCCGTGGCTCCGCGACGACTTCCTCAAGCGCACCTTCGCCGAGTCGAAGATCGTCCACGGCGTCGGCGATCCGCAGCAGTGGTCCGCCCTGCTCTCCCCCGAGGATTTCCGCCGCCTGAAGGAGCGCGTCGACATCGACTTCGCGCCGGACAGCCCCGACACCATCGCCCCCGACGCGCCCGTGAAGCTGACCGCGTTCGTCAAGAACGTCCCGGCCATGCTCGTGAAGGTCTACGAGATCAACACGCTGAACTTCTTCCGCGAGACCGGCAACCCGCTCAACCTGGCGATCAACCTCGACGGCCTCGTCGCCTCGTCGGAGAAGCGCGTCGAGTACAAGGAAGCCGCCGAGCGGCGCGTCGCCCGCACCTTCGAGTTCCCCGAGCTCAACCGCCGCGGCGTGTGGGTCGTCGAACTGATCGGCAACGGCAAGAGCAGCCGCGCGCTGGTCCAGAAGGGCCGCCTCGGCGTGCTGCAGGAGGTCACCGCCTCCGGCCATGCGTTCACGGTCCTCGACGAGGCCAGCCGCCGCGTGCCCGACGCCAGCGCGTGGCTCGCCGGCCGCGAATTCGCGCCGGGCAAGGACGGCCGCATCGTCGTCCCGTTCAGCACCGCGCCGAAGACCGAGACGCTCGTCGTCCAGCAGGGCGGTTTCGCCTCGCCGGTCCGCTTCGAGCACCTCGCCGAATCCTACAACCTCCACGCCGGGCTCTACGTCGACCGCGAGTCGCTCCTGCGCCGCGAGAAGGCGGTCGCGCTGCTCCGCCCGGTGCTCAGCGTCAACGGCCAGCCCGTCAGCCTGAAGCTGCTGGAGGAGGTCCGCCTCGCGATCAGCGCCACGGACCTGCAGGGCATCTCGACCGAGAAGGAGATCCCCGCCGTCGCGCTGCGCGAGGACGCCGAGACCACGGTCGAGTTCGCGGTGCCCGAGCAGACCGTCAGCCTCGCCCTGACGCTCAAGGCGCGGGTCCAGAACGTCAGCCGGAACAAGAAGGAGGACCTTGCCGACAGCGCCTCCTTCGCCCTCAACGGCATCGACCAGGCCGAATCCGTGCAGGACCTCCACGTCACGAAGACCGCCGCCGGCTACGCGGTGGATCTCCGCGGCAAGAACGGCGAGCCGCGCGCGGGCGAGCCGCTCTTCTGCACCTTCAAGCACCGTCTGTTCCGCGACGAGGTGAACGCGGAGCTGAAGACCGACCCGCAGGGCCGCGCCCTGCTCGGCGCGCTGGACGGCCTCGAGTGGTTCCGCGTCCGCGAGCCCGCGGGTTTGGAACGCACGTGGCCCGTCGCGCGCGGCGCCTGCGCCCGGCCGCCGGCCCTCCACGGCCGCGCGGGCGACGCCATCCGCCTCCCGCTCGCCGAGGCCGGCGGCGCGGACGCCGCGGCGGAGGCCTCGCTGCTGGAGATCCGCTCCGGCGCCTTCGTGAAGGACTGGCGCGCGGCCCTCGCCGTCGCGGACGGCTTCCTCGAGCTGCGCGGCCTGCCCGCGGGCGACTACTCGCTCTACCTGAAGCCCGAGGCCCGGGAGATCGAGGTTCATGTGACCGGCGGCGAGGCGCGCGACGGCTTCGCCTTCTCCCCGCGGCGCGCGCTGGAACTGCCGCGGCTCGCGCCGCTGCAGATCGCCGCCGTCGAGCCCGGCGCCGACGCGGTCGCGGTGCGGCTGGCCAACGCCTCCCCGTTCACGCGCGTCCACGTCCTCGGCACCCGCTACCTGCCCGCCTACGATGTCTTCGCCAGCCTCGGCTTCTCCGGCATGCCCGGCCCGCGCGCGCAGCCGTGGACCGCCTCGCGCACGTTCTACGAGTCCGGCCGCGACATCGGCGACGAGTACCGCTACATCCTCGACCGCCAGTCCGCGAAGAAGTTCCCCGGCAACATGCTCGACCGGCCCGGCCTGCTGCTGAACCCGTGGGAGCTGCGCGACACGCAGACCGAGGCCGAGTCGCTCCAGGGCGGCGGCGCGTACGCCGGACGCAGCGGGGCCATGGGCGGCGCGGCCGGCGCGCAAGCCGCCGAAGCGCTGGGGGTAGCCTGCCCGGCGCCCGAGCAATCCTCCTCCCTCGACTTCCTGAAGTCGCCGGCCGCGGTGCTGGCCAACCTGAAGCCCGACGCGAAGGGCGTGGTCTCCATCCCGCGCGCGGCGCTGGCGGGGCGGCCGTTCGTGCGGATCGTCGCGGTCGACCCGACCGCCACCGTCCTGCGCAACGTCGCGCTGGAGGACTCGCCCGTCGAGACCCGCGAACTGCGCCTCGTGACGCCGCTCGACCCGGCGAAGACCTACGCCGAGCAGCGGATCGTGACGCCCGTCCAGGCCAAGGCAAAGCTCGCGATCGCCGACGCGACCACCGCGCGGTTCGAGACGATCGACACCGTCGCCAAGGCCTTCCGCCTGCTCTCCACCCTCGCCGGGAACAAGACGCTGGAGGAGTTCTCCTTCGTCGCCGGCTGGCCGGACCTTCCGGCGGCGGAGAAGCGGACGCTCTACTCGAAGCACGCCTGCCACGAGCTGAACTTCTTCCTCTCGCGCAAGGATCCGGAGTTCTTCAAGACGGTCGTCGCGCCGTACCTGAAGAACAAGAAGGACAAGACCTTCCTCGACCTCTGGCTGCTGGGCGGCGACCTGAAGCCCTTCCTCGACCCGTGGCGCTTCGCCCGGCTCAACGCCGTCGAGCAGATCCTCCTCGGCAGGCGCATCGCGGAACAGGAGGCGTCCGTCGCCCGCGACGTCCGCGAACGCGCCGACCTGATCCCGCCGGACGTCGAGGACTTCAGCCGCCGGTTCGACACCGCCGTGCAGGCCGGCGCCCTGGAGTCCGAGGGCGGCGTGCGCGACGAGATCGCCACGCAGGCCCGCAAGCAGGTCGAGCGCGGGGCCGTTGCGCTGAAGTCCATGGCGACCAGTGATCCCGTCCCGACCGCCGCTGCGCCGCGGGCGGCCGCGCCGCCGCCGTCCGCCCCCGCGCCCGCCGCCGCCTTCGGCGCGGTCATGCTGGCCGAGGCGGACGGCCTGGTGGTGGACGCCGCCGCCGACAAGCCGATGGAGATGCGCGCGCGCCGGGCGCTCGCCCGCATGGATGCCGCCGCGTCCGACCGCGAATCCGAGGGCGCCAACAGGGCCAAGCTCGGGGAACTTGCTTTCTTCGCCCAGGAGAAAGCCGAGCGCCAGAGCGCCCGGCGGTTCTTCCAGAAGCTCGACCAGACCAAGGAATGGGCCGAGAACAACTACTACAAGCTGCCGATCGAGAAGCAGCTCGCGGACCTGGTCACGGTCAACGCGTTCTGGGCCGACTACGCGGCGCACGACGGGAAGACGCCGTTCCTGTCCAGGTCGTTCGTGCTGGCCACCCGCAACTTCACCGAGCTGATGTTCGCGCTCTCGGTGCTCGACCTGCCCTTCAAGGCCGGCGCGCACGCGGAGAAGCTCGACGGCCTCGCCTACGTCCTCGACGCCGCGACGCCGCTGGTGGTCTTCCACCGCGAGATCCGCGAGGCGGCCCGGTCGGACGAACCCGCCGGGGTGCTCGTCGCGCAGAACTTCTTCCGCTCCGACGACCGCTACCGCCACGAGGGCAACGAGCAGTTCGACAAGTTCGTCGCCGAGGAATTCCTCCCGGGCACCGTCTACGGCGCTCAGGTGGTCCTGACGAACCCGACCGGCAACCGCCAGAAGCTGCAGGTGCTGCTGCAGATCCCGGCCGGCGCGATCGCGGTCGCCGGCGGCCTGCCGACGCGCGGCGTCCACGTCGACCTCGAGCCGCACGGCACCGAGACGGTCGAGTACTTCTTCTACTTCCCGGCGGTCGGCCGCTACGCGCACTACCCGGTCACCCTCGCCCGCAACGACAAGGTCGTCGCCGGCGCGGCGCCGTTCACGTTCAACGTCGTCGCGCAGCTCACGAAGGTCGACAAGACGTCGTGGGCGTGGCTGTCGCAGAACGGGACCGCCGAGGAGGTGCTGGCGTTCCTGCGCGAGGCGAACCTGCACCGGCTGAAGCTCGTCGAGATGGCGTGGCGCATGAAGGAGGCCGCCTTCTTCCGGCCCGCGGTCGACCTGCTCGCGTCGCGCCATGTCTACGACCACGTCCTGTGGTCCTACGCCTTCCTGCACAACGACGCCGCGGCGCTGAAGGCCTACCTGGCGCACTCGCCGTTCGCGGACCGCTGCGGCCTGCTCCTCGTCTCGCCCCTGCTCGTCCTCGAACCCGTCGAGCGGCTGGACTACCAGCACCTCGAGTACTCCCCGCTGGTCAACCCGCGCGCCCACGCGGTCGGCGAGAAGCGCAAGATCCTCAACAACCGGTTCCGCGAGCAGTACCAGCGGCAGATGAAGGTCCTCTCGTACAAGCCGGCGCTGGCGGACGTCGACGAGCTGGCCGTGGCCTACTACATGACGCTGCAGGACCGGGTCGCCGAGGCGATCGAGTGGTTCGCGAAGGTCGACCGCAAGGCGGTGCCGGAGCAGATCCAGTGCGACTACCTTGCCGCCCACCTCGCGTTCTACCGCGGCGACCTCGACGGCGCCCGGGCGATCGCCAAGGCGCGCGCGGAGGAGTCGGTCGACCGCTGGCGCAGCCGCTTTGCCCAAGTCCTCGCGCAGCTCGACGAGGCCGCCGGCGCGGCCGCCACGGCGGCGGACGCCGAGAACCGCGACCAGGCCCAGGGCGCGCTGGCCGCCACCGAGCCCGCGCTGGAACTGCTCGTCGAGGGCGGCAGGATCCGCCTCGACCACCGCAACCTGAAGACCGTGACGCTGAACTTCTACCCGATGGACATCGAGCTGCTCTTCTCGCGCAGCCCGTTCCTGCAGGAGGGGTCGGCGCAGTTCTCCTACATCCGGCCGGTGCTCGCGCAGCCGGTCGCGCTCGCGGCGGGGAAGGACTCGACGACGGTCGACCTGCCCGCGCAGTTCAAGGCGAAGAACGTGATGGTCGAGGCGCTCGGCGGCGGCGTGCGGAAGACGCAGGCCTACTATGCCAACACGCTCAAGGTGCAGATGGTCGAAGCCTACGGCCAGGTCGTCGTGACGCACGCCGACACGCTCAAGCCGGTCGCCGGCGCCTACGTGAAGGCCTACCTGCGCACGAAGGGCGGCGAGGTGAAGTTCTTCAAGGACGGCTACACCGACCTGCGCGGCCGCTTCGACTACGCGTCGGTCAACACCAACGAGCTCGACGACGCCGCGCGCCTCGCGGTGCTGGTGCTGCACGACGAGCTCGGCGCCGTCGTCCGCGAAGCCGCCCCGCCGAAGAAGTAGGCCGCACACGGGCGCACGCCCGGCCGGGACGACCCGTCGCGGCTGCGGGCGTCGGCCCCAGGGCCATGGCCTGCCGTGACCGCGGCCGCCGGTCGCGGCCGCGCGCCGTCCGCCGTCAGGCGGCGTTCCAGTAGGACGCCAGCGACATCAGGTAGACGAGCCGCGACATGTGGTTGCGCGCGCCACTGCGGTGCTCCGCGACCCAGGAGCGGACGACGTCGGGGCGGACCACCTCCCGCACGAACGCGGAGTCCGCGTCCAGCAACAGCCGGCCGGCGGCCGCATCCCAGTCCGGATCGGCGAGCAGCCACTCGTCGAAGTTGCTGAAGTGGCGCTCGTAGGAGACCCCGGTGCGGTGGCCGAGCCATGCGGCGCGCAGCGTCCGTTCCTTCTCCGCCTCCTCGCGGGCCCCGGCCTCCCACTCCGCGAGCGGCGCGGTGGCGGGGCGCATCGTGCGCTGGTAGGGCACGGCGGCGAGCGCGGGATCGAGGCGCATCAGCAGCGCGCGGAACAGGCGGTTGCCGCGCTTGCGATCCTCGGGGATGGAGCGCATCGCGAGCTGCAGGGGCGGGTCGTAGAAGGGCAGCAGCGTCTCGAGGTGCCCGCGGATCATGCGCGCGCGCAGCATCAGGAGCCGCCGCTTCTCGAACGACTGGATGAACCGGAGGTAGGTGCCCTCCGGCGTCGGGGCGGCGGCGGCGCGCAGGCACTCGTCGAGCAGCCCCGGCGTGGGATCCGGCGCCGCGGCAAGGAACTCCGGCCTCAGGAGCGCGGCGAGGTCGTCCGGCGAACACAGCCCCCACTTCTTCGTGATCAGCGCCCGGACGTCGTCGGGCGACGTCATCGCCGCCGTGGCGGGCGACGTGTAGGTGCCGCGCAGCTCGACGTCGACGTCCCATCCCGTCATCAGCCCGTCGGCCCGCTCCGCGGCGCGGCGGTGCATGGCGCCGGCCGCGCCCTGGACGAAGATGTCGAACTCCTCGTTGCGCCGCCTCGAGAGCGCCTCGTTCCGGATGAAGTCGGCCGGACCGAGCGGGACGACCTCGCAGTCGCAGCCCGCGACGCGGGCGGTCTCGACGGCCAGCGTGACCTCCTGGCTGCGCGGATTGCCGGCGGAGAACAGCGCCACCTCGCGCCGCCGGCCGGGCTCCATCGCCGCCAGCAGGAGCCGCGAGTCGAGCCCCCCGCTCAGCGCAAGGGCGGCGCGCGGGACGCGCGCAAGGCTCCGGGCGACGGCGGCGCGGACGAGGGGGACGAGACGGTCCACCCACTCCGCCTCGTCGCGCATCTCCGGCTCGATCCCGGGCGGCGGCAGCGGACGGACGTCGCGCCGGCCGTCGGGCCGGTAGCGGACGAGGCTGCCGGGCGGCACGACCTCGACGCCGTCGAGCAGGGTGCGGTCGCCGAGGCGGCACTTGTTGAAGCGGAGGAGCGTGCTGACGTAGCCCGCGTCCATCCGGCGCCGGCACAGTCCGGCGGCGAACGCGGCGTCGAGGTCCGAGACGAGAAGCCAGCCGTCGTCCGCGCGGACCTGGTAAAGCACCCGCGTGCCCCACGGGTCGGTGACGACCTCGAGGCCGTCGCGATCGGGGCGGTGCAGGACGGCGACGAAGTGACCGGCGCAGGACTCCGACGCGACGCGGAAGGCGTCGGCGCCGTCCAGCGGGCGGCCGTCCCAGCGGCAGGCGGCCCCGTCGATCCGGAGCCGGGCCCCGGAGGCGGGATCGTCGATCCGGGACGCCGAGACCGGGGGGCCCACCGTCGCGACGCGGACGCCCGGCCGGGCGTCGTCGGTGACCGTCCACGCGGCATCCTCGCGCATGGCCCGCACGGCCGCGCCGAACGCGGCGGGGGCCTCCCCGCGCCCGCACCAGGCGAGGAGTCCGATCATGCGCGAAC
>Ga0194113_10003411_pt1 | contig 21315 bp, 26 predicted proteins | sample TA2MahC200mmetaG_FD_146193 | JGI IMG/M metagenome (GOLD analysis project Ga0194113, IMG submission 146193) | Freshwater microbial communities from Lake Tanganyika, Tanzania - TA2015017 Mahale Deep Cast 200m | ecosystem: Environmental > Aquatic > Freshwater > Lake | place: Tanzania: Lake... | reverse complement strand
TACACATTTTCCAAGATGAGTTTGTGCCGCCCTTGCAGGGCTAAATCGTATTTTGCCGATACAATGTGCAGGGGTTCCGCTTCGCTACACACCCTGCCTAAAATTGTGTCGCTCCTCCGGAGCTAAATTGAACATTTCAATACAATGTGCAGGGGCTCCGCTTCGCTACACACCCTGCCTAATATTGTGTCGCTCCTCCGGAGCTAATACTATATCGCTTTCATAGATCCAATTTCATCCATTTGAAGTAGGCTATTTTTGAAACCAATTCTTTGTTATTATCCAGATATTGAAAGCTATCCACGAGAGCATCCTGAACTTCATCAAAAGACCATTGCATATAAATATGGGCAATATATATATGTAAATAATTCTTGCCAAATTCGTTGCATGCTGTATTATGGCTCCCTCATAACACCGGAGCTTATCATGGAAAAGCAAATTATAACCCTCGCCGATCAAGAGATTGCCGCTCGCCTTGCCACCCGCAAACACTTTCTCAAAGACATCGATCAGATGATTGACTGGAAGCGGATCAACAAGATACTCAGCAAAGTGGAGATCAGAAGGACTGCTGTTGCCGGAAGAGATGCCTTTTCCGCAGAGGTAATGTTCCGGATCATGCTGATTCAGTCCTGGTACAAGTTATCTGATTATCAGATGGAAGAACAGCTATTCTACAACGCCATGTTTCTGTGGTTCTGTCATTTGAGTTTGGAGAACCCTGTCCCTGATCATTCCACGATCTGTCGTTGGCGGAGACGGTTTTCGGACAAGAATATCTTCGAGAAGCTTCTGAACGAAATCAATCGTCAATTGAGTAAATACAACATCAAGGTCACAGAGGGCGTGATCGTGGATGCCACTATGGTAGAGTCCCATGCCCGTCCCCGCAAGAAGGAGATCATAGAAACTGAACCTGTCGGTGATGAGGAAATCCCAGAACAAACTACCTTTCAGTCCACTGAGTTAAATGTAGAAGAATCCAAGGATCCCGATGCCCGGTGGATAAAGAAAGGCAAGAAGAGCATCTATGGTTTCAAGGGACACACAGTAGTGGATAAGGAATATGGATTGGTTCAGGCAATTGAGGTAACGCCGGCCAAGGTTTATGATGGTCATATACTGAAGTCCCTGCGGAATCTCTGGATCATCCTGAAGCTACCGAAGTCCTGGCTGACACAGGATACTGCAGCCAAGCAAATGAGGAACTCTTGAAAGAGAAGAACTTAGTCTCCAGGATCATGCAAAAGAAGAAGAAAAACCAAGAGATGGCACCTGAGATCAAGGCCTTCAATCACGCCATATCGAAACAAAGGTACCGGGCTGAGCGCAGTTTTGGCGTACTTAAGAGACATCTTGGCTGGAGTAGATCAATCTATATGGGCTTGAAGAAGACGGCTGACTACCTGTTGATGGGGGCAATTTCCTCAATCTGAAATGTTCTTACAAAATACTCCTGGCTTGATATAGGAGAGGTGTGCCCAGATTATGGGAGCGGATAAAAAAAGCCCCTCTTAGAGGGTATTTAGGGAGGCAAAACGGCCGAACTCGTCCGATAAACGACCACTTTTGACTGATTTCTACAAAAAAACACGCCTGATCCGTCATCTCTGAGCCGGCTGTGTTTTGTTCAATGGTCTTGCTCTACCATGCTTTTCCACTATTCTCTTCAGGACTACACGTCAAGAGCAAGCTGGAGCTTGCTCTCAATTTTGATGCAGTAGTCAAATGAAGTGTATATGGGTAGAAAACGATTATAGTGTTCTTTCGGTTTATCTCAAATCGTCAACCGGGATAGTTACCCATTATATAGCTCTTCATGTCCTCACTTTCTCTTCGGGCGTCTTTCAGCAAAATGTTAAACACATCTCTCATGGCAACCAAACCCTGTAAAATACCATTTTGATCGATAATTGGGAGATGTCTTACTTTCTTTGTCACCATGATATCCATGATTTCGGATATGGTTTCATCACCCGTTATAGATACGAGCTTCTCTTTGGGGGTCATAATGTCTTTTACGGGAAGATGACCAACTAGGTCATTGGTTGAAGCGAGTTTTTTCATGACATCGCGTTCAGTGAATATCCCTTCAATCTTGTTAGTTTTTGAGACAACCATCAAAGCTCCAATATTGTGGACATTCATTTTATCAACGGCGTCTTTGATCGCGGTATTCCCCGTAACGGAATAGATCACGTTATTCCGCACCTGAAATACAGCTTCTAATTTCTTGTTCATTCCAGCTCCTTTTTTTTAAGATCTTCGTTTAGTTTGTTAGTAAGACATCCCAAAGTATCCGTTTTCAATTACATGATGAACACCGCGGTTATATAGCGTAACACCCAGTTTATTGCTCATCGGCTTCATTGAGAACATCATTCCTTCCATACTTCGTACACTCTTTTCTTTCTTTAGCGACTCGCTACGTTGTTTATAAAGTCGATCTCTACGTCAAGTATTTTCTTCCGAATTCCGGTGAACACAATAAATTTCCAGTATTTAACAATCGCATGTGTATGCTTCTCGGACACGAAAACATCAGAGTTTCTACAGAAAATTCACTATTGCACTTAAATATAGCTCCATAATATCGAGAATACAATTTACTTTTAACACCTACGGTCGAGATCCCGTGCGGTCTCCACCGAATCTTCCATGTTGCGCATAGTATCTCGACCGTATAAGATCAGTAGGATTGTCACAGGTGAAGTGGATAACGGATTAATATGGCTTATCATATTCAGAACATCCGCTCTTGGTTTCATCATTCTATCCCTCAGGCGCGTTCTGTCTGCAAGCCATGATAAAATTGATCCAATCGTCGAGACCTTTCTCAATTATAGATGATATTTCGATCATCATTAACTGGGGATTGATCCGCTTGATATTTTGTTTCAATTCGTTGAGGTTCAAATCAAGATAGGGTAAAAGGTCAACCTTCGAGATCAAACATAGCTGAGCATTACGAAAAGCAAGAGGATATTTTAGCGGTTTATCTTCACCTTCGGTCACGCTCAAGACAACGATGTTCTTATGAGCTCCGATATCAAATTCTGCCGGACAGACGAGATTTCCTATATTTTCAATAAACAGAAAATCGATCCCGGCGAGGTCAATTTCATTTAATGCGGAACGAATCCATGCAGCTTCCAGATGGCAATCACCGCCAAATGGACCTGTATTGATTTGATACACGCCAATTCCAGCCGATTGAAGCCGCTCTGAATCAAGCGTGGTATAAATATCTCCCTCGATGACGAACATCCCTTTGTTTAGTTTTGTCGCCGTTTTCTGCAGAAGTGTGGTCTTACCGGAACCAGGAGAACTCATAAGATTGATGCAGGCAATTCCTTTCCCTGCCAGAGATGCTCTAACCTCTGCTGCAATCTGGTCATTGCCGGTCAAGATCCTTTGCATAATCTTGATATCTTGCGGACACATATCTTTACCTCCTTATTAATCATTATCATTCATTGAATCGAGGAAGCAGAGGTTTGAAAGTGGTAATCGATACTCTGTAGGTTCTTTCTGTCAGTACCAATGACCATGTTCTAAGTACTACTGCCCTCGATTGATATGATATGCAGTTCATCGCCTGCGATCAGTTTCGTATCTGGTGACTCGCAATTTGGACAGATAAAGAACGGTCTATCTAGTTCTTTAGTTTGTCCGCAAGCGTAACACTGGATAATCACATCCTTTTCTTCTATATGCAAGACCGCCCTTTCAAAGCCATTGTAAGTAGCTTTCATCAGATCGAAGTGTAACAACAAGACTTCATTGACCAGGTGATGGATCTTGCCGGTCATCACATTGACAGAAGATACGTTACTCAATCCGGCTTTTGTAGCTGCCTGAAAGGCAAGATCGAGCAGTGATCGGACAATTGCTGCTTCATGCATTAGATCCCCTCTGGCAAAAAATGTACTAACAAATTCGAGGCAAGGGATCTGAAGCCAGCATCAACAGCGGTCTCAGACGACCCAGTATCGTCCGAAGAAAGACGCCTTTGACCTCATTAGTGCACTGTCCGATGACAGCCGCCTCGTAACTATACTTATAGGTCTTGAGTAGTGATAACAAATCATCGTTTGCTTCTCCAATAAAAGCGATCAGTTTTCCTTCATTTGCCAGATATAGAGGATCCAATCCCAACATATCGCATAACACACGAGTGGAGTATTTTACCGGTAGAGATGATTCGTCGATAATAATACCCAATCCGGTATCATCACAAATCTCGTTTAGGATAGTGGCAACCCCACCTCTCGTAGCATCCCGGGCAAATTTCAAATTCGTATTTTGAAGTAAAATCCGGATCACTTCGTGTAATGGTGCGCAATCACTTTCCGGAGCAGGAGTTAATCCCAATTGCTGACGGGCATTGATAATGGCAATAGCATGATCACCTAGAGTTCCGTTCACGATTATTTTATCCCCCGATCGAATCTTCCCTGCATCCAGATGTATTCCCCCAGGTAGAAAACCGATCCCCGCTGTGGTTATATAAAGTCCGTCACACCTACCTTTTTCGACCACTTTTGTATCTCCCGCTATAATCTGGACACCTGCTTCTTCTGCAGTGCTTTGCATTGAACTTACAATGCTGTGTAATTGGTCGATCGCAAAGCCTTCTTCCAGAATAAAACTAGCCAATATGTAGGCAGGTCTGCTCCCGTTCATACAAAGATCGTTGACTGTTCCGGTAATGCTGAGTTTACCTATATCACCTCCCGGGAAAAATATCGGATTGACTACATAGGCATCCGTAGTGACAGTGAGAGATCCATCGATGCAGACAGCATCGTCAAGGGTAGAAATTCGAAACTCCCCGGCAAAGACCTCTTTGATCAATTGGCGAGTCAAAGCCGCTCCACTGCCATGGCTCATGATAATATGTTTATCTTTCATATTTGTAATATGCTGCACAGCTTCCTTCGGAAGAAACCATGCAAGGCCCGATCGGATAATCTGGAGTGCAGGTCTTGGCAAAAAGTGGGCATTCCGGTGGCAGGATTTTCCCTTTCAGGACATTTCCACACAGACACAGTGGATTTTCCTCCAGGTCTGAGGTCTTGATATCATACTTACGAAAGGCATCAAAATCTGCATATTTACTTTTGATTTTCAATCCCGAATCCGGTATTTCGCCAATACCTCTCCATTGGGCATGGGTGATCTCAAAGACCTCAGATATCAGGTCTAGCGCAATTTGGTTACCTTCGGGTCGAACCACTCTACTATATTCATTCATGATCCGGGGGTGATCGAGGTTTTCTATCAGTGTTTTTACTCCCAGTACTATATCCAGAGGCTCAAACCCGGTAATAACGCCACCAATCCCAAATTTATACGGAATAAACTCATAGGGCATCATGCCGATGATCGTGCTCACATGACCGGGTAGGATGAGACCATCAACCTTCAGATCCTTATCATCAAGGAGGGCATCCAATGCCGGCGGAATCAATTTACCTAATGATAGGACGGAGAAATTTTGGTTATTGTTCTTGGCAGCATTGACAATACTGAAGGCGATCCCGGGGATGGTGGTCTCGAAACCCAACCCAATAAATATCGTCTCACGATCCTGGGAAATCTTGAGCGCATCCATCGGAGAAAACACAATACGAATATCACAACCCTGAGCCCGTGCTTGTTCGAGGTTCTGATGCGAGCCCGGAACACGCATTAAGTCGCCAAAAGTAGTGATGGTCACACTCTTCAATTTGATCAAAGAATCAATTATTGTAGCAGGTGTGACACAAACCGGACATCCTGGACCGGAAATGAGAATGATATTTTCCGGTAATAGTTTACGCAATCCCCAATGTCCAATTGCCATGGTATGACTGCCACAGACCTCCATGAATTTGACCTGTTTTTTATATTCTGTCAGATCACCAATCAGCTTCAGGATCAGATCCGGTTGTCTGAACCTATTCCAATTCATATCTTCTCTTCTCTTTGATCCGCCGGAGGGATCTCCTGGAAGATGGCAAGGGTTTCTCTGGCATCTTCTTCGGTAATGATCTGAATGGCAAAATCGGTATGGAGCATCACCCAGTCGCCAATCCGGACTTCCGGTGTAAACATCAGCGATATCTCCTTTTCCACACCGCCAAGGCACACTATCCCCATGTCATTATGTGTCTTTTTTACAACGATAGCCGGTATCGCCAAGCACATCTATCACTCCTTCTATCTTATTCTACAATTCGCGATCAGAACTTGCCCGGCGGCAATAGCTCCGTCGTTTGCAGGTAACTGTCTGGCATAATAAACGGTAAAACCCTGTTGTGACAAGCCCTTTTTCAAGCCCTCAAAAAGAACCATGTTCTGCATCACCCCTCCAGACAAAACACATTTTTTTATACCTGATTCCTGTCTCAATTGAACCAAAGCCGCAATTGTAAACTCAATAATGGTCTTGTGGAGTTTGCTGGCAATGACATACTTTGACCCATCCTCCAGAATTTCCTTTGAGATCGCTTCCAACATTGGACGTACTGATATCTCCTTCGGAGCATTGGAATGCTTCGCTACAATATCCTCTAAGCGATATGGATAACTGGTAATGTTTAAATGCTGTTCGAGGCAGCAGAGCTGTTCCAGGGCCATGGCAGACTGGGCTTCAAATGTTATCTTAGGAAAAAGTCCCAGCATCGCACTCACACAATCGAAAAGACGCCCCATACTGGATGTCTGAAAGAGATGAAGTTTTGTCTTGAGTTGTGAGTCGATCACTCTTTTTTCAAAATCGGATATACTTGTAAGAAATTCCGTATTGATCCCCGATGATTGAAGATAAGCGTAAGCGATTCTGATGGGATGTGAAACCGATGTGTCTCCTGAAGGTAATGGCATATACTGAAGATGATACTTTCTTTCGCAAGTATAATAATCAGCAATAAAGATCTCCCCACCCCAGATAGCGCCATCTTCTCCGTAACCGGTTCCATCGTAGGAGACACCGATAATGGGTTCATCAATCATGTTTTCTGCCATCACTGATGCTATGTGGGCATGATGATGTTGAACCCTAATAATAGGAAGACCAGTTTTTTCTGCATAATGGGTAGTAAGATAATCTGGATGCAAGTCACAGGCAACCAATTCTGGTTTGATCCTGAACCAGTTGATGTATCTATCGATCTGCTCCTGATAAAAATCTGATGTTGCCTTGCTGTTATTGTTCCCTATATAGGGTGACATATAGATGAGATCCTTGTGAGCAAGGCAAAAGGAGATCTTCAGTTCAGCACCCGTCCCCAAGGTGGGAATCGTCTCGGCAGGTATCAATATCGGTGAGGGAACATAGCCTCTGGAACGGCGAAGTAAGATCATATCTGTCATTGAAGCGGCTATGACCGAGTCGTCACACCGATTCAGAATAGGACGATCATGGCTCAGATAGTAATCACATAGTCCATCCAGTTCATGTTCTTCCTTGGCAATCGGTTCATCATCGATATTACCTGATGTCATGACAAGATAAAGAGGATCATGAAAACCATCGCAATTGAATAAAAGCAACTGGTGGGGTGAATAAGGTAAAAATACACCGAGATTGTGATTATCCGGAGCCACGGAATCGGCAATTGGTGACTGAATGAGATTTGAGATACTCGCTTGATTTATACAATCATTTCTTCCGCTTCTTACTGATAATTCTGAACTGGTCATGACTACTTTGGGGATCAGAACTATAGGCGCTGGAGGTGATTTTAGCAGATCTACATGTTCTTTGGTATAATTGACGATGTTAGCCAGGTAGTCCAAATCGCACATCACAGCAAATGGTTTGGCAGGTCGCCGCTTGAGTATTCTCAATCTGGACACTGTATCTTCGTTCATAGCATCACATGCCAGGTGAAAACCACCTATACCTTTAATGCCAATGATCCTGCCATTCAGGATCTCCCGGCGGCAATTGGAAATTGGATCACCATCGACAACATTAAAATTAACATCCAGAAATCGTAATTTGGGTCCGCAAGTGCCACAGGCAATCGGTTGAGCATGAAATCTTCGGTTGGCTGGGTTTTCATATTCAGCCCGACAGATACCGCAAATCGTAAAATCCTTCATCGAAGTAAGCGGTCTGTCGTATGGTGTCCGTTCTATGATTGAGTACCTGGGACCACAATTTGTGCAATTGATAAATGGATATTCATGTCTATGGTCACCGTGGCTATGTAATTCTTCGATACAATCTTCACAGACTCGCAGATCAGGAGAGATCATAGTGGAGCCGGCTCCGGAATTACTCTGTCTGATCTCAAATCGCTCATATCCTTGATTGGGTAATGTGATAATCATAAACTTCACGATCTTTGCCGCGTTTGGATGAAGAGTTTGAACCGACTCAACAAACCGATCAAGATCCCTTTGTCTTCCTTCCACTTCAATTTCCAATCCTGCGCTGGAATTCAATACGAAACCATTCAAACTCATCTGTCTGGCAAGATTGTAGACAAAAGGACGAAATCCGACCCCCTGAACCACGCCGGATATCTTGATCTTATACATTATCAAAATTGGCGTTAGTCCTGCGCCGGAATGACGGATGCGGTTTTCTCACTGCTGTTGACTACTCCACAGCCAAAGTTTGGATTCGGTCATTGATTCTAAGCAATCTCATTGATCATGTGGATCAACCTGTTTGCCGTATCCAACACTTGAGGTGATATGGTCTCACCGAACCCAACGAATTCGGGCTGGATACCCAGAACAAAGATAGGCATAGCAAAGAATTCAGAGAGCCGGAGTAGAGAGATAGTATGGGTATGAATCGTATTATCTAGCGTATCGGTTATGGAAAACAATTTGAAATAACCGGGAGCTTGATCAAAATCGGTGCAGTCCACCAATACCAGAATATCAGGAGCGAGCAGATTGATCTTTCCCACATATTTCTCAATTCCGCTCTCGACAATCAATACCCTTCTTCGCCCTTCTGGAATGATGTTTTCACAGATTATGATCCCTACGGCATCATCACTCTTCAATCTGTTTCCTATGCCAACGAACAGTAGTGTTTGATCGTCTTGTAAAAGTGAACAAAGATTCTCTGGCACCGGAAATTACCATGGATATTGAGAGTTGAGATCGGAGGAAGGAGACCTCGTAACGTATAACGCGTAACGCATCATGTTTGTATAAGAACTGGCTAAAGAGCACATGCTACGATTACAGTTTATCGGTAAAATCAGGACAATATCTTTACTTGCACTTTCCTGTTGCAGTTTGGGCAAAGAACATTGAATACGTTCTTCCGCCGTAGTTCGTCAGTGATCTCAAGGTCAGTGTCATCTGATTTTGTTATTTTTAATCTCTGGTTAAGCATGCTCAAGTTCAAGACGGAAGAATAGGCAATAGGACCCAGTTTATCGTAGATAAATCGCATATGATCCCGAGTGGTGATTATGGCATTACAATTATCGCATAAGATCAATTCCCTTTCCTGTTTCTCCACCAAGACCGATCTATCTAGGCAGGACAGGTCAAACAACTCATCAGAGAGTTTCACACCTTTTCCGGTAATGCAATGTTCTTCACACTGTCCACAGAATATGCATTGACCATAATCCCGAGTTATCGTCCGAATACCGGTCTCCGTATTATCGGAAAAGACGATCGCATTAGGCGGACAAACATTTGCACACGTCTCACAACCAACGCAATTATCTTCATCGACCACTGGTTTGCCCCTATATCCGGTAAAGGGTTTGAATTCACCTTTAGGATATGGTAGCGTATAGGGCTTTGAAAACAATGAAATAATCGCTTCCTTCAACTCTCGTAACTTCGGATATTTCATTGATCCACTTCCTTATACTCATCAACAACTGTCTTATCAGTGAGTTTCAAGCCATACTTATATGCACCACGGATCAGAATATGTGCTCCCACTGTTGATGCAAAAAATAACAGAGGTATGGCAATCAATGCTTTGACCCCAACAGACGTGAATCCATAATGTAGGAATAAAGCCAATAATATACTGCAAGTACCCAATGTAACGCATTTTGTAGCTGACTGTAGGCGGTTGTATAGATCTGGAAGCCGCAATAAACCGATACATCCGAAAAGATCGAAGGCAATGCCGACGATAATCAGGATCACACTTATGTTATTCATCTAACTTATTCCTCGTTAGGTATTTACCAAGGGCTATTGTTCCTATAAAGCTCAGCATTATCCAGGCGATCGCCACATCGATCAGAAATAATCTCCCGGTTTTGAGAATCAATAAAGCACAGATACCGACTACCAGGATACCGAAGATATCGATCGCTACCATCCGATCAGCCATGGTTGGTCCCAGTAACACGCGGATGAAGCACAGGAAACTCATTCCCATCAGGATATATAATAGTATGTCAATCATTATTCAAACACCTTTTTTAATAGTTTTTCAAACCTGCCGATCAATTTTTTTGTATAAACGGAGGGATCCTGGCTACTGACATAAATCCAATGGATATAGATATTGTCATCTATCACATCGACAGTAATCGTTCCGGGTGTCATCGTAATCGAATTTGCCAGAAAGGTCTTGGCGATATCTGAGCTAAGATTGCTTTTCACCTTTACAATTCCCGGTTTGATTGGCATTTTGGGGCTTAGGACACGATAGGCAACATCGAAATTTGCTATTAGACATTCCCAGATAAATATCACAAGATAAACAAGTGCCCAGAAATAACGGACAGGATTGTAATATAACTTCCAATCACTCAAGTAGCGGTTGCCAAAGAGAAGCGTAATCACAAGCGACACCACAAACCCGATAATCAAGCTATAAATACCCAACGTAAAAGTGAATAACAGCCATAATATGAATGTCATTAAGAAAAGTGTGATATATTTCATATTACTTCCCCAATACTATGCTTGAGTAATTAGTAGTCTGCATCAATGCATCAACTGCTGGTTGCAGAAATATTGCCCTTACACTTGGAACAATCATTAAGCTCATGATCAAACAAAGCAGTGCCATCAAAGACATGGCTAATGCCATACTGAAGGGTGACTCTTTTACGTTTTCATACTTACTGGGCAGATCTCCATAAAAAGCATACTTATGAACCTTGGTAAATGAAGCAAGAGTAACGATGCTCACAATGACAGCCAAAAGAGCGAGCCAATAATAACCGGCTTGGATAGCTGCAAAGATGATCATGATCTTACTGAAAAACCCGTTGAATGGTGGGATTCCAGAGATTGCCATCGATGCGGCAAAGGAGCTTCCGCTGGTTATCTGCATCTTATTGGATAAACCTCCCAACTTCTGTAAACTACGAGTACCGGTTATATATTCGACTGAACCGGCATTGAGAAATAGTAATGCCTTGAAGATTGAATGATTTAGCATGTGAAAAAGACCACCGGTTATTGCCAGATTCGCAATGGATTCCTTTCCGCCATTTGCCAAGATCAGCATCCCCATCCCGATGCCTAGAATCACATAACCCATCTGGCTGATACTGTGATAGGCAAGTAATCGCTTGAAATCCCATTGCCCGATGGCAAGAAAGACCCCTATTATCATAGACAGAGTTCCCAAGATCGTAACCGTTAAGGCGATTTGGGGATTGATCTGAATGATGTTGAAAAACAATCGAATGATGACATAAATACCGATCGCCTTGATCAGGACACCGGATAACATTGCGGATATGGGTGATGGTGCTGATGAATGAGCATCCGGTAACCATGAGTGGAAGGGAACCATTGCGGCTTTTAATCCAAAACCACTTATCAAAAGCACCGAAACAAATATCTGAAAGGCATTTGCATCGGGAAGCTGACGTGCAATATCCGCCAGGTTCAATGTTCCCGTCGTCCAATAGATAAACCCGATGGCAGCGAGAATCAGTAATGATGAGACCCCACCCAATATCTGATATTTAAATGTCGCTTCCAGTTGTTGCTTTTCGATGTTGAACGCTACTAGAACATACGATGCAATGGACGCAATTTCCAGAAAGACATAGAGATTGAAGATATCACCGGCAAGAACGACACCATACATCCCGGCGATCATCAGGTTGAGCAGAGCATAGAATTTTTCCTCCGCTGAAAATCGCTTTGTATAATCAAGGGAATATAGTGCCACCAACAGACCGACTACGGATATGATCAGCAGCAGGATATTTGTAAATCCGTCGGCAACCAGGAATATCGCCAGTGGGATGTCAAGTAGGTCAGCAAAACCGCCAACTCGGTAAACTATGGTCTGCGGAGATTGACTGATCAGGTAAAAGGTAAGTCCGGTTAAAAAGAGTAACGCCGGTATTGTCAGAATTTTACTGATCGCTTTAAACCATCTCCCCAGGATAATGGTCAGGAAAGCTGTTCCCAATGGAATTACAACATACAATGGAATCAATGAGTTCATCGCTTATCCCCTCAGATTTTTCATTTCACGTATATCGAAGGACCCATACTTTTTATACAAACGGATCGCCACCGATAGTAACAGCGCTTTGGTTGCCAGTCCGATCACGATCGCAGTCAATATCATGGCTTGAGGTAATGGGTCAACGAAGGGACCTGATTCAAATGACTCTGAAATGATCGGGACTGTCGCGGCATCAATATAGCCGATCAAGATCAAAAATAGAATCACACTATACTCCATGATCGCAAAACCGATAATGATCTTGATCAGGTTTCGTTGCATGATAACACCGTATAAACCTATCACGAACAGGATAAAGCACAGTATAAACAGAATCATCCTAACTCCTCATCTTTGTAGATAAGCAATGCCACAAAAATCGATGAAATTGCTGCACAGACCTCGATACCAATGATCACGTTTCCAATGGGGATTATACCACCGCTGACCAATTCGCCGATGTTACCGGTAGGGAGAAAATTGGCAAAGAAAACCAGCGCACTTGCGATCAGCAAACCCAAAACAGCTAGGAGGAGAAAAGAGAATATCGCGACGCTCTCAGATAACTCCAGACGCCATTTTTCCTTTCGTAATTTGTCCAGAACACTCCCGCCGGCAAGAATTTGAAATATAAATGCGCTTGCCATGATCACACCACCTGTAAAACCACCGCCCGGAGAAAGATGACCGTGAATCGCTACATATGCTCCAAACAGGAAGATCACCGGCGCTAAGAACTGGCATATATTTTTTACTACCAAAGTCATACCTTTGGGCATGGTCTGGATGACATCGATTTTCACGGCATCAGGCGCTTTCAGCTCTTCATGCCTTAGAATGCAGATGACTCCGATCACGGCAGTAAACAGGACAGTGGCTTCACCCAAGGTGTCATAAGCCCGAAAATGAAAGATGATACCCGTGATGATATTTGCACTACCAGTTTCCGCAACCGATCCCACATAATTATCCGCCATGCGGGTAACATGTTGGCCGAATGAATTCAGAACAAACGCAAACCGTGACATGAACAATAAGGCAACCGTAACGAAAAGCAGCACACTAACCGAATAAAAAATCGCGCCGAGACCTAGTTTTTTTGACTCCGTCTCATGTGTCGTATTGGTTATGACGGCGATCATGATGATCAAAGTGATAATCTCCACCACGACTTGCACTATTGCCAGATCTGGCGCTTGCAAAAGCAGAAATGAGATTACGAGGGCAAAACCTACAATCCCATAAGAAACAACTGCAGAAAGCAAGTCCTTGGCATGTAAAGAATATATCGAACCCAGAATCATCAACGCTAGCATTATTATAAGATATAATTCCATCTAATTCATCCTTAAATGATTAATAATACCATGATAGTTGCCACTCCCAAAACCACCCAAACGACATAGGTGGACAGAATACCGGTATGGCATACGCTCAATGCCGAACTCAATCCGAGTACGCATTCTTTACCCAGGTGATAGACGTCGAACCACTTCTTGTTTGCCTTATCGTAGAAATAGTTAAAGAACTTCATGGTCCCGATTGTCTTATAAAACTCAAGCGATGAAAAACTCAATTCCTGTTGTAGTTTCTCACCACCAACGAAACTATCTGATCTTCTGCTTGTTTTCAGGGTTCCCATCCAATAGATGATGAACCCTACAATTATAGAGATCAGGATCATGATTGAGACAGAAGGAGCATTCCATAGCCCCGGTAGTGACTTCCATGAACCAATCCCCGTAAATTCAAAGAATTCCGGGATCACCCATCGGGCAGCAAAAATACCGAAAGCGATACACAACATCGCCAAGAAGATCTGGGGGAAAAACATCGGAAAACCTACTTCCTTCACCGTCCCGATCTGTTCATTTTTTCTACCCAGATAAATGCCGGATATCAGTTTTACGAAGCTTGCTAAAGTTAATGAAGATCCGAGCATAGCCAAGGTCAACCAGATCATCCAGAGTTGATTGGCTATACCCTTGCCGGAACCAAATTCGATGATGCCGGTATATATCATCCACTTAGAATAAAAACCATTCAGTGGTGGAATCCCTGAAATGGAAAGCGCAAAGACCAGGGCAGCAGCAAAGGTCACCGGCATATACTTGCATAGGCCGCCCAGTTCTCCCAGTTCCTCCTTACCAGTGTGCTTTTCAACGCTTCCGGCAGTTAGGAACAGACCTCCTTTGTATATGGCATGATTTACCATGTGAAACAAGCCACCGGCAATACCAAGCGGGGTGCCCAATGCCAAGCCGGTTATCATGTATCCCACTTGAGAGACCGCACAATAGCCAAGTAATCTTTTATAATTATGTTGCACGAGTGCCATCAATACTGAGGTTATGATTGTCAAAGCTCCGATAATAAGAAGCAATAACGTAACCCAGCCGGAAAGTATGAATGTACTCATACACATGCGGGCAAGGAAATAGATTCCCAGGAGTTTATCCAAAGATGCAGGCAGATATGCAGATATCGATGCCGGCGCATCTTTGGTATAATCGGGTATCCAAGTATGGAATGGGAAAGCCCCTGCTTTTGTCATACAAGCAATGAGTAGCGATAAAAAGGCGACGGTGGAAAGGGTGGTGGTCGTACCAAGATGGATATCTGAGATCTTAAATGTATGTGAACAGATGTATAGCAAACCGATCCCCAATATCAACACCGAATCAGATGCGCCGATCAAGACCAGAGTTTTCTTTGCCGCCGCTGAGCTTTCTTCATTGTGTCCCTTGATGAGTTTGTAAAGCGTCAAGCCCAATAATCCCCACAAAAAAACGAAAAGGAGTAGATTATCGGTCAATGCAACGCCAAATGACGCACCCAGAGTAATCAGATAGTAAGTATGGTAGTTTCCTGGGATATGGTTAGGTTCCGAGTTTGGCGCTCTTCTGCGGTTGTAAGATAGTGAATAAAGCGAATAGAGAAATCCAAATATACCGATAAAGAGGACAATCAACTTTGACAGTCCATCTACTTTAAGGTCCATGAATTTCTCAAATCCTGGTATATATAACCAATTTATACTCCCCAGAGTCGCTATAAACTGGTGTGGTAAAGAAAACACCATAACTGATAGATAAGCTGTGTAAGCTGAGATTAAAAGGGATATAACGCCTTTAATTATCTTCAAATTATCGGGCAGAAGGAAGAGAACAACTCCGATAACGATCGGCATAATAATCAACATCTGGAAGTCAATCATGATCTATCCTTTGCCGAAAACTGCTTGTTTAGCTCTTCGGTCTTTTGTTGTGATAGTTTGATCAATTCTGCGGCACTCATTGTTCGCTTCCCTGAATTGTGATCATAGACCTGGATCATCCGTTCGGTACAACAATAACATGGATCCACTGCAGCAGTTGCGATTGCAGCATCTGAGATTGTTCCACCAATACAGGATCTTCTGAAAGTGGTAATACAATTGTAACTGGGGGCACGGATTTTATGTCGGACAGGGCTATTACCACCATCAGATTTTACAAAATGAAACACCTCTCCTCGGGGTGCTTCAGCATGTCCAATCCCAATCCCGGCAGGGATTTCCCTGACCTTTGCTTTTATGTCTCCCTCTTTCTCCTTCTTGAGCAGTTGCAAGCATTGATTGATAATTGATATGGATTCATACAACTCCAATAAGCGCACCTCCGCTTTGGCAAAGACGTCACCTTCCTTGACCGTAATAACTTTCCAGTTTACCATATCATAAGCCGCATAAGGATCGTCACGTCGAACATCAATATCGACACCTGAAGCACGCGCGGTTGGTCCCACCGCACCAAAATCATGAATATCCTTTGCCGTTAGTGTTCCGACCCCTTTTAATCGAGCATGGATCACAGGATCATCCATAACTGCTCCAACCAGCAGATCTGTCTTGATTTTCACATCTTCCAATACTTTGATCAATTGACTGGCTTTATTTTCATCTATATCTCTCCTCACACCGCCAATCGTAAACATCGCATAGCTGTTTCTATTTCCTGTGATGATCTCAAACATATCCAACACTGGCTCACGGTACTTCCACGCCCACATAAACACAGTGTTATAACCCAGGAAATGACCGGCAAGCCCAACCCATAGAAGATGACTATGCACCCGCTCCAATTCACCGATAATACTTCTGATCAGTTTTGCTCGAACCGGGATCTCGACCGCACCGATACTTTCAACTGCATTTGCATAAGCAAAGGGATGTGAGGTGGAACATATCCCACAGATACGTTCAACAACATAAAAGACCTGTTCAAACGTTTTCGATTCGCATATCTTTTCAATCCCTCGATGATTATAACCCGTTTCCCATTCCATATCGACAACGGTTTCACCGTCGCAATATAGCTTAAAAAACTCCGGTTCTTCTAAAAGAGGATGATATGGTCCAATTGGTACAATTGTCTTCTTACCCATTTATCTATCCTCCTTTCGGATCTTTCTTCGATATGGATAGTTCCCTTCGGGCCAGTTCTCCGGTAAAAGGAACCGTTCCGGTTTGGGGTGATTTAGAAATTGAATGCCAAGGATATCCATAATCTCTCTCTCGATCCATTCAATACCATATACGATTGGAGTCATCGATTCAACGGTGGGCTCATTATGAGCTAACATGACATTCAAACTCATGATCCAGCCAGACGAATCGTCCGAATAGTGGTAGATCAATTCAAAGCCATCTTTTGAATCCATCGCTGATACGATTATGTAGCGGTAATTAAGCTCGTTGAACCAATAGCCAGTGATCTGAGCCAATACACTTGTCGGAATGTGAACCATCAAGCGTTTTACATTTATGACTTCAACGTTAGTGATCTGCGGAAATCTAATCTTTAGATCACTGATATAATTTTCAATACTCATCAGATTGTCCTTTTCATTCATGGTTGTGCCTCAGAGGTGGTTCTTGGGTTGCCGCTTTTTGGTGGTTGAGATAATAATTTCACGATACCTGCCAGCATGGCTTCCGGTTTTGGCGGACAACCCGGAATATAAGCATCTACAGGTATCACTTTGTCAAGAGGACCAGCAAAATTATATCCTGAAGTAAAAATACCTCCGGTACAGGGACAAGTTCCGACGGCAATTACAATAATCGGTTTAGGTGCCTGCTCATACACCTCCAATACCCGGGCTTTGGTTTTTTTAGTGACGATTCCTGTTACCAATAAAACGTCTGCATGTCTTATGCTACCGACCAGTTTCATGCCAAATCTCTCCACATCGTAACGCGGTGTAAGCAGATCCAATATCTCTATGTCACAATTATTACAGGAGCCAGCACTCAAATGAAACACCCAAAGCGACTTCTTGAAGCAATTTTCCTTGATACCCAATTTTCTACTCCTAAATTCCCAATACAGCCAAGATAACACATATTACGGCAATTAGATTCATCCATAACCAGAAGAACTTCATTGCCTGTTCAATACGCACCCGTGGATTCGTGTTTCGGATCAACGTAATCAGCAGGACCACCGCAAATACCTTTAGTATCGACCACAGAATGTTAATGCCACTTAAGGACAATCCGCCAAAAAACAAACCCGAAACAAAGGCCGGTAATGCCAGAAACATGATATACTTGGTCAATTTGAATATTGCCAGAATAGATCCGGAGAATTCGATTATGATTCCATCGCATATCTCACCCTCACCTTCTGCCATATCGAACGGCACCAAGCCCATCTTTGCCTGAATGCACATTAATATTGTTACAAAACCCATAATACCGGACAAACTTCCAATGAATGCTCCATGCGTCAATTGATAGGTAACAATATCGGAGAAACGGATTGCCATACCCGATTTGATTATGACGGAAATCAAAACCAAAATTAATGGTAGTTCATAGCTCAGGATCAGTTTCATCTCTCTCGAAGCACCAACCGCAGCCAGGGGATTACCTGAAGCCAGAGCTCCAATTATGTAGGATATGGCTGGTATATTCAATAAGTAAAGAATGACGATGATACCTGCAGTAAAACCAGTTTCCACGCCAAGAACAGGCAACAGAATAAATACTGCGGATATCGTTGCTCCAAACAAAGCAAAAAGAGGCGCCAGGATGAAAGTAGTGATTGAGCCATTTGATGGTATTATCGTCTCTTTGGCAAACAACTTGACAAAATCATAGAGAGGTTGAAGAAGCGGCGGTCCCTGTCTGAATTGAACTCTGGCCGTGATCTTTCTGTCAACCCAACTGATAAAACCACCCATGATCCCGGAAAACAACAATCCCGGAAAGATGAGAAAATAGAATATTTCAATTCCCATTGGACTTTTTACTCCATAGCCAAAATGTTATTCGTTCTTTTTAAGATCTTCCCACGCGTAATCTTTGATCAGGATTGAATCCGACAGTGAATAGATATGATCCTGTTCATTCGGTTCCATATCAGTGAATACTATCGCCCCTGGAGGAGCAGTTTTCATGCAGCGTAATTCACCCGACTCATCATCAAAATCGCATAGATCACATACACTTTTCAAATTCGTGATGATCCGATTGGATAATGTTCCAAAGGGACATGCCACCACACATGATTGACAACTGACACAAAGATTGACCGCCCGGCGAATAACATTGTCTTCACGTCTTTCCAATGCCTCGGTAGGACAAACACTTATACATGGGGCATTTTCACAGCGACGGCACCTGAATCTGAGAATGGCATGTTCAATAATGTCTTTCATTCCAACATTAGTGGGATGAAAGTCATAGCTACATTCACCATAATTGTATTCTCCATTAACTGATGTCCCAAGAAACTGGGCTAAATCGATCAGGATTTTTTTTCTCATGACCAACTCCTACATCCAGATATTCGGAGAGTTTTTTACTTCATTATAGCTAAACACCGGACCGTCCTTACATACAAAATAATGACCCATTGCACAATGTCCGCACTTACCAAATCCGCAGGACATGTTTTTTTCCATCGATAAATATATTTTGTCTTCCGGATAACCCATATCCAATAACTTGAATGTCCCATATTTCATCATAATCGGCGGCCCGCAGACCACAGCGACAGAATTGCCTACATCGACCTTGACATCATCCAGCAACAACGTAACAACACCAACCTTTTCCTGCCAACTCGCATCCGCTTTATCAACGCTGCGCAATACCTCAAACTTGGGAGTTGCCCTTAATTCAGAAATATAAGGTTTATAAATACAATCCTCCGGCGTTTTAGAACCATAGCAAAGCGTTACCTTTCTTAATCTATCCGAAATTGCCTTCAGGTTGTATAGAAGCGACCTTATGGGTGCAAAACCACAACCTCCACCCAGGATCAGAACTTCTTTACCATAAAACTCTTCCAATGGATACCCACGCCCATAAGGACCGCGGATCCCCATATATTGTCCCGGCACCATTTTATGCATCTCCTCTGTTACATAACCGGCTTTCATAACCGTCACTTCAAGTTGTTTGGTCTCCAAAGGTGAGGAAGATGGCGTAAATGGCGCTTCACCAACATTTTCAACCGTGACTTCGATAAACTGTCCCGTTTTGAATGAAATCTCTTGCTCAGGAACGAGCACAAAGGTCTTGATCAATGGAGATTCGTCAATTACCTTGATCAGTTCTGCCTTGATTGGTCGATAAATATTCAATTCCCGCATAATGTTATCCCTGCTGAAACGCTTGTGTTATTACTTCATTCTTGTTGATCTTACCAATGCAGGCATCAATACAGCGACCGCAGCCGGTACAGGCCAGAGCATGAAACATATCCGGTTTATAGGAAAATTTGCATAAGTATCTAAATTTGAGCCGTTCGGACAATTTCGCCAGAGGATCTTCACCGGCTGCTACACGAGAAAACCCGGGCAACTGGCAGGCATCCCAATTTTTGACCTTTTCAAATCCCTTTCTATCTAATAAGAGAAAACAATGACAGGTTGGACAAATAAATGAACATGCTCCACAGGATACGCAGGTGGAAGCATGCTTTCTCCATAGCTCATGATTTTCCTTCTCTATGCAGATCCTACTTGCTTTCTCATCAGGAACGTCTTTTGTCTGAGCATTCAGTTGAGTTGCTATGGAATCTCGATTGAGGACTACTTGCTCAGGCAGTGCTTCCAGGATCTCACTTGGAGAAAGGTCAAATTTCGCCAGGAATGTTTCTCCTTTAGCGCTCATCGGCGACAAGTAAACGCAACCCTCCATATAGGACATCGAGATATCGCCGTTCTTTTCACTGTACGGGTTCAAACCATAAGATACGCAATGACAGCTATCTTTGATGTCGTCACAGTCCTTACCAAATATCACCGTATTTTCACGGCTTTCTTTGTAGAAATGATCCTCAAAGTCACCCCCGAGATATATGCTGTCGAGTAATTCGAGAGCCGCCAGATCACAATTGGGTACTCCCAATAAAACCCGCTTGCTTTTTTCTCGATTTCTTATCACATTCTCTTTGATTGGAAAGAAAAATGCCTTGAGAGGTGTTGTAGTTGTGTTTCCTGCATACTTTATCCTATCACAGTTTGCTGCCGTAATTTCTCCGAAGTCAGCATAGCCATCTCTGACAAGTGGTGCAATCAATTGATATTCTTTGAGAATATCACGTAAAAACTCCAACCATGTGTTCCAAGGTAAACAAAAAACTTTCATAAATGTTTTCTCCTTGCAGGTGCCAACAGGCTGATCCACAATGTATCTGTCAAGCACTTTTTTCATTTTTCCATCAGTTGCCCTGAAACAAAGCCGAAACAAGTCCCCTCGGGACGGCATTTTAGATAGCCCTCATTTCGACCACATACCATTTCGAGTCCCGTCGGGACGGCATTTTTTACCGTTTGATTTGCTATCTAAATTACCCTCCCGATGGGTCTCGGAGCTGAATGTCAATTCCGTTGCTTCCGAAAAA
>Ga0194113_10003407_pt1 | contig 21326 bp, 19 predicted proteins | sample TA2MahC200mmetaG_FD_146193 | JGI IMG/M metagenome (GOLD analysis project Ga0194113, IMG submission 146193) | Freshwater microbial communities from Lake Tanganyika, Tanzania - TA2015017 Mahale Deep Cast 200m | ecosystem: Environmental > Aquatic > Freshwater > Lake | place: Tanzania: Lake... | reverse complement strand
CGCGCGTATCACGATGAAGATCTCGATGTCGATACGGACTTCTGCGCGATGTGCGGGCATGACTGGTGCAGCGTGCGGATCAGCAAGGAAATCCAGGAGTTCGCGAGTGGGAAGGCGGATGGCTTCGAGCGCGGGAAGCCCGTGCGAAGTGCCGCGCTCACTGCCGAGCAGCAGGAGATTCTTGCCAAGCGCGGTGTGCTGCCCCCCGAGGAGATCCATCGGCTCGCGGCAAAGACTCGCAAGGCGGTCGATGCGGATACCGCGAAGGCATCATGCCACAGCGACTTCGTCGATCCCGATTCCGCGCGCCGTGTTCAGGAGGAACGCTTGGTGCAACTCAACACGGCGCCTGCGCACAATCTTCCATCGCACGATCCGGTGATTTGACCGGGAGGCGTGCAGCTTGGGCGAGGACAGCGCGCGCGATCTCATGCGCCGCATGTGGTCGCGCTGCGGATGCCGCCGCCATTCGCATCGCGGCGAGCGCCTGTTGATCCGACAGAAGGCTTTGCACCGCTTCGCCCGCACCCCGTGGATTGGTGAGCGATCTCGCCGCGCCCGCAGCGATCAGGATGCGGGCGTTGCGCTCTTCTTGACCAGGGATTGGATCGAGAACGAGAAGTGGAAGACCCGCGGCGCGGGCCTCGGCGGCAGTGAGACCGCCCGGCTTGCCGATCATCAGATCGGATGATGCCATCAGCGCAGGCATCTGATCGGTGAAACCGATCACGCGCAGAGTGGTTCGGCTTCCGGGCATCATGGGAACTTGGTTCAGCCGCTGCTGCAGCGCGGTATTGTGTCCACAGACGATCGCAAGCGTGGCATCCACCTCGGCATCCACAAGCGAGCGAACGACCGCCTCCATTGGACCGAGTCCATGCCCTCCTCCGCAGATCAGGATTTGCGGCTGGCGAGTCGTACGTTCGTCAGCTTCTCGCGTTTTTGCGATGAGTTGTGCGACCCGAAGGTCGACAGGAATGCCCGTCACTGCGAGTCGATGCGCGGGAATGCCATTGGCAATCGCCGCGGTGCGCGCCGCTTCGCTCGCGACGCAAATGAGATCGCTACCTGCGCTCAGCCAGATCGCGTGCGGATGTTCATCGGTGACGACCGTGATGAGGCGCGCACGAAGGCGGCCGCGCAGCCGAAGTCGCCCCAGTGCACTCGATGTGAGAAAGTGCGTCGAGACGATCGCATCCGCGAATTGCACCGTTGCGTGGCGTCCAAGCGCCCGCAGCACGAGGTCTTCGGTGCGTGCCATCGGCCCCTTGCCTGGCTTGGAGAGGGGACGCTTGCGATCCGAGAGGTCGTAGAGGGCGCCGACGAGTCGAGGTGCAAGGCGGATCGCGCGAAGGTAGCCATCGCGATACACGCGGCGGAACCACGCGGGGGATGTTTCAAGTGCATCGATCACGGGGGATGTTTTGGCGCCCCATTCGGTCAGTGCATCGCCCACTGCCGCCGCCGCGCGCATGTGGCCCGAACCGATGGATGCACTGACGAGTGCGACGGACATGCTTCCTGCGATGTCACGCGGCAACGGTGAAATCCTCATCACTTCCCAGCTCTTCGGGCACTTCCTTGGGATCCGGCTCCCAGCCCGCATCGCTCAGCAGTCGATCGACATCGATCAGTTCGAGTTGTCCATCCTCTTGCTCGACAAGGGCACTTGCACGCTCAACCCAGTCGCCACAATTGGCGTAAAGAACGCGCCGCCCCTCCAGTTCGCGCCACTCCAGCCGCGGTTCGTGGATGTGCCCACAGACAACGCCATCCAATCCGCTTCGAGCCGCATGCGCGAGCAGAACTTCCTCGAATCGACTGATGAAGGTGCAGGCGCTCTTGACGCGCTTCTTGATCGACTGCGAGAAACTCCAGCGGCGGAGCCCGACCAGACGCCGCGCCGCATTGACGAATCGGTTGAGCGCGACGAGATGGTCATATGCCCACGCACCGATGAGTGACACAAGCCGTGAGTTCTGCACCACGAGGTCATACTCGTCCCCATGTGTCACCAGCAGCCGCCGACCGTCGGTAAGAAGATGTTCGGCTTGCGCTGCAACGACGATCCCGCCGAGTTCGAGACCGCGGTATGGGCGGAGTGATTCGTCATGGTTCCCGGGGATGTAAATAATCTGCGTACCACGGCGCGCGAGTTTCAGCAGGCGCCGGATGACCTGGTTGTGCGATGCGGGCCAGTTCCATCGCTGCCGCAACACCCACATGTCCACGATGTCGCCAACGAGGTAGATGCGCTCACATCGCACGCGCTTGAGAAATGCGGCCAGTTCGTCCGCGCGGCACCCACGCATGCCCAGATGCACATCGCTGAGGAACACGGTGCGGTAGTGGAATCGCATCGATCTCCTTGCTTTCACTTTCAGCATCGTCCGAGCGCGTGCGACAGCATGATTTCCTTGCCAAGGCTCACGAAAAATGAACAGAGCGGTTTTGTCGCTTACGATGAGCGTGGTTCAGACCATGGTCGAAAGGGCGCCAAGAACAACATCGGGTGAACGCAACCGAGAGTCGGTGGCGGGGGCGCATGCGCCGGCGTTCCTGTCAGTACCGGGGCTTCGCTTCCAAGAGGAGTACGTCTGGCTTCTCTTTTTGGCGTCGATGGACGTGATGCTCACGTGGTACATCCTTGAGAAGAAGGGTGGCGAAGAAGTCAATCCCGTCGCGCGCGTGGTCATTGAGGCATGGGGACTGTGGGGAGCTATTGCGTTCAAGTTCAGCCTCGTGCTCTTTGTGATCGTGGCCTGCGAGTGGGTTGTGCGCCGCCGCATCCGATCGGCTGTGTTTCTCGTCTGGTTTTCGCTGGTGGTATCCCTCAGCCCCGTGCTCTACTCGGGGATCCTGCTCGCGTATCACTGGCTCGTGCCCGAGAGTGCCTTGTAGCAAGGCCTGTTCGAGCTACTTCGGGATATGGGCAGTGAGAACTCGTGGGGCGCCGCGAGTGATCAGCACATCGTCCTCGATGCGAACCCCGATCGCCTCACTCTCGATGTAGATCCCTGGCTCGATCGTGATGACCATGCCGGGTTCGAGTGGCGATGCGGGATCCGCGTCGTGTACTTCGAGTCCGAGGTGATGCCCGATCCCATGAGGAAAGAAGTCGCCGAACCCGGCTGCTGTGATGATCTTGCGTGCGGCCTGATCAACGGAACCCATACGCGCGCCCGGTTTGCACGCTCGAATCGCGGCGGCCTGCGCCTTGAGAACGGTGTCATAGACCAGCCGTTGCCGTGCTGTGAAGCGACCTGAAACAGCGAGTGTTCGCGTGACGTCTGACGCATAGCCGCCGAACGCCGCGCCGGAATCGATCACCAGAAGGTCGCCGTCCTTCAGGGGACGATCGTTCGCGTGGTAATGAAGCACGGTGCCATTCACACCGCTCCCTGCGATCGTGCGGAACGCAAGTGCGCGCGATCCATTCGTGCGATAGGCATGCTCGATCGCCTCCTGGACATCAAACTCGTTCGCGCCTGGGCGACACGCCTCTCGCGCGGCGGCGAAACCGATCCCTGTGATGCGTCCTGCCTGCTCGATGCAGCGGACTTCATCTGCGCTCTTGACCGCGCGCAGCGAGGGCAGCACGGTGGAGAGGTCGATCACCGAGGCACCAGGTATCCGCGAGGCACTCTCGCGCAGGATCGCCAAGTCAGGCGAGAGAGGTGCGTTGTGACTGGCGAGCGCATGCAGGCACGCAAGCCGCTTCGAGCGACGCGCCGACTCAAGAAGGAATCGTCCGAGCGCTCCCGTACGGAGGATCGTCTCCACCCCGTACTTGGCGCGCAGCGACTTGCCGACCGTTTCGCGCAGTCCATCCCAGCGTTCCACTTCGGGGTTGAGTGGGCGGAGGAAGAGCTGCACGCGACGTGCGCGGATCGGATGGGCGGGATCGAGCAGCAGCATCGCGCCGGGTTCGTCATCGATGCCCGTGAGGTAACGGAAGTCGGCGTTCGCCCGGTAGGGTTGATCGAGCGATCCTGCCACGTCGCCCGCAAGGACAAGACCGACTGCGTTCCCGGCACGCGCGAGTTGGTGCAGCACGCGCTCGCGCCTCTGTGCAAACTCCTTCAGATCGATCGATGGAGTGGAACGTTGGATGCTGCGCGCAGAGGGACGCGAACGGCGAGTGCGTGTTGGCATTTGGGGGAGTGTTGCAGCCCCTGCGCGTTCACGCAACTTTGCTGTGTTGCCTCGAGCTCTCGTTCAGAATGCGCTCCGCATAGCGATTCATCGCATCGCGCAACTGGTCGAAACTGTCGAGCACGTAGAGAATCGGCTGAAAATGGTCAATCTCGTAAGGGGTGGTGCAGGCCGCTTCGAGGTCGAAAGGTCGTCGTTGGACATCGCTGCTCTCGAGCGCATGTCGGCTCTCGGCGGGGGATGAGATGAGCCCTGAACCGTAGAGCTTCATGTTGCCGCCTTCGCGGATCAGCCCGAACTCCACGGTGAACCAGAACAGCGTTCCCATCCGCTTGATGTGTTCAGGGTTGCATGTCGCCGACGCCGCCTTGCCGTAGGTCTGGAGGAACTCTCCGAAGATCGGGTCCGCATGCAGCGGCACATGACCGAACACATCATGAAAGATGTCGGGTTCGGGGAGATAGTTCAGCGACTCCTTTGGGCGCATGACGATGGTGGTGGCGAACTCGCGCTGTGCAAGGGCGGCGAAGAACGCCTTCGCAGGCGCAAGACCTGGTACGCCGCGGCTCTTCCATCCGGTGAGGCGCATGAGGTGGTGGTTGATCGATTCAGGTCCGTGCAGATGTGGGATGCGATCCCGCGAGAGTTGGATGCTGCGTGCACCCTGCAGATAGGTCTTTGATGCGCGCGACTCGAGGAACTCCATCTGGCGGTCGAAAAGCGTGGTCCACGCTTCCTGATTCTCCGCCGAGTAACCCTCATAGTGCTGCGTGATGAAAATGCGTTCGACATCCTCGAAGCCCGGTTCGCCGAACCGCATGGCGTACTCAAGCGCCGCCTGCGCTTCGGGCCCGTCGATCATCGCACTGTTGAGGCTGCCTGCGAACTTGGATGGACCGCTGGTTTCTGCCATGGAACGCTCCTACGCGCCTTCGACGCGCATGAGGCAGTGTATGGGCTCGCCCTTCCGATCCGATGGCGTGCAACGTGTGACATCGACGCGGTAGGAGCTTTCGATGGATGATCGTTATGATTTGCGGTCCTATGAGTGATTCGCCGATTCCATCGCGCGGTCGCCTCCTGTGGCACGGTCTTGTCGCCACCGCGGCAGCGTCGCTGCTGTGCGGCTGCGATCCGATTCTGTCGGTGGATGGGGCGTTCTTCCCCGCGTGGCTCCTGTGCATGATTGCCTCGGGGTTCCTGCTTGGCGGCATCCGATGGATCGTCAGTCGGCTGGGCTGGGAATCGTTCGTGCGCCCGCGCGTGCTGGTGTACTTCTGCGTGTACCTGAACTGCACGCTCGGACTCTGGCTGCTGATCTTCCGTACATGAGTCAGTCCGCCGCATCCTCGCCGAACAAGGGAGACGCGATGAACCGCGCGGCTGGTCGTGGCTTCAGCATTGTGATGGTGGCACTCGCGTTCGTGCTGTCCTTTCTGACATGGTGGGAACTCGACATCCGTCCGCGCACCGACGATGCCTATCTGCGCGCCAACATCGTGGGCATCGCGGCGAATGTCTCGGGCTACGTGACGGAACTGAATGTGGTCGACAATCAGGAGGTGAAGGTGGGAGATCTCCTGTTCCGCGTCGACGTGCGTCCCTATCAGGCGGCGCTCGATCTTGCGGTCGCGAACCTCGGCTATGTCGATCTGGAGATCCAGGCTCTCGAGGATGTGATTCGCGAGAAGGAGGCGGATCTTGTCGCGGCGGAGGCGCGTGCGGAATACAACGTGTCATATCTCGCGCGCATCGAGCCGCTGTTGCCGCGCCAGTTCGTCACGCCGGATCAGGTGGACGCGGCGAAGCGCAATGTTCGGGCATCCGAGGCGGAAGTGGCGCAGGCGAAGGCGGCGATCGCGTCTGCGAAGGCCAATCTCGGTCAGATCGGTGATCTCAATGTGCGGCGGATGCGCGCACAGGCGGAGGTCTTGGAGCAGCAGCTCAACGTCGGCTACTGCGAGGTGCGTTCACCCGTGAATGGCTATGTGACGAACTTCAACATTTCGGTGGGGCAGTTCGCGCAGATCGGACAGCAGCAGTTCGCGCTCGTGGATGCGAGCAACTGGTACCTGCTGGCGAACTACCAAGAAACGGATCTGCGCGGCATCGAGCCTGGCATGGCGGTCGATGTGTATCTGATGGCCTATCCGCTCACGCGGTTCTCTGGCACTGTGCAGGGTGTGTCGTGGGCGCTCTACAACTCGGACCAGGGCAGTGATGGTGTTCTTCCCACGGTTTCGCCGACGCTGGACTGGGTTCGCTTGGCGCAGCGATTCCCCGTGCGCATCGTGATGGATCCAACGCCCGATCCGATCAAGCAACCCTATCGAATGGGAGCGACGGCGACGGCCATCGTGTGTTCGCGTGACAAGCGCGAGGTCCCTGACATCCTCAAGCCGCTGCTCCCCGATGCGCTGGAACGCTGGCTCGACACGCTCAACACGCGCGCGGTACGAACGCCCCCCTCGCCGGGACGGACGCCCTGACTTCACTGCGCCGAAGTGCGCGCCCTTCGCTCACGACAGACCGAGCAGCAGCGGGCGATCCTCCGGCTGCGCATCGAGATTCTCCGCGAGTGTGCGTAGCGCATCGACGCGAGCGGTCTGTTCCACCAACCGATGTGTCCATGCGCGCGCGGGATCCGCTGCGATCGCTCGCGAAGGTCTGCTCTCGGCGTGAGATGTTTGCCCCGCGATGCTCGCCGCCGCGTCATCGAGCGCGTCCGCGCTGGCGTTCAAAAGAGGTGCTTCGCCGTCAAGCTCGCCGCGGATGGCTCTGCCCTGTTCGAGTGCTCCCACGATGCCGTTGCACACCTTGGCGCTGTTGGTGATCAGGCTCATTTCTGTCGTTCCGCGCATGGGCTGAACCTGTGCCTCGAGCTGGGCGTTCGAATGGAAGGACATGGCGGTCCGCATTCCATCGGCGACAGCGAGGCGGATCTCATCGAGTTGTGCCTGTCGCGGCGGGGTGGTGGACGCGCTTCGCACAAGGGCCGCGGTCTTGCGCAGCATGTCCGCGACTGCGATCCTCATCTCGTGCGCTGCACGGACGGGCCACAGCAGCCGGTAGAAGATGAATGTCACGAGCACTCCCATGGCCACGGCGAGCGAGAAGTCCATCGCGGGAACAAGGGAGATGGAGGGCTCCGTGTACTGCAACAGTGCAAAGTCGAGGACGATCACGGTCTGCAAGGCAGGTACTGCGACTCGCGGCGATCCATGAAGTGCCCAGCCCGCGCCCGTCACGATGATGCCAAAGATGATGAGGAAGCCGGGGATCGTTTCGAGAGTCGGGATCAGAAAGATGATCAGCAGAATCGACAGGACATAGCCTGCAACGACACCGATGCAGCGGAGACCGCCGATCAGGAGCGTGCCGCCGAAGGTGGCCTGCACAACAAGCATCACCGTCTCGACGCAACCGATGCCGGTTGCCCAGTTGATCGAGATGCAGAAGAGCGCACAGAACATGATGGATGCGGCACACTTGGTGGCGTGCTTCAACTGCATCGGATTCGGTGGCCACAGTGGCATGCGAAAGAGGCGAGGGATGCAGTGCTCGAGTTCGCGGAACAGTTCGACAAGAAAGTTTCGCTCGGTTGGGAGCGAACCAAAGACAGTCGCGGCACGCTGCGCCCGCGGTGCGGTGGCTTTGAGCGAGCGCAAGACTTCCAGCGGTGATGCGTTGGGGGGCGCATCAGGCGAGAGATCGCCCTCATCGCCATCGAATGCTCGCGTTGAGGGTGGACGTTGGAGCGTGGCGATCACCACTTCCAACTGCTCCTCGCAATCTTGAAGCAGCATGACATCTGCGACGATGTCAGCTCTGCGATTGGTATGCGCAGCCTCGGACACGAAGGCGCTGACAGCCGCGGCACGGCTCTCCAATGCGACAAGCGTGACGAGCGCACTCGTCTCGTTGGGTTCCAAGTCGAGGTCAGTCTCCGTGTGCTGTATCAGTTGCATGAGCGCGGTCGTTCGCGATTGGTCATGAACGGACTTGGGAGGAAACGGACTTCCAGACACACTTGCCTCACGGATGGAACGGAGAACCTGCAGGCTCTGCTCGAGGCTTTCGATCAGTCGCGCACGAAGGGGACGCCACGGGGGGTTTGGCCAAACAAAGGTCATCACCAGACCGCCACACCCGATGCCTGTGATGATGGATCGGTAGACGATCGTGGCGATGTGCTCTGCCTGCTCCTTGGCAAAGAACGACATGTAGATGGTGACGATGAAGGAGTATCCAGCGACGAAGAGCGCGCCACGATATCGACTCGATCCCATCCAGTACATCACCGCCACGATGTACGCAAACATGATCGGAAGGAGGAACCACGGCTGTTGGATGAAGAGTGCAGCAAGTGCAACCGCGCATGCGCAGCCGAAGGTGGCGCCGATGAGCGCGAACACGATACGCGTCAGCGTGCCGAGGCCGCGCGATTCGGTGAGGATCAGCAGTGTCGTCATTCCCGGATAGAGGATCTCGTACCAAAGCGTCATTTCGAGACCGATGGTCAGTATGGCTGCGAGCCCGAGCCGCAGGGCAGCACCCAGGCGGCCCGGTTCGGGCGCGAGATCCTCGCGGATCGAATCCCACAGAGAGGGGCGCTCGGCGGCTGGGTTTACGTCGGTCATGGACGTTTCGTGGGCGCGTCACTCATGCGCGCGTGCGGCGCGGATTGCCTTCGCGGTCGATGAGCGTACGCAGTGCGGCTTCGGCACCTGCGGCATCCGTGAATGGCGTGGGCAGCGCAAGCCGAACCACATCAAACTGGCGGCGCACATCGATCCCTGATCCATCGACGCCAACAACGAGAGGATCAGCCGCGTCGATGCGGAACGCAGCATCGATGGCCCGTCGGAGCAGATTGCGGTCGCCTGCATTCAGAGCTCTGCAAATGGCGGGTTCGTCGGCAAGGATTGGATTGGGACGTCGGAAGACCTCGCCGTCGATGAAGTACCCGCGAAACTTCGCGGCATCCACTTCGATGAACGCCCAATTCACATCGGGCGGATCGCCGTGGTAGGCGCGCCATCGATCCGCCGCGCGACCATCTTCACCGCGGTCGTGGAATTGCGTCAGGGTCACCATGAGATGCAGATCTTCCTCGCCATCATCGGGCAGTTCGATCACCACTTCGCCGGCGAGCAACATGGCCACCATGACCGGCGCGACGAATCGCCCATCTGGCATGGGTGCGATCCGAAAAGCGACCCGCTCACCATCGAAGCGGATGAATCCCGCGAGATGCCCGCGCAGCCAACCGTATGCGCTCTCTTCGATTTCTGAATTCTCACTCATGAATGCGTCTCTCGTGCGCACGACCGATGCTAGCGGTCATCACGCGAGCAGGACGGGCTGAGCGCGGTCTATGCTCGGCGCATGACGTTCATCGCCGTTGCTGTTCCAGTCGTGCGCGCCGATCAAATCAGCGCCGCGTTGGAGACCGCTCGATTGGCAAAGGCGCAGGGAGCGGATCTGGTGGAGTGGCGCGTTGATTCACTCGCACAGGAGCCGGGCGCTGCAAGCGCGGTCACGCGTCTCGTGCAGGACGCTCCGATGCCGTGCATCGTGACGGTTCGTCATGTCGCCGAGGGTGGTGGATTCTGCGGGACGGACGAGCAGCGGCAGCAGGTGTGGACCGCTGCCTGCACCGCGCACCCGCCTGCCGCCTACGTGGATGTTGAGTTGGCAACCTATCGCTCGGACAGCATGGCGGGGGAACGCGCTCGTGATATGTCGAGGCTTGGATCTCTTGGAAGCGGAAGCGGGCCTCGCGTGATTCTCTCGTTTCATGACTTTGAGGGTCGGCCGCATGGACTTTCCGCGAGGATCGCCGAGATGTGGGCAGACCCGTCGAGCACGGTGAGCAAAGTCGTATGGACAGCACGTACGCCACGCGACAACACGGAGGCGTTCGAGGTGCTCGCGGCGCGCGCGAAGCCGACGATTGCGCTCTGCATGGGTGAGCATGGTCTGATGAGCCGCGTTCTCGCGCCGAAGTTTGGCGCGTTCTTGACGTATGCGCGCAGTGATGCGCAGGGCACCGCGCCAGGACAGCCGACCGTGGAGGAACTGGTGCAGCAGTGGGACTTCCGCAGCATCGGGCCGAAGACACGTGTGTACGGCGTGCTTGCGCATCCCGTCGGGCACTCGCGCTCTCCCGCCCTCCACAACCGTTGGTTCCGTGAGGCGCGTGTGGATGCGCGCCTCTTTGCGATTGCCGCCGGTCCAACATGGGAGTCGTTCAAGGCGACACTTCTTGAACTGCTTTCGCTCGACACGCTGCACTTCAGCGGGTGCGCGGTCAGCCTGCCGCACAAGTTGAACGCCATCCGATTCGTCGAGGAGCGTGGTGGTGTCGTGGATTCGATGGCTCGGTGCATCGGCGCAGCCAACACCATCAGCGTCGCGGCGGATGGGACATTGCACGCATCCAACAGCGATCTTGCGGGTGTGTGCGATCCGCTGTCGCGCGCGGCGAGGACGCACGGTTGGAGTGGTGGCCTCCGTGGGCGGCACGCGCTCGTCATCGGTGCGGGTGGCGCAGGTCGAGCGGCGGCTGTCGCGCTGGCCTCCGCAGGTGCCGAGGTCACGATTGCCAACCGTACAACAGATCGTGCCATGTCCGTCGCAGCAGAATTGAACAACTCGCTCGGTCTCGGCGCAAACGCGGCATCATCGATCGCCGCGCGTTCGCTCTTTGATCTCGGTGCGACTCGTTTCGATGTGATCGTTCAGGCAACGAGCGCGGGGATGGTCAGCGGCGAAGATGCCGACGTGGATCCGCTGCCAGAGACGGTGCCACTGACCGACACGACGATTGCCATGGACTTGGTGTACACGCCGCAGGAGACGCCATTTCTTCGGCGCGCAGCAAGAGCAGGAGCGCATGCCATCGGTGGCTGGTCGATGTTCATTGCACAGGCCGCGCAGCAGCACCGATTGTGGACGGGTCATGACCCGAAGAACATGGACATCGGTATGGATATGAACGCGAGATCACGGTCCCTCTAGCATCGAAGAAGGAGGAATGCATTGGCGACACTGAGTTACCGAACGGCGGGCGAATCGCATGGTCCCGCGATGATCGCGTTGATCGAGGGAATGCCCGCCGGGGTCCCCATCGATGCGGCATTCATAGATGGCGAACTTCGCCGCCGACAAGGTGGCTACGGGCGCGGTGCGAGGCAGCGCATTGAGACAGACGTGGTCCGCTTTCTCTCGGGTGTGCGGCAGGGGATGACCATCGGATCACCGATCGCCATCGAGATCGTGAACGCTGACTCACGAATCGATGATGCGGAGCGAACCCCGCCTGTCTTCCGTCCCCGCCCTGGGCATGCAGATCTTGCGGGCAGCATCAAATGGCTCACGACCGACTGTCGCGGCACGCTCGAACGGGCGAGCGCACGCGAGACGGCTGCGCGAACTGCGGCGGGCGCCGTGGCGCGCTGTCTGCTCAGCTGTTTCGGAGTGGAGGTCTTTGGCTTCGTTCGAGGCGCTCTGGATCTGCAGAGTGCACTTCAGCCGAGTGCGGCAGAACTCCCTGCACTGCGCACTCGACGCGACGCGAGCGAGATGTACTGCCCTGACGAGTCCGTGTCTGCGCGCCTCGTGGAGGCGATCCATCAGGCGAAGGTCGACAAGGACACGGTGGGTGGCTGGTGTGAAGTGCATGTTTTTGGTCTCCCCCCTGGACTTGGATCGTGTGTCAGCGTGGATGCACGACTTGACTCGCGAATTGCTGCAGCTGTGATGGGTATTCAGGCGTTCAAGGGTGTGGAGATCGGTCTTGGAATGGCGGTCGCCGCACGGCGGGGCAGCGAGGTGCACGATCCGATCCACTTCGATCCGGCCCGGCGTGGGGAGAGCCATCTTGGATTCACGCGCCCGACCAACAATGCAGGCGGGCTTGAGGGCGGCATGACCAACGGCATGCCCGTTGTCGTGCGAGGTGCAATGAAGCCGATCTCCACGCTGCTTCGCGGTATGCCGAGCGTGGATCTCCGAAGCGGCGAGGCGTCACAGAGTCAGTACGAGCGCTCCGATATCAGCGCCGTTGCTGCGGCGAGCGTTGTGATGGAACACGTCGTCGCATTCGAGATCGCGCGCGCATTCCTGGAGAAGTTCGGTGGCGACTCCATGAGCGAGCTACGCACCAATCATGCTGCATTCCTGCACGCAGCGCGCCAGCTTGGCGGCGGTTGAACGCCTCGCCGGTGGCGGCTTCAGGGAAGAAGCTTGCGCCAACCTGCGTCGTCGATGACAAGGGAAAGTCGCTGCTTGTCCTGCTTCATGGCGAGGGCTTCGGCCATGCCGGAGAACATCGTCATATCCATCGGCGGCGGTGCATCTTCGCCCTCTTCCTCTTCGTCCGCGGCTTGTGAAGCCATCATCATGCCGAGCATCGATGTGAGGCTGCGCGTGGTGGATGTCCACGACTCATTGAACTCCTGTGCCGCATCCTCACTCTTGAACACCATGGCAGCACGGATTTCAGGCTTTTCACCGAACTGAAGCGCGATGGACGCCGTCTGCAGCGACTTCATGGAGTCCTCGAACCCGGCGAGCGCAGCGGTCAGCATGCCTCCATCCTCGTCCATTCCTTCTGCGAGCGATTCACGCATCGAATCGGTGATGCGAAGTCCGACCGTCACGGAGGATGCGGGTACCCCAGCGAGTGCGCTCTCCAGTGCAGCCGCTACCGAGACATCGCCGCTTCCAAGGGCACGGGTCGTTCCTTCTGGTTTCACTTGGTACCACCCGCCACCCACCGACTCCACCGACGCATCCGGCATCCACTCGCGGATGGCCGCCTCCAACTCCTTCTCCGCGCCGAGCCGCTTGGTCTGCACGAGCAGTACAAGCGCATCAGGATCTTCCATCAACGCTCCGACGGTGCCGAGATCGAGATTGGGCGCTTCATCAGCAAGCAAGTAGATGTTGCTGCCTTCCAAGGCGCGAAGTGCAGCGAGCGCCTTGCCATACTTCACCATGTCGGGCTGCTGATCCATTCCGAGGGCCTGCAGTTGCAGCAAACCCGAAGCCTGAACAACCACTGGAATCTTGGATCGCATCATGATGCGTGCGAGCGCCTCGATGCTCTCCTGCATGGCGGTTGCATCGGTACCTGTAGTTGAGATACGCACCACACTTGTCGTGGACGCAGAGCAGGCAGCGGCGGGCAGCCGATCGCTGACCTGTTCGCAGCCGATGGCAAGGAGCAGCATGCCAGCCAGCAGGAGTGATCGAGCGGCGTGTCGGATTGCGGGTCGGGATGCAGCAACGGATATGAGATTCGCCATGCATGCATCCTACTTGGTTCGTTGGATATCGCCCTATCCTCGAAGCCATGTGCGGAGTCGCGGGTCTTCTCGATCCGAGTAGTCGTGTGCGTGATGCGCGCGTCGTACTCGATCGGATGTCGGATGCACTTCAACACCGTGGCCCCGATGACAGCGGGGTGTGGTGGCAGCCGCCGCTCCCGGTCGGTGTGGCGCACCGCAGGCTTGCGGTGATGGATCCCACGCCTGCGGGTCATCAGCCGATGGTGAGCGCATCAGGTCGCTGGGTGATCGCGTGGAATGGCGAGGTCTACAACGCGCCAGAACTGCGCGTCGAACTTGACCGTGCGGGAATCGCGGCGTGGCGCGGTCACAGCGATACGGAAGTGATGCTCGCCACGCTTGATGCTTGGGGGTTGGAGCGATCGCTGGATCGCTGGCGTGGCATGTTCGCTGGTGCCATCATGGATCTGGAGCGGCGCGTGCTGCATCTCATCCGTGATGGTGCGGGAAAGAAGCCGATGGTGTGGGGTTGGATCGATGGCGTTCTCGGCTTCGCGAGCGAGTTGCGCGCACTGCGAGCCATGGGGCGGTCGATGCCACCCGTGCACGAAGGCGCTGTGGCGGCGTTCCTGCGGTACGGCTGCGTGCCCGGTGAACAGACGATCCTGCGGGGAATCTTTCGTGTCCCGCCGGGTGCAGTGCTGTCTTGGTCGATCGACGCTGCCGCGGGCGCACTGCCGCAGCGACTGGATTGGTGGAATCCACTTCGTGTCGCACGCGCGTGCGAATCCGATCCGCTGCCGACCGATGTTTCGCAGGTTCCGCGGCAGTTGCAGGAGCGCATCGACGCGGCCGTGGCTCGGCGGCTGCGTTCGGATGTTCCGCTTGGTGTGTGTCTTTCGGGCGGGATCGACAGCGCGCTGATCGCGGCATCTGCTGCGCGGTTGACCGGTTCCGCAATCCATACGTTCACCCTCGGTTTCGATGTTGCGGGTTACGACGAGAGCGCTGCAGCGCAGTCCACAGCTCGCGCGATCGGATCGAAGCATGCGCTGCGCATCGCCAGCGGTGCGGATGTGCTTGCGGCGGCGACTCGACTGTCGCAGGTGCATGATGAGCCATTCGCAGACAGCAGTCAGATCGGCTTCCTGATGCTCAGCGAGTTTGTACGGGGATCGGTCACGGTGGCTCTCAGTGGCGACGGCGGAGACGAGGTGCTTGGCGGGTACGAGCGCTGTGCGGCGATCGCATCGTGGTGGAGTGCGCGACTTGGCGGGCGCGGATGGGTTGCACGGATGCAGGCGGGCTTCTCGCGGCAGATGGCGCCGCTTCTCGTCCGGCTCCTTCAACGGGTTCCGCAGTTGACTGGGCAGGGGAGCGCTGTGCGCCTGTATGAGAAGCTCGAGAAAGTGCGCGCACTCGTCTTGTCGGAGTCACTCGATGGGGCGATCGATGCCTTGTCATCGATCGGACCGGAGAGCGCATCGCTGCTCGCGAAGGCCGCACAGCCGTTGGCGCGCCTGCAGGATGCGGATGATGCAATCACTTCAGATGGCGTTCTGCGCCGCGTCCTGCGCGAAGAGTTCGCGGGAGCGCTCGTGGACGATCTGTTGGTGAAGGTGGACCGCACATCGATGTCAGTCGCGCTCGAAGTGCGTTCGCCGTTTCTCGACCGTGATCTCGTGGAGTGGGCGTGGCGATTGCCGATTGCCGCGAAGGTTCGCTTTGGGCGGGATCATCGGTCGTTCACATGCAAGTGGGCGGCCCGCGAACTGGCGCGTTCCGTGGTGCCCGAGGTTGCCGATCTCCCCAAGATGGGTTTCGGCGTTCCGATTGCCGCTTGGCTTCGCGGCCCCCTTCGTCCGTGGGCTGAATCGCTGCTTTCACGCAGCGCCATTTCGCGCGCGGGGCTTCTCCGCGCGGATGCCGTGGAGCGACTCTGGCAACAACTGCTGGCGGGCGATGATGCGCCGCGCCACCAAGTGTGGTCCGTGCTGATGCTGCAGGCATGGAGTGAGCGTTGGCGCTAGGGCTGAGCAGCCAGCGCGTAGCCTTCGCCGCATGACGTCGAAACCTGCACCACTCGCCTCACTGGGCGATCACTTCACGCTGCAGCAGGCGCTCGAAGCGATGATCCATCACTTTGGATGCGATAGTGGAACTATTCACAGAACAGCAACGGATGGACACCTTCACCTGCGTGCAGTCGTGGGCCAGTTTCCGCCGCCCGTGCTTGATGCGATTCGCACGATTCCATTTGGGAAGGGGCTCGCGGGACTTGCGGCATCGCGCCGTGTACCCGTGAACGTGTGCAATCTGCAGAGCGATCAGTCAGGTGATGTGCGCCCTGGCGCGCGCGCGACGGGCATGGAAGGTGCGATCACGGTTCCGGCGATCGATGCTCGAACAGGTGATGTCGTGGGCGTGATCGGCATCGCCTGCGTCGCACCGAGGACCTACAGCGAGGGCGAGACGGCAGAGTTGCTCCTCTGTGCGGCCGCACTCGGTCCGCTGCTGCATGCCGAGTGAGCGTCCGCGAGAGGCGACTTACGCCCTCTGCGGAGTTCCTTTGGACTTCTCGAAGGTGAAGGATTTGCCCCGATAGTCCACCGCGATCGTGTCGCCATCTTGGAACTCACCGCTCAGAATCTTTGATGCAATGGGGTTTTCAATTCGCTGCTGCACGACGCGCTTGAGTGGTCGCGCACCAAACTGGGGGTCATATCCCTCCGCCGCAAGCGCTTTGCAGGCATCGTTGGATACATCAAGCCCGATACCACGCTGCTTCAGTCGCCGGCCGAGAAGCTCGAGTTGAATCTTCGTGACCGCCGCCAGTTGAGTGCTGCTGAGTTGCTGGAACACAACTGTTTCATCGATTCGGTTCAATAGTTCTGGACGCAAGTGCTCCTTGAGCATCTTCCGGACGTGCGCTTCGATCATCTCCTCCGGTTCGCCGCGCTCGCTCATGTCAAGGATCGCTGCGGATCCAATATTGCTCGTCATGACGATGATGGTGTTTGCAAAGTTGACAGTGCGCCCTTGTCCATCGGTGAGCCGCCCATCGTCGAGCACTTGCAACAGCACATTGCTCACATCAGGATGCGCCTTCTCGAACTCGTCGAACAGCACAACGCAGTAGGGCCGCCGACGTACCGCCTCGGTCAGTCGGCCACCTTCGTCGTAGCCCACATACCCAGGAGGTGAGCCGATGAGGCGTGCAACGGAGTGCTGCTCCATGAATTCACTCATGTCGATGCGCACGAGTGCATCGACAGAGTCGAAGAGCAGTTCGGCGAGCGCCTTGCAGAGTTCCGTCTTGCCCACACCGGTCGGACCGAGGAACAGGAACGAGCCGATGGGGCGGTTGGGTTCACCAAGTCCCGCACGATTGCGGCGAACCGCCTCCGCAACCGCACGAACGGCCGTGTCTTGTCCGATCACTCGCCGCTGCAACGACTCCTCGATGTGCAGCAACTTTTCCCGTTCGCTCTCGACGAGCTTGGACAGTGGAATACCCGTCCATTTGGCGACCACTTCGGCAACGGCCTCCGGATCGACCTCCTCCTTCACGAGCGCGGCGCCCGATTCCAGGCGCTTGCGCAGTGCTGCTTCCGCATCGGTGCGTCGCCGTTCGAGTTCTCTGATTTCGCCATGCTGGATGCGTGCCGCGCGGTCAAAGTCCCCGCGCCGCTGTGCCTGCTCGAACTCCACCTTCCGCGCTTCGATATCGCGGTCGATGTGCTTGACTGCGTCCAGATCTGCCTTCTCCACCTCCCACTGTGCAGTCATGGCCCGATCGCGTTCGCGCTCCTCGGCAAGTTCCTGTTCGACCACAACGAGTCGCTGCGCACTCTGCGGATCCTTCTCAATCTGGAGCGCTGCTTTCTCAATTTCAAGCGTCGTGATGCTGCGACGGATGGCATCCAATTCCATTGGCATCGAGTCATTTTCGATGCGGAGCCGACTGGCGGCCTCATCAAGCAAGTCGATCGCCTTGTCGGGGAGGAAGCGATCACTGATGTAACGATCACTGAGCTGCGCCGCCGCCACGAGTGCGCTGTCCTGAATGCGGACACCGTGGTGTGCCTGATACCGCTCCTTGAGTCCGCGAAGAATCGCGATCGTGTCCTCCACGGATGGCTCGCCGATGTAAACGGGACTGAAGCGGCGCTCGAAAGCCGCGTCTTTCTCGACATGCTTGCGGTACTCGTCGAGTGTGGTGGCACCGATGCAGTGCAGTTCGCCGCGGGCGAGGGCAGGCTTGAGCAACTGCCCCGCACCCACGGCACCTTCGGCCTGGCCCGCGCCGACGATCGTGTGGAGTTCATCGATGAAGAGGATGATGCGCCCTTCGCTGGCCGCCACCTCACGGAGCACGGCCTTGAGCCGCTCCTCGAACTCGCCGCGGTACTTCGCGCCCGCAAGCAGTGCGCCGACATCAAGCGCCACGATTCGGGCGGAGCGCATGGACTCCGGGCAGTCGCCGTTGAGAATTCGCTGCGCAAGTCCCTCCGCGATGGCGGTCTTGCCGACGCCAGGTTCGCCGATCAGCACCGGGTTGTTCTTGGATCGTCGCGACAGCACCTGCATGCAGCGGCGAATCTCTTCGTCGCGTCCCACCACTGGGTCGAGCTTGCCCGATGCCGCGAGCTCGTTCAAGTCCTTTCCGTACTTCTTGAGTGCTTCGAAGGAATTCTCGCCCCCGGCATCATGGATTCCCTGAACGCCGCTGGCCTTTCTCACTTCGAGTGCGGCGCGTTCAAGCGTCTTGGCATCCGCACCGACCGCCGCAAGAACATCTTGTGCGCTTCCCTTCACCTGTGCCAGCGCGATCAGCAGATGATCGCTTGACACATACGAATCCTTCATCTTCTGCGCGAGTCGTTCGGCTGCGCCGAGCGCTCCTGTCAGATCGCGCGAGACGCCGGGTGTCGCACCCTGAACTTTCGGCAGCCGCGCGAGTTCAGCCTGCGCGGTGGAGAGCACACGTGCGCCATCGAGCCCCGCTTTGGCGAGAACGCCACTTGCCGGACCATCCTTTTCGGCAAGGAGCGCCGTCAGCAGATGCAGCGAAGAGACCTCACCGTGCTGGTCACGAACCGCAAGCGACTGTGCCTGCGAGATGGCGCCCTGTGCGAGAGTGGTGAAGCGTTCAAAGTTCATGGAACCCTCCGCCTAGCAATATCCATGCCGCCGATTATGCGGATGCGGGGGGCCGTTGAAAAGGGCTGATTTATCGGTAAATCACCGGAAAGTCACTCGGTATCAGTTCTGGTCGGTCGTGCAGCCAACCAACCATCCAGCGGAACGCATCGACAAGACGCGGTCCAGGGCGGTTGAACATCTGATTGCCATCCACCAAAGCAATCCGACCCTTGTCGAGCGTGGCGGGCAGCACATTCCACCAGCGCTGCGCAGTGAGAGCGGGCAGTTCTGACTCAATCGCGGGTAGCCCGAGTCCGCAAGGGCAGACGATCACACGGTCGGGCGCGGCGGCAACGATCTCCTCTGGTGTCGCTACACGGCTCTTTGAACCGGCAGCGTTGAGAGAGTGCCGACCACCTGCAGCGTGAATGAGTTCAGGTGTCCAGTGACCTCCGACGAAGGTCGGATTCATCCACTCGAGAAAGAGCACTTCGGGTCCCTCCTCGTAGGGGTTGACGAAGTCGACGGCTGTCCACCAGCCTTCGCGGAGTTCAACCATCGCCGCCACTGCCTCGCGTTCAAGTCCGACTGCCGCGCCGACGCGCAGCAGATCGTCGAGCACGGCCCACACGGACTTTGGATCGAGACTCACCACGGTCGGCATCGGGTCCAACGCACGTGCGACGCGCTGTACGGTCGGCAAGTCGATGGAACACACCTCGCAAAGATCCTGCGTCAGGATGACGTCGGGTTTCAGGGCGCGCAGTCGATCAACATCGAGTGTGTACAGGGATTCCCCTGCATGCAATGCTGCACGGACTGAGCGGTCGATGTCCACGCTTGACCCCTCGCCTGTGAACGATGGCGTGCGTTGTCCCGTCAGGATCGGCACATGGTCGAGTCCGAGGGGAAAATCACACTCATGGCTTCGTCCAACGAGCAGCGACCCGCCACCAATACGGCAGAGAATCTCGGTCGCTGACGGCAGGAGGCTCACGACGCGCATGTCTTCACCATAACCGCACGGACGCCATTTGCGGACTGCAAAGGAGATTCGGGAATGTGGTGGACTTCTCTTGCCTCCATGCATTCCTGCGATACCTTTGAGGATATGAGATCTGGCCGAGTCTTCGCATGGATCACACCTCTGCTGATGGTTGCTGGAGCGGCTGCAGCCATCGTGCACCAAACGGCAGATCCGTTTGGCGGATTCTTCGGACTGTGGGGTCCTGATGTGTCTTCGCAGCAGAGTGTTGGTGCACGCTTCATTCCAAGCGGCGACTTCACGCTCGAGCGCGTGAAGATCTGGTTCATGGACAACAGCGGTGGCGCGCATCCGCAGGTACGCATCACCCTGCGGACAGACCAGTCCACCGCATCGGGTTCCGGACCAAGCCTGCCTTCGAGCGAGGTGCTGGAAGAGTGGACCGTCAACATTCAGGCTGTTGGATGGAGTCCGGTGCAGGAAGTCATGCAGTCAGCGGGGGGCGTTGCGCTGCGGTCAGGGCAGAAGTACTGGATCGTGGCGCAGTCGACCGTGCAGCCTGGCCAGAACGCAGTCTGGAACTTCGCGTCCGTCGGAAGTCAGTTCTCTGTCGTCTCACAAACGGATGGCGTCACATGGCAGACGGGCAGCTTCGGTGCGGCACTCACACTGATTGTCGAGGGAACGCCTGGGTTGCCCGTTCGCCCTGGCGACATCAATGGTGATGGTTTGGTGAACGGTTCTGATCTGACCATGCTGCTTGGTGCATGGGGTGCTTGCACCAGTTGTGCGGCCGACATCGACCGAGATGGCGAGGTCGCTGGATCTGACTTGACAACGCTGCTGTCGAACTGGAGTTGACAATCTGGGGTTGACAATCTCGCTGAAGGCGGAACCCCGGCGAAGCATGCTCCGATCTCCGTTGCGCGGTCAACTGCGGCGGGTGGGCAAAGCACCGAACATGCACTAGCGTTCTCCAGCCCCAATGACATCGAACCTCTCCAAGATCCATCGGCTCTCGTTCCTGTTCCTGATCGCCGCAGTGCACACTGTGGCTGGTTGCAGCGTCGCGCCTTCCGTCGACGATCGACAGGCCTTCGTTGTGGAGGCGCGTAGTGGCCTTGACTACTTCGAGAAGAATGTCGCCGGACTTCGTGAACAGCTCAACCAGTCCGCGGGTTACGCGGTGTTTCCCGGTGCTGGTCAGTGGGGCATCATTTTTACAGGGGGCAGTTTCGGTCGGGGCGCCGTGTTCACTCCCGACGGAACCCAGATCGGTTGGGCAGCAGAGAACCAGTTCAATGTTGGGCTGCAGGTCGGAGGGCAAGGGAAGAAGATCCTGATCGTCTTCGCGGACTAGCCCACGCTCGAAAAGTTCAAGAAGGGCTTTCTGACTGGGAAGGTCGAGGGACTCGCTGTTGCGGCCGACAAGGGCAGCACGGGAACGGCATCCTTCCAAGACGGTGTGGCGGTGTATGTCGGGGCGCAGAAGGGACTGATGGTTGGCGGCATGATCGGCATGAAGATCTTCCAGTACCGCGAACTCGGCAAGGAAGACGATTCGAAGGACTCGAAGGATGCGAAGCAAGTTTGGGGATGTCAGGCTGCTTCCGGAGATGGCCTGAAAAACTGGGGATCCTAGATTCGAACTAGGACAAACTGAGTCAGAGTCAGTTGTGCTACCGTTACACCAATCCCCAATGAATTGGACTTGAAATGATAGCGAGAGAGCCGACCTTTGGAAG
>Ga0194113_10003404_pt1 | contig 21350 bp, 15 predicted proteins | sample TA2MahC200mmetaG_FD_146193 | JGI IMG/M metagenome (GOLD analysis project Ga0194113, IMG submission 146193) | Freshwater microbial communities from Lake Tanganyika, Tanzania - TA2015017 Mahale Deep Cast 200m | ecosystem: Environmental > Aquatic > Freshwater > Lake | place: Tanzania: Lake... | reverse complement strand
TTCTTTTAATTTCTTTTTCATCCCTGTCCCGCTTCCGGACGTCCGCTCAGCGATCAGTCTAATCAGTTTAACATTCCTGATATTCCGATGACCTGATACCCCGATGCCCTTCCTCTACTTCTTCTGTGCATCATGGAGTTTGATCACCCGGTCCGTGAGATCAATGGTCTTCGAAGCGAAGAGCACGATGTTCTCGTTCAACTCCATGATGAAGGTAAACCCTTCATCCGCCCCCAATTTCTGGATCACTTTCTGGAGCCCAAGAGAGATGTTTCTTTCCATCTCAACCCGCTTCTGATTGACTTCATTCTGAGAGTCTTCCTGCCAGCGCTGAAACTCTCGGACCTTGTTCTGCAAGTCCTTCTCTTTGGTTGCTCGGGCATCAGGGTTAAGCATCGGCGCCTGCTTTTCGAGAGATTCCTTCGTCGTTTGCAATTCCTTCTGTTTGTCCGCAAATTGTTTCTGAAACTTTTCAACCTCTTTGACAATTGCCTTTTTTGCCTCTTTGCCTGCATTACATTCGTTAACCGCCTTCTGGATGTCTACAAAGCCGATCTTGAGGCTGGTGGGCTGAGCTTGTCCGAAAGCCAGTCCGAAAGCTCCCAGTAAAATGAGGATTCCAACACCAATCGCTATTGTTTTACTTCTCATGATCCCTACTCCTTTTTTTAGATTTTAGATACCTTGTTTTTCTCCATCCTGAGGTTGATGGAAAACTAATAAACCGTTCCCATCGTAAAGTCAAAGACCTTCCGTTTCTCTCCCTCTTTGGGATTGAGATTAATCCCAAGGTCGATATGGATGGGGCCAAAGGGTGAAAACCAACGGATCCCAGCCCCCACGCCTGTCTTGAGCGGCGTGATGTCTTTGAATTTGTCGAAGCCCTTTCCCACATCCCAGAAGATGGCTGCTTTCAAACCGATTTCCGAGGCGAGAGGAAAGATGAGCTCGGATTGGAAAGAGAACATCTTCTTTGCCCCCAACGGTTCTTTATTGACATCGAAAGGGCCAGCCATGCCATATTCGAATCCTCTGATAGTTTTGAGTCCACCGACGTAGAACTTCTCATAGATTGGAAGCTTTCTGCCGCTATAAGGTTCGACAAAGCCTATGTTTCCCCTGAGATTGAGCACAGTTTTCAGGGGAAGAGGAAAGAACCAGCTGGTATCCGCCACTCCCTTAACAAAATAGTTGTCTCCTCCCAAAATCCCACCTGCATTCTGAAGGGAGATGCTGTGCCTTGATCCTCTGGTCGGATTGTAGTAATCGTTCCGGGTATCCATGGAGAGGGAGAAGGAGAGAGCGCTCGTCACTTTCTTTCCCTCTTGTTCCTTGATCGTTCGGGAGGCATCGAGGCTTACGTCACTGACCTTTATCTTTTCCAGTTTATAGACAGCGTCGACCCGAAGGGTTTCAGTCAACTCCTTGGCAAATCGGAGATCTCCCCCCACAATCCTGTATGAGTAAGTATCAAATTCGCGTTTTTCATTGTAAAGATCGATGCCCCCCGCAAAGTTATATCCGAGAAAGTAGGGATCTGTGAAACTAATTTTCAAATCACTCGTCTCAGATCCTAATTTGAATCTGAGGAGTCCATGGTAGCCCAGACCGAAGAGGTTACGGTCCGATATCGAAGCCTGACCTATCACATTTTCAATGGAGCTGTAACCGATCCCAAAACTGAGAGCTCCTGTGGGCGCCTCTTCGATCTTGATCTCAAGATTCGTTTTCTCCTCCGTGCTTCCCCGGCTGGTGGTCAACTCCACTTCCTTGAAGAAGCCTGTCCGTTTCAATCGGTCTTTGCTTTTACTGAGGCCAGTGGCGCTGTAAAGCTCCTCCTCTGCTACCCGAAGTTCCCGCCGAATCACCTTGTCGCGGGTCTTGGTGTTGCCCACGATCTGTATCTTCTCAAAAAAGACCTGCCTATTTTTTTCGATCTCAAAGGTCAGATGGACTAAAAGATTTTTTTCGTCGGTGGAGGTGGCCGGAGAAATCTCCACATTGGCATAGCCCTGATTGGAAAAATTTTCGGTGAGCGTGTTGATTTCCCTCCGGATGGCCGAGGTGCTATAAATATCGTTTCGTTTGATCTTGATGGCCTTGAAGAGATCTTCCTTTGTGGTGTGGACATCCCCCTTGAAATCGATCTCTCCGATACGATATTGAGGTCCTTCTGCAACCTCGATTTCAACCAAAATCCGTTTGGAATCCTGAAGATCGATCTTCGGCTCGGAGACCTTTACTGCGAGATATCCATGGTCGATATAGTAGGCTGTCAGCATCTGGGTGTCATTTTTCAGTATATCTTCATCGAGGATGCCAGCCTTGGTGATGATGGAGAAGATATTCTTCTGTTTCGTCATCATGACCTTTTTCAGGTCAGAGGATTTGATCTTCTTATTCCCTTTGAAGACGATCTTTTTAATTTTTCCCTTGACTCCCTCTTCGATCTGAAAGGTGACCATGGCCTCATTCGTCTCGAGATAGTCAACTTTATGGGTCACCTTCACCCCATAATAACCTTTGGAGAAGTAAAGCCTTCGGATCTGTTCGCCATTTTCCTTCACTTTCTCGAGGTTGAGAATGGAGCGTGAGGTCAGGGTTACTTTCTCCTTGATATCATCGAGCTTCACCTTATCGTTGCCGGTGATCAGAATCTCTTTGATGGAAGGTTTCTCCATCACAATGAAGATGATCTCTTTTCCCTTCGGAGTCGTCTTGATATCGACCTGGACATCGGAGAAGTAGCCCAAGCCAAAGACGGATCGGAGGTCTTCCCGGACTTGGTCCGTGGAAAAGGGTCCTCCTTCACGGCTCTTCACCGCTCCCCGAACGACCCCTTCTTCAACCTTGACATTTCCAAGGACAGTAATTTTGTGGATGACTTCCTCGGATCCTTCAGAATTCGAGAGGACAAGAAGAAAAAGGAGAAGAGCGATTCCTATGCATTTTCCGATCCTACATCCCATATCCGTTCCTGTCGGCTCCTTTTCCGGTTTGAGTTTTAACTTCCATATCAAATCCTTCTTCTTTTGTCTACCCCTGTTAAAAAAGAGGAGTATATTTAAAGGGAGAAAGGCTCACTTAACCCATGGCTTTCCCATCGGTGAGAATGACCTGCCTGGGCATTTGGGCAGCCAGATTCGGGTTGTGCGTCACGACGATGAGTGTTATGTTCTTGATCCGGTTCAGTTCCTGAAGAAGAGCGAAAACCGATTCCCCTGTTTTTGAATCGAGATTTCCCGTGGGTTCATCCGCCAGGAGGATTTTCGGTTCCAGGACCAGGGCCCTGGCAACGGCTACCCTCTGCTGTTCTCCTCCGGAGAGTTCTCCCGGTTTATGGGGGAGTCGATCTTTTAAACCTACGAGGGTGAGCATGGCTTCAGCACGAAGGGCGGCCTCTTTCTTTGACGTCCCTTGGATTAGGCAGGGCATCATCGTATTCTCCAGGGCAGTGAATTCCGGCAAGAGATGATGGAACTGGAAGACGAATCCGATCTCTTGATTACGAAACGAAGCAAGCTCTTTTTCATTTAGCGTGAAGATATCTCGTCCGCTGTAAAGCACCTTTCCAGAAGTAGGCCGGTCAAGTGTCCCAAGGATATGAAGCAAGGTTGTCTTTCCCACCCCAGAGGCACCCACAATGGCGGCCTTTTCACCTTGGGAAAAAATGAGATCAATTCCCCTGAGGACCTCAACCTTCTTTGCTCCATTTCCAAACGATTTGAAGAGCTGCTGAACCTGAATCAATTCCTTCACACCAAGGGCTCCTTCTCCCTATCTATCAATCCCCCGGAAAGGGCTTCTTTCATCCGGACGAGACGTTTTGAAGAGATCTCTTTCCCAACGGACTGAAAATGTGGAAACTTCTGTGCGAGATTGTCAAAATCCCCCTTTGACAATTCCAGCAGTTCAGTAGGACAGGTCGTTTTTGCAAAAGCCATCCGGGGCGTATTGAGAACCACGCCGATCTCTCCAAAGAGATGGCCGCTTCCCAATTTTCCAAGGATCACGCGCTTTTTATGACGGTCCTGCGTGAAGATCTCAACCTCCCCGCTTTTAATCAGATAGAGGCAATGGGGAGGATCCCCTCCTTTAAAGATAGACGTTTCTTCCGGGATGTTCGTCAAACGAAACCGTTTTAAAACCTCTTCTCTGTCCGATATAGAAAGAGGTGAGAAGAGAGGGGAGAGGGCGAGCAGGTTATCCAGAACCCGTTTTTTAAAGAGATCCTCGAGCACTTCTTTCACCCGGGAGTGGTTTTGTATCATTCCCTCCAGTTCGTTTCGGGTGATCTCAAGGGTTTCGCATTCGATAAAGCTTTTGACGTCGGCATGCCTTTTCCGGTCGAGGAAGAAGCCGAACTCTCCAAAGCAATCCCCCTCTTTGAGGTTGCGGATCCATACCTCTTTCCCTTCGAAATGTTTATAGACTCCCACCTCCCCCTGACAGATCACCATCAAAGAATCTCCGGGTTCACCTTCGCGACAGAGAAAGCTCCCTTTTGGGAAGGTCCTGAATTGAACACGGTTGAGCAGGGCTTGAAGCTCTTCTTCTCTCAGATCGGAAAGCAATGGGATGCGGGGCAGGGGCCGGGAGGGTTTTGTTTCCTGGGCTCTCGCCATATAGAGTTGTGTTAATCGTTCGTTGGTATCTTTTGAAAGGGGGTCGATCCTCAAAATCATCTTGTTCACAGAGATGGCCTGGAGCAGGAAACCCTCACTGGCGTAAGCCTCAGCCACGTGCCGGTACTCAGTGATCGCCTCCTTCTTCCTTCCCAACCGCTCTGACAATTCAGCCATTTTCAACCGGGATCGAAGATCTTCAGGCTCCTGGTCCATATGCTTTTGAAAGGACTCCATGGCCTTTTTCCATTCTCCCCGGGAAAGAAATGAGAGCGCTTCTTCTTTATAGGAGATCCGTTCCTTATTCATACCGCAATGCCTCAGCCGGGTCGAGTTTTGAAGCCCTCCAGGAGGGATAGAGGGTGGCCAGCAGACTGATCAGGATGGCGGTGATGACGATCAGCGATACATCGAGTGGATTGACCTGTGAGGGAAATTTATCGATATAATAGACATCCCTCGCAAGAATTTTGAATCCAAAAGAGTTCTCCAGGAAATCGATGATCTTCTCCAAATTGAATGCGATGAGCAGTCCTGCGATGGTTCCAAGGATCGTTCCAAAAAAGCCGATCACACCTCCCTCGATGACGAAGATCCTGAGAATGGATGTTGAAGGCGCGCCCATCGATTTCAGAATGGCGACATCCTTATTCTTCTCCATGACTACCATGATGAGCGTGGAGATGATGTTGAAGGCCGCCACCAGAACGATCAGAACGACAATGATAAACATGATGATTTTTTCCAGCTTGAGGGCGGAGAAGAGGTTGCGGTTCATCTCCATCCAGTCTTTGGTCCAGAAGGGGAACCCCATTGTTTTCCGGATCTCTCTGCCGATCTCTTTGACCTGATAGATATCTTCGGTCTTAATCTCGATTCCCGTGATGCGACCTTCCATTGCAAAAAACTTCTGCGCGCTTTCGAGGGAGACATAGGCCATGGTATTATCATATTCATACATTCCGGAATAAAAGATTCCCTTGACCAGAAACCGTTTCATCTTGGGCATCATGCCCATGGGGGTCATCGTGCCCAGGGGAGAGATGACCTGAATAGGATCATTGACCGTGACGGAGAGGTGTTTGGCTAATTCCACACCGAGGATGATGCCAGGAAGGTCTTTCTCCTTCCCTTCTTTTGCCCTGTCCCCTTTAAGATCCTCGAGGCGGCCAGCTTTGAGATTGCGGGCCAACTCCGTCACCCTGGCCACACGGTCGGGATCGATCCCCTTGAGGACGACCCCGGAAACCCCCGATTCCGAAGAGAGCATCACCTGGCTGAAGATGAAGGGAGCCGCCGAAATCACGCCCTTTACCCCTTCCACCTTCTGGATCGCCTCTTCGTAATGGTCCATTCCCTTTTCGCTGGCTTTGAGCACCACGATATGGGCTTGGGTTCCGAGGATCTTCTCTTTGAGGGTCTGCTGGAATCCATTCATCACGGAGAGAACGACGATGAGGGCCATCACACCCAGCATCACGCCTGCAATCGAGATGACGGTGATGATGGAAATGAAAGTCTGTTTTCGTTTGGCCTTCAGGTATCGCAGGCCGATGAACCATTCATATCGCATAGACGCATACCAGCTCCCCTCTCCTCTGTGTGGGAGAGAGAAGGGGAGGAGGGGAGCTACTTCTCCGGCCTCAACAGTGGGAAGAAGATGACATCCCGGATGGAAGGAGAATCCGTGAGAAGCATAACCCACCGATCGATCCCGATCCCTTCGCCCGCAGTGGGCGGCATTCCGAATTCGAGGGCGTGGAGAAAATCCTCGTCAAAAAAGAGAGAGGAATCCCCTTCCTCTGTTTTTTCCTTCAACTGCTGGAGGAAACGCTCTCTCTGATCCAGAGGATCATTGAGTTCTGAAAAACCATTGGCGATCTCCCGGCCTGCCATGAAAAGTTCAAACCGATCCACCACGTCCGGATCCTTCTCATTCCGGCGGGAGAGCGGTGAGACCTCAGTCGGGTAATGGGTGATGAAGGTGGGTTCGAGGAGATTGGGTTCCACCCGTTCCTTGAAGAGATCAGCCAGAACCCTTCCATGAGAGGTCCCTTTTTTCAGTTCCAGACCGACCCCCTTTGCGACTTCAATCGCCTTTGATGGATCCTTTAAAATCATCGGGTCGAGCTTTCCGATCTCGACGAGAGAATCCTTGAAACGCATTCGCCTCCAAGGGGTGCTAAAATCAATCTCCTTTCCCTGATAGGCAAGACGAAGCCCTCCATGAATTTCTTTGACCATGGAGCAAAGGAGTTCTTCGGTCATCTCCATCATTTCGATATAGGTCGCATAACTCTGGTAGAATTCGAGCATGGTAAATTCCGGATTATGAAAAGTGGAGATGCCTTCGTTGCGGAAACTCCGGTTGATCTCGAAAATTCTCTCAAGCCCGCCGATGACGAGCCGTTTCAGGTAAAGCTCAGGAGCGACCCTGAGAAAGAGTTTCATGTCGAGGGTATTATGATGTGTCCTGAAGGGTTTAGCAGTTGCCCCTCCGGGAATGGGATGGAGCATGGGGGTTTCAACCTCACAGAAGCCTCTACGGTTAAAGAATTCCCGGATCTTCTGGATGACAAGGGCACGTGTGAGAAAGACCTCTTTAACTTTCGGGTTGGCGATCAGATCGAGGTAGCGCTGGCGATAACGGATCTCGATATCGGTTAAGCCGTGCCACTTCTCAGGAAGGGGACGAAGCGACTTTCCGAGAAGGCAGAACTTCTGAACCTGAAGGGTGAGCTCCCCGGTTTTGGTCCGGAAAACTTTTCCTTCTAATCCGACGAAATCTCCGATATCCAATCTTTTAAAGAACCGGAAGGGTTCTTCACCGAGGGTCTCTTTCTGAAAATAGGCCTGTATCTTTCCATCCCGGTCCTTGACCTGAATGAAACTGGCCTTGCCAAAATTCCGGATGGCCACGATCCTTCCAGCAAGGCAGAAGCTCTCTGAAACGGATTTGAGTTCTTCTTCGGAAAGGGCGCCAAAGGCTTTCAGGATATCTCCGGAGGTATGGGTCACTTTGAAATCATTAGGATAGGGGTTAACCCCCTCCTCTCTAAGAGTTTCCAGTTTTCGTATTCTCTGTTGGATCAGTTCATTTGTCTCATCCATCTCTGTCTGTCACAGTCTCCCGATTAAAAATAAAAGTAAGATTAAAGGGTTACCCCACTTATCTTAAGATTTCCTTAATTAACCCATTTTCCAAATCCCGTCAAGGTAATAGCGGCCTTTTGTCAGGGGGTTCAGGGGAGAGTCTTTTTGATCTCACCGACAAGATCATAGGGCAGGGCCTGGATGATCCGGGCTTCCACCCAATCACCAGGTTGGGCTTTGCCTTTTAAAAAGACACAGCCATCAATCTCGGGGGCCTGGGTTTGAATTCTTCCTCTCAAAGAGGCTTTCTCCTGGCCCATCCCTTCGACTAGGGCCGTTACGTTGCGCCCAACCATCCTTCGATATTGTTTGAGTGAAATCTTCTTTTGAGCCTCCATCAGGATTTTCAGCCGCTCATCTTTTACCTCCTCAGGGACCGGGTTGGGAAGCCTGAAGGCAGGGGTCCCCTCTTCAGGAGAATATTTAAAAGTCCCGAGGTGATCGAACTGAACCTCTCCGACGAAACGAAGTAGGGCATTGAATTGGGTTTCGCTCTCACCTGGAAATCCTACAATGAGGGAGGTTCGAAGGGCGATCCCTGGGATAGAGGCTCGAATCCTCTGAATAAGGTTCAGAATCTCTTGACCTTTGGATCGGCGGCCCATCCGCCTGAGCATGGCATCATCGATGTGCTGAATGGGAAGATCAAGGTATGAGCAGATCTTTTCTTCCTGTCCGATAAGTTCGAGAAGGCTCTCCGTAAAACGGGCGGGATTCGGGTAAGCATAGAGGATCCGGATCCATTGCAACCCCTCCACCTTAATTAATCCTTTAAGAAGCTGTTCAAGAGAGGTTCCATCCCGAAGGTCTTCCCCATAAGCTGTCGTATCCTGTGCGATCAGGATCAACTCCCTGACACCCTGATCCGCAAGGTTCTTTGCCTCTTTCAGAACGGAGCGAATCGTTCTGCTCCGGTAGGGTCCTCTGATCTGCGGCACGGTACAGAAGGTGCAGGTCCTGGAACATCCCTCTGCGATCTTCAGATAAGCAGTAAAGGAAGGGGTCGAGAGGATACGAGGTGTCCGGTCATTATATAGAAAGGTTTGCCCGGAGAGATAACTCTTTTTCTTTCCCATCTGTGCAATGAGGTGTGGGATCTTTTGAAAAGACCCTGTGCCAACGAAAAGGTCGACCTCGGGAAGCTCCTTTTCCAAAACCTTCCCATAGCGCTGGGGAAGGCAACCGGAGACGATGAGAAGGCGACAGCGGCCTTTTCTCTTATAAGGGGTGAGTTTGAGGATGGTTTCAATGGCTTCCTGTGTGGCATCTTTAATAAAGGAACAGGTGTTGACGATGATGACCTCACCCCTTGAAGGATCGGTAGTGAGGGGATGGCCCTCTTTGGCAAGAAGGCCAAGGATCACTTCGGAATCGACCAAGTTCTTCGGACACCCCAGGCTCACCAGGCAGACCATCTCTTTCATGGCTTTCAATTATATCCTACCCATATTTAATGTCCAATGTTCCTTTCAATACATCCTTGTTTTGTCCTTTGAAAAGTTGCAAAATTAGACACGAAAAAGAATAGGAGATTTTCAAATGGGCCTGATCCAGAAACAGTATGATTCTCTAAGAAAGAAGATTAAAAAGTCAGAACTGGAAAACCAGAGGCGTGCCTTCAAGGAGACGCGCACCCGCCAAAAGCAAAACCGTTTTCTCTTTGATGATCTTGAGAAGGCCAGAGAAGAGATCAAAAGAATTCGGTCCTCCTCTCTCGGGAACCGGGATCTCCTTGAAGAAGCAATCGCTCATCTTAAGAAAAATCAATTCAAAGTGCTTTTGGCAAAAGACGGAGAAGAAGCCTGCGAGATCTTCCTAAAAGAGATCGGGGAGGAGAAGCTTATCGTCAAATCGAAATCGAATCTCTCCAAGGAGATCGGGCTGACCCCGTTTCTCGCACGGCATGGGATTGAAGTCATCGAAACCGATATCGGTGACCGGATCAATCAACTGATCGGAGGACGTTCTTCCCATTATACCGGGCCCATTGTTCATCTGACTCGATTTGAAATTTCCGAAATCCTTTCCAGACACTTGAATAGAGAAATTCCTCCTGTTCCGGAAGAGGAGATGCAGGCAGTCAAAGAAGATATCGAAACCTATTTACAGAAGGCGAAAGTGGGGATCACGGGCGCCAATGCCATTGCTGCCAGGGAAGGAGCGGTCCTGATCATTCATAATGAAGGGAATGTGACCCGGGTTCGGACAAGAACGAAACATCTCATCATCGCCTCTATTGATAAAGTCTATCCCAATATTCAAGATGGACTGTTCATGGCAAGACTGGAGACTTATCTCGCCACCGGTTCTATCTTTCCTTCCTTTATTGATATCGTTGGAGGAAGATCGAAATCTTCAGACGTGGAGAAGATCCCCTTTTATGGGATGCATGAGCCGAATGAACTGGTGATCGTCCTGCTCGATCACGGAAGAAGCCGGATTCTTGAGGAGATGAAAGAGTTTTCTGACCTCCTCTACTGCATTGGTTGTGGTAACTGTCTTCTCGACTGCCCTACCTATAACTCGATTGGCCCCTCCTTCGGGGCGGATGGCATGTTAGGTGGGAGGGGGGTAGCGCTTTCCTCTCTTATGCGTGGCATGAAAGAGGGGGTTGAAGATGGGCTCTTCCTCTGCACCACCTGCGGCCTCTGTGGGGAGGTCTGTCCGGTTGGGATCGATGCAGGAAAGAGGCTGAAAGACCTGAGGCGTTTAAGTTTAGGGAGTCCGGAAGTTTCCTCTGAACTGAATGAGGTGGCTCAACTTCAATCCACGATCGATCGATTCGGGACGCCCTATGGAGAGATGGAAAGGACCAAGTTCCCATCCCTGAAGAAGAAAGCGCCTATCGTCCTTTATGTCGGGTGTGTGGGATTGATAACAGAGGCAGAGACCACCGCCAGAGTCGTGGAACTTCTCCGGCGATTGGGCATCGATTTTACAATGATCGATGAGGTCTGCTGTGAGGCGGTCAAGGAAGATACGGGGTCCAGTCCCAATCCAGAAAGGATCCAGAAAAACATTGAGAGGATTAAAGAGGCCGGTGGTCGAGAAGTTCTCTTCACCTGCCCGACTTGTCTTAAGACTTTCTTAGAATATGGCGAAAAACATTCCACAGAACTCGTCTTTAAGGACCTTCTCTCTTATTTGACCGGCGATTTCAACTTCAAGGTTTCTGATTCCGATTCGGCGACTATCACCTATCACGATCCCTGCCACCTCGGAAGAGGGCTCGGCTCCTTTGATGGATCGAGAGAACTTTTAAGAAGTATCGGAGCCAAATTCGCAGAGATGGAACATCATCACCGGGAATCGCTCTGCTGTGGAGCCGGAGGAGGGATAAGGGGATTCTACCCCAAGTTCTCCAGAGATATCGCACGTAGAAGGGTGAAAGAAGCAGAAGAGGTAAGGGCGGATATCCTGTTGACCGACTGCCTTTCCTGCAAACATAACCTGAGACAGGGCGTCCCCCTTGATGGAAAGACAAAAGTGATGACCACCCCAGAATATCTTCTGGAAAGAATCAAAACCGGAAAAGTTACATCCTCAAGAAAATAAACCCATCCAGGTAGAGAAAAGGGGTCACATCTTCATATGTCATTATTTTCTTGACATAAAAACTGTGTTTATATAAGGTCACGATATGGCCAGATCCGTTAGGATGGAGTATCCCGAGACTTTCTATCATATATTGTCACGTGGAAATGAAAAGCGAGACATATTTTATGGCAGAGAGGATTATCTACGGTTTCTTGATATTCTTGAGAAAACAGTGGAGCGTTTTAAATTGGAGATACATGCTTATGTGTTGATGAAAAATCATTATCATCTTTTAGTCCGGACGACAGAGAGCAACCTTTCCCGGGCAATCCAGTGGTTGGGTGTAAGTTATTCTGTTTGGTTTAACCGCCGCCATCAGCGAAGTGGTCATCTGTTTCAGGGGCGCTTTAAAAGTTTTATGATTGAGAATGATCGTTACTTTGCAGCTACATGCCTTTACATTCATGGGAATCCGCTTAGGGCTGGACTCGTGAAAAGCTTGTGGGATTATCCATGGAGTAGTTGCCGAGCGTATATGAATAAAAGGCAAGAGGTATCATGGTTAACAACAGAATTAATATTAGGGATGTATGGAGGGAACCGGAAGGCGTTTATCGCTGCGCAGGAGGATTCGGTTAGAAGCAATGAGAATATTTTGGATAAACTTTGGCATGGATTATATCTTGGGAGTAAAGAATTTGGTGAAGAATGTATCAAAAAGTTAAAGAGAGAGAGTCATCGAGAAAAGCCCCAAGGTAGGTCATTGTTACGGGAGAGAAATATACAGAGCATGGCTTTAGAGATCCTTGAGAAATTGGGAGAGAGAAATCCCCAATTAGTGCTGCAAGTCCGGAAGTCTCGTTGTTGGAATAGAGATATAACAATGTATATTTTATATCAACTGGGTATCTATCGGAATAAAGAGATTGGGGAGCTATTCGGAGTAGGATATACGGCGGTGTCAGGAGCAGTAAAGCGGGCTCTATTATATTTTAACAGAGATCACCACCTGGAGAGAGAGGTTAAGAGAATAATTAATGACATATGAAGATGTGACCCCAAATTTACATGATGTGATTGTAGTAGGGGCAGGGCCTGGGGGATCCACGGCAGCGCGCTTCTGCGCCCGGTCGGGGCTCAAGACCCTTCTGATCGAGAAAGAGAAATTTCCCAGATACAAACCCTGCGGAGGATGTCTTTCCCTTAAGACAATTCAACTCCTGAACCTTGATCTTAGTCCTGTCATCGAGAACACCATTTTCGGAGCCAAGTTCAGCTATTGCCTCAAGGATTCTTTTTACATCGAATCGAAAGAACCGATCGCCTATATGGTCATGAGGGATCGTTTTGATCAGTTCCTCAAGGAGAAGGCGCTGGAAGAGGGTGTGAAGATCCTGGAAGGAGAAAAGGTTGTTCAAGTTCAGGAGAAGGAAAATGGAGCCGAGATAGAGCTGGCCAATGGAGAGAGACTTCGTTCGCACTATCTCATCGGTGCAGATGGAGCTGAAAGTATCGTTGCAAGATCACTCTCTTTATCTCCTCATGTGAATGATGAAAACGGGATTGCCATTCAGAGCGAAATTCGATTCGACTCTTCCATCCCTTTCCCTGAAAAAGAACTTCAGTGCGTTCACCTGGATTTTGGCCAAATCCCAAACGGTTACGGCTGGGTCTTTCCCAAAAAGGAATGGCTTTCGATCGGGATCGGCGGGATGTTCAGGGAGACGAAGAAGATAAATCCCCGCCAGCACCTGAATCGTTTTATGAAAGGTTTGGCTTATGTTCCAGAGGGAAAAACAGAAAGAATGAGGGGCCACCTTCTTCCTTCCTTTTATAATGAGCAGCAGAAGGTTTCCCGGGGAAGGATACTCCTGGTGGGAGATGCAGCCCATCTGATGGACCCTCTTCAAGGAGAAGGAATTTACTATGCCATCCGAAGCGGAATATTTGCCGCAGATGCAATTGTCGGATCAATGAAGCAAGGAGTTCTTCCTTCCAACCTCTATCAGGAGGCGGTTCAGTTTCACATCTCAGCGAATCTGAAGTGGGCTCTCTCTTTCTCGAGATTTGTTTTCAGGTTTACAAAGCTTGCCTACCGGGCACTGAAATCCTATCCCGAATTGAGCAACCTCTATCTTCAGGTCCTGGAGGGAAGAGAGACCTACCAAGGTTTTGTAGCCAATGTAAAAGAACGGATCAGGGATCTCATGAAGGGAAAGCTCAGTGACAGAATTAGGAAGGCGATGGCAAGAACATGAGGTTTTAAAAAGAAAGCTCAAGAAGATTACCCTCCTTCTTGAAAAACAGTATGGGATTCCAAGCAGGGAAGGTTCAGGAGACCTTCTCGCCATCCTCATCGAGACCATTCTCTCACAGAACACCAACGATCAAAACCGAGATCGAGCCTATCGGAGATTAAGAAGTCGGTTTCCCCGCTGGAGAAATATCCTTGAAGCGAAGACCAGAAGCATTGTCTCAGCTATCCGACCTGGAGGATTAGCCGAACAGAAGGCAAGGCGTATCCAAGAGATCCTCTGCTGGATTCAAGAAAGAGAGGGAAAACTGAGCCTCTCCTTCTTAAGAGGGATGGATTCAGAGGAGATTAAAGAGTTGATCGGAGGGCTTAAGGGGGTTGGTCCGAAAACAGTCCATTGTCTTCTTCTCTTCGGTCTGGGAAGAGAGGCCTTCCCGGTGGACACTCATATCCTCAGAATAGGAAAACGTGTCGGTTTCATCCCTGAGGCCTTAGATGCCGTGAAGGCCCATGCTTGGATGAGTCATCTCATTCCAAAAGGAAAGTCCCTATCCCTTCATCTCAACCTCATCCGATTTGGCAGATCTGTCTGCACAGCCAGGCACCCTCAATGCGAGAATTGTTTCCTTGCAGAGGAGTGCCTCTATCTTTCACAATAGGTGGTGATGAAAGCGTTAACCTTATCTGGCATCAACATAGAATCCCTAAAGGGATTGAGACGGATTGGCCTGACCGGATTGAAGGGATCGTCCATAGCCTATCTTTTATCCGTATGGCGAGAGAAGGTGAAGGACCCTATTCTGGTCATCACGCCTCACCTGCGTGACGCTGAATACCTCCTTGAAGACTTCCGGTTTTTTCAGAAGAAAGACGATAGGCTGGCCTGCCTCTTTCCTCAATGGGAAACCCTTCCCTATGACGAGATTCCTCCCCATCCTGAAATTATCCGGGAAAGGGTCAATTGCCTTTTCACACTGATGGAGAATGACAATGCAGTTATCTTCTCCTCTGTCAAGGGCTTGATGCAAAGGGTTCTCCTTTCTTCAGACTTAAAGAGATCGACCTTTGTTCTTACCAGAGGGGAAGAGGTTGAGCGGGACGAATTTGTTCGTTTTCTTGATGAAAGCGGATATGGATCGGCCAAGGTGGTTGAAGAGAGAGGCGATTTCAGCCTCCGGGGAGCAATCATTGACCTCTTTAGCCCTCTTTATGAAGAACCGCTCCGGTTCGAATTCGACGGAGACCGCTTGGAGTCGATCCGGAAGTTTGATGTGAATAGCCAGCGCTCGATTAGGGGAGCAGAGATGAAGGAGGTCACGCTTCTGCCTGCCAGAGATATTTCAAAAGCTCCCTCTGGACGGACCATGGCCACACTTTTTGATTATCTCAAGAAAGGGGGATGGATTTTTATAGTTGAGGGGGAAGAAGTGAAAAGAGAAGCAGGGGCCTTCTCTCACTTGGCGGAAGTCCATTATGAGAAGGCAAGGGTCAAAAAACCCTCTATTCCTCCTCTTGATACGCTTTACCTCTGTTCTGAGGACCTCCTGAATCATCTCGAAAGATTTCAAACAGTCTTTCTCCAGGCAGGCCCTGTTGCTCCTCCCGGATGTGAGCACATGGGTTCATTCGAAGTGGAGAGCAACGAAGATCTACAGAGGGAGATCAAGTCAGTTTTTCAAACAGAAGGACATTTGACTGAAGCTTCACCTCTATCTGTTATCATGAAACACATTCATCACTGGCAGAAAGAGGCAAAGGGTGTGTTTATTGTCTCCCATACTCTGAGCCAGGCTGAGAGGATGAGGGACCTTCTTTCCCGCTATGAGATCGCTTCCCGATTGGAGCAAGGAAAGAGGTTTAATGAGGAAATGGCTGAAAGGGGAATGATCACACTTCTCACCGGACGGCTTTCATCCGGATTCAGAGCCCCGGAAGAGGGCTGGGTCATATTAACTGAAGAGGAGATCTTCGGAGAGAGAAGGAGGTTCAAAGAGGAGAAACCAACGAAGCATGCATTGAGAGGAGAAGGAGAACCCCTCTCTTCTTATGGCGAACTTTGCGAGAATGATTTTATCGTCCACACAGATTATGGCATCGGCCTTTACAGGGGATTGCGGCACCTGAAGATTGGGATGGTTTCAAACGACTACCTCCTTCTTGAATATCTCGATGCGGATAAGCTTTATATTCCAGTGGACCGGCTCAATCTCATTCAGCGTTATATTGGAGGCGAGGGAAGCCATCCCCGTCTCGATAAATTGGGAGGCAGCCGCTGGCAGAGCGCAAAGAAGAGGGCGAAGGAGGCCATCTCAGAGATGGTCAAAGAGATTCTCGACCTCTATGCCGAAAGGGAAGCGTTCAAGGGAATCGCTTTTCCTCCGGCTGATCAGTTTTACAAGGAGTTTGAGGCGACCTTTGAATATGAGGAGACGCCTGATCAGCTGATGGCTATCGGAGAGGTGATGATGGATATGGGAAATCCTAAACCCATGGACCGGTTGGTCTGTGGGGATGTGGGGTTCGGAAAGACCGAGGTAGCGCTTCGGGCTACTTATCGTGCGGTGGCCGATGGAAGGCAGGTTGCATTTCTGGTTCCCACCACGGTTCTGGCCCAGCAGCACTTTCAGACCTTTTGCGAACGGTTTAAGAAATATCCGGTCATCATTGAGATGCTGAGCCGTTTTAAAAATCCCCGGGATCAGAAGAAGATTCTCGAACGGTTAAGAGACGGGAAGGTGGATATCCTCATCGGGACGCACCGGCTCCTTCAGAAGGACGTCTGCTTTCATGATCTTGGCTTGGTGGTCATTGATGAGGAACATCGGTTCGGGGTGGACCACAAAGAGAAACTGAAACAGATGAGGAAAATGGTGGATGTGATCACCCTGACCGCCACCCCCATTCCGAGGACGCTCCAGATGGCTGTCACCGGCCTCCGTGATCTCAGCCTGATCCAGACCCCTCCTGAAAACCGTCTTTCCATACGCACCATCGTGACACGCTATGATGATGAGATCATCCGGGAAGCGATTCTAAGAGAACTGGCCCGCGGAGGACAGGTCTTTTTCGTCCACCATCGCGTCCAAAACATCTATTCGATGGCTGCCCATCTCAGGAAACTTATCCCCGAGGCCCGGCTGGCCATTGCTCATGGTCAGATGAAGGAGAGGGAACTGGAAAAGGCCATGCTCCAGTTCGTGAGAGGGGATCATAATCTTCTGGTCTGCACCAGCATCATCGAATCCGGCCTCGATATTCCAGCAGCCAATACGATCCTGATCAATCATGCCGAGCATTTTGGCCTGGCGGATCTCTATCAACTGCGTGGACGGGTAGGCCGGGGAAGGCATCAGGCCTATGCCTATCTTCTCATCCCTTCGGAGCTCTCGCTTTCGAGGGATGCGGCAAAGAGATTCCGTGCGATTCAGGAGTTGAGTGAATTAGGGTCAGGGTTCAAATTGGCTCTTCAGGACCTGGAGATCAGAGGGGCTGGAAATCTTCTTGGCCGTTCCCAATCAGGGCAAATTACGGCTGTGGGACTCGAATATTATACCCAGTTGATGGAGAGAGCAGTAAAAGAGTTGAAGGGAGAGGAAGTGTTGGAAGAGGTCACGCCAGAGATTAATTTTCACCTTCCTGCCTTCATCCCGGAGAGATATGTGGAGGACCCTGAAGAAAGGCTGCGCCTCTATCGGAGGCTCTCCCATTGCCGATCGGATGAAGCCGTGGAGATGATTCGGGGAGAACTGATAGACCGATTTGGTAAGATTCCAGAGGAGGCGGCCCATCTCCTGGAAGTAATCAAGGTGAAGATCCTTCTGACAAAACTCTCCATACTTAAATTTGAAGAGACCCCTTCTCAGGTCATTTTGACCTTTGATCAAACGACACGCCTCTCTCCTCAGAGAGTGGTTGAATGGGTTCAGAAGGGAGAAGGGAAAATCCGACTGACGCCTGATTCCAGACTTATCATTGAAGGGTGGCCGGGAATGAAGAAAGACCCCTTTGAGGCGACCAGAAGGCTATTGAAAGCGCTGGCTTGATTATGATAGAGTTTCTTCGTACTTACTCCTTTTGGGAGGGCGCATGATGAAAAAGAGAATTGTTTTTATTATTGGGATCTTTTTCTTATTGAGCACCCTGAGTTGTGGGGATTCAGGGAAGGGGGATTTGGGCAGGAAGGAGCTGGTGAGAATCAACAAACTCTCCATCTCGATCGAAGAATTTCGCCAAATGTCAGAGAAACAACCCCTTGAAGGAAAGATGAGACTTCTCGATGAGAAGGGGATGAGAGATTTCCTTGAAAATTATGTGATCACCCGGGAGGTCCTTTACCAAGAAGCGAAGAAGAAGGGATTCGATAAGAAGGAGGAGATCCTGGCTAAAGTAGACGATTTCAGAAGGGCGATGATCATTGATGCACTTATTGAAGAGGAGTTAAGAGGAAAGAGCGAGGCCACCAATGAGGAGATCCAGCGATACTACAGGGAGAATAAATCGCTCTTTACCGAACCCGTGGAGGTGAAGGTCCGTCACATCGTAGTCAACTCCGAACCTGTGCTCAAGGAAGTGTTGACGAGACTTTCAAAAGGAGAAAGTTTTGAGAAACTTGCCTCCACTTTCAATATTGACCGGACACGGGAGGATGGAGGAAATCTCGGTTATATCCGGAGGGGCCAACTGGCGCCCTCCTTTGCTCAATTTGAGGAGGCCGCTTTTTCACTGGTGAAGAAAGGAGAGCTGAGCGAGGTGGTGAGAACGCCCTATGGATTTCACATCATCCAATTGGAAGAGATGCGTGGGGCCAACCTGAGGCCCCTCGAACAGGTAAGGGAGAGGATCCGCTTCTTTCTTCAAGCAAAGAAGAGGCAGGAGGCTTATCTCGGCTATGTGAAAGAGGTGAAATCGAAGGCGAGCATCCTCATCAATGAGAAACTATGGGCCGAGGAAGAGAAGAGAGGAGAAAAGACAAAGGAAGATAAGAAATGAGAAGGTTTTATTTCCATGTCTGTTGGTTGTTCATCCTCTTTCTGTTTTCAGGATGCGGGTTGTGGGAAGGTGGGCTTCCAGAGGATATTCTTGCACGAATCAACGGTGAAGAGGTTACCATTGAGGAATTTAATCGGGAGTTTAAAGAGTTGGTCACCGACCCGAAAAGGGAAGGGAGCCAGCTAGGCCTAAGGGAACTTAAAGAGGCCTATCTCGATCAGATGGTCGAGCGGAAGATCCTTGCACAGGAGGCCAGACGATTGGGGATCCAGGTCTCCGCAGAAGAAGTGAGCCAGGCGATCCTTGAGATCAAAAAAGACTATCCCGGAGAGGGATTCGGAGAGACATTAAACCTTAAAGGGATGAACCTGGAGGAATGGAAGGTTCGTCTGGAGGAGAAGTTACTGGCAGAGAAGATGGTCCGAAGCGGCCACCAGTACCAGGGAAAGATAGAGGAGAAGGAGGCCCGGGAGTTTTACGAGACCCATCGCTCCCTATTTCAACTTCCGAGAAGGGTGAGAGTACGTCAGATTGTCGTGGCGGATGGAAATGAAGCGATTCAAATCCAGAAGCGGTTAAAAAAGGGAGAGAATTTTGAGAAACTGGCTAAGGATAAGTCGCTGGGGCTCGAGAAAGTCCGTGGAGGCGACTTGGGCTATTTTAGCCAGGGAGAAAAACCTGCGGAATTCGATCCTGTCTTCTCGATGGAGGCAGGAACCATCAGCGACGTGATCAAGAGTCCTTATGGATACCACATCTTCAAATTGGAGGAGAAAACAGAGCCCCGGGAGGTCTCTTTCGAGGAGGCAAGAAAGAGCATTCTTCAAAAACTTGAACGTGAGAAGGGAGAGGAGGCATATCAGAGGTGGTTCAAAGATCTAAGAGAGAGAGCAAAGGTGCAAATCAACAGAAAATGGCTCAAATCATGAGAAGCCTAAGAAAAACCTTTTTTAGACTTGGGATTCTTTTTCTCATATCGGCGTTCTTCTCTTTAAGCGAAGCAGCGGTTGATCGAATCGTGGCTGTGGTCAATCAGGAGATCATCACCCTCTCGGAGGTGGAGAAGCTCATCAGTCCTCTCGTGGCGGAGATCAGGGAGGGAAGCCCTCTGGAGAGGCGCGGCCGCATCAATGAACTCTCCCGGATGGCACTCGAGAAACTGATTGAGGAGAAGTTGATTGATCAGGAAGCCAAGAAATCTGGGATCAAGGTGGCTGCCAAAGAGGTCGATGGGGCCATCGAAGAGATCAGACGGAGAAATTCAATCACCCAGGAAGATCTTGAGAAGGTGTTGGCCAGAGATGGATTGACTCTGGAGGCATTTAAAAAAGATATCGAAAAGAAGATTCTCCGGAGCAAGGTGGTTCAATGGGCAGTGAAAGTGGAGCCCAATGTGGGAGAGAAGGAATTGAGGGATTTCTATCTGAAGAATTCGGACAGTTACAAGACAGAAGAATCTTATCGCCCTGCCCATATTCTCTTCAAGGTTCCAAAAGAAGCCACCCCCGAAGAAGTTCGAGAAATCAGGGCGAAATGTCAGAAGGTCCAGGCGAAACTGAAGGCTGGGGAGGATTTTGGAGAGGTGGCCGTCCTCTATTCTGAAGATGCCTCGAGCAAGGAAAAAGGAGATCTGGGTTTTTTCAAAAAGGGAGAATTGCTTCCTGCATTTGAGAAAGAAGCACTGCGGCTAAAGGTCGGGGAGATAAGTGGAATCATTCGGACCGATCAAGGGTTTCACATCATCAAACTTCTCGAGCGGAAAGGAGGCCATCCTCTTCCGTTTGAAGAGATAAAAGACAAGGTCCGGCAGGACTATCTTGAGAGAGAATTCGAAAAGGGTCTCAAGCAGTATCTCAACACCCTCAAGGCAAAAGCGATCATCGAAATCAAATTGTGAACCCCCGTTAGAAAGCATTCGACTTTTCAACGGGGTGGCTCATAAGGAGCTTTCTAACGGGGTAAATAGTTCGTTTTCTATCCCTTCCCCTTCTCCCGAAATGGGAGAGGGCAGGGGTGAGGGAGCGTGATTTGAAAGAGATTGGTTATTACCTAAAGCCTATTCTCCAAAAGAATGGGCTTTTTTTGCTGTTAAGGTCACTACGAATGGAAGAACGGAAGGTTTTGAATGGTAAAAAACAAAAGAAACAATGGGGGCAATCTTGGTTTTGAGCAGAAGCTCTGGCAGGCGGCTGACAAGCTTCGAAGCAACATGGATGCTGCAGAGTATAAGCATATTGTTCTTGGGCTAATATTCCTCAAATACATTTCTGATGCTTTCGAGGAACACCGTGCCATGCTTGAGCAGGAGACATCCGATCCCAAGAGTGAGTGGTATGTTCGGGAGCCTCAGGAACGTTACGAGGTTATGGAGGATCAAGACGAATATAGAGCACAAAACGTCTTCTGGGTCCCGGAGAAAGCGCGCTGGAAATATCTTGAAAAGAATGCGAAGCAGCCGACCATCGGGAAGATTGTTGATGACGCCATGGACGCCATTGAGAAGCATAACCCCTCACTTAAGGGCGTGCTGCCGAAGGATTACGCAAGGCCCGCCCTTGATAAGCAGAGGCTTGGCGAACTGATAGACTTGATTGGGACGATAGGGCTTGGTGATGCGGAGAACCGGAGCAAGGACATTCTCGGAAGGGTATATGAATATTTTTTGGGGCAGTTTGCGGATGCTGAAGGAAAGAAGGGCGGCCAGTTCTACACGCCAAGAAGCATTGTAAAGGTGCTTGTTGAAGTGCTTGAGCCTTACAAGGGCAGGGTGTTTGACCCCTGCTGCGGTTCAG
>Ga0194113_10003400_pt1 | contig 21359 bp, 15 predicted proteins | sample TA2MahC200mmetaG_FD_146193 | JGI IMG/M metagenome (GOLD analysis project Ga0194113, IMG submission 146193) | Freshwater microbial communities from Lake Tanganyika, Tanzania - TA2015017 Mahale Deep Cast 200m | ecosystem: Environmental > Aquatic > Freshwater > Lake | place: Tanzania: Lake... | reverse complement strand
TTCATGACCCTGCAGCGAACCTTTCTCGGCCTGGCCCTGGCGATGTTGGCCCTGGCGGCGATCTTCGGTTGTGCTGAGCCTCCCCCCGCCCCCCCGCCTGTGGTCGTGGAGCCGCCGCCGCCACCGTCGGCCCCGCCCTTGTATTTTGTCACGGTTTCCAGCCTGGCGCTGCGTGAAGGCCCCACCACCGCAGCCCGCATCATCACCACCCTGAATTTCAACGATGAGGTGGAACTCATGGAAAGCGCCGGCGGCTGGGGCAGGGTGCGGGATTTGCGGCGCAATGTGGTGGGCTGGGCCTCCCTGCGGTACCTCCAACCCGGGCCCTCTTCCCGGCCGCAGCCGGTGCCGGCCAGACGCCGCCCCCCGGCCGCAGCGCCCGAAAAGCCCACTTCTCCCAAAGCCATGTAACGGTAATTTAAGGACGACGCCGGAATATCCGTATGAAAGTCGGTGGGGGGAGGAGGCTAAGTACATCGTTTCATAAATTCGGTAACGTATTCATTGAGAGGAGCGCAAAGAGTTAATTCCCCCTCACCCTAACCCTCTCCCCATCGGGGGAGAGGGAAGAAAGGGGGGAGAGGGAAGAAAGCGAAAACCGTCTCATTACCCCCTCTCACCCCCGGACGGGGGGAGAGGGCTGGGGTGAGGGGGGTCAGAGAATACGTAATCGTACTTATGAAATCGTGCACTAAGGTGCCGGGTGCCGGGTGTCTGGGGCCGGCCCATACCCCTTCCCCCCCTCGTTCCCAAGCTCCTGCTTGGGAACCGGGAGAGAGGGTGTCCCGGCACAGCTCATAGGGCGGCCCGCGGCCGCGGATCTTGCCTTGCCCGCCAGGCCCTAGGGCCATGGATGACGGCCGCCCCCTCGGGTCCGGGCGTCCCAAACGCCCGCGCCGCCGGAGCCATGTCCCCCGGCCTTACCTGCAACTTCCCGTATCCATCTTAATCAGAGCCGGGCAATCACACCATCGGTGATGGTGAAAACCGTGAGGAGTGAGGACGGCTCGGGAAACTGTCGGGCCAGCTCGGAGAAAATGAACCGGTACTCCTCATGGCAGGAAAAGAAAAGCACCTGCTGCTGCCGGGAAAAATCCAGGATCACCCGGGCCGCCTCCTGTCGGCGCCGGGGGTCGAATTTCACCAACACGTCGTCCAGGATCACGGGCAGGGGCTCGGCGTGGCGTCCGAACTCCCGGGCCAGCCCCAGCCTCAGGGAGAGGTACACCTGGTCCGCCAACCCGGCGCTCCAGGTGATTTCCCCCTTGGCGCCCAGGGTGTCGTCCTCCAGCCTGATGGTGCTCTCCCCCACTGCGGCCACCAGGTGATAGCGTCCGCCGGTCATGGTGCGGAAGAAGGCGTCGGCCTCCTGGATCACGGGAGGCTGGCGCTCCCGCTCGTAGAGCCGGCGCGTCTCCTCCACCAGATGGCGGCAAAGCGCCAAAGCGGCCCAACGCCGGGCGGCCCTGGCCAACTCCTCCCGGAGACAGCGCTCCTCCAGCAGCACCTCCCCCAGTTCCTCCTTGCCGGCCAGGTCCTTCAGCCTTTCGGTCAACCTGCCGATTTCCTGGTGGTTGTCGTCCATGGCGGCGGTCATCTCCTGGAGACGCCGTTCCCCCGACTCTCTTTCCTCTTCCAGGGCCAGGGGATCGGCCGCGGCCAGGTCTTCGGCCAGGGCCGCCAGCGCATCCGCCTGCGCGGCCACGGTGAGAAGGGCGGTCTCGGCCGCCTCCACCTTCTGCAGGCATTCCCGCCATTGCCGGTAAGCCCCGGCCCGCTGCCGGAAATCCTCCTCGTCCGTCGCCCCGGCCTGCTCCAACAACTGTTGCCGGGCCTGCTCCTTGACCGCCTGCTGCTTCTGCAACCTGGCGTTTTCCTGCTCCACGGCGGCCAGGGCGCGTTCCAGATGCTCCCGCCGCTGCCGGGCCGCATCGGCCGCGGTGTAGCTGTGGTGCAGGGCCTCCAGGTCGGCCACCGCCGGGGTGGCGGCAGGGAAGGATAGGCCGCAGGCCTGGGCAATCTCCTGCAGCCGCCGCCGCATCCCGTCCAGGTAGGCGGTGAGCTGCTGATGGCGCAGGCGTCGCTCTTCCAGGGTATTTAGGGCGCTGCGGGCCGCCTCCACCAGAGTGAGCACTGTTTCGAAACCTTCGGGGCGCACCGTGGGGGCAAACCCCCGGGCCGACAACCAGCTCCCCCACTCCTCCTGAACCGCCGCCGCCTCCCGGCGGACCTCGGCCAGCTCGGCCTCCCCCCGGTCCAGACGCCGGCTCACCTCGTTGCGTTTCAGGACGATGCGGTCAACGAGATCCTGGGCCCGCTGCCGGGCCTCCCACTCCTCCCTGACCCCGGCCAGCGCGGCGGCCCGGTTTTCCAACTCCTGGGCCGTGGCGGGGGGGGCGCATCCGGCCCGGCGGGCGTGGTCTGCCAGACGCTCCCGGGTGGCCGCCAGGGTCGCAACCAGGTCCTGGCGCTCCTGGGCCAGCGCCTCAGACCGGGCTTCCTCCCGGTTCAGCTCTTCCTCCAGCTCTGCCCGCTTCTGGAGCTGGTCCTGTCGATTGCGGCGCCGGGCCAGGAGCCAGAGAGCCCCAAAGGCCACGGACATGGCCGCGGTGATGCCGGCCTCCAGGTAGTCCAGCCGGGTCAGCCGCAGTCCGGCCAGGGCCAGTCCGAACACGGCCAGGGTCAGGCCCGGCCACCAGGGGATGAACCGATCCGGCAGCAGGAGTCGCTTCTGCAAACTCCCCAGGCGCTGCCGGTGGTCCGCCTGCTCCTTGTCCAGGGCGCGGGCGTCGGCCTGCAGCACCTGCCCCTCCTGGAAGAGAACCCGCACCTGGCGGAAGGCCTCCTCCCGGGCCCGCAGTTCCTGGGCATCCGACACCGGCGCCGGCGGCAGGGCCGCCAGGGCTTCCCCGGCCCGGCGCGCCTCTGCGGCGGCGTCGGCGGCGGCCTCGCTCAGCGCCATCAGCCGGGCCGCGGCGTCGTGCTCCTGCCGCAGAGCGGCGTCCAGACGACGGCCATACTCCTGCACCGCCTGTCGCACCGCCACCGAGAGGTCCGCCTCCTCCAGGCGGCGGGCGTCCCAGTCGGGCCCCAACTCCCGCAGCCGGCGGCGGAACGTCTCTTCTGCCTGTCGCACCCCGGCCGCGGCCCCGGGCAGCTCCTCCAGGACCGAAGCCAATTTCTCCTTTTCCCCATAAAGGCGGAGGATGCTCTTGCCCTGGGCCCACACCCGTTCGTCCACCAGGAGACCGGCGAGTTGCTCCCGGAGTTCTGCGGCTTCACCCTCTTTCAGGGCCGATTCCTGGGCCAGGCCTTCCAAGACTCTGCCCAACTCCTCCCATCGGGCCAGGCCGTCCGGGGGAAAATTGCGGGCAAATTCCAATTCTTGCGCCCGGGACAGGTTTCGGTTGCGGATGGTCCAGGGCTCCCGGGCCTGGGCCAACTGTTCCAGGCGCCGGAGGCGTTTCCGCAGAGCCCGGGCCTCCTGCTGCAGACGCCGGTTTTCCTCCTCCAGCCGCTCCCGCCGGCGGGTGGTGTCGGCATAGAGGCGGGCTTCGCCTTTCAAGGCCTTGAGCTGCTGAGATTTCTCCTTCAGTTCCTTTTTGAGGAGGAGAATCTTTTGGGTCCGGCCTCTAACGGTAGCCAGGGCGTCCAGGGCCTTATCCAGGGAGGCCAGGGCCCGGGGCACCGAGGCGGAACCCAGCCCGGCGCTGGCCGAAAAGAGGCGGTCCTTTACATCGCGGAAGCCCAGCACCCCCAGCCCTTGCAACTCCTCGAGGCCGACGGCGAAGACGTGTTCAAAGGTCAGCCGATCCAGCCCCTGGAGCAGGCGGGCGGATGGTTCGGCCTTCTCGGCGGCTCCGTCCTCCCCCAAAATGGTGACGGTTTTCTCCAGACGCTGGATGGTGAAGATGCGGCCGTCGGCCATGACCACCTGGAGGCGTCCGCCGTGATTGCCACCCCGTAGCGGCTGGTAGGGATTTTCATCATCCTTCCGGCGAAAGCCGAAGAGCACCCCCCGGATGAATTCCATGAGCGTGGTCTTGCCGTCCTCATTGCCGCCCAGGAAAAGGACCAGGCCCTCCGGCAGGCGGGGAATGCCCTGCCGGTGGTAGACGCCGAACCCGTCGATAAACAGGGAGTTGAGGCGCATGGGGGTCACTCTTCCTCGGCCAGGAGATCCAGCCCCTGGGTTTCGGCGTCATCCAGGAGGACCAGCAGTTTGTCGTCTGTCAGCTCTGCTATCTCTTCGGCCACCACCTTGAAGGCCGGCTGCTCCGCCAGGATGCGCCGCAGCGCCGCGGCCGGGTCCGGCCCGGTGCGCAGTTCCGCTGCGGCCTTAAGGAAGTCCCCCAGGAAATCCCGGAAGGTGCGCCGCTGAGCCGTATCCACGGGCGGGCGGGTGGCGTCCTCCAGGCGGTCCACCCAGACGAAATCGGACCGGTCCGCCTCCCCGTCCTGCAAAGCTTGCAGCAGGTCGCGGATAATGCCCTCCCGGCGGCAGAGGCGGTGCGCTGCGCCCCGTCCGGTGAGTCTGATCTGGAGGAGCGCGCCCCGCGGCTCCGAGTCCCGCCGCACCTCTTCCCGCAGCGTCTGCAGGGCCTCCAGCAGGGTGTCGTGGGTGTTCAACTCCCGGATGTCCACCTGGCGGCGCCACCAGCGCACCACGTCGGTGGCCGCGAAGGTGAGATGCACCTCCCCCCCGTCGTCCACCCGGACCAGGTAGCACCCCCGGGCGCCCTGTTCCCGCCAGTTGAGGCCCTGGGGGTTGCCGGGATAGACGATGGCCGGGGCCCGCTCCTTCAACACCTGCCGGGTGTGGACGTGTCCCAGGGCCCAATAGTCCAGGCCGACGGCCAGCAGGTCGGCCGGCGTGCAGGGGGCGTAATTGTCATGGTCGGGGTTGCCGCCCACGTTGGCGTGCAGGACCCCGATGGCGAAGGGGCCGCTTGCCACCCGGGGAAAGCGGTCGGCCAGGTTGTCTTTCAGTTCCCGCACCGCGTGGCTGATGCCGTACAGGCGTGCCAGGGTCTCGCCGCCCTCCCGGACCTCCACCGCCTCCGCCTCTTTCCCGCCGAAACGATGGACCAGGCCGGGCATGGTCAGGTCCGCCTCCCAGCCCGAGAGGGGGTCGTGGTTGCCGTGGGCCACGTAGGAGGCGATGCCGTGGTCCGCGGCCCGGGCCAGGGAATCGCGGAATCTGAGTTGGGCCCGGAGGCTCCGGTCGGCCCCGTCATAGACGTCTCCCGCCACCAGCAGGAACCGGGCCCGCTCCTCAATGGCCAGGTCCACCACCCGGTCGAAGGCCTGAAAGGTGGCGTTGCGGAGCAGACGGGCCAACTCCGGGGACACCGTTGCCAATCCCACAAAGGGGCTGTCGAGGTGCAAATCGGCGGTATGGACGAAGGTGAAGGACACGGCGGGCACCACCTTCAGTGTTACGCCGGGGTAGGGGAGGTGTCAAGGCAAAATGACAGGCGGATATCCGGAGGGAGGGGCGGGGGCAGGGGGCTCTGACCCTTGGCCCTTTACCCCCACACCGCATTATCAGGACAGAGACGCGGCGCCCCGGGCGCTCTGCTATTTTTCTTCCCCCGGATTAAGAAGGTAGGCCTCCACGAAGCCGTCCAGGTCGCCGTCCAGCACCGCGTCCACGTCGCCGGCCTCGTGCCTGGTGCGATGGTCCTTCACCAGACGGTAGGGTTGGAGCACATAGGAGCGGATCTGGCTGCCCCAGGCGATGTCCTTCTGGGCGTCCTGGAGTTCCTGTTTCTTCTCCTCCCGCTTGCGCCGCTCCAGGTCGTAGAGCCGGGCCCGGAGCACCTTCATGGCCAACTCCCGGTTGCGGTGCTGGGAGCGCTCCGTCTGGGAGCTGACCACGATGCCCGTGGGCAGGTGGGTGAGGCGCACCGCGGAGCTGGTCTTGTTGACGTGCTGGCCGCCGGGACCGCTGGCCCGGAAGGTGTCCACCCGCAGGTCCTTGTCCTGGATCTCGACGACAATGCGGTCGTCGATCTCGGGGAGCACCTGCACCGCCGCGAAGGAGGTGTGCCGGCGCCCGCTGGCGTCGAAGGGGGAGATGCGCACCAGGCGGTGGATGCCGTTTTCGCTCTTGAAATAACCGTAGGCGAAGGGGCCGCCGGCGGTGAAGGTGACGCTCTTGAGGCCCGCTTCGTCCCCCTCCAGAAAGTCGATGACCTCCGTCTTAAAAGCCCGGTGCTCGGCGTAACGCAAATACATGCGGAGCAGCATCTGGGTCCAGTCCTGGGCCTCGGTGCCGCCAGCCCCGGCGTGGATGGTGACGATGGCGTTGAGCCGATCTTCCTCCGTCGCCATGAGCAGTTCCAGGCGCCAGGTGCGGAATTCCCCCTCGAGCCGGGCCAGGCCCGCGGCCACTTCGCCCATGGTTTCTTCGTCACCCTCCTCCCGAGCCAAATCCAGTAGCACCTCCAGGTCTTCCACCTCCCGGGAGCGGCTCTGCCAATCCTGGATGCCGTTCAGCAGGGCGCTGCGCTCTTTTTGGAGATCGGCGGCTCGAACCGCGTCGTCCCAGAAGCCCGGGGCGCTCATCACCCGGTCAATGGCTTCGATGCGCTGTTGTTTGGCCTCCAGCTCAAAGATACCCTCGGAGCACCGTCAGCTGCTCCCGGAGATCCCTGAGTTTGCCTTTCGCTTCAGCGTAAAAGTCCAGCATAAGTTAATCCTCCGATGGTTGATGCGGCTATGCTCTGCTTCGAAAAGTAGGGTGCGCACTGCGCACCGTAAGAATGCTTAACTTTTCATAATTTATGGGTGAGCCCCAGGCTCATGAGTAACTGTCTTGAAAGTTTTTCTGTAGGGTGCGCACTGTGCACCATTGCCAGGCGCTGGCGGCGGGCAGGGACGCCCGCCCCACCGGCCTTTTCATGTGTTATGGGTGGGCCAACGGCACATGAGGGACTGATATGAAAATTTCCTTATCCGCCTCTCCTCCGGTGGCCGGGGGGGGAGAACTTTTCCTGTGTTACGGGTGAGCCGGAGGCCCCGGCGCGGCTGTTTCGAAAAGTTAGCGGGGGAGGGGAACCTGAGTTTTGCCCCCCCGGCCTCTCCTCACCACGCCTGTTTCAAAGGTCTGCCCATAAGTTAACTTTAGCAATTCTATTCGCTTTGCGCCAGAGGGCGGACCTCCCGGGAAGGCGGCCGGCCCGAAAAAATTTCGGGGCGGGCGCCGGAGGCTCAGGTATCCACCGCTGCGGGGGCCTTTTCTTGCCCGTCCCGGCCCCGCCAGTGGGTCAGAAGGCCCGCCCCCAGGGTGAAAATTACCGGTTCATATGGGGCACGGAAGCGCATGTTGCCCCAAAAGATGAGGGTAACGGCCAGGGGGAGGAGGAATATCCAAACCAGGGCGGCGAGTTGGGCGCGCCGGTTTAGGTCCGGCTCCCGGGCCAACCGGACCAGGCCCACGGTGAGGGCCAGGCAGTAAAGCAGGGCAAAGGGAGCGGTGAGGACCAGGTGGACCGCACTCCAGCCGAATTCCTTGCCCCACAGGCGGAAGGACGGCTTGAAGGTGCGGTGCAGCTTTTGGACTTCCAGGACCAGGAACTCCCGCCAGGTCAGATTGCTCAGCCAACTCAAGCCGCGTCTCCAGAGAAAACGGTCCTGCTCCGGCTCGGGCAGGGCCTCCACCCGGTCCAGCTCCTCCGGGCCGGCATAGGCCAGGTGCGCATACCAGGAGCCGGGGTGGGTCCGGACGCGGTCGTTGTGGGCTCCGGCGAAGGTGAAACCGCCCAGGGTGGACAGGGTGGGGGTTCCCATGACCGCATAATTTCTCACCAGCCAGGGCAGCAGGGTCAGCCCCGCCGCCAAGGCCAGGGCCAGGCCGGCTTTGAGGAACGGTTGGCGCCGGGAGCCGCGATAATAAGCCAGAAAGACCAGGTAGAGGGGGATGAGGAGCGCCGTCTCCGGCCGGGTGAGGGCCGCCAGGCCGGCCAGCAGACCGGCCAGCCAGGCGTAACCGGTCCGGGCCGTCCGCAAAAGCTGCACCAAGACGATGAGAAAGGCCAGCAGCAGCACGGCCAACAGGGCCTCGGCCTGCATCCAGAGGAACCAGTTGAAGCTGTGGGGGCTCAAGCCCGTCAAGGTCATGGCCAGAAGGCCCGTAGGGGGGCTCCAGAAGAGCCGGGCCAGGAAATAGCTGAGCAGGGCCGCCAGGGCGGCCAACAGGCAGTTCAGGCCCAGGGCCAGGGTGAGGCCGTGGGGCAGGCTCAAAGTCCCGGCCAGGGCCAGGGGATAGAGGGGGACCCGGGTGGCCGTGGGGCGCCGGCCGTCCAGTGAGAGCATGCCGTGGCGGGCCAGGTTCCAGGCGATCTGGAGGTACTGGTCCTCATCATCATACAACCTGAGTCCCTGGAAGGCGATTTTCTTGCCCCGCAGGCGCACCTCCCGCTCCGGCAGCTGCACCACCGCCACATACAGGGCGTGCAGTGCGAAAATCACCAGAAACAAGGCGGCCACCGCCAGACGATGGGCGGGAGAGGTTGCGGATGGCGGACTCATCAGCGCCTTTTAGGAAAATTTATTCGGCGGAGGAGTCTTACGCACCACTGCCCGGCGCCAGCCCCCGCTCATGGTGCGCGGTGCGCACCCTACCTTTTCACTTTGCGCCCTTTACGCCTTGGCGAGAAACAATATCGTGCGGTTGCGGCCAAGAGGCCGCGCTGTGCTACTGAATTTGAGTTTCTGGTTTTTTCAACAAGATTTTATCTGTATCTTATTGATTTGGCAAAGTAATTGTATCATTTTTCGGTTTGGTTCCGGCCTCCAGGCCGGGATGTGCCACTTATGTCCCCCCGTGAAACCGTGGCCAAGGCAAACCCAAAACCTGACACCTGGCGCCTCACCCGACCACCGACAGCGCCAGCAGCGCCAGGATCTCCAGGATTTCATTGGCCGCGCCCAGGGTGTCGCCGGTGATGCCGCCCAGCCGGCGGAGGAAATAGGCGCACAACAGACCGACGGCCCCGGCGGCCAGGGCCAGGGCGGCCAGGCCGGGGAGCCGTCCCAGCCCCGCAGCCAGAATCAGGGCCCCGGCGGTGGCGCCCAGGAGGATGTTCCGGTCCACGCCGGTGACCATGGCCTGGCCCAGGCCACCCTCCGGCCGGGCGTAGGGGGCGAGATAGGCCAGGACCACCATGCCCCAGCGGCTCACCACCGGATAGACCAGGAGGGCCGCGGCCTGACCCTGGTCCGTCACCCCCAGGATGAGGGCGAATTTGAGGAGCAGGGTCAGGATTAGGGCCACTCCGCCCAGACCGCCCAAGCGGGAGTCTTTCATGATGCGCAGGCTCTGTTCGGGAGTGCTCCCGCCCAGGAGGCCGTCCGCAGTGTCGGCCAGGCCGTCCAGGTGCAGGCCCCGGGTGAGCCAGACGGACAGGGTGAGGATGAACGCCGCGGCCGCCGGGCCGGGGAGAATGCGAACCAGTCCCAGCCAGGCCCCCCACAGGGCCGCCCCCAGAATGGCCCCCACCCAGGGGAACCAGAGCATGGACCGGGCCAGAGCCTCCCCAGTAACCGGGGCCTGGCGGGGCCAGGGAATGATGGTGAGAAAGGTGAGGGCCAGGGGGAAGGTGCCGATCATGGGGACTTGTCGGAGACCCCCGCTTCGGCGAAGGTGGCCATCTCCCGGTAGATGCGGACGCCCGCTTCCAGGAGACCCAGGCCGAGGACGGCGCCGGTGCCCTCCCCCAGGCGCATCTGCAGGTTCATCAGGGGCATGAGGCCCAACTCCCCCAGCATGATCTGGTGCCCCGGCTCCACGGAGCGATGCGCGGCGATGAGGTAATCCAGGGTGACCGGGGCCAGGCGCACCGCCACCATCGCCCCGGCGGCGGCGATGAAGCCGTCCAGCAGCAGGGGGCGCCGCAGGGCCGCAGCGCCCAGGATGAGCCCGGCGATGCCGGCGATTTCCAGCCCGCCCACCGCAGCCAGGGCCCCCACCGGGTCGACGGGGGCGGGGTGGTGCAGGGCCAGGGCCCGGTTGATGATGGCCACCTTGTGGCGCCAGGCGGTGTCGTCGATGCCGGTGCCCCGGCCGGTGACCGCGCCCGTGGGCCTGCCGGTGAAGACCGTGGCCAGAGCTGCGGCGGCAGTGGTGTTGCCGATGCCCATATCCCCCGCAGCCAGGGCGTCGGCCCCCTCATCCACCGCCTCCTGGGCCCGCTCCACGCCCACCAGCAGGGCTTTGAGGGCCTCTTCCCGGGTCATGGCCGGCTCCCGGGCTATGTTCCGGGTGCCGTAAGCCACCTTGCGGTGGATCAGGTGCAACTCCGGGTCAAAGTCATGATTGACGCCCAGATCCACCACCTCCACCTGGGCTCCGGCCTGGCGGGCCAGGACGTTGATGCCGGCCCCGCCCCGCAGGAAATTCAACACCATCTGATGGGTCACGTCCTGGGGGTAGGCGCTCACCCCTTCGGCCACCACCCCGTGGTCCGCGGCGAAGACCACCACCCGCTTTTTCCGCAGTTCCGGCAATTCCTCTTCCCGGATGGCCACGTACCTGGCCGCCAACTCCTCCAGACGCCCCAGGCTGCCCCGCGGTTTGGTGAGAGAGTCCAGGCGCGCCTGCGCCCGAGCCAGCCAAGCCGGGGTGACAGGTTTGATTTCCGCCAGAACGTGCGCCAGTTCCTGTTCCATCGCCTCATTCCTTTGCACCGCTGGATTTAAGCACCATTGGCAGCCCGGCCATCACCATGACCACCAGGTCGACCACATTCGCCAGACGCTGGTGGAGCCGCCCGGCCTGGTCCCGGAAAAGCCGGGCCAGGGGATTGTCCGGGACGATGCCCCATCCCACTTCGTTGCTCACCAGGATGAGGGGCGTGGCCGAGGCGGCGACCACCCCGGCCAGTTCTCGTCCCGCCTCCTCCACTTCCCGGCTGTCAAACCCCTGGCCCAGGAGATTACCCAGCCACAGGGTGAGACAGTCCACCAGGATGACCCCGTAGCGACCCTGGGCGGCTCGGATGCAGGCGGCCAGCTCGAGCGGCTCCTCCCGGGTGTGCCAGGCGTCGCCCCGCCGCGCTTGATGGTGGGCGATGCGCGCCGCCATCTCCGCGTCCCCGGCTTCAGCCGTGGCGAGGTAAAGACGCGGCGCCGGCAGGGTTTCGGCCAACTGTTCGGCGAAACGGCTCTTGCCGCTCCGGGCCCCTCCCAGAATGAGGGCCCGCTGAAAGCGCCACGGCCCCTGGCTTGCCATCATCCGGTGAATTTCCTGCTCGTTAATATGGCGCCGAGGCCAGCTGATCCCGGATATCCTGCTTCAATTCGGGCAGCCAGCGGGTGCTCCGGTAATGCTTTTTCACTCCCGCCTCCAGTTCCTGCCAGGCCCGGGCCTCTTCCCGGGCATAGAGCAACAGGATGGCCCGCTTCACCAGCAACTGGCCCAGGTCGTCGCTGAAATAGAAGGAATCGAAATCTGCTCCATGCTCCTGTTTCAGAATGGCCGGCGGTTTACCTTTTCTCGTCTTGAGGGCCCGGGCGATTTCCTGCTCCACTTCCGGGAGTTGGGCCAGATAGCGATCCTTGAAGGCGGTGTTGGCCACGGTCAGGGAGGTGGGCGTGAGGCGGTGATATCTATCCGGAAAATTCACCAGCATACAGCCGGCGTGGCTTTCGTGGAAATAATCGAAGCGGTTGTCCATGTCCCGGAAATAGAGGTGGGTTTCTTGCGTCATGAAAGCCTGGGCCAATTTTTGCGGTTCGCCGTTGTGTCCCGGCGTTTTTCCCAGATATTGCAGCGGCTGGCCCGGCCCGGGGCGGCAGAAAAACTCATATTCCCCGCAACAGTGCGCCCCGCCGGTAAACAGACCGAGGACCCAATAAACGGCGGCGCCGAAGTCCACCCGGGCATAACTGAGGTACAGGGCCTCGTCCACGAATTGCTTGACCGGATTCTCCCCGTCCAGCACGGTGAGCTTTCTCATGGGCAGGCCGGCGGTGGACTCCGCCGCGGCGAACTGCAGCTTCACCCCGCCGCCCGCGTCCAGGGTTACGGGGCCTTTGGCCTCCAGGGGTTTCTCGAGATTGACCTCATGGACGGAAAATTGCGGGTTCGCCGCAACGCTCTGGGAAAACCCGCACATCAACATGACCGCCAACACCGCTGCCACACGGAAGCAATTCACGCAGCTCCTCCTGGTCTTTCGTAGAATCCGGTTGACCCTGGGGGCCAACTCTGAAATGATGCCGGTGATTTTGCCATCTTGTCAGGGGGGGCCGACATGGATTTTACTTTATCACCGGAGCACCGGCGAGTCCAGGAAAAGGCCCGCGCCGCGGCGGGCGAATTGGCCGGGGAGGCCGCCCGGCTGGAGCGGGAGGGGCGCTTCCCCCAGGACATTCTCAGCCGCTACGCCAGAGAGGGCTTCTTCGGGGTGGCCCTGCCCCGGGAGCACGGCGGCGGCGGGCTCGATTACGTTTCCTATGCCCTCCTGCAGATGGAGTTGGCCCAGGCCTGCCCCTCTTCGTCGCTGTTGGTGCACGTCAACCATTCGCTCTTCGGGATGGGGCTGGCCCGGTTCGGCTCCGAAGAGCAGCAGCGCCGCTACCTGCCCCCCGCGGCCACAGGGGAGGTTCTCACCTGCTTCGCCCTGACGGAGCCCGAGGCGGGGTCGGACCCCGGCGGCCTCCGCACCGCGGCGGAAAAACGGGGGGAAGGCTGGGCCCTCACCGGCGTGAAGAATTTCGTCACCGCGGGGGACCGGGCCCGCTTCGGGCTGGTGGCGGCCGCCACCGACCCGTCCCTGGGGGCCAAGGGGCTGAGCCTCTTCCTCGTGGACCTGGAACAGGACGGCAACCTGAAGCGCGGCGCGGTGGAGGAGAAAATGGGGCTCAAGGGCGCGGTCTCCGTCTCCCTGCACTTTGAGGGGACCGAACTGCCCCCTGACCGCCTGCTGGGGGGCCTCAACCAGGGCCTCAAGGTGGCCCTGGCGCTGCTGGACGGCGCCCGGGTGGGGGCCGCGGCCCAGGCCGTGGGGCTGGGACGGGCCGCCCTGGGCCACGCGGTGAGGTACGCCAAAGGGAGGCGGCAGTTCGGCCAGCCTATCGCCCAGTTCCAGGCCGTCCAGTTCAAGCTGGCGGACATGGCCACGGAGCTGGAGGCCGCCGCCCTGCTCACCCTCAAGGCCGCCTGGCTCAGGGACCAGGGCCGGCCCTACGGCGCCGCCGCGGCCATGGCCAAACAGTACGCCACCGACGCGGCCATGCGCGCCGCCTCCGAGGCGGTGCAGATCCTGGGCGGCTACGGGTATCTCACCGACTACCCCGTGGAGCGCCTCTTCCGGGCCGCCAAGGCGGGGCAGATCTACGAGGGTACCAATGAAATCATGCGCCTCATCATCGCCCGGGAGGTGTTGAAAGGGTGAGTGAAAAGTTTACTGTGAAAAACTCCAGGGATTAGACGCAAAATACTCCATTCATGCTTTTGCGAAATGTAAAGGCGCGATAATTCAACAGGTTACGATACTGCGACGGCAACAGCAAGCCGTGCCCAGACGTGATGGCCAACGAGGTCATCACCTATGTCTGCGCAGCGGCTCCGGGACGTGTTGATATTATTATGATGAGAGGCTCTTGCAAAACTTGCGGTGCAGCGTCATGGTTTCCCAAATATCATGGTGCGCGGTGCGCACCCTACAGATCTACAGATCCTCTAATGTTCCGGCCCCCAAGTAGGGTGCGCACCGCGCACCATGAAAGAGATTGGCATCTTGCCGAGCGTTTTCAAAACCGCCGCCCTTTCCCAGGACAAAGGGAGAATTTTGCAAGAGCCTGAAGATGCTGGCTAATTGCTGCTCTTTCTCGGTTAAGGGGCGCTCGCCACATTCTTCCAGGCGAGGGAAGAGATACCGTTGTAAAGTCCCCAGTATCAATGATACTCTTTCGCCAAGTTTCATCGGTTCCCCCAAGCTATTGTTTTACTGTCAAAATTACTTTAGCACAGGCGCGCCGATGAGGCTTAATTTTTTCAGAAAATCAGCCTAAAAAATGACTTTTGCAAGAGGCTCCTGAGTCTCCGGGTATTGTTCATCCCTTTTCCCTCAGCAAGACGGGGACGCGCCCCTGGTGAACGGATGGTGGGCGCAGGTTTTCCGGGACAAGAGGCCGGGAGTCAGAGCCCCCTGCCCCCTCACCTTCGATCCCCCCTCATTTATAGATCAGATTGAACAGTTCCTCCGCCAGCTTGCGGTCCAGGGTGAGGAGAATTTTGTATTCGTCCAGGGCGGCGGAGCGTTCCCCCAGTTCCACCTGGGCTTTCCCCATGATGAAGTGCGACCAGGCGTCGTCGGGCTTGAGGCGGATGGCCTGCTTCAGGGTCTTGGCGGCTTGTTGGTGGAGTCCTCTGCCGAAGTACATGTACCCCAGGTTGTAGTAAGGGAGGTAGTATTCCGGCTCCAACTTGATGGCCTGCTTGTAGGCCAGTTCCGCGTCCTCCAGGCGGCCCAGGCGTTTGTAGGCCAGCCCCAGCATGTTGCAGCCCCGGGCATAGTTGGGGCGCAGCCGCATCACTTCCTTGAAGGCCTCGGCGGCCTGGTCGTAATTCCCGGCCTTGAAGTGGTCCAGCCCCTGGCGCATCAGGATTTCTGCCACGGAGAACTCCCGGGTCTGGGGTTCCTCGGGCTCAGGCAGGGGCAGGGTCCTGCCGGAGCCGGCCCTCAGGGCCAACACGGCCCCGGCGGGAATGGCAAAATTGAGGTTCTGGCCGCCGAGGCGGAAAAAGGTGGCCACGCCGACCACTTCTCCTTTCCGGTTCACCACCGGACTGCCGCTGGAACCAGGGGAGATGGCGGCGGAAATCTGAATCACCCCGCCCCAGGGGCCGAAGCGGCGGACGGCCGAAACCACCCCTTCGGTGACGGTTAATTCCAGACCCAGGGGGCTGCCCACCACCACCACGTCCTCCCCCACTTCCGGGATTTCCCGGGTGAATTGCAGGAAGTGGGGCGGCTCTTTGGGGAGGTCCGCCAGGGCGATGACGATGTCGGCCCGGGGATCCTCAGCCAGGATCATCTTGAGGGGATAGGTGGCCCCATCCGAGGTTTTCACCTCGGCCCGGGTAATCCTGGAGAGCACATGGTAATTGGTGACCAGGTGACCCTCCTTATTGATGAAAAACCCGGTGCCCTGCTTGGAAAATTTCTTGGTGTCGTCTTTGTAGCCCAGGATGGTGACCACCGCCGGTTGAATCCGCTTGATCAGCCGGGGTAGGCTCTCCTGGGCCGCCGACGGGTTCGGGCCGACAGCCGCCAGGCCCGCGACGACGAAGGCGGCGGCCAGGCAATGTCTCACGCACATGGCCATTCCTCCCCGCAGCCCCACGCTGCTGCAATCCGCCACTTTCCCCCCTCCCGGCAGGAGAGCCGGTGAACCCGGACTTCCCTCGTCTTTTTCGAGGGTGTTCCGGTCAATAGGCGATGCGGAAGTCCGTCTGGTCGCCCAGGTAGGGTTGCCATTGCACCAGGACTTCATCCACCGCGGCATGGGGTGGGCCCCGGCGGCACCAGGCGATCACCGCTTCAACCGCGGCCCGCTCCCCTTCGAAAAGAGCGCCCACGCGGCCGTCGGGGAGATTCCGCACCCAACCTTTGAGACCCCAGGCCCGGGCTTCGTCCCGGGTGGCGGCCCGATAGAAGACGCCCTGCACCCGACCGCTGATGAGCACCTGGGCTCGCGCCATGTCGGCCATCAGCCGCTCCTCCGTATCATCTCTGCGAATTGCTCTTCGTCGAGCACCGTCACCCCCAGTTCCCGGGCCCGGGCGAATTTGCTGCCGGGATCGGCGCCCACCACCACGAAGTCCGTTTTGGCGGAGACCGAGGAGCTCACCTTGCCGCCCCGGGCCGTCACCAGGGACTTGGCCTCCTCCCGGGAGAAACGGCTCAGGGCGCCGGTGAAGACAAACGTCTTGCCGGCCAGGGCCGTCTGGGGCGGGGGAGGCGGCGATTCCAGCGCCAGACCGGCTTGCATGAGATAAGCCAGGAGTTCCTGATGCCGGGGATTCTGAAAATACTCCCTGAGGCTGGCGGCCACCTGGGGACCAACCCCCTCCACCTGCAACAGGTCCTCCTCCGTGGCCTGGGCCAGGGCTTCCAGGGTGTGGAAGTGCTGGGCCAGCAGCCGGGCCGTGGCCTCCCCCACGTAGCGGATGCCCAGGGCGAAGATGAACCGGTCCAGGGGCGTCCGCTTGCTCCCCTGGATGGCCCGGATGATATTGGCCGCGGACTTTTCGGCGAAGCGCTCCAGAGGCAGGAGATCGTCTTCCCGCAGGCGGTAAAGATCGGCCACATTCTGCACCAGACCCTTGTCCACCAGGAGGTTGACGATCTTCTCTCCCAGGCCGTCGATGTCCATGGCCGTCTTGCCGGCGAAGTGGCGGATGCTCCGTTTGAGCTGGCCCAGGCAGTGCCGGTTGGGGCAGCGGGTGACCGCCTCCCCCGCGGGCCGCACCAGGGGGGTGTCGCACACCGGGCAGCGGCCGGGCATGCTGAAAGGTTTTTCCGCGCCGGTGCGGCGTTCGGTGATGACCTTCACCACTTCGGGGATGACGTCGCCGGCCCGCTGCACCAGGACCCAGTCGCCCTCGCGCACGTCTTTGCGGGCCACTTCGTCTTCGTTGTGCAGGGTGGCCCGGCTCACCACCACGCCCCCCACCTCCACCGGCGCCATCAGCGCCATGGGGGTGACCGCGCCGGTGCGGCCCACGTTCACTTCAATCTTCAGCACCTGGGTGGTGGCCTGGGTGGCGGCGAATTTGTACGCCAGGGCCCAGCGGGGGCTGCGGCTCTTGGCGCCCAGGCGGGACTGCAGGTCCAGGGAGTCCACCTTGATGACCACGCCGTCGATCTCGTAGGGGAGGCCGTGGCGCTGACGCTCCAAATCGCGGTGGTAGGCGACGGCCGCCTCGATGCCCCGGCAGCGCTGGATGAGGGGGTTGATGGGGAAACCCCATTGTTTCAGCGCCTCCAGGGTCTGCTCGTGACTGGTGAAGGCCGCCCCTGCCACTTCCCCCACGCCGTAGCAGTAAATTTTGAGGGGCCGGGCCGCGGTGACGGCGGGGTCGAGCTGCCGGAGCGAACCGGCCGCGGCGTTTCGGGGGTTGGCGAAGGCCGGCTCGCCCCGGGCCAGCCGCTCCTGGTTGAGTTTTTTGAAAGGCTCCAGTTCGATGTAAACCTCACCGCGCACCTCCAGCAGCGCGGGCGGCGGGACCGGATCGGCCAGGAGCGCCAGGGGCACGGTGCGCAGGGTCTTGAGATTCTGGGTGACGTTCTCCCCCCGGACCCCGTCCCCCCGGGTGGAGCCCACCACCAGGCGGCCCTCCTCGTAGACCAGCTCCACCGCCACGCCGTCCATCTTGGGCTCCACCACATAGTCGAACTCGTCGGTGGTCCGCAGGAAACGGCGCAGGCGGTCGTCGAACTCCCGGACCTCCGTGTCGCTGAAGGCGTTCTCCAGGGAGAGCATGGGGAGGCGATGGGTCACCGATTCGAACTTGTCCAGGGGAGCGGCGCCCACCCGCCGGGTAGGGGAGTCGGGAGTGACCAGATCGGGATATCCGGCCTCCAGGGCCTCCAACTCCCGGAGCAGGCGGTCGTACTCGGCGTCGGACACCACCGGGTCGTCGAGCACGTAATAACGGTAATTATGATAGTGAAGCTGCCGGCGCAGCTCCTCTACCCGGGCCGCAACCCCGGCGGGCGGCGTAGCACCTCTTTCCTGCATGACCGGACCTGCCCTCGGCGGAGATGGGCGGGGATTCCCCGCCGCCTGGCTCATCATAGGCAGTTTTTGTTACCTTGGCAAGACCGGACTGGGGCGAAAATTGCGGGAGAATGGAAAGGCTTTAAGGAGATAGGGGGCCCCCAGAGGGATTGGCGGGGTAGCGCCGCCCGCAACCGGAGCGGCGGCTCTCGGGCCGGTCCCGGCCCTGCTGATTCTTGTTCCTGGCAGTGGCAAGGTCCCCCTGGGAAGGGGGGAAAGAGGAGGGGGGAATTTCAACGGGTCCGGCAAATTTTCCACGGGAATCAGCGGCAAAGGGATGGTAAAGTTTATGGTGCAGGAGGGCGGCCGGCGGCCCGGCCCCCTCCCCGGAAGGCCTTTTGCACCAATCCGGTGCGGGTTTGACGATGCGCCTCGGTTTCGTCCTCTACGGCAATCTGGGAATGTTGAGCGGCGGTTTCCTCTACGACCGCATCCTGGTGGAGCATTGCCGGCGCCGGGGGCATGCGGTGGAGGAATTTTCCCTGCCCTGGCGGCCTTACGGCTGGGGCCTGGCGCACAATTTCTCCCCGGTGTTGACCAGACGCCTGGCCGACGCTCCCTGGAACCTGATGCTCCAGGACGAGTTGGCCCATCCCTCCCTGTTCCGGCTCAACCGTCGTCTGCGCCGCCGGGGCGCGCCGCCCCTGGTGGCCGTCGTCCACCACCTGCGCTGCCGGGAGGAGCGCCCCGCCTGGCAGAATCTGCTCTACCGCCTGGTGGAGCGACGCTACCTGGCCTCGGTGGACGGCTTCATCTTCAACAGCATGGACACCCGCCGTTCGGTGGAGGCGCTGCTGCCGGCTCCCAAACCCTTTGTGGTGGCCCCACCGGGTGGCGACCGCTTCGCCTCCTATCCCGATGAGGCGGAGATCGCCGCCCGCACTCGGGCCGCCGCCTCCCTGCGCCTCCTCTTCCTGGCCAACGTCATGCCGCGGAAAGGATTGCACGCGCTGGTGCGCGCCCTGGCGGCCCTCTCCCATGAAAAATGGGAACTGGAGGTGGTGGGAAGCCTTACCGTGGAGCCGGGCTATACCCGCGCCGTGCGCCGACAGGTGGAAGCCGCGGGCCTGGCCGGGCGGGTGCACTTCCGGGGACCGCGGTACGGATGCGACGTGGCCGCCTGTCTGGCCTCCAGCCACCTGCTGACCGTGCCCTCGTCCCTGGAAGGTTTCGGCATCGTCTACCTGGAGGCCATGGGCTTCGGCCTGCCGGTCATCGCCTCCCGGCACGGCGGCGCCCGGGAACTGGTGGTTCACGGAGAGAATGGTTTTCTGGTGGCGCCCGGCGACCTGGAGGCCCTGATCACCCACCTGGACCTGCTGCTCAAGGACAGACAAAAACTTCTGGACATGAGCCTGGCCTCCCGCCGACACTTCGCCCGCCACCCCACCTGGGCGGAGAGCGCCGGCCGGGCCGTGCGCTTTCTGGAGCAATTTCCTCAGGCCCCATGAGTCCCTCCGGACCCATCTCTTACCGCCGCTATCTGGCCGCCAAAAAGAGTGTGGACGACCGCGCCCTCAATCCCCGAGTAATCCAGGCCCTGCAGGATTTTCTGCACACCTGGAGCGCCCCGGCCCCTCTCACCATCCTGGAGGCGGGCTGCGGTCTGGGCACCATGGTGGAGCGGCTCCTGGGCTGGGACCTGCCGCCCCGGGTCCATTACACCGGCGTGGACTGTCAGGGGGAGCTCCTGCGGGAGGCGGAGGTCCGGCTCAGCCGTCTGGCCCGACCCCGAGGCTGGCGGGCCGAGCGTCAGGGCGACGGCCTGGAGCTGTCCCGACCGGGTCGCCGCCTGGTGCTCAATTTTCGGGAGCACGACCTGTGCGCCGCCACCGCCCTCCACCCCCCGGCCGCCTCCTGCCACCTGCTGGTGGCCCACCACGTCCTGGACCTGTTCAACCTGGAGGAGGTCCTGCCCCGACTTTTCACCCTGCTGGCGCCCGGGGGCCGTTTTCTGTTCACCCTCAATTTCGACGGCGCCACCATCTTTTTGCCGGTTTTCTGTTATGAGTTGGACGCAGCAATCCAGCGGCTCTACCACCAGAGCATGGAACACCGCCCCGGCGGCCCGGCCACCCCCGGGGCCTGCCACACCGGCCGCCGCCTCCCGGCCGTTCTGTCCCGCCACGGCGCGGCAATCCTGGCCAGCGGGCCCTCCCCCTGGATGGTGCGGCCCCATGGGGGGAGCTATCCCGCCGATGAAGCGTATTTTTTGCACTGCCTTGTGCAGATGGTGGAGGACGCCCTGGCGGGCAGTCCGGACCTCGAACCTGAAGCTCTGCAGTGGTGGGTGGCGGCGCGGCGCCGCCAGATCGACGCGGGTGAACTGAGCTACGCGGCCGCGCACCGGGATTTTTTCGGGCGGCGCGGATAAGACGGCAGGATGGCGCTACACCCGGGGGTGCAACTCGAAGCGCACGGGGCGCGCCCCTGCCGCCTCCCGGGCGATTTCCTGCACGATCTGCCGCTCTTTCGGGCCATGGATGACGCCGGTGACCACCAGGGTCCCGTCTTCCAGATGCACCTCCAGAGTGGGCACCAGCACCCGGGGGTCGGTGGCCACCCGGGCCCGGAGCCGATACGCCAAGGCCAGGTCCGCCAGGTGGGCCCGGGCCTCGGCGGTGGCCATGGCTTCCTTTTCAGCCAGACCGTCGATGAGCAGGTCGGTGGCCTGGTCATAGCTGAGGCTGCCGGTGTTGAGAATCAGGTCGTAGATCGCCTCGGCGTCCCAGTCGCTGCGGTAGTTGACATCATGGTAGCCGGCCCGGTCCGCGTCCACCCGCTTGATCAGCTGCAGGGCGGCGTCCCGGTTCAGGCTCTCCCGGACCATGATGCGCTCCAGGCGCACCTCCAGGGGGGCGACCAGCCGCACCTTGAGGCAGAAGGGCACCTCATGCAGGAGCAAGGAGGAGGCCCGGCCGATGATAACCACCCGGTCGGCGGCGGCGTAGTCCAGCACCAGGGACTCGATCAGGGCCAGGTAGCCCTGATACTGCCAGTCGTGGCGTTCCCAGAGCGTGGGGGAGACCTCGTCCAGCTCCCGGGCCACCCTGCCCCAGCGCGCCCCCACCCGGTCCAGGTCCAGAAAGAGACGCGCCTTGTCCACGCACTGGTACTCCAGCCGCTGGGCCACCCGCCGGCCGATGTCCCGGCCGCCGGCGCCGTATTCCCGGGAAATGGTCAGGATGGCCATGCTCACTTCTCCTCGCAGCCCCGGTCCGGAAGCGCCGCCGCCTCAGACGCCTCCTTCCTTTCGGCCTTCCGGAACACCAGTTTGAGCCACAATTTCCCCACCAGGATCACCCCCACCGCCAGCACCACTTCCATGGTGTAGCGGAACCAGGGGGGGGGATCCAGTAAGCGCACCACCCAGGGGTCGGTAAAGATCATGTCGCCGGCCACCCGTCCCAGCACCGCGGCGCCGATATAGATGATGATGGGGTAGCGGTCCATGAGCAGGGAGAGCAGGTTGCTGGTGAAGACCACCAGGGGGATGGACAGGGCCAGGCCGAAGAGCAGCAGGAAGAGGTTGCCGTGGGAGGCGCCGGCCACGGCCAGGACGT